>Ga0302288_1000021_pt1 | contig 161030 bp, 130 predicted proteins | sample III_Fen_N1_1_FD_194549 | JGI IMG/M metagenome (GOLD analysis project Ga0302288, IMG submission 194549) | Peat permafrost microbial communities from Stordalen Mire near Abisko, Sweden - III_Fen_N1_1 | ecosystem: Environmental > Terrestrial > Soil > Wetlands > Permafrost | place: Sweden: Abisko... | reverse complement strand
AGAAGTATATAAATAAGCAAAGGGAAAAAAACACAAAAGACTCAAAGTTAGCTCTATCTAGCAAAAATAAAACAGGGAATGAACAACAAAAAAACACGAGGGTATTAAAAATTGATTTACGAAATGAGTCTCCATGCAAATACGTCCAAAAATAAAAAACAATACCTATAGAACTAAAAAGTAAAAAAAATAATAACGATAAATTGAGGGGCTTAATGTATGAAAAAAGATATATAAATACATTGGCAAAAGGGTAATAACTACTTATTTCTGGTTTCTTACAAAGATTAATAAAATCATTAAATCGATCAGCAGGATCAAACAAAAATGTATTATAAGGAAAATTGGGTTTGCCCAAAAAAAAGACTTGGATTAAATGATATAAAACAGAAATAATAAAACCGCTTATAATGATATATACAAATAATCGAATCTTTGATTCTTTAGTCATTGTGTTATTATTTTATTGATTAATCGTATCACTTTAAGTAAAATCAAAAGATACAAACCGCCTATCAAAATTTACTTTAAAATTACGTCTATTTAGTCTTTTAGAAACTAAATATCTAAATGTAGTCCGCACAAAAAGTTAGTGAATATACATGCGACAAAGCAAATATTTCAATAAAACTTAATTAAAGTATTTATCAAAGCCACATATTCCTTTTTAACAATTTCCCATTCAAAATGGTCTATTGCATATTTTCTAGCATTTTTACAGACTGCATCTAGTTTATACTTATTTTCAAGAACCTCAGTTATTTTTTCAGCAAGTGCTTTGCTATTTTTAACTGGTACGATAAAACCATTTATATTGTCTTTAATATGGGCTTTGAAAACATCAATGTTGGATGCTATTACCAATGTTTCACATGCCATTGCTTCAACCCAAACTAAACCAAGTCCTTCATTAAGAGATGGCATAATTAAAATATCCGCCGTTGAAAAATAGTGTGGTAGCTCATTATTTGGAATAAATCCTGTAAAAATTACTTTATCGGAAATGTTTAAATCAACAGCAATCTTTTTAAATGTTGCTTTCAATATTCCATCGCCCACCAACAGAAGCGTTGTATTCGGATTCGATTTAAACACAGTAGGAATTGCACGTATAAGGTATTCAATTCCTTTTACTTCAATAAAATTACCTACGAATAACAATACATTTCCTGATATATTATGTTTTTTTCGTATCTCATCTGTTTCTAACCGATTGAATTTACAAGTATCAACTCCCATAGGTATTATTTCTACTTGTTTTTTATATCCCTGAGATATTGCTTTATCTTTTAAGCTTTGACTTACAACGGTTAACGAATCGATGTTGTTAAAGGTATATTTAAGTAATTGTCTTCCAATCCAGCCAAAATTCATATTCAAATCACTGCCATGTGATGTACAGATTATTTTTATTTTTTGGTTAAATATTCTTTTATAGAGAACCGCTACAATACCCTGAGGAATAAGCCAATGTGCATGGATTGTTCCAATCTTATATTTATTTATATATTTTCTAATTGCAAAAAGTTGAGAAATAATAAAAAATGGGACAAAAATAAAGTATAGTTTGTTCTGAGATAATGTCGCAGCAATGCCACTTGAACGTATTAATTTTTTTCCACCGAAAATTTTATAGCGATTTACAAAAATATTGTTGAATCTAGTTTCTTTTTTAGAATCCTTAATTAACGGAGCAAGAACATATATATCATAATTCTGAGTTAATCGTTCACAAAGATTATAGACAAAAAGACCTCCACCAATGTTTGATTTTTCACTTAGCGGAAACGATGAAGTAGTTACAAGTATTTTATCCCTTTGTTTTTCCATTATATAATTACTTATATAATCTTTCATTATCTTGAATATCCATCCACATTGCAAAAAGCAAAAACTGAATACCACTTATAAAAAGGAAAAAGAATGCAAGAACAGGGAGTGTTCCTGCTCGATAATGCATGAAAAATGCATTTGCTATTTTCATGAAATATGGAATACTTAAAAATAACATTAAGAAGCCCAAATTATATAAAATGAATAGTGGATGAAAATCACGAAATAGATATTTTCCCCATAATCGTTTAAAAAACGATTTTATTAAAAGCCAAGAGATACGAGGAATTACTTTCCAGATTTTCATTTTCGATTGTTCTCCAACATCATAAACAGGTTTAATTTCTACTTCTCTAAGGGAACAAAATGAAATATTCATTTTTACTAAAATATCATTTGGCCATCCATAAGACTTATATATCTGATGTAAACGTAATGAATGTATTGCCTTTTTACTTAAAGCTATATATCCACATTGAGTATCTGAAACATGCCAATATCCTGATGCAATTTTGGTTAATATTGATAACACTGAATTACCAAAGTACCTAAGTTTAGGAATAACGAGCAATGCACTTCTATGTATTAATCTATTGCCTTTTACATAGTCAATGTTTTCATAAACAATCGGGGCACAAATTGATTCCAATTCTGATGGATCCATTTGACCATCTCCATCCATTATCGCTGTACAATCGATATTATAATCTTTTGCCCACTTAAAACCTCTAGCAATAGCCCTCCCATTTCCGCTATTTTTCAATTGATTAATGAGTATTATTCTCTCAGATTCAGGATTAACAGTTAACACTTCTGAAGGGACAAAATAACTTATTTCTTCTTTAAGTTGATTTTGTATAACTTTATTCGCTCGTTCATAACGCCCTTCAATAACAAGATCTAACGTATTTTTTATTGTAATTCCATCATTATATTTAGTACCCCAAAACGATTTAACTATTTCGGCTGTTTTATCTTTTGAACAATCGTTTACAATAATTATTCTATCAACAAAATCGGGCATCGATTCTATAACTTCTCGTATTTGAGTTTCCTCATTATAAGCCGGTACGACTACTGCAATTGTTTTATTTTTTAGCATTTTTAAAACATATTATAAGAAAGAATGGTGCAAGATAATACAAAAATTCTCCAGGATATTCATATCGAGCTAAAGTCCTATGTGTTGTTATTACATGAATTAAATTGGTACCAATATTTAATGCACATAAAAGAATAAAAATGAGGTAATCTGTACTTTTAAATTTGCTCCTTAAAAATTGAAATACCCCAACAACAAAACTAATAAAGAATATCACAGGCCATAATAAAGATGCAAAAATTGGCTTATGGATTTTCAATTGATACCAATCATAAGATTTAAAAGCTATCGTTTTCCTATATTGTATCGCCTTCTTTTCAACAGATTCTACATACGATTTTGCATAAAACTCCTTAAATGTATTTCTTTTGTCATTTTCACTAAAACCTTTATTCATCTCAACATAATTTATACTTTCTTGAGTTCCCATGTTTAGATTTATAGGCCAATTATAATCATGATATTTTATGTAAATATTTTTTAATTTTGGATTTAACGAGTGAAATCCTTTAAAAAAGTAATACTGCTTTATTGCTTTACGAAATGACGGTTTTTCTAAACAAAGACATTCAACTCCAAATTGAATCTGTTCTCCTTCATTCATTCCTTGTTGAGTTTTTAATTCTTGCTTCATCCTACTTGGACTCGTAATCGTAAAACTTTTTGAAGCAATAAGAGAATAACTTGACAGCAAAATTAAAAGCATTAAATATGGACTTGCAAAACTTATAATAATTGCTGTTTTTTTTATAATTAAAACACAATATAGCAAAATAATTAAAAACAAAACAATGGTAATAACTCCATTTGGCCTAAAAAACATTGGGAAAAACAACGATATGCTTAATCCTATCCAATATCGTTTTTTTAGAGAATTGAGTGATAGAATAATAAAAGCAATAACTATTAAAAACGAACTTACATAAAGAGATTCTGAGGAAAGGGATATATCATAATATATATTTTTAGCCGATAAGACGAAAATACAGAGAGGAATGACAACCCAAATCGATTGTAATGGATATTTTTTCTCTGTCGCATTTATTATTAAAACGCTTGAAAACCAAGTAATAAAAGTTTGAAAAAACACTATACTATATACTGAGTTATGAAAAACAGACAACAATTTAAGAACAATAGGATAACCTAAAGGTATAAAATCAATAGGTGGGAGGATATTTTTTGCTATATATTTATCTATATAATTTACATATAATATACTGTCATATGATATTTCAACATATGGAATAAAAAATATTACTAATCTTGAGAAAAAAAAGATCGCTGTAAAAATAAAAATAGGATAAAACAAAGGTCGTTTCATCCATTCATTTTTCACAAGAGTAAACGCATTTGTAAAAGGATTTCGAAGATTCATTTACGTTCTTTTCAATTTACTGTATAACTGTATTCCAAATCGGAGTCCTGGAATATTCTTCAAAAGTACATATAATCTATATTTATTTTGATAGGCTAACGGATATCTTAGAATGAAAAAAAGAATTAAAGAAACAATATTATTCGAATCTGTTGAATTTATAACCGAAGAAATTCGTTGACTTCTTAACGTCTTAAGCCTGCTTCGTTGAAACTGTTTTGAAATATGGTTTTTACAAATAGGATTTCGACAAATTGCCTTGAAAACAGTTAATAGTTCTGTACTTTGATCTTGAAATACAAACTTTGTATTACCTCCATGAATATAGAAATCTAAGGTAATTTCAGAAATATAATATAGTGGATATGATGCAACAATTCTAACCCATAACTCAATATCTTCATTAAGGCTGAATTGTTGATTAAAATTATGTTGAAGTAAAATTTCTTTATGAATACATACCGATGATGGCGCAGGTAATTGTTTTTGCAAAATCCATTCTACTATTGATATATTACCGTTGGGATATTCAAACACTTTTTCAGTTTCGCCTGACTTATAGTTTCTTTGAATTCCTGTGTAAATTATTCCTTTGGGTTCATCATTTTGTAATATAAAATTGTAAAAGCTACTCAAATGATTTGGTCTATATGCATCGTCACTATCTAAGAAACATATATATGTACCTAAGGACAAATCAATTCCTTTATTGCGAGATGCGCTTCGTTCTATATTTTTTTCATTTTTATAATATCTAATTCTATTATCTGTGAATGAATCAACAACTTCTTTTGTGGTATCGGTTGAAGCATCATCTATTATAATAAGTTCGAAATCGCTAAAGTTTTGAGACAATACACTACCAATCGTTCTAGATAAAAACGAAGCACGATTATAGGTTGGTAATATGATTGAGAAAAAAGGCATTTTTTAATTCTTTCTTTTAATTCTTTCTTTTAGTTGTATTACTTGATTATACTTGTCTGTAATTTTTCTTCTAATCGAGACTAGCTCAAACAATTCGCCTTGTAATCCTTGTAAACGAAGATAATCAACATCACCAATCCTATTTTTCCTTTTATATAACCATAAATGATGATTGGTTTTGAAAGCTATAATTTCCTTACAAAGATGAATAGACCGATCAAACCAAAAAGGAAATTTCAAATTATGCTGTGGATTTCCTTTATCATTTTCAATGTCAAGATATATTTTAATGTAAATTTTAGCTCTACCAAAGCCAAAATAGAGCTTTGAAAGATATTCCCATGTTAATCTGTTTTTTGGAATAAAATGTTTAAAAGTTAAATTCGACGAATACAATATTTTGCCTCCAAGCATTGCAATTGCGAGACACAATTCTGTATCACCTCCTGACAATAACGATTTCCCTTTTCTATCTGGCAATAAACTTTCAAATCCGATTTCAAATAATTTTTCCCAATATGCTTTGCGAATAATAAATCCTGCACCATAGACGAGCGGAACATATTGTAAATCAATAGAAGTATTATCTGATTGAGCACCTACTGCATAGGATTGCTGAAATGCCTGAAACCATTCAGGTACAATTGTTGATTCTGAGAAAACGGGACTTCCTTTTCCTCCCAAAATCGCAATATCAGAATATTCATTCATAATGGAATATGTCGTTTGAATATAATTATCGGCAAGCCAATTATCATCATCAACAAAAAGCAATAGATTATATTGAGCTGTATCATAACCGGTTTTTCTTGCAAAACTTAGTCCCTGTCTTTTTTCCAAAACGATAGAATATGCTATTTTGGAACCTTCTAATAGTTCTTTGCAAAAAGATGCGGTATTATCTGTTGAATTATTATCAACAATGATGATCTCCCATAAAATAGTACTAGAGATTTTTTGATTTAATAAGTGCTCTAGTGTCGGTTTGATTCTGCCTACACTATTATAGCAACAAACCACAACCGATATGCCATTTACAGTCTCCATTTTAAACCTTTTACATAAAAACTCACAACTTTAAAATACATTCCCTTTGACTTATAAAAATCTAAAAGTTTAAATTGATATTTTTTTAGATATTGAAAACAATAAAAGTGATAATTGCTGGATACAATTTCGATAATACAAGACATTGTTTTTATGCTGTTTTTTAGTTTTGTCTCTTCATCAGAACCGCCATACACTCCATTACTATGTAATCGATAACTTGCTGTCACCAAATTCAAAAAATGAACATCACCTTCTTGTGCATAGATACAATGAATTATCCAATCGGCATAAGGACTTTTAAAAAAAGCTTTTGGTAACGATTGTATATACTTATTTCGATATACGACAGTGCAGGTCGGAATAAAATTATATTCTAATAAGTCAAGCAAGGAATTAATCTCTTTTCTCTTTTCAACATAATTTGAAAATACTTTGTCATTTAATTCATTAATCACAGAAGCATTTGTAAAGGAAATTGCAATAGTTTGATTCTTATCTAAAACTTCTACTTGTTTCGCTAATTTATATGGATCAACCCAGAAATCATCACCTTCGAGTAAAGCGATATATTCACCTTGTGCATGAGCCAAAACAGCTTCCCAATTTTTATGCATACCCATCTTTTGATCATATTGCATTACATTGAAAAGTTTTTCATTTTTCTCTTTATATCGGTTAATGATTTGAATTGTAGAATCGGTTGATAAATCATCCCCAACAATTATTTCGTAAACAAAATCGGTTTTTTGACTTAAAATGCCTTCGATTGCTTTTTCAATATATCGTTCGTGATTGTATGTTATGAGACAAACGCTTACCTTTGGAATCATTTTATTCATATATTTAGAACAAAGATATAGAAATTAAAAGAATAATGGACGATTACAAAAATAGCCTTGGCAGATATCTACAAAAGAAACGAACGAAATCCAATGATTTTACCATCATTTCGAACGATTGTTGGGGAGCAGAAGTGTATCGCTACCTTGGATTACAATATAACAGTCCTTTTGTTGGATTATTTATAATGGCTCCATGTTATATCAAACTATTACAAAATTTCGAAGAAAATATTCATGCAACACTATCATTTATAGACAAATCGAAATATGAACTAAATAATAAAACTAGGGCTAAAAAAAATAATAAATATCCGATTGGACTTATTAATGGCGATATCGAAATACACTTCCTTCATTATTCCTCAGAAAATGAAGCTTTAGATAATTGGACTAGACGAATTGAACGAATTAATTTTAATCGATTATTTATAAAATTCGACTGTGGTAAAGATTTATGTAGTTACGAACATATTAAAGCTTTCGAAAATCTACCTTTTCAAAATAAATTGTGTTTATCACCTCAAATCTATCCAGAATTCAAATCAAACATCTTTATAAAAAACTGGGAATCAGATGGTGCTAAAATGTTTCTTAAAACATTAAAAGTATTTGATGTGATTGGTTGGATAAACAATAACACGATTAAAAACCCATTATCCTATACAATTATTTCATCTTTGCTACGATTATGATTAGCTATTTCAAGACAAGAATTGTATGATAATGTTTTTATTTATTTTGACTTCGAGTATCTAGTATAACATCAAAAGGCAATTCTAATGCCTTTTTAAAGTCAGAATTCACCCAATTATTCGGATCTTCACTAAATTCCACATAATATAACAAATTAGGTGGTTGTATCTTATCAAGCTTTAAAACGGTAATTGTTTTTGATTTTTGCGACAAGATATAATTCATACGTTTGTCGTATTGTTCAGAAAATGCTTTAAACCCAGCTCGATTATTAATCATTGTTTTTATATATAAATAATTTGAACCAACAAGTCCAATGAAAAATAGAATAAGAAAAACAATAGAGAATCTTTTTTCAAATTTCACAAAGACAACTGAGAAATAATAAATCAAAACAAAAATTGCCAATAAAGTGAATAGACTCCATACTCGATCGGTAAAATAAAAGTCTGTGACAGCAACATATAATACCACCATTTGGATTAGGGTACTAACAATGAGAACTGCTAATGGCACTATTTTAGGAATTTTGATAGCCGTTATTTTATAACAGATGTCTTTGCAAAATGGTATCAATAAAAAAATCGCCAAGAGTGCATAACTCATTTTATATATATACAAATTTGTTAGATAGTGAGAAATAATATACCCAAATGAAGCATGATGATGCCCCTGTATTGTTGCGGTATGCCTGATATAATTTCCTGGTGCAATAACATAGATTATTGCACCGATACAAAGAATACTAAAAATGAATATATGTTTTTTTCTGATTTCTTTTCCTTTTGTAAAGAGAATTCCAAGAAAGTAGAAAAGGAAGAAAATCAAATCCCATGTAATGCGACAATGAGTAAAAACTAAAAGAGGGAAAATACTTAAAAAATAATTCCTTCTTATTAATAATGCCAATCCTAACAATAAAAAAAGTATTGATAGTATATATACACTACTGCCAGATATCCAATGCCATAACATTCCAATATCAGGGGTTGCAAAATAAAAAGCTGTTAGTACGACTGCTGAAATAAAAAATATATTTAGATAATTAATCTTCAATAGTAAATAGTTATGGATTGAAACTAGGAAAAAACACATAACGAGATAATAGGCTGTAATAAGGAACAGAGAATAAGCAAACAAGGTATGCGCATGACCAAAAATAGTTGTAATAATTCCATCTATTACTTGGAGTAAGAAAGATCCTCCCCATGTCATATAAACGTACACTGCTGTACCAAAGACACCATGTTCTCGAATTACCCATTGTGACGAATAATCATCAGCACTTAATCGCGAGTAATATCCTACAAATAAAAAATACCCAATAGTCAAACATATAAATGATATTTGAAAAAGTATAGTTAAAATGTTAACGATTTTAGTTTTCTTCATTGTACCATTCTTTAATTTTCCATTTTTATCCATCGCAAAGGTACTACTTTCGAATAATCAATTGTCTCAGAATTCAACCATTTATTTGGAGCTATTATAATTGAACCGTCTTGCTCTGCTAACCATGCTGCCCACCAAGAAAAAGTACTATTGGGAATAATATGATGTTTGCAGACTTGCATTAATCTAAAATCTTCAATGAAATTAGGATAATTATGCGTTACAAATTCATGGGGAAAGTCTGTTTTAAAATTTTCTGTTGCCCAAGCATTATCATCAGAAAAGATATAGAAATACGAATCAGTAATCCTTTGATTTAAATATTCGATTGAACGATCAAAATAATCCAAACCACAAACATTATGAATTGAGTGTTGTAAAAAATCGCCACGTCTTAAACTAATACATACAGCATTTCTCTGTTGCATTTCTTGCATCTTGCATTTATTTAATTCCGAAGGCTGTGTTTTAAACTTAAATTCTTTCTTTAATAAATCTGCTATTGGTATAAAATAATTTTCGCTTGCAAAATATCCTTCGATATAACTATTCGAATTCGTTTTTAGTAAGTGAGTATCAAAACAAGTATTCGAATTTTCAATAATAACACTTTTTCGATAATAAGGCGCTATTGCATTTCGAAGCAGATTCCATTTATATTCTATAATATTGCGTCCATTACAAGTTTTTGTATCATATATTTCTTCTACTGTTGCACATTCGTAAGTAACGTTTAAGCTATTTAACATAAAAGCACGGTGCGCACTATTTTCCTTAAACCATCCGAGGTCAAATTTTACGGTTTTATTGTACCGACTTGCAATGCTTCGCCCATACGCATATTGGAACATCTGATTCCCAAAACCTTGAAATAGTTTAACAATGAGCATTTTGTTTTTGTAAAGTTGTAATGATTTGTACTATTTTGGGACATTGTATCGATACATCATAATCCATTGCCTTTTCTCCGGCTTTTGTACTCATCACTTTTCTTTTTTCTGGATTTTGGTATAAATATGCTAAAGCATCGGCCATAGCTTCAATATCCAAATAAGGGACAATTATTCCTGCATCAGATTCCACAAATTCCGAGACTCCTGTTCCTTTATCAAAACAGATAATAGGTTTTTCTAAAACAGCATGTTCTATACAAACCAATGGGAAAGGATCTTCTCGTGATGTCATAAGATATACATCGCATTGTGAAAATGTTTCATAGGGTTTCTGTAATTCTCCAATAAAAACAACTTTCCCCAACATTCCCGATTTTTCAATATCGTTTTCAATAAAGTATTTGTGTGTTGGTGGAATTTTACCAATCCATTTAAACAAAAAGGGAATAGCTGGATATTTTTGTATTGCTCGTTGAGCTACAAACATAAATATATCGTTGCCTTTGCGAACATCAACCCACCCACAACCATGAACAACAAAATTAGTATCTGCTCGCTCTTTTCTATATTTACGAACCTCTTGTATATCGATAGTTTCATAAATCAATTGAATGTCTTTACTGGGAATATGATGGTTAGTAACTAAATTTTCTGTAGTAACTTTCGAAACGGAAATATATGTTACATCATATGCTTGTATAGCTTGTAACTGTTCGGAAAACCATAATGAGTAACAATATAATTCGTGTACATGAACAATCATTTTTATTTTAGGAAGCATTTGTGTTAGTTTTAGAATGGCATTTAAACTAACTAAAGTATTTCCATAAACAAGTGAATAATTATTCCGCTGTAATGCTTCTAATAGTTTTTCGTTATATATTTTCTTCGGATCATCGTTTTTACCCAATATTCTATTAAAAACTCTACGAGTTACACTAAGCTGTTTTTCCGATTGAGGGTATTTCCAATAATAAACATGTCCTAATTCCTTAAATTCATGCTCCCACTCGCCTCCATCCAACAATAAGATATCGAATGGAATAACAGTATTATGTTTAATCCATTGTATAATGTTTAATAATACCCTTGGCGCTCCTGTTGGACTTGCTTCGTGCGAGATAAATAATATTTTTTGCATTTTGGATATCTTGTTTGTATTATTAAAACCACAAAAGATTATAGCTACTATTTAACCTTTTTAATAATGGAAGCAATACCTAGAATATGTTTTATGGTCTTTTTAAATATATTTATTGTTCTATTATTATTTTCATTCGATAACCGTAAATCAGCAATTTCTTTTTTTATTTGGTCTATTTCTTCATAATCGTTTATATACAATGGAAATTCTTGTTTCAAAAAAGCGATTCGTTCTTCAAATATTAGTGTCCCATTTTCAGGTTTACAACTTATTCCATCTCTATTGCAGCATGCAATTGTAATGGGAATATGTTTATAACTACAATTATATTGACAAATCGCTTGTATAAAAAAACACCAATCAGATACAATTTTTTTAGTTTCTAAATATAACCCAATATTAGTATGAAGTTCCCTTTTTATAAATGTGGTTGAATGACCTAATGTATCAGTCCAAAAATAACTAAATCTCAGTTTCTCTGGGAATGTTGTACAATATGTCGAATTATTCTCTTCCCATAAGATATTCCCATAAACAATATCGCTATCTAATCCAAAATCTACTGCTTTCTTTACTATCGTTTCATCTATCAAGTAGTCACCAGAATTTAAAAGCAATATATAATCTCCTTGGGCTTGTTTGATACCTTTATTCATTGCATTATAAATCCCTTTATCGGGTTCACTTACCCAATATCTAATATTATTTGAATATTCTTCAATTACTTCAACACTCCCATCGGTACTTAAACCATCTATGATAATATATTCATAATCTATAAAAGTTTGACTAATGACACTTTTTATTGTCTTTTGTAAACCTTCCTTATTATTTAAATTGATAGTTATTATTGAAAGTTTTGGATTTCCCATTTCAACATTGTATTTATATATTTCGGAATATCTCAGCTTTAAATACTGCTCTTCTATTATTCCTATAATATTATTTTATTCTCTTTCTATATTCAAATTTAAAAAGATCTTAGTTCCCTCTTTATCAATAAACCAGGCATTTTTATATCCTTTATAACTTAATGCACGCAATTTATTATAAAATTGTTCGAAAGTTCCTACTTCTTGCATATCAATCTCACAAAGATTAAAAAAATCTTTCTTGCTATTATAATTACCCTTTTCTGTTATTGGAACAGGAGTATATGTATTATCGATAATTGAAGGTAAATGTTTTTCGAGTAATTCTAACTCAGTATCTAATACTCTTTTATAAAGAGTTTCTGATGTGTCGTAAGTATAAACCTCAACTTGTTTTTGAACAATAATTGCACCTCTATCTATGGTACTATCAATTTCGTGAATTGTTGCTCCAGTAGGTTTTCCATTTATAATTGCATACATATGAGGATACCAACCACGATTATATGGATTTAAACCCGGATGAATGTTTACCGATCGCAGCTTTGTAATTAATGCTACGGGAAATAACTGTTGACAGTGAAGCGATAGTAATAATTGACAATTTTCTATAAGGAAAGAAATACTCTTTGCGATTTCTATTTCCTCAATTTCATTTTGAAACAATGCTCTATTTCCTGGCGAACAATAATATGAAAACCTAACATTCGTAATTGCCAATTTCGAAACTAAGCTTTTGAAAGAACGATATATCGTTGCATTATCTGTTATAACAATTATCTGTTTCATTATTTTTGTATTAAAAGTAAACCTATTTTTGATAGCTTCCACAACACTTTTATGGAAGATATAGATAAACAAAGTACATAATTATTTCACTGACGTCTTAAATATTTTATTTAAAAAAAGTACAAAAACAGATTTCAAAAAAACACCATTTTTTACACAATATACTGGATTTCTAAAAAAACAGATATTGAAATAATATAATGCATGTAAAAAGGACTTTTTCTGAAGATAATACATACATAATTTTTGATATCTCCATTGTAAATCAAAAAAAGCATGATATTTCTGATTATAATATTTATCTAAATTTTTAGCAAGTTGAATGCCATAAATCATTTTTTTGGGGAAATCTGTTGCTGTATTTATACCTTTTGGATGTATTCGATATACACCAGTATTTTTATCGAGGAACGCTCCTTTACCTTTTTGTAAGAAAAAAAACACTAAAGTCCAATCAAGATTAAATGTTGAATAAATCCATTCCGGTAGAGGATTGGGAATAGCATCTTTACGATAAAAGATAGATAATGTTGGGACAACAATGTTACCATGATTAATATAATATTCAATATCAAAAATTGGTAAGTTGGGTTTTGATTCTATCATTTCTGTTGACAACAATTCATCTTTGTAAAGTATCGATACATTTGTATAACAGAAAGAAACTTCTGGATGAGCTTCCATGAAATCATACTGTAATTGCAACTTATTTTCATCTATCCAATAATCATCTCCCTCACAAATAGCTATATATGAACCTTTACATGATTGAAGAGTCCGTATCCAGTTTTTTTGCATTCCAACATTTTGCTTTGATACCAACAAATTATAATTTGAATATTGCTCTATTTCTTTACTAATTATTTGTAAAGTATAGTCTGTGGAACAATCATCTCCAATCACAACTTCAAAATCAAAATCAGTCTTTTGAGTAAAGATACTATTAAGTGACTCTTTTATATACCGTTCTTGATTATACGTAATTAATGCAACACTAACTTTAGGCTTTTGATCCATTTTCTTAATTAACAATTAAATTTATGGAGATTTTAGTCATTTCTTTATCAATTGACCACGCATTATTGTAATTTGTGTAAATTAATGCGCGGTAAAACAACTGTTGACTGTATAGTATCTGTAATATTTGATAATTTTTATTAAGAAAAGGTATACTCTTTACGATTTCTTTTTGAAGCAATGCTTTATTGACTGGTGAACAAAAAAAAGACAAAAAAACAGTTGATTGCACCAATTTCGAAAGTGTGCTTTTGAAAATTCCATACATTACATTATCAGTTATTACATTTATCTTTTGCATTATTTTTTCATTAAGAGTGAAACTATTTTTGAAACATCTTGTAACGCTAAATCGGGATAAATGGGTAAGCAAAGCACCTGATTTGCTATTCGAGTTGCAATAGGAAGATTACTAGTCCGAGCCGATTCTAATTCACTATACATGGGAAATTGACTGATTAAGGGATAAAAATAACGTCGAGCATAAATATCGTTAGCTTTAAAAAGATTGTATACTTCGTCTCTTGTTTTACCATATTTGTTTGCGTCAATTAGAATTGGAAAATACGAATAATTATGATTAACATTTTCAATATCTTGAAGGAATCGTATTCCTTCTATTCCGTTTAATTGAAGTCGATATTGATGAGCTATTTCTTTTCGTTTAGCTATTGCTTCATCAACATATTTAAGTTGTAAAAGTCCAAATGCAGCTTGAACCTCATTCATCTTTGAGTTTATTCCTGGAGCTATTACAGTTAATTCGTCGCGAAATCCAAAATTTTTAAGATCGTCGATTCTTTGTTTCATTTCTTTGCTTCGACAAACAATAGCCCCACCCTCGAATGTATTAAATACTTTTGTAGCATGAAAACTTAGTATCGACAAATCGCCCATATTTGCCAACGATAGTCCATTTTCTTTAACACCAAAAGTATGAGCGGCATCGTATAGAAGTTTTAAGTTATACTTTTCTGCAATAGTTCGTAGAGCTTTGTCATCGCATGGATTACCATATACATGAACAGGCATTATGGCAGTTGTTTCATCTGTTATTGCAGCCTCTACTTTATTAGGATCGAGATTAAAAAAATCGTCTTCAATATCGGCAAAAACAGGTTTAATACCATTCCACCATAAAGCATTTGTTGTTGCAACAAAACTGTAAGGTGTTGTTATTACTTCTCCTTTAATTTCTAATGCTTGCAATGCTGTTAACAATGCTAATGTTCCATTGGCAAATACCGAAATATATTGAACTCCTAAATATTCCGCTAATGCTTTTTCGAATTGCTGGTGAAATGGACCATTATTAGTTAGCCATTTATTTTTCCATATTTGTTCTAAATATGGAGTAAACTCTTCTAATGGTGGTAAATATGGTTGGGTAACAGGAATCATTAAATATATTTCAAAGTTTAATGGATGTAAATATAATGCAAATTATTAAACCTACATTTAACAGAGTATTCGAATCAAACGGTAACAATAAAATATATTTATTAGCTTCCATCTTTCATTTGCTTTCCTTATAAAATTTAAAAATGGTATTTCAAATGAGCAACATTATTAACACAAACATTCTCACTTATTCATTACGATATCTCTCAAAATGGGCGTTCTGGCAAGTTATTTTATTCTTTCTTAAAGAGAATAAAATGATATAACGACTTTATTAATTGTCTTCCTCCTTTTTTGTGTGTTTGTGGAGAGTGTAGTTTATTTCTTTCTTTAATATAGTGGCATTCAATTTTACTATATGTTTCGATATTATTTTTTATTAATAATTTTAAATAAATATCATACAGACTTTTATAATCAGGTGCATTTTCAAAGGTATTTCGATTAAAATATTTTGAAATTACATTTGGTTTTAAATATTGATATGAACTAAAATGATAAAATGTTAAATAGGAGCCATCTTCCATAATATAATTTTCATCACAACTTTTTAATTGTCTTCGTTCTTGAAGATTCCAAGGAGCTGCATTATAGCCCAATTCATTTAATACTTCTACCTTTTTAAAAAAAAGTGGAACAAAATTTATTACTAATTGATCAACAAAAAAACCATCTTTAGTCTTATCGTAACATTGTTGCATTAAATGTTCTTCCCACCAATTTAAAAAAGAAAAAGTATTTTCAGAATTATTTTTAACTCCTATAAAACCAAGATTATAAATACCATAAATTAAAAATAAATTTTCATTAGGCCAAAGAGAATCTATAGTAATAGGTTTTAAAATATGGGGCGTTAATAAGATATCATTTGATATAAATTTTTGTTCAAGCTCCTTTATTGAGTGAAATATCATCATATCAGGATCAAAATAAAATGCGTATTGAACTGATTTGTATTTTTCAAATATATATTTAAAAAATGAAGCTTTTATTGATGTGTTTAATTCAATTATAGTATGCCTTTTCCATAATTTTTCAAAATCTCTAATAGAAAGTGATTCAATTGTTACTATTTCATATTGTTCGAAAAGAGTATAATCAATATCCGTTGAATATTTGTCAACTAAACCAATTAAGACAGTATACTCTGGATTGTGTATTATAAATGAATCGGCAAACGTTTTTGCTTGTGCTAAATAATTATTTGAACAAATGGTAAATGCTATTTTGGTTATCTCTCCCATAATTTTATTTGTAATTAAATTTAGAATAAAGCAATTTTACATATATCTGGCAATATTTAAAAAAACTATGAGTGATTCTTTAAACATTGCCAAGAATTCTTTAAAATATATTTTAAAGAATTCCTTAATGAATTATTAAAACTAATTTCTGGATAATTTCGTTTTATTTTTTGTCGAATCCATACATTAAATATAGAATATAAATAATTCCTATTCTTTTTCGTTATTGGGAAATTATAATATAGACAAAAAAACAAATATTTAAAAGTAATTTGAATTCCTAATCTTATTATTTCGTTATAATTATAGCAATTCTTCGCATATAATTTAATATGATTAATGAATCTCATATTGTGTAAATACAATTGTTCTTCATAGACCATTGTTCGTAACATCGAATTTGCTCGAATTCTATAATAAAACAATACTTCTGGTACTCTATATACTTCAATATCATTTTCAATTAGAGATAACCAAAAATCCCAATCCTCCCATCCATAGATCATGTTTGAATTATATCCTTTTGATTTATTATAATCAACTCTTCTAAAAAAACCTGAACAAAAAATTTGATTACCATTAAGAAATTCATAAAAATTATAATCTGGCAGTACCCATTCACCTGTCTTTTCTCCAAAATATTCTGCTTTACAATAAACAATCCCTATCCTTTTTTTACTATCTAATTTTTTTACTGCTTTTTCTAAATAGGTCGTTGCAATTTTATCATCTGCATCCAAAGGTAAAATATATACCCCACTTGATGCCTTAATTCCATTATTCCTTGCTGCCGAAAGACCCTGGTTGGTGGTATGAATAACTATTGTTTTTGGTTTGTTGTAGTTTATCAGTTTTTCATTGGTGAAATCATCAATCGAACCATCATTAACTATGATTATCTCAAAGTCCTGAAACGTTTGAGCTAAAACCGAGTCTACCGCTTCATCAACATACTGTCCTTGATTATAACAAGGTATTATGATACTTACTTTTGGCATTATTTTCTTAAACATTATGTATACACAAATGTAATCTATACTTTTTCGAAATCCCTTAGGATAAATACATATTTCTAAAACTTAATATTCATTATTTTACGAAATGGAGATAGAAAAATATTACCTAATCTATACGTTTTTGAATGTACTATTTCGTTAAAACTTTCTTCCTTTTTTTGAATAATAGTATCCTTCGCTTTAATTACACTTTCATTATATCTTTTCTGTTGCAACATAGAATCAAATAGAATTTGTTGAACATCCATTTGAGTTTGAAAAGAACATTTGGTAGCTTTTTGTATATCAAAACGTTTTATCGTTGCCTCATAAAAATCGACCAATTGTGTTACAACTCTTTCTGGCGTCAACAATTGTATTCTTGCGTATGCATTATTTTCAATAATTTCTTTTTCTGTTGAACGTAATTGTAAAACGTTTTCTATGGTTTGTAAAAGAGCCAAAGGATTATCTCTTTCACACAAAAAACCATTTACTCCATGAGTAATTAATTGATCAAAGCCAGTATTCTTAGTCCCTATTACTATTTTTTTATGAGCCATTGCTTCAATACAACAGTTGGGGAAATTATCTATTCTTGAAGGGAAAACACATATTTCTGCATGAGAAATAATTGGGTAAAGTTGATCATGATTCAGTGCACCGAAATGTTTTATTCTATTGAAATGCATTGGTGCCATACAACGAACATATTCCATTGCTGTTTGTCCTTCAATATCGGTCTGCTTGCCCACAAAGACAAAAAGAAAATTCGGATTCTTTTCCAATAATTCATCAATGATGGCAGCAATAGTTTTTATCCCTTTAAGAATTCCTATAGTTCCAAAAAACAGAAAATACTTACAGTTTTGAAGGTTTTCCGAATAAACAAATTCATCAGTTTGCTTAACATCATTATAAAAAGGAGTTTCAATTATCTCTATCGAATCTATTTTTAAATCATTTTTTATTGCATTTGCTATTATTGTGCTTGGTCCAAAAACAGCATCTGTACTAAGTAAACAAAATTTCTCTAATTCATATTTTTTAATTGATTCATTGTTTAAATCTGTTTGATTATAATACTCATCCAAATATTTCTCATAACTTGAAATCCTGCATACCGTTGGGATTGTTAAAATTCTATATAAAGAAGTAAATGTATAATTGGAATATTGAATAATATCAATTATTTTTTTAAGAACTAAGCTCCTAATGTAGTTATTTAGTATAAAACTTTGTAAACAACATTGAATATAATATGGTGAAAGAGTAAAAGGCACTTTCACTCTATGTACTTCTATCTTTTCATAAAAAAAAACCTCTGTAACATCTGATGCTACCACAATTATTGCAGTATGCCCCATGTGTTGTAAAGACAATGCAACCCTAAAGAGATAATTTGACAATCCTCCATCAAAGTTTTTCTTTTCGGTTATGAATTCAGGTGTTACAAAACAAATGGTCATTGCTTAATATTTGATTTTAAATTCAAAGAATCTATTCTATTGATTTTATTATTTATGAAATGAGAAAACGTAATAGCTCCTTTATAATTTAAATGCGATAAGTCCCCATATTCATAATCCTGTAATTCAAATGCATTATAATCCCACAAAGATATATTTTTAAATTCTTTTTTCATTAAATCTTTCCCAAACCGGATATCGTCTATCTGACTTAAATAGTGTAACGGAGGTATAAATAATATTACCGTTATTGAACGATCCTTACAAAAAGACAATATTTTTTGAAAATAGTTATAATTTAAATTTGAAAAACTTTTTTTAATTTTCTCAGTCCGTTTTACTAAAAATGAATCCTTAAAATTTTGAGAAATTTCTTCTCTTTTAAGATATAAATAACCGCCCCATTTCAAAGTATCATAGATATTTGATTTCTTAGATAAAATATCATAATTATTTTTAATTGCATCCTTCAGAGAGATTAAAAAGACAGAAGGATTCTTATAAAACAAATAGCATTGATCTTCCATTGATATTAAATGGGAATATTTTGGATATTTTACGCCTAAATATTCATCTCCATAAACCCATGTATCGCGATCCCGCTGAAAAAGACTATTAGGAAAATCTAGAAAAACAGTATCGATTTGCGAATTCGCTTCTACAATTTTCTTTATTTTATAGTAAATATAAAAGTAAGTGTCAGCGCTTTGAGCAAAGTTCTTCGAATGTGTTATCAATGAGTCATTTATAGCACATTCAACATGTGAGTTTCCTAAGAAAATTATATGAGTTGAGGTATCCAACTTATATAATTTATTATCAGTAATTGAATAATTTTCATAAAAGAATAACAGTAGTATTGCCAAAAGACTGATAATGCTTAATAATGTTATTTTCTTTACAAGTTTCCACATATGTTAAAACTGATAATAAATAAATTGCCGATTTTCAAATACACCCCCAAAAAATATTATCAGAACATATCCTAAATATATTAACCAACGTACATAAATAGGTTTTTGCATAAACAATAACGAAATATTATTTTTGTTTTGAATAAAGTGAACAATCTCTAAAAAAATAATTAAACACAAAGATAAAATCATCTGATTAGTTGATATCCCAATATCCTCGAGAATTGATTGATGAGAAATGATCATCTGATATAATGTAGGTATTCCTGTAAATATGTGTATTGCAATATATATAGCAGAATTAACATTATTTGCCCTAAAAAATATCCAAGCAAAGGCAACTAGAATAAACGTTGTGATTACAGATAATATAGGTATACTTTTAAGATGGAATAATGCATTAAACTTCTCTCTAAGCTTTTTTGTTGCAATTGCAAATACTAAATAAAACCCATGTAGTGCTCCCCAAATCACAAATGTCCAATTTGCACCATGCCACAAACCACTTACGATAAAAACGATAAAAAGATTTAAATACCAGCGATAGATAATTACTCTATTCCCTCCTAGTCTTATATATAAATAATCCTTAAACCAAGATGATAACGAAATATGCCAACGTTTCCAAAATTCATGAATACTTGCCGATCGGTAAGGTCGATTAAAGTTCGTCATTAGCTTAAAACCCATAATCCGTGCAGCTCCAATTGCCATATCTGAATAACCTGAAAAGTCACAAAAGATTTGAAACGTAAAAAATACTGTAGCAATTATGAGACTTAAACTATTGTATTTATGTGGATTATTATATACGGTATCGACTAAAATGGCCAAACGGTCAGCTATAACAACTTTTTTGAATAACCCCCATGCCATTAATCGCAATCCACTTGTTATTCTATCATAATTAAAATTATGCTTCTCCCTGAACTGATGTAATAAATTTTGAGGTCGCTCAATAGGACCAGCAACTAATTGAGGATAAAACATTACATATAAAGAATAAATACCAAAATGACGTTCAGCTTTTTGATGTCCACGATAAACTTCAATTGTATAGCTCATAGCTTGAAATGTATGAAAAGATAAACCAATGGGCAGTAAAATTGATAAATAAGGAATAGGATTATAAAAAACATGTAATTGTAACGTATGTTGATTAATAATATTAAAAACCGACCAAAAGGAGTCATTAAGGAAATTATAATATTTAAAAATCACCAAAACTCCTATGTTTGCAATCAAACTTAATAATAAAAAAAGTTTTCTTTGTTTTCCTTTAGCTCTTTCAATAAATATTCCTGCTACATAATCTATTAAAATTGTAAACCCTAAAATAACTATATAAATGGGAACAAATGCCATATAGAAATAACAACTACTAATTAGTAACAAAATCCATTGACGATTATATGGAATAGCAAAATAGAGCGTTGTAACTATAATAAAAAAAATAAAAAAGTGGAGTGAGTTAAACAGCATATATTTTTATTTAAATAAACGATATGAAGACTCAAATATAAAGGTGATTTCAGGATTGTATTGGTATAATTCTGAAGAACTATCCATTATTTGACGATCTATTTGATCGAAATCGGAGATAAATAACTGAATGTCGAAAGTTAACTCATATCCCCAACCTCGAATTGCTTGCGCAAATAGCTGTATTGCAGTATTCGATAGTATTACTACCTTAATTCTTGTAAATCCGGTAAAATCTTTCTTAAGATTCTTTATTAATAATGAAAAGTCTTTCATAAAAAGAGAAACATAATCTAAATATTATTTGAGTGATTTTGTAAAGATACTTTCCATTAAAGATCGAGAATATATTTAATACAAAATTCATTTACGCCATCATAGAAGTCTATGAAATATAGTGATTTATTTAGTTCATTTGAAAAATAACTTTGCCTATATGAAATGTGTGTTTCTTTTAAATTGTTATTTCCTACAACTTTGTTCGTTGTCTGATTTATTACTATAGAAGTCTTTAGTTGTTCAAAAGCTAAATTATTCTAATTGCAAACGGTAATTACCATTTTTTCTTAAAATCGCCTTTTGAAAATTTTTTTTCAATCAAACAATATAATAAAATAAAAAAATATCTACAACCCATTTCTTGAATTTTTAATTTCGAATTGCCAAATTTTCTGTTATGCCATGAGTTTGGTATAACAATGTATGAATAGCCTCTAATGATTGCTTTCAGAGGTAATTCAATTGTAAGATTGAAATGTGGTGAAATGAATGGTTTGAGACCTTCAATCGTTTCCTTTTTATACATTTTAAATGCATTTGTTGTATCATTATATTTGATTCTGAATGTAATTCTTATGATAAAGTTTGCTACGCGATTTATAATTATTTTTAATTTAGGATAATCATAAGCCTTTCCTCCCTTAATAAAACGACTGCCAAAAACGCAGTCATAATTTCCCTCAATCATTTTTCTATAAAAATTTACCAAGTCTTGGGGGGAATCAGAAAGATCGGCCATCATTACTGCAACACAATCTCCAGAAAAATTTTCAAGACCTTTACGTACAGCATAACCAAAACCATTAGGGCTTTGATTTGTAAAATAACGCAGAGTTAAGATAGTTTCCGAAAGACCTTCAAGTATGTTTAATGTATTATCCTTTGAATTATCATTAATTACAAGAATCTCATGATCGATTTGTTCTTTAATAAGCTCTTTATATATCAAATGAAGCGTTTCAGGCAGAGACTCTGCTTCGTTGTATGCAGGAATTATAATACTTAATTTCATTTTGGTTTGCTTTTTGAATTAGCTTGGTATATTTGGTTAAAAATATCATAAATGTTGTATCTCCAATTCCAATTTGGATAATGACTTCTAAATTTACTTACATCACTAATCCACCAAATATGGTCACCAATTCTATTATTATCTGCGTATATATAATTCAATTTTTTGCCAGTAATTTGTTCGCAAAATTCAATTGCTTCAATCATTGAACAATTTGAATGTCTACCACCACCGGCATTATACACTTCTCCAGATCTCGGATTTTGATGGAAATGCCAAAACATATTTACAAGATCAAATGCATGTATATTGTCACGAACCTGTTTTCCTTTATATCCAAAAATAGTATACTGTTCACCAGTTATGGCACATTTCATTAAATACGATAGGAAACCATGAAGTTGAGTTCCAGAATGATGTGGTCCAGTCAAACACCCTCCCCTAAAGACAACAGTATTCATTCCAAAATATTTCCCATACTCTTGTACCATTACATCTGCAGCTACTTTTGACGAACCAAATAAAGAATGTTTGGTTTGATCTATACTCATCGTTTCATTAATTCCATTTTTAAAGTATTCATGGTTTTCAGCTATTTCCCATCGTTTTTCAAGTTCTACCAATGGAAGATAATTTGGAGTATCGCCATATACTTTATTAGTTGATGTATAAATAAATGTTGCTTTCTGGCAATACTGTCTAGTCATTTCCAACATATGCAATGTGCCATTTGCATTAACGGTAAAGTCGGTAATTGGCTCACGTGCAGCCCAATCATGACTAGGTTGTGCTGCCGTATGAATGATTAATTTAATATCAGAACCATATTGCAAAAATATCGTTTCTAATTCTTCAAGATTACGAATATCTGTTGTATGATGCTCGAAATTTGATATTTCTTTCATCATGCGTATAGTATTCCATTCAGTTGAAGCTTCTGCACCAAAAAAATAGGCACGTAAATTATTGTCAATACCAATAATTTTATCAAATTTCGATGAAAAAAAATTAACGGACTCACTACCGATTAATCCCCCAGATCCAGTTATAATTGCAATGTTCATAGTCTATAATTTATTTTAATATTTCTGATAAAACTATTTGATTTTCGCGTATCCATTCATAAATTTCTGTGATGATTTCTTGTGGCATTTTTTTAGGTTTCCAACCTGAAACTGCTGTTATCTTTGAATTGTCAGTAACATAAATTCGAATATCAGCTAGCCTTGTTTCTATTGTTTTTTCAATCTGTATTACGTTCCCTGTAACTTCCTCACAAAGTGAAGTTAATTCTTGTAAAGAAACACTACATTCATTTCCACCTCCAACATTAAATATTTCTCCATTATATCTTTTTATATCATGAATCTGTATATCAATCAGTCTGAATAAGTCGTAAATATGAAGTATATCACGTATTTGTTTGCCTTCACCCCCATAACCAAAATAACTAAGTTTGTTTTTCCAAAAATGTTGTGCAACCCATAAAACAATAACACCTTGGTCAACTTTACCCATTTGGTAAGGGCCTGTAATAACACCACAACGATTTATTACAGTATTCATTCCTAGAAGTTCATTGTATTCTTGAATAATTAGTTCAGATGCAAGCTTAGTCGCTCCGTAAAATGAACGTGAGCCATTGAGTGGAAAGTTTTCTGTAATACCATCAACTGAAACTCCTGGAATAACTTGTGAGGGTAGTATTGTAAAACGTGAGAGGGATTCGGTAAAACAAATATTTTCTAATGTTTTAATAGGATATACTCGACTGGTAGAAAGAAATATAAAATCGGCTTTATTTTGTAATGCAAAATTAAGACAATTAATCGTTCCATTAAGGTTCGTGTTAATTAAATAATCCAATGAACTATTGATGCCCGCAAGTACTGAAGGTTCTGCAGATGCTTCAATTAACAAATCGATTGAGCCTATATCAGAAAAATCATCTTTTATGCGTATATCACCATGAATAAATCTAATGTTATTTTTCTTAAGTCTTAAAATATTCAACTCAGAACCTCTTCGTTTCAGATTGTCGAGGCAAATTATAATATAATTTTGATATTTTTGTTTTAAAAATATTGCAAGGTTAGATCCCACAAAACCGCAACCACCAGTAATAAGGATTGTTTTATTCAATTTATTTTTCATTTGATACTTTTGAATTAGTCATTAACCTTTTTATATGCCTATTATTCTTCGTCTTTATTTGGAAACAAGGTGAAAATTCTTTAAAACAAATCCAAATGAATAGAACAACATTTGCCAAAGCAAGTATATTCGAAAACCATCCAGAATAAAAAAGGGTCAGTAATTGTTTCCCGTGGTTAAAATCACGTCCTAAACCATAAAATATTAAATCTTGAATAAAAAAAATAAAACTTATAAGTATATAATATTTGAACTCCTTAATGGAAAATAAACTAACAATAGCAAAAAGTGGAATTAGGACAAAATAATGATTTGCTTGAACGCCTACCCTTAAAATGAAATATGCATATATTTGAAGTCCAGAAGCGATAAATATTACATTACGTTTTGTATATAAATTAACAGAAATATACCAGAGATTTAAGATCGTAAATAACCCCAAAAGTATTAATCCTATTATTTGAACATTAAATCCAAGCAGATTATTTAATAGGATACATGGGATATCCGATTCCCAATTTGATCCTGGTCCACCCATAATCGCTGAAGCCTTTGAACCAATTGAAGTTAGATTATGAATTGCATGATATCCATATTGGATTACCCACCAAAGATTCATAGATTGTCTACTTAAATCTTGTGACGATTCATTAATAGACCAGACTCCTTGAAACATACTTAATACTCGTCCATTAAATATAAATGGGAATATTACAATAAGAACTGTTACAACTGAAATTAGCCATGCAATTATGTTTTTTTTAATAGAATGTTCTTTTAGTCCAATTCCCAAAAACACTGGAAATACAATTATTGCTGTTGGCTTTGAAAGTATACCTAATACAAGAAAAATATAAGACCACGTCAATTGCTTTTTATAGAGCAATACTACTGAAGCTGATACGAAAAATGTAATTAAAGGGTCGAAATATCCTTGAATTGGGGAGTTTAGTAATACAAGAGGGCTTAACCAATATATACTTGCGGTTAAAATTGCAGTATCATGATTAAAAGTCGATTTAATAAACATATATATTATGTATACAGTAAGAATAGAAAATAATATTGGGATTAAATTTATGAAAAAATTAAATAATCTACTATTTATCAAAGTATGAGATATACTTTTGTACAGATTACCTGCAATATATAAAGTATAAACATAAATAGGTGGCTGTGTAACTTTATATTCAAGCCTTGTATAGTTTTTGGGGTTGTAATGAATTATTTTTTGTGTTTTTAAAAGAATATCACTTTTTGTATTTCCATCTTTATATTCTTTAATAATTTCATTATCGCTAGCTCCATAAACATTAGTTATTCCATTCTTAACAATATCTACTGTCCATGCCTTCCACCATTCCATATCTTGAGTTCCATAACAAAAGCATAAAATGATCCGAAGAAATAGAAATGCAAAAAAGAATATATAAAGTTTTTTAATTTTTAATTTTCTGAAAAAATCAAAAAACAACTTAAATGAAAATAGATTAAAATTTGCTTTTACCATTAGTTTTTAGTGATTATTTTGAACGTTTTTATGTGTAATCTTTATCATTAAAATTACACATAAAAACTTCACTTTCATCTATTTAATAATAAAAATTATTTTGTCGCAACAATACGCGTATCTCTCCATCTATAGTCATGTAAAATGCCGTCAGTGCAAACAACATGTTTAAACCCAATTTTTGTTAATTCTTCTTTGATATGCCAAGCAGACCACCCAAAAGCGTAAGTGTGAAAACTTTCTTTTTTTTGAATTTGGTTTAAATCAAAAGCATAAATGCCTCTAACAGCTTCAATATAATTGGGATAATCATTTTTGCTTTTGACTAATGAAGTTGCACATTTTTCTATATCCGGAAATTCTAAGATTAAACACCCACCTTGCTTTAATAATTCAAAACTCACCTTGAAAAAATCAAGTCCTTCCCATAGTCGCAAATAGCTTATTGAATGTACTAATAATATTTCCGTTACTGAATTTGAAAGAAATAATCTATTTATATTTCTAAAATCTGAGACAACATCCGCTACTGAATCATACGATTTATCTATATTAATATAATCTTTCAGGTAGATTTTCCCACAGCCTAAATGCAATTTAAGCGGTTCTGTAAAGTGTTTCTCCTTTTTAAAATAACTATAATAAGTATAAGTTAATTTAAGTTTGAATGTTGAAAGATATCTCTTAAACATAGTTAATAATTTTACCAACCTGATTTAATAACTTCACATATATGATAAACATTTTCTTCATTTACCTTGGTATGTAATGGGAGCACCAAATATTTATCTTCTATTGCATCCATATTGGGCAAATTATTTCTACGACTACCAAATACTGAATATCTGTCGTTACGATAATGGACTTGATTGGATTCAATATTAAATTCTCTAAGTTTCCGCTGTAAATCAATTCTTTTTTCCGCTGTAATTGTGCAAAGCCAAGCAGCATGCACTCTATCATTATATCCGCTTCCAATAAAATGAAGTCCGTTGATATTCGATAGATTTTTTTCATAAATTTCAAATAGATTTTTTCTACATGCTAAAATTTCATCAAATTCTTCTAGTGCTGCAAGCCCCATAGCTGCGGCAATATCATTCATTTGATATTTATAACCAACTTCTGTAATGTCGTTGTCCCAATATCCTTGTTGTTTTGCACATCTATCAATTCCAAACCAACGAACTCTTTCTGCTTTTGCCTTAAGAGATTTATCTTTAAAAGATAACATCCCTCCATCGCCAGTAGTAATATGCTTAATTGCCTGAAAAGAAAAAATTGTAAACTCTGATATTGCACCAATTGGGGTTCCTTTATATACCCCCCCAAGTGCATGAGCAGCGTCTTCAATTACTGGAATGCCCCATTTGTTCGCTATGTTATGTAATTCATCCATGTCACAAGGAAGACCACCATAATGAACACAAACTATTGCTTTGGTCTTTTCGTTTACTAATTGTTTAACATGCTCAACATCAATATTTAGCGTTGTTTTTTGAACATCTGCAAATATGATTTTCACGCCTAAATAAAGTAAAGGAATATTAGTTGCAGTGCAAGTGAAAACAGGTACAATGACTTCATCTCCTTGTTTAAGCCCTGCCAAAATATAAGCTAAGTGTAAAGCATCTGTCCCAGAACCAACGGCAACTGTATCAAATTCATTACAGAAAATTTCCCTAAATTCATTTTCAAACTTTTCAACTTTTGGACCTTGCCCAATCCATCTCGTTTCTAATGTTTCCGAAACATATTTTGCAGCATTTTTGGCAACATGCGGATGAAAGAGGACAATATTTTTTTTCCCAATTTCCATTATTGGGAGATCATTTTGATTATTTTTCATAATTCTTGATATTAAGTTAATCCTTTTCTATAATTGCACATAACTTTTTAAAATTTTCCTCTAGAGAAAATTCTTCTCTAACTTGCTCTAAACCCTGTTTTGCTATTCTTTTTCTTAAATCAGTATCCAAAATTAATTTCTCCAATTTTTGTTCCCATTCATTTTTATCATTTGCAAATAAGCCATTTTCCCCTTCAATAATGAAATCGTTTAATTGACCTATTGGGGAACAAATAATAGCCACTTCACCGCACATGTAAATAGTAGCCTTTAAAATACCTCTAGCATGACTTGACACAGAATTATCAAGTGGGAATAACCCGATATCCATTAATAATACCTCTTCTATCATCTCTGATTGAGTATAAGTGGATTTAAAAGCATATTTAATATTTTTCGTCTTGGGCAAATCTACCGGTGCTCCAATTAAATGAAGTTTTAAATTTGGGTGTTTAGCAAAAATATTCTCTAATACATCCCAAATCAACAATACATTTTTAAAAGTACTTTGAGTGCCTATCCATCCAACAATTATGTCATCTGTTTTTTTTCTATTTTTATATCTCTGTTTTTCGAATTTGTCAAGTTGTGGATAATCTGGAATTACAAAACAATTCGAATAAAATTTTCGCACATAATTTGCAATATAATCGTTATCTGTTGTTACAGCATCAACTATTTCAATACATCTATAAAAATCATTATTACCATTATTGTATTCCCAAACTGAATCTACAAAATCTAAAATCAATCTTTTTTTAAATTTTTTTAAATTATTAATTAAATTGTAATCAAAAATTTTTGACATAAAAATAATGTCATAGTTGGGAGCCAGATCTATGATTTTTTTACTGTTACTAATTGTACGTTTATTAATTTGATTTATTAATAAATGTCTTAGAAAAGGAAACATGTTAAGTTTCCTTGTATTTTTATCCATCAATTTAATGAGAAAAGAGGGTTGTCTATTTACATATTTGTAATCGTAATTATTTCTTGCAAAAAAATCTTTATAAATTAACGCCCTTACCATTCCACTTGGGTAAGCATTGCCAGCCTCTAATATTACTAGTATTTTCTTCATTTAAGATATCTGTCCAATATGTTAATTAAATATTTCTTTGTTTTATTTCTAAATAATACAATCTCTAATTTTGATGTTTACATCATCTTTTAACCATTAATTATTTTTATTAAATCTATATCTGCGTTAGTCCAACAAAAAGGAGTTGTTTTCCCTGTATTAAGTAAATTAGGATATTTATTATTTACGATAAAATATCCATATTCCCCCTGTGAATATGGATGGATATATGAATAATCAAATAATCTAATTCCAATGGAATACAACCCCGTTGATAATATATTTTCGTTGAAATGAATGCAACATTTTGTTTTCCCTGCTTCAATCTTAAATTCTTTATTAAATGCTAAAGGACAGAAGGCGTATTTTTCGTCTTTTAAATATTTCTCTTTATCTATAATTAAAAAAAAACGCAAAAGTAGTGAAACATTTTCAGTAATAGTTGAAACTATTTCAAATTCTATTGAAAATGGATTGGGACTTGTTAAATCCAAAACTTGTTCATATAAATGATTAATGAGCTTAATTCCTTTGATTTTCATTTCATCTCCACCATAACTAGCTGCATGCCAGGTAAGAATCAATTCATTTGGTTTAACTTGACTAATTTTATTTTCAATTGGGTTTTCTCCATACTGCATTAATAATTCATATTTTGGAATTACTTTATGCGATAAATCAAATAACAGTTGAGAGCCTTTATTTAATAAAAGACTCAGGCCACACATTGATTCAATATTTTGAAGATTATGGCTTACAAGTAATACTGCAATGCCTTTATCTCTAACTTCACGTAATTTATCAAGACATTTTCTTTGAAATTTAGCATCTCCCACAGCTAAAATCTCATCTATCAATAAAATATCCGGTTCACAATGGATCGCGATTGCAAAACCCAAACGCACCGTCATTCCACTTGAATAGGTAGCAACAGGTGAATCAATAAAATCATCTATCTCGGCAAAGTCGATAATAGCGTCCATTTTTTGCTTTAATTCGCTTTTGGTCATTCCCAAAATAGTGCCATTGAGGAAAATATTTTCTCGTCCCGTCATGTGTGGATGAAAACCAGCACCAACAGCAATTAATGCACCTATACGTCCATTAATGGTAATTTTACCTTTATCGGGTGGATAAATACCGTTTATTAAACGCAAAAGGGTAGATTTGCCACAGCCGTTTTGCCCAATAAGTCCGAGGGTTTCTCCTCGTTTCAGTTCAAAGTTTATATCTTCTAATGCCCAAAACTCCGTTTTTCGAAGCTCAACCTGTTTTTGGGAAAAGCCAAACATATCACGTACCACGTCGTGAGTGCCATAGAGCATACTTCGCTTGAGCGATTTACAAAATTTCTTAGAGAGACCTTCTACTTTTAATACTACATCGCTCATCACCTATATCATCTTTTCAATTATTTTTTGTTCTGATACATAGAAAAATCGCCATGATATTAGAAACAATACAAGAGTACTAAACGAAAACAACAAATAGTAACCTAAATGAGCAATATGACCATAAATAATCGCATCACGGCATCCACCAATAAGATAGGTAAGAGGATTATATTTTATAATAATCCGCAAGGTTGGATTTACAACATTGGGAGAATAGATAACGGGTGTAACAAACATGAGCAAACCAATTAAAAAACCTATTCCTTTATTCACATCTGGTGCAACTACCGAAACTAAAGCAATAATTAAACCTATTGCTGAACCTAAAAAGAAAAGCGGTAAAATAAGAATTGGAAATAAAACAATCATCCAACTGGGAGTTACACCGAAAAAAAGGAGAACACAAATATTGAGAATAAAAGAAATTAAAAAATTTGCTAATTGTAATAAAACTTGTTTCGCTAACAGAGCATCGTGTGGATAATTTACTTGATTTATAAAACCAGAACCTGCAGTAAGAGTACCAGCAGCTGCCGATTGAAAGCTTCCCCAGAGGCCAAAAATGGAAGAACTCAGCAAAACATACGCAGGATAGGGTATGCCAACATCACCAGGAGTTAAAATACCGGTTGCATTATAAAAGACCCAGGATACGATGCCCATTATTGGTGTAATGATAAGCCAACCCATACCAAGAAACGAACGCTTATAGGCCATCAAGAAATCGCGTTTAAATAATTGCATAATTAAATCTTTGGAACTGATAATGTTTCGCACTAGAATAATCCATGTTTGTATCCATCCAAGCTTGCCCCGTTGGTTTGGACTATAGATTATTGTTTGTGTCTTACTTGTATTTTGATACATTTATATTTAATAAGTAGTTTTAAAAATTACAACTATCCTTAACCTAGATGTTGCCAAAGATATAAAAAAAATAAATAGCCAGTTTCTTGATTTCACGTTATACTAAAGTGAAATATAAAATAGTCTGTCATATTATTTACTAAACCCCGAGCTTGCCTACATCCCCTTCTCTTAAAAATGGTTTCGAGCTTGTCGAGACAGTTCTATTAGTATACTAGATAAGGTCACCGAACTTGCCGAGGTGATGTTTCCTCCGTTTTTGCGATGCTAATTGCAAAACCTTATTTTCAAATCTTTAGAATACTTAAATAATAAATAACTCGTAAAAATATAATACTGTATATTTTTAGAGAAACTCTTTACTATAAAATACTTGACCCACTCTATTGATATGTTCGATTAAATCGAGAGACTGTAAGTTTTCGAAGATTGAAATATCGAACAAATACGGCGTATTTAAATCATCAATTTCCCCATGAATTTGAGAGAAAATACTATCTGTAATTTTCCCTCCTTTCAAGGTAATATCAATATCAGAGCCTTCACGGTATGTCCCTTTTGCTCGAGAACCATAAATAATGACTTCCTCCACTTCGGGATGTTTTACAAAAATAGTCTTTATTTTTTCTATAGTTTCATCAGATAATCCATACATTATAAGAAGGTTTTAATCTTTTCATGAAATGCTAAAAATAACGCATAATAGGTATATACTATTTTGTTATACTCAATCTCAAGAATAGACGTATTATAGGTATGTACCGTATTATTTCTACTTTCTATCATGTCCATCCAATGTTGTCCGTCAACGAGAAGTCCTTTATTAAAAGCTTCGCGAGTTGCCGTTCGTGATCCTGTAATATTTTTATATCCTTCGTATTCTAAATAATCTTTCATTACTTTCCACGCCAATTCATGAGTAAATTCAAAACGTTGAATAATACCTTCCTTAATTAAATCGATAGGATTTCCAGTATTCTCTTCAATACCTTTCGTTAATTGTTGTAATGCCTTTTCGAAATTAGCAAATCTTTGTTTCCATCGAATATCAAGATTTTCTTCCATTTTCTACCCGTTTACTATTAAAATGTGAATAACCAAAGTTCATTCTTTTATTCCAAAAAAAAAATAATTAACAGATAAAATCTTTGAAACTACTGCTGTTTGCCAATATAATAATCCATGTTTGTGTCCATCCATGTTTGCCTCATTGATTTAAACAATAGATTATGTATTTCACGTTATACCAAAGTGAGATATAAAATAGTCTGTTACATTATTTTACTCAACCCCTGTCCTACCGGACATCCCCTTCTCTCGCGAGAGAAGGGGAGTGTGCATGGCAACGTGCGTTGGTGAGGGGAAGAGTACAAATTGGATTAGAAAATTAAAAAGATACATGCGTCCCTCTGCTCGTACATTCATTATTGTCAGTGTGAAGGGAAACACAATCATTTTTTATGATGTAAATGTCCTCCTACCCCTCGGCAAGCTCTTCATCTATTTATAATTTAGTAATTAATTGATTGAAATACCAGACCCTTCGACAAGCTCAGGGTGACAACTAAGCTTGCGAGCTCAAAGAGGTTAATTGTAATACGTATGTCATACTCTGTTTGCGGTTGCTAAGCTTGCTAAAGTATCGAAGCATTCAAGAGATAATCACTCGACCAAATGTCAATGTCGAGCTTGTCGAGACTTTTCTATTAATATACAAGAATAAGGTCCCCGAGCTTGCCGAGGGAATGATTCCTCAGTTTGTGCAAGGTTAAACCTTAGTAACTATTTATCAATTAATGAGGTTACCATTCGAATTCATTTACTAAAAAGGTTTGAATCCTTAGCTCAGCCGCGGGGATGATTCCACCGCACGAATGTAATGACATTGGGTAAAAGAATGAATTTATAGTAGATTATACTATTAGAGCTATTACAACCATTCATTCCCAGCAACAATGCCACTCGATGTTAAAAACTGAATTAATTCGGCAGTATTTCGTTTTTCGAGTTTCTCACGAATATTTTTACGATGTGTTTTTGCAGTATAAACACTAATATTTATATGTTGAGCTATTTCTTTATCTGTTTTCCCACTCACTAAGTACGAAGCAAATTCGAGCTCGCGTTTCGATAGACAGTTTTTCATTATTCTATAGTTTTTTTGAGCTTGCACGATAATCGGCTCTATACTTTGAGCTTGGTTGTCAAACTCAGAATACGTAAGAAGCGACATAGTATTTACAAATAAGTATTCCTTATCGCCCGGCTCCGGTTTTGTTAACCTACAGATACCATGCAATTGATAATACTTTTGACTATTTTTAGGCTTAACACGGTAATTTGCAGAAAATTCGACGGTAGAATTGACAAGTAAAAATTGTACAGCCTGCATATAGTTTTTCATATCGTCTGGATGAATAATCGTTTCGAAAAAACGGAAACCCATACGTTTCATTTCATATAACGAATAGCCAATAAAATTTGCTGCTTCGTCATTACAAATATCTATATGCCCCGAAAGATAACCACGTTTAGGATTTACTGCAACGGTAAACAACATAGTTGAAACACAATTGAGTACTTCAAGTAATTTTTCGCTCGTTATAGTTTGTTTCATCTGTTTAAAATTTAGTAATTAATTGAGATGCAAGACCCTTCGACATGCTCAGGGTGACAGTCGTAGTCCGAATGTCATGCTGAGCCTGTCGAAGCATCTGCACGTTATATTCATTTTCGCGTATTGTGCAAGTATCGCTCATAGCTATTTCATTAGTATATATTTCAGTAATTAACTATATACAAGACCCTTCGACATGCTCAAGGTGACAGTCGTAGTCCGAATGTCATGCTGAGCCTGTCGAAGCATCTGCACGTTATATTCATTTTCGCGTATTGTGCAAGTATCGCTCATAGCTATTTCATTAGTATATATTTCAGTAATTAACTATATACAAGACCCTTCGATATGCTCAGCATGACAGTCGTAGTCCGAATGTCATGCTGAGCCTGTCGAAGCATCTGCACGTTATATTCATTTTCGCGTATTGTGCAAGTATCGCTCATAGCTATTTCATTAGTATATATTTCAGTAATTAACTATATACAAGACCCTTCGATATGCTCAGGGTGACAGTCGTAGTCCGAATGTCATGCTGAGCCTGTCGAAGCATCTGCATGATATACTCATCTTCGCGTATTGTGCAAATTTTACTCATCGCTATTCCATCCTTGTATTATTTAATATTTATTAGTTGGATGAAACCCAGATATAGTACTTATTTCATTGCTGTTTAACTTCGTTTAGCTCACGAGCTCGGTTGCAACAAGCAAGTCATATGGGTTTTATCAATAATAAATTGAGATTCATGTTTTCGAAGACAAATCTACTAAAGACATTTTTGTTGTGCAATAATACTTAAGTAGTAATTTTCATAAAATACGATGCTTTACTTTAGTGCTACATTTTAAACGAATAGAAAACAAGGAAGAACGGTAAACAAGAAAAAGCTATGAACAACATACTCCATGCTAAGCTGATTATATCGACTAGACCCTTCGACAAGCTCAGGGTGACGGTCGTAGTACGTTTGTCATGCTGAGCTTGTCGATGCATCTTATATCACATATAATTAAACGAACATAATCATATAAAAATGACAAACAACACAACAACACAAGCGAAAAACACATTGACAGCCAGCATCAATCAATTGAATGGCCCGATGAATCAGCCAATAGGAGTTATGAATCACGTAACAGAAGCAATAAACTGGCAAACAGGAACTATCAATAAATTGAAAGGGGAAATCAATCACTTCAAAGCGACTATCAAGAGCTTGATAAACTGGGTTAAAGCATTGACGGAATCTTTCAATTATCAATCTTCGGATATTCAATATCCAAGGTGGGCAATCAAATGCTTAATTAGACATATTGACTATTACAATGAATCTGTTAATAGACTATGATTGTTATTTTGTTTCATTTTCCCCCTAAGGACGATTATTCCTCTAAAAATCAAAACTACCGTTAGTAATTAAGATACAATGACATGGAATAAGAAAGATTAAATATATAGTATAATAACCCCAACCCCTAAAGGGGCTTTAAAACCAATGAAGACGCAAAGTCCCCTTTAGGTGGTTACTGAGCCTGTCGAAGTAGGATTTAGGAGCAATTACGACTGTATATTTTCCATTACTCATAGCAATTCAAGTCAATGCACATAAAATCAAATAAAAATAACATAGAGTATAAACCTTAAAACCAAACGTTATGAAAATTCAAGTAGCCTTAAATTTACACAGTAAAAACAATGCACAACTTATTGCTGATGCCGACATTTACACGACAAACATGACCGATAATGCTTATTTTATAGCACCCGAAATTGTTGCTCAGGTAAAAACGACAAAAACAGCAACTCTCACCATGCGTAATGCAATGAATGCGCCGACCTCCGATACAAAAAATGATATGATAAAGGTTTCACGTGATGCGCTGGAGCGTAACCTCTCCAAACTAAAAGGCGAGGTCGAAAGTGTTTCTAACAGCCCAACAATATCTGAAATTGAGCGAATAAGTATAGTGCATAGTGCAGGAATGAGCATTAAACAACAACCACATCCGCAAGCTAGAATATTTTCGGCAAAACAAGGAAGTATTTCGGGTTCGGTAATCCTAACAGCACAAGGTGGTGCAAATGCCAATGAATGGCAATATACTACAGATACAGTAAATTTTGCCGATCGTATTTCGTTGCCAACAACAACAACGGCAAAAACACAAGTTGATGGCCTACTTAAAAAAACTGATTATGCCTTTTTTCACAAAGCAATAATTGCTGGTGAAAATACTGAATGGGAAGATCCAATTATTTTTACCGTGTTGTAATTCTGTAGGTTATACTAATTCACAATTTATACAAATACAAAATCATTTAATCGACAACTAACGTTGCCCTTCCTACTCCCCTTCTCTTGCAAAAAAAGGGGATGTCTGGCAAGACAAGGGTTAAGTTTAATTATAATCGATAAACTCTATTGTATTTTGAATTGCTATTATGCAATACTGCAAGTATTTGGCTAGGGTTCTGCTTAATCGAACGCTTGCAGATTGTACTCAATGTCATAATATAACTGATAAACGATTATAATACCAAAATGATTTATACGTTAATCCAATTCATACTCATCCCCTCTCCAACACACGTTGCCATGCACACTCCCCTTCTCTCGCGAGAGAAGGGGATGTCCGGTAAGACAGGGGTTGAGTAAAATAATGTAACAGACTATTTTATATATCACTTTGGTATAATTTCCCGGTCGAGCATCGTCGAGACCTTTCTTTTCACATTTATACCATGGTCCCCGAGCGTCAGTCGAGGGGATAATACATAGGGCTTGCTGAAAAACAGTTATATTACTGAAAAAGAGAAATGAATTGAGATAAAATTGATTTATGATGCAATCTTATAATTGAGAAAATGTCAAATAGTTGTGCACATTGAAATACAAAAGAAGAATCGAGCATTTGACAAAAAGCCTGCGACAAGTGAAAACAATACACAATGTGATAACGAGCATATTTTGTTTTGATTTTTTATCAAGAGGAAGCATTATGAATAATTACAAAATAGAAAGAAAAGTTAGAATACCCCTAAATCCTACTTCGACAGGCTCAGTAACCACCTAAAGGGGACTTTGTGTCAACATGGTTTTTAAAGCCCTTTCAGGGCAAAGTCATTACGTTAATCGATATTTTATCTAAATTAAGAATAATAAGTTTAGTATTATTCTTGTGTTTTTTTCTAAGGTTTCTTGACTTCATAAGATTTTAACCCTTAGTAGTAATAATAAACCGAGAATATCACAACCGTTTTATTGAATTTACGCCTTAACTTAATGAAATTGGAATTTAGAGGTAAATATATTAAGTAATGGGAACTATTAAATGTCGTATTCTGTTCTTGTCGTTTCGACTCCGCTCAACGACCGGACGTTGAGCGGAGTCGAAACGGGAGGTAGATTAATGCGACAACATATTATTCTTATACTTATAACAACAACTTTTCCTGTATTAGGCATACTATTCCAATCTTCGTTGAATATAATTTGCTTAAATATATCCCCTCGACAAGCTCGATCGAAATTCTATGTCGAGCATGTCGAGACAGTTTTATATATAGACAATATCAAGTTCCCCGAGCTCGCCGAGGGGAATTTGTCGTTAAAAATAATGCTGTTAACATTACTATTGCTTAAATTATATTTCTTTACTAAAGACCTTAAATCCCTTAACTTAATGACATTGCCTTTCAGGGGTTTAACTTCGTTGAACTCGCAAGCTCGGTTGGGGGCATTTACAGAAATCATTTTTCTTAATAGAAAAAAATAAGGCAAAGAACAAATTATGTAAAAGAACAAATTCTCATTAATGTTGAGTTATTCAGTAGACCTCTATATAACGTTGAAGATATTACTCAATTATGTAATTCTTAAAGTAGATTTACTATTTGTTTGCATTACAAATATTTTCAACCCTCGACTTTCTCTCGGGGAACTTGGTATTACAGGTGACGTGGGTAAAGTCTCGATAAACTCGACGAGCTGAAATCTGTTTATATATTTCACTATTAAGCTGATGCCGAACAATGTAGTTTGTAGTTTGGCTGTCGGCTTGGTTGTGGAATCGAAACAACAATAACAGAATACGACATTTAGTAGTTCTTATTACTTAATTAACTCAGATACACTACTAGAACAGAAAAAACAGTTTTTGCTTTTTTCCAACGAACACGCAAAATATATATATTTCTTTTTACCTTTGTGTTAATTCTTATTGCAAGTATTTGTAAATAAACAATCTCTCAAATGGACAAACATATTGCAACACAATTAAATAATAAAAATTTGTAACATTACAGAATGAATACGATATCCCTCAAAAATACACAACAATTCCTTTTCTCGAAAAAGGTAAAAACACAAATCGTTATTTTGCGTAAACTCATTACTTTTAACAATATTATAAGTACATATATAATCAAATCTTTTCTATTTAGTTTTTCCCTTGTCTTCTTTTTAACAACAATTACTAGTTATTCTCAAATTCCAAAAACGAACCTCACACTCTGGCTAAAAGCCGATTCTTTACCAACTATTGTATTAAATGGTTCAAGCGTTTCAGTTTGGAAAGATTGTAGTGGAAAAGGAAATGATGCAATACAATCAGATGCAAATGCACAACCAACACTTGTAAATAATACACTAAATGGATATCCAATTGTCCAATTTGATGGATCTAATGATTATCTTTTAATTAATACAATAGCTCAATCCCAACCAATAACGGCCTTTGTTGTATGGCATAATACTAGTGGCGACGGCACTGTTTGGGACGCAACAAATCGTTTCCTATTTCGCAATTATGCAGGGACTGGTGGTATAACTGCACAGTCAGGTGTTGATTTATCATACAGTAAGTCCTCTCCATTTACAATAGTATCATCAGTAATCTATAATGGAACAAGTGGCTATTTATATGAAAATGGAATTCTAAAAGTTTCTGGTGATATAGGAACTACACCTATAAATGGATTAATACTTGGAATCAATCCAAGTCATAGTGGGGTTGTATTAAATGGGTATATTGCTGAAATAATACTCTATGGTTCAACGTTAACAATTGCAGATAGGAAAATGGTAGAAACATATCTCTTAAAGAAATATACTTCTGCAATTAATTTTGAATCTGATAAGATAGTTAAAAGTACATTATGTGATACGACCATTCATGCAGGTCCTGGTTTTACATCGTATTTATGGAATACTGGAGCAACTACAGAAGCTGTTACCGTAGGTAAGGGGAGCTATGCTGTTACAGTTACAGATGAAAATGGCTTTCCTTCTTCTGATTCGGTTTCCGTATCGTATGCTGGGACAAAATTTAAGGCATATAAGCCTGTTCTTTGTCAAAACGATTCTCTATATATCAAAACCGCTTTGAAAAGCCCCGCATATACCTTCCATTGGAATACTGGCTCTAATAGTGATTCGCTTAAAATTAAAACGTCGGGCAAGTATTGGGCAACCATAACCGATAAAAATCATTGTTCCGTGATTACCGATACGGCGAACATAACGGTTGATATTTTTCCATCGTTATCATCAGTACTTTTGGGTAAGGATACTACTCTTTGTAAGGGCAACAAAATAGGAATTACTAATGCCTCAATACCCGTAGGGTTAAGCTATAAATGGTCAACAAACGAAATAACAACAACAATTGCAATAGCAACAACCGGCACATATAGTGTCACGGCAACAGATAATAATAACTGTAAAGCATCAGATGCCATCTATGTAACAGTCAGCGGTACAGCACCAACGGCAGCGTTTTCGGTCACAAGTGGTTGTGCCGGTGATGCCCTCCAATATACTAATGGCTCAATTCCCCTCGGCGACAGCTGGCTTTGGAACTTTGGCGACGGAAATAGTTCTACAACGCAAAATCCAACACATAGCTTTCTCTCTGGTGGAGTATATGAGGCTACACTACAGATTGCATCGGGTAATTGTCAAAATACGCTCTCAAAACAACTAACGATTCCTGCAAAACCAAGTATACCATCCTTACTTTATCCAGCACAAAATTTTATAATAACTGATACGATCATAACCTTCCGTTGGACAAGCTCACCCAATACCGTTTACCGAATTTTTGAACTTTCTACAACCGCCAATTTTAGTTCTATTATCTATACTTCTAGTCAATTAGGGGTTGATACTCTACAACATACGCTGCCCAGTACCGGGAAAGAACTCTATTGGCGTGTTCGGGGATTGAATGCTTGCGGATACCAAATTTCTGCAAGCAATAAAATAAATTTCTTTTTGGCTAATACCTTTCCCGGAATGCAATTATGGCTACAATCGAATAACGGTGTTACCAATACTTCAGGAAAGATTTCCGTTTGGAAAGACTGTAGTGGAAAGGAAAATAATGCGATGCAGTTGGATGCAAATTTACAACCGCTGCTTGTTCCGAATGTCATTAATGGAAACCCTGTATTGCAATTTGACGGTGTCGATGATTATCTTTTAATTAACACTATGGTACTATCCCAACCAATAACAGCATTTGTTGTATGGCATAATAGTGGTGGTGACGGCACTGTTTGGGATGCAACAAATCGTTTCCTATTTCGCAATTATACAGGGAGTGGTGGTATAACTGCACAGTCAGGTGTTGATTTAGCATACAGTAAGTCCTCCCCATTTACAATAGTATCATCAGTAATCTATAATGGAACAAGTGGCTATTTATATGAAAATGGAATTCTAAAAGTTTCTGGTGACATAGGAACTACACCTATAAGTGGACTTGTATTAGGAATCAATCCAAGTCATAGTGGGGTTGCATTAAATGGATATATTGCTGAAATAATACTCTATGGTTCTGCGTTAACTGATGCAAATAGAAAAACGGTTGAAAACTATCTATTGAAAAAATATACACAGGCTATTAATCTAGGTTCCGATATAATGGTTAAAAGCACTTTATGCGACACGACCATCCATGCAGGTTCTGGTTTTTCTTCATATCTATGGAATACTGGAGCAACAACAGAAGCTATTTCCGTTGGGAAAGGAACCTATGCTGTTACAGTTACCGATGGGAATGGTTTTTCTTCATCTGATTCGATTATCGTATCGTATGCTGGGACAACATTAGCGGCATATAAGTCAGTTCTTTGTCAGAACGATTCGCTGTATATCAAAACCGCTTTGAAAAGTCCAGCATATAACTTCCATTGGAATACTGGCTCTATTGGCGATTCGCTTAAAATCAAAACGTCGGGTAAGTATTGGGCAACTATTACCGATAAAAATAATTGTTTAATGATTACCGATACTGCAAATATAACAGTCGATAACTTTCCATTGTTAACAGCAGCACTTTTTGGAAAGGATACGACCCTTTGCAAAGGCAACAAGATTGGAATTACCAATGCCTCAATACCCATAGGGTTAAGTTATAAATGGTCAACAAGCGAAATTACAACAACAATTGCTATAGCAACTTCCGGCTCTTATTGTGTCACGGCAACAGATAATAATAACTGTAAAGCATCAGATGCCATCTACGTAACAGTAAGTGGCATGGCACCAATACCTACTTTTTCAGTCACCAACGGTTGCGTCGGCGATGCTCTCCAATTTACCAATAGTTCAATTCCCCTCGGCGACAGCTGGCTTTGGACCTTTGGCGATGGAAATAGTTCCACAACGCAAAATCCAATACACAACTTTCTAACTGGTGGAATATATGAAGCAACACTACAGATTGCATCAGGAAATTGTCAAAATACGCTTACAAAACAACTAACGGTTCCAGCAAAACCAAATATCCCATCCTTACTCTATCCTGCACAAAATTTTATGGTAACCGATACTATCGTAACCTTTCGTTGGAAAAGCTCATCAAATACAGATTACCGTATTTTTGATCTTTCCACTAACGCTGATTTCAGTTCGATAGTCTATACCTCAAGTCAATTAGGAGTTGATTCCCTCCAATATACATTTCCCAGTACTATAAAAGAACTCTATTGGCGCGTCAGGGCATTTAATACTTGCGGCAGTCAGGTATCTGCAAACAATAAAATAAACTTCTTTTTTAAACACACCTTTTCTGGAATGCAATTGTGGTTAAAATCTGATACTGGTGTTACCAATGTTTCAGGAAAGATTTCAATTTGGAAAGACTTTAGTGGTAAAGGAAATAATGCAATACAATCAGATGCAAATGCACAACCAACACTTGTAAATAATACACTAAATGGATATCCAGTTGTCCAATTTGATGGATCAAATGATTATCTTTCAATTAATACTATAATACAATCCCAACCAATAACAGCCTTTGTTGTATGGCATAATACTAGTGGCGACGGCACTGTTTGGGACGCAACAAATCGTTTCCTATTTCGCAATTATGCAGGGACTGGTGGTATAACTGCACAGTCTGGTGTTGATTTATCATACAGTAAGTCCTCTCCATTTACAATATTATCATCAGTAATCTATTATGGAACAAGTGGCTATTTATATGAAAATGGAATTCTAAAAGTTTCTGGTAACATAGGAACTACACCTATAAATGGATTAATACTTGGAATCAATCCAAGTCTTAGTGGGGTTGCATTAAATGGGTATATTGCTGAAATAATACTCTATGGTTCTGCATTAACTGATGCAAATAGAAAAACAGTTGAAAACTATCTCCATAAAAAATATACTCCAACCTTAGAACTTGGTTCCGACATAAACATCAACCAATCGCTCTGCGACACCATCATTCATGCAGGAAAAGGCTTTAAATCGTATCTCTGGAGCACTGGTGACACAACAGAATCAATACGTGTAAAGCGATCGGGGAAATATCTTGTTGATGTTTTGGATGAGTTTGGGTATACCAGTTCTGACGATATAAATGTAAAATTTGCGATAGAACCAAGTATTATCAAAGACAGTACCATTTGTCCAGGAGCTTCGTTTATTTGGGACACAAAGCTAAACAATATCGACTTTAGCTTTAAATGGAGTACCGGAGCTACAACACCAGCAATAACAATTGCAACAGCAGGTAACTATACCGTTACAATTTCCGATAAGGGAGGTTGTTCGTATAAGTCGGATACAGTAAAAATAAGCATAGACGATTTTGACAAAAGCATCGATTTAGGAAAAGACACAACCTTATGTAAATACAATGAAATAACGCTTAAAAAAGGAAATAATCGTTGTGTTTCATATCTATGGGAAGATGGTTCAACAAATAAAGCAATACAAGCTTTAAGTTCGGGAACATATTATGTTACCGCAACAGACAAAATTGGTTGTACGGCAAAAGATTCAGTAAAAATTACGGTTTCGGGTACCGCTCCTGATACTAAATTTTCTGTTATCGGACATTGCGAACACGATACCTTAAAATTAATCGATAATTCTGTATCGAGAGATGGTACAAGCATTTCATCTTATAAATGGTTTATTGAAAACGATACTTTACATAGTAAGAATGCTAATTATTTTTTCAAAGATCCCGGCAATTATTTTGTAACGCTAAAAACGTTTACGGTATCATGTACAGGAGAAATGACCTTACCAATTAAGATTGATCCCAAACCATCTGTTTCATTTAAACCAAATGCTGTTTGTCAGTTCCTAAAATATAATTTTGTAAATACTACAACATTATTAAGTGGAATGGTAAAAAATGTGCAATGGATTTTCGATGATAGTTTGATTGTAGACAAAGATACAATAAATCGAGCCTTTAAATTAGAAGGAAACAACCATTCTAAACTTCTTATTACAACCGATAAGAATTGTGTTGATTCAGCTATTATTCCTATTGATGTTAAATCGACTCCCAAAGCTGTAATTACAAATACAGCATCGTGCGAAAGAAATGCCTATAACCTATTCGATAAATCGATAGTTCCAGCATCGAATAGTATAACCAATAGAACCTGGTCTGTTTGGGATATGAAACAAGCTAAATATTTCCCCATAAGTTATGCGCAAACTTTATCGTTTCAACAAGATAGTATTCACAAATTTAATCTTGTTAAACTAGAGGTTAAGGGAGTAAATGGCTGTATTGATAGTACTACGAAAAAAATTGGCTACAATCCTATTCCTAAAGCAGCTTTACAAATTCAAAATAGTTGCGTTGGCGATTCTTCGTTGTTAATCGATAAATCGACAATAACATCAGGAAACATTACAAAATGGAAATGGAGAATTGGCGATACATTAGAACGTTTCGAACAAAATCCTAAAGTTTTATTACGACAATCGAAAATATATTCAGTTTCATTACGCGTAACTTCAGAAATGGGCTGCGAAGATACGGTGTATTCGAATGTAAAAACAATAAAGAAACCAGTAGCAAAATTCGATTACGAACCTAAAATAGTAGGTGCACCTGTTGATATTACATTTAACAATCAATCGGACTCGGCAACGAGCTATATATGGAACTTTGGTGACAATTCTACATCTACCGAAATAGACCCAATTCACGAATATGCCGATAGTGGAAATTATATTATAAGCCTCAATGCATATAACGATTTTATGTGTGCCGATTCTATAAAAAAAGTATTTGCTTTACCACGTTCTAATTTTAAAATTGTTCAAACTGCTGTACTTACCACAGAAAAAAATGGATATGTATCGGTTTCTACAATCTTTATAAATGCAGGTTTAAATCCATTTACTAGCATCGATTTTATCTTAACGAAAGACGATGGTACATGGGTAAAAGAAAACTGGAAAGGTCTTATCACAACAGGCTTTGTCGACACATTTACCTTTGCTAGTCATTTTAGAGAACTCGATGGTGTACTTCCAAAATATATTTGTGTTGATGCAAATGTTCTTGATAAACACGATACTACTGTTGCAAAAAGCTCAATGTGTTTAACACAAACAAAAGAACTAACAAGCTTTAGCATTTACCCAAATCCTGCAAACGATAAACTTACAATTACCTTTGCTGCACCACAAAAAGGAACGGTAGATTATACCATTTACGAAAATACAGGCAAACCAATTCTTGTAGGCAATAATACTATTGAAGAAGGATTTAACTCTGTTACGATTCCAATCTCTGCTTTAGCTCAAGGCTACTATATTTGGAAAATAGAAACGGGGGGAAAGAGTAAATCGGGGTCGTTTATTGTAAATCGGAAATAGGGGTTAGGTGTTAGATATTAGGTGTTAGATATTAGGTGTTAGGTGTTAGGTATGAAAGAATCTATAATGCGAAATAAAAGTTTAGAATTTGCAATTCGCATTGTATCTATATATAAATATCTTAGTGAAGAACGAAAAGAATATATACTTTCAAGACAATTGCTTCGAAGTGGAACAGCCGTTGGGGCATTGCTTCGTGAAAGTGAACATGCTGAAAGTCCTGCCGATTTTATTCACAAATTTGCAATTGCACAAAAAGAATGTAACGAAACTGCTTATTGGTTAGAATTACTTAATAAAACAAGTTATTTACCAGAAAAAGAATACAATGAACTTTCAAATTCATGCATCGAATTACTAAAAATGATTACAGCAACAATCGTTACAATGAAAAGAAAATCTAACACCTAACACCTAACACCTAACATCTAACACCTAACCCCTAACCCCTAACACCTAACATCTAACATCTATTCTTAATGCTCTTTAATTCACTCCATTTTTTATTCTTTTTTATACTAGTAACATCACTTTATTTTGCAATACCATATTCAAAAAGATGGATTTTGTTATTGTTAAGCAGTTGTTATTTCTATATGGCATTCGTACCTATATATATACTTATTTTAGGGTTTACAATTGTTATAGATTATATTGCTGGAATAGCTATCGAAAATGCTGAGGGAAAAAGACGAAAACTATTTTTAGTTATGAGCCTAATAGCAAATATTGGTGTTCTTGCAATCTTTAAATATTATAATTTCCTTAATCAAAACTTTTCATTCTTAATGCATGGTTTTGGCTTACGTAATCCTCTTCCATATTTATCGATTTTATTACCTGTTGGACTTTCATTTCACACCTTTCAGGCTATGAGCTATACCATTGAGGTGTATCGTGGACATCAAAAGGCTGAAAAACATTTTGGTATTTATTCTTTATACGTGATGTTTTATCCTCAACTTGTTGCAGGTCCAATAGAACGTCCTCAAAATCTATTACATCAATTTAGAGAAAAATATGATTTCGATTACGAAAGAGTAACAAGTGGCTTACGTTTAATGGCATGGGGATTATTTAAAAAAGTAGTGATTGCCGACAGATTATCAATTGCTGTAGATACCGTTTATAATAACCCCCAACCACATAATTGTCTTAGTTTGATTATTGCAACCTTCTTTTTCTCATTTCAAATATTTTGCGATTTTTCGGGATATTCCGATATGGCTATAGGAGCATCAAGAATAATGGGTTTTACATTAATGTCAAATTTCAATAATCCATATCAATCAAAAACAGTTCATGACTTTTGGAAACGATGGCATATTTCATTATCGACATGGTTTAAAGATTATTTCTATATAAGTTTGGGTGGAAATCGTGTTACTATTCCTCGTTGGTATTTGAACCTTTTTCTCGTATTTTTAGTAAGTGGCTTATGGCACGGAGCAAATTGGACATTTGTTGTTTGGGGAGCATTACATGGCTTTTATTTGGTATTTGCAATAGCCACAAAAAATATTCGAGATGTATTTAACAAACGATTTCATTACGATAATAGACCATATATTTCGGTTATAACCACTTTTACTTTAGTATCGTTTGCTTGGATATTTTTTAGAGCACAAGATGTTAATACAGCCTTGTATATAGTAAAACGAATATTTACAGGAATTCCTGGATTACTGTTAAATATAATTAAAAATCAATCTGTTTTTGAGTATTTGGGAATGTCTTATATAAATTTATTCATATCATTTGTATTGATATTTTTACTTGAGCTTATTCATTATGTGCAGACAAAACACAATATCTCAAAACTGTTAAGCAATCTTCCAATATATATTCGATGGTCAATATATTATATATTTATTGTAAGTATAATGATATTCGGTGTGTTTGAAAATCGTCAATTTATTTATTTCCAATTTTAAATATGTGCCGTTTATTTCTAAAATCATTCATATTACTTTCATCATTGTTTATTCTTACAATGTTTTTCGACCCTTACCTAGACAATAAGCTAAGAAAAACAAATTACTCGATAAATTATAAAGAATGGGACGACATAATTGATTCAAAAATTAATGCAGATTTACTAATTCAAGGAAGTTCGCGAGCATGGGTACATATATCTCCTAGATATTTAGATTCAAGTCTAAAATTAAATTGTTATAATCTTGGTTTAGATGGTTATCAATTTCATATGCAATACTCTAGATTCTTGCTTTACTTAAAATATAACAAAAAGCCTAAATACATTCTTCAAATAGCAGATTACGTCACATTGTGGAAAACAAAAGATTTATATATGTATGAACAATTTATCCCATTTTTAAATGAGGAAATAATTGATAATGCTGTATTAGAATATCATGGACTCAACAAAATGGACATTTACGTTCCAGCGTATAGATATATACATAATAATAGTGTTTATTTCAATGGACTTTTAACTTACTTAGATGAAATTCAATCGAATGGAAAATATAAAGGATTTCAAGCTCAAAATAAACTTTGGACTTCAAATTTTAGAGATTATAAAAAAGTAAATCCCAATGGAGATAAATATGATGTCGATACGATGACTTTACGATTATTTGACACATTTATAAAGTCTTGTATTAAGGAAAATATAAAACTTATTTTAGTAAATCCTCCAACATATTTCGAATCAACAAAATTAATAACTAACCGTAAATTGATTGATTCTATTTACCATTATTATACCCAAAAGTATAATCTGCCATTTTTAGATTACTCAAATGATCCGATTTGTATGGATACGACTAATTTTTATAATGCTGGACATTTAAATGCAACGGGAGTCCTTAAATTCAATGCTATTCTAGCAAAAGATTTAAGTAAAATAATAAAGTAAACCATTCTAAAAGAGGTTGAGTTATTCGAATAAGCCCTACTTTGATGAACAATTTATCTCTATGAGATCCATAATATCTAATAACTAACACCTAATATCTAACACCTACTAACTATACATCTTAGCCTTCAAAGCCTTAATACCTTCGTCAGAAATATAATCGTCGTAATCCATTTGTTTGTCGATAATTCCTTTAGGTGTTAATTCGATAATACGAGTACAAACCGTTTCGATAAATTCGTGGTCATGCGACGACATAAGAACAATTCCTTTGAAGCCAGTTAATGTATTATTGAAAGCTTGAATAGATTCCAAATCGAGGTGATTCGTTGGTGAATCGAGAATCATAGTGTTAGCATTACGAAGCATCATACGAGCAATCATACATCGCATTTTTTCGCCTCCTGATATTACATTTGCTTTCTTAAAAATCTCTTCGCCAGCAAATAACATTTTACCTAAGAAACCACGAAGGAATATTTCGCTTGAATCGTCAGAGAATTGAGCCAACCAATCGATAAGGTTTTTATCTGTTTGGAAAAACTCGCTATTATCCATTGGTAAATATGCCGTAGTTATAGTTTGTCCCCAAGCAAACGTTCCTTTATCGGGTTTTTGAATATCATTTAAAATATCGAATAAAGCAGTCATTGCTCTTGGATCGTGCGAAAGGAAAACTATTTTATCGCCTTTTTCTACATTGAAGCTTACATCTTTAAAAAGAACCGTTCCTTCTACTGTTTTACTCAAATCGTGAACTTCGAGAATGGTATTTCCCACTTCGCGACTTGGAGTAAATATAATACCTGGATATTTTCGTGTTGATGGTTGAATTTCTTCGAAGTTAAGTTTTTCGATCATCTTTTTGCGGCTGGTAGTTTGTTTCGATTTCGAAACATTGGCACTAAAGCGAGCAATAAATTCCAACAGTTCCTTTTTCTTTTCTTCGGCCTTTTTATTTTGTGTTTGTTGTTGACGTAACGCTAACTGGCTCGATTGATACCAGAAACTATAGTTACCAGCAAATTGTTGAACTTTATTAAAATCGATATCAACAGTATGCGTACATACTGAATCGAGGAAATGTCGGTCATGCGATACAATAAGAATGGTGTTTTCGAAATTCGAAATATAGTTTTCTAACCACGATACCGTTTCTAAGTCAAGATCATTCGTTGGCTCATCGAGAAGAAGATTGTCTGGTTTACCAAAAAGAGCTTGGGCTAAAAGTACACGTACTTTTTCTTTACCACTAATGTCTTTCATTAGGGTTTGATGTTTGTCTTCTGCAATACCAAGTCCACTTAATAAACTTGCAGCACCACTTTCGGCATCCCAACCATCCATAGCCGCAAATTTCTCTTCGAGTTCCGAAGCTAAAATTCCGTCTGCATCGGTAAATTCAGTTTTTGAATACAGTTCTTCTTTTTGAAGTGTTACTTTCCAAAGTTCTGTGTGTCCCATTAAAACAGTATTCAATACTGTACACTCATCAAACTCAAAGTGATCTTGCTTTAATACCGACAAGCGTTCGCCTGGACCAAAGGTTACACTACCTTTTGTAGCATCAAGATCGCCACTAATTATTTTTAATAGCGTTGATTTTCCAGCACCATTTGCACCGATAACACCGTAGCAGTTGCCTGGATTAAACTTTAAATTAACTTCTTGGAATAATGTTCTTTTACCAAATTGAATTGCAAGATCAGAAACTGTAATCATTTTTGTATTTTTTAAAACTTCGGCAAAGGTAGCTTTTTTAAAAATATAGTTTATAAAAATAAATACGGAGTTTATATAATGTGATTTACGGAGATAGAGAAATGTTGAGCAACTTATATTTACGATTTTCTTAACAAAAAAAAAAACCAATCTCCCAACCCTCTTCGCCAAGAGGGCAAAACAGCCAATAATCGTAAAGCCCCCTTGGCGAAGGGGGTTGGGGGATTGAACGTTTAATATCGATTAACTACAAATAATTTTTACCATTAGTTAAATTAGACTATTCAACCAATTTTTGGCAAAGCAATTTTTTCATAGTACTTTTGCCAACACAAAATTTAAAATAAACTAAAAATGACAAAAGCAGAAATTCATACCGTAAAAGGCTTAATGAAAGTTGAGTTTTTTGATCAAGATGCTCCAATTGCTGTAGCAAATTTTGTAAAACTATCGAAAGAAGGTTTTTACAATGGATTAACATTTCACCGCGTAATTCCCGATTTCGTTATTCAAGGTGGTTGTCCAAAAGGAACAGGATCTGGTGGACCAGGATACACAATTAAATGTGAATTAACAGGAGGAAATCAATTTCACGATCGTGGAGTTTTATCGATGGCTCACGCTGGTCGCGATACTGGAGGATCTCAATTCTTTATTTGCCATAGCCGTAAAAACACAGCTCATTTAGATCGTAACCACACTTGCTTTGGTAAAGTAGTTGAAGGTTTAGATGTAATTGATGCAATTCGTCAAGGCGACAAAATCGAAAAGATTTTAATTATTGAAGAATAGATCTTATTCGAATAAAATAGTAAAGGGCAACCAAATATGGTCGCCCTTTTTTTGTAGAGACGTTGCCTGCAACGTCTTTATTGTTTCCTTAATTTAATGTATTGCGATGAGACGTTGCGTGCAACGATGAGACGTTGCGTGCAACGTCTCTACAGAAATACCAATTAATTAATCGCAATAACCTTTGCAGGTTGTGGTTTTGCTTCTTCCTTTTTGGGCAAACTAACTGTTAAAATTCCATTATCGTATTTCGCAAAAATAGCTTGGGTATCGACTTCTCCTTGTGGAAGTGTTAATGAACGTGAAAAATTTTGATACCAAAATTCTTTTCTCGAATACGCTCCTTTTTCTGTTGTTTCGTTCTTTTCTTCTTTTTTCCCCGAAGAAATAGTTAAAACATCGTTTTCGACAGTTACCTTAAAATCTTCTTTACCAAAACCTGGAGCTGCTAACGAGATTTCATATTCATTGTCTGTTTCCCTGATATTCAACAACGGTGTACTGTAATGGCGAGTTACCGGTTGATATACTTGGTCACCCCAAAAATCATTAAACAATGTTCTAAATACTGGTGACGCACCGCGATATAATTTTAATGCTTCCATGGCTTTTACCTCCATTTTTATTTTTAGTTAAACAATTAATTTTGAAAACGCATTTTCAAATCTTGTTCCTCATCAAAAAAAAGGTCAAATTGACACAAATAACTACATCAATAGTGTCAATATGACCCATTTAACGAATTTACAATGAAAATTTGACGGTGAAAATAATGATTATACCAAAATGAGTTTTATATAATCCAATTCATACTCATCCCCTCTCTAACTTACATTGCCTTGCATACTCCCCTTCTCTCGCGAGAGAAGGGGATGTCTGGCAAGACAGGGGTTGAGTAAAAAGTTTATAATAGATTATTATAAAAAATATTGGATTTACTTAATAAAAGCATGAATTACCTCGAAAAGGATAAGAACGATAACAATAATTTCGAGATTATGACTGCGGCGAGTCTGGATCATGTCGACAAAAAGATTGAGATTATCTTTTATGATTTGAATTTGATAATCGATATCGCGAAAACGATCCTTTATATCGAAGGTGTTTTTAAGGACTGTATCTATTTTATTTAAATATTCGTCATCCCAAGTTTCATCGGGAGAGTCGATGATATAAAGATTTTCAACTATGCTGTTTTTTACATTCATCGTTTTACCAATCAATCGCATCAACTGTTTGTTACCAATATGAATTTTGCCCGAACGTTCCAATTCGAGAGTGTGAATTTTTGTACTCTCCAGCATTAATGCGGCTTGTTGTGAGAAATAATCGAGTGCTGCAGATTGCCCTACATTTAGCATTACAATACGCATCACATCTGGATCGAAACGTGAAAGGTGTATTTCGTTGTAACCAAATTTATCTTGTGTAGCATTATCGTGAACAATGAATTCCTCCCACATTTTTTCACTTAAAATATTTTTACAAAAAGGTTTTATATAATCAATAAGTTCGCTGGTTTTAACTTCTTCGTAATTATAAAAAACAACGACTCCATATGAGAAAACATATAAGAATCTTTCGTCATCACCAGTATAAAAGACTTCGCTTGTATTTGCAAAGTATTCTTTTCCCGTATAACTTTTCCGAAACTGACGTAAATCGATACTTTCGGCTATTTGATATGCAAATACTTTTCGCATAGATTTATATATTATTTAAGAAATTAAATACTATTAATTCATCTAAATTTTTGATGCCTACAAAAAAACCCAAACCCCTCGTAGGGCTTAACGCATAGATTAAAGTGCAGGTTTATTTAATTGTAGGAGTAATAATTACTGTACCCGATTTTACTGTCAAATAGTCGATATCTTTCCCCAATATACCAAAATAATTGTCGTTTGCCAATATTATTAATTCATACTTAAAGTCTTGAATTTGTTTTTGATCGAGTAATGAATATAATCCATATTTACCATTTGATTTTACAATAAATATATTGTTGTTTTCGGTTAATATATCTTCGAATATCAATCCAGGAATGGTTTTTCCAACTTTATCGATAATGGTGTATTTGCCATTTTTCTCTTTACATTTCAAATAGCTAAATTGAATTGCACTATTATATGATGAAACTGTTTTTTTAGGAATTAACTCAATATCTTTATATGTTGCTTCGGTAATTGCTTTGCCTTGTTCGTTGATGAGTTTGTACATGCCATTGTTTTTAGCTTTATAAATTATTCCATCGCTGGAATTATTATCTAATGCGTCAATAGATTCGTATTCAATAGCTGTTAAATGCTGGCCATATAAATCGAGTAAGCCAAATTTGCCATCTTTTTTAACAATCATTATTTTATTACCTTCTATTTCATCGTAATCGCAGGTGGCAATTTCGTATGGAATTCCCGAATTTATTTGAACTAAACCACATTTTCCATTTTGAACGGATAATACATTATCGTAATAATTTCGTCGTGAAAGATTGTCGTATTCGAAAGGTAATGTAACTTTTCCATCGATGTTTATAAAACCATATTTTCCTTCTTTGTTGCGTGCAAGATATGATCCATCGGTATAAGGCGATTTTGAGAATTCGGTGAATTCGATGGGCAAAATTTCTTTTTCAGCATCATCGATAATTCCATATTTGTTATCAAGTTTTACGATGTAATTCATTTTTCCTTTGTAAGGAATTGTGAGTTCGTCGTACCACTTCGAAAATTTTGGTTTATCGTTAATGTCAACAATATTACATTTGGTGCCTTCATTAACCGAAAAGTAATTTTGCTTTTCGATTTTGTTCACACTATTATATTTACAAGGGATTGTTAGTTTTCGTTCAACAAGACTATAAATTCCTTTTAATCGATTGTCGTTTCCTAAAATTGAAACATAAATGTAGTTATCGAGTCCTGGAATATTTGTTATGCTAGACCATTCGAATGGTACAATAATATTGTTATTAATATCAACAACACCGTATTTACCATATAATTTTACTGCAAATAATGAATTTCCAAGATTGGAAATGTCGTCGTAAATCATAGGTATTGTCCAACGTAAATCTTTTGTGCTGAAAACGCCATAATTACTGTTAACAGATAAAACTAAATCGTTTGCAGACGAATTATTGTAACTTCGGCTAAATATATAAGGTAATATTACATTCCCACTTTTATCGACTACCCCAACTGTTGAGGCATATCGACTTGTTGTTTTGTCATAAAAAAAGTCGTATTTATCATTAATACTACCATAGATTTCGAACTTACTGTTGAATCGGATGTTTTTAATTGGTTCGAATGAAATAGAAGAAGTACTATTGTTTGATGAATAATCATCGACAGTCATAACAGCAACTTCTTCTTCAACGGCATCGACAACTACTTTAGGAACTTTTTCTGTTTTCTTTGCTGGCTTTTCTGTCTTTTTACTGCTTTTATTTTGAGCACTTATAATTATAGAAAATGAGCACAGTATTATGGTTACAATAGTTTTTTTCATGTGTATAGAGTTTGTTGAGCTATTTGTTTGATGTTTTTTATAATTTAATTCTGTTCAAAAATAATTTTTTTCTCTGGACTTCGTCCAACAATATACATAAAAATTTAAACATAAAAATACAGATACAATTGAGTACTTACTTTATGAGAGAATTAAAAAATCTGACTACCTACCTAATTCTAGGTATAAACTTTTACTCACATCGAGCTATAGTGCACCGCATTGTTTTGCGATACTTTTGTATGTATAAAATTTGAAAAGATACAATGAAGAGTATTTTACTTGTACAAAAAGATAAAAAAGTAGAACAGAATCAATCGTTTCTGCTTTCACAAGAACAACAGCAATTGGTTGATACATTATCACAATCGCTCAATACACGTCAGCTTGATTGGCTATCGGGTTATTTTGCGGGGAAAGCTTCAGTAGGAAGTACAAATCAACAAGTAGTTGCCCAGCCGCAAAATATGTTTACGAATCTAACTTTCGATTCAGAAACTGCATCGAAGCCCAAGTTGACAATATTGTATGGAAGCAGAACTGGTAATGGTGCATCAGTTGCTAAAAAAGCTCAAAAACGTGCTGAAGAACAAGGATTTAATGTTTCGCTTATCGACATGAACGATTACAAACCCGTTCAAATAAAAAACGAAACAAATCTATTGTTGATTTCAAGTACTCATGGCGAAGGAGTTCCTCCAACATCGGCCGAAGATTTATATTTATTCCTACATGGAAAGAAAGCTTCGAAAGTACCTCAACTAAATTTCTCTGTTCTTGCTTTAGGCGATAGCAGTTATGTCTATTTCTGTAAAGTTGGAAAAGATTTCGATGAGAAATTAGAAGAACTTGGTGGAAAACGTATTTATCCACGTACCGATTGCGATATTGATTTTGAAGATGCTGCTGATGCGTGGATCGAAGGTTCGCTTTTGGCTTTTGGATCATTAACAAATGCAAAACCTCAAGCTAAGAAAGAAGAAAAAAAAGATACGAAATCGGCAATTGTTTATAATAAGAAAAATCCATGGGAGGCTCCAATTTTAGAGAAAATACAACTAAATGGTCGCGGTTCTGAAAAAGAAACCTATCATCTTGAGTTATCGCTCGAAGGTTCTGGATTAACTTACAAACCTGGTGATGCAGTCGGAATTTTTTTAGCAAATAGTCAACGATTGGTCGATGAGTTTTTATCGATAAGTGGATTGTTTAATAACGATGAAGTTGAGTTCGATAGTCAAAAAACAACACTTGGTGATGCTCTTCTCCATTACTTTGAACTTTCAAGTATTTCGCTTGATGCATTAAGACGTTATAATGAATTTGCACAAAACGATGTTCTTCAAAAATCTATTGATAATCCCGAAGTATTTAAAGAATTTGCGTACGGTAAAGATATTGTTGATTTGCTTTATGAATTTCCAATTTCAATATCTTCGCAAGATGTTGTAAAAATACTACGCCGTTTACAACCTAGGTTATACAGTATTTCTTCGAGTTTTAAAGCACATCCCGACGAGGTTCACATTACAGTTAGTGCTGTTCGATATACAAATAGTCGCTACAAAGAAGGAGCATGTTCAACTTTCCTAGCCGATAGAATTACCGACGATTCGAGTATCAAGATTTTTATTGAGAAGAATCCAGAGTTTAGAATTCCAACGAAAAGCGAAACACCAATAATTATGGTTGGTCCGGGAACTGGTGTTGCACCTTTCCGTTCTTTTTTGGAAGAAAGAATTGAGTCAAATGCTAAAGGGAAGAATTGGTTGTTTTATGGCGATCAACATTTTGCAACCGACTTTTTATATCAAACCGAATGGTTAGATTCTAAGAAAAAAGGGAAACTTACAAATCTATCGGTTGCCTTTAGCCGCGATAGCGATAAAAAGGTATATGTTCAACATAAAATGATCGAACATTCGAAAGAATTGTATACTTGGCTTCAAGAAGGTTCGCACTTTTATGTTTGTGGCGATATGAAAAAAATGTGGGCAGATGTAAACAAAACACTTATATACATTTTACAAAAAGAAGGTAATCTCGACCAAGAACAGGCCGAAGAATATTTGCAAACAATGAAAAAACAAAAACGATATCAGGTGGATGTTTATTAAATCCACGTTGTAGAGACGCACTGCGTGCGTCTTTTAAATTGAAAATAATAAATAAATCAGACGTACACAGTGCGTCTCTACAAAGGAATAAATATGACAACAAATAGATCGGAAGTCGAGATAATTAAAGAAAACAGTAATTATCTCCGTGGTACAATACAAGAAGGATTACAGGATGAAACCACTGGTGCATTCTCGCCCGACGATGTGAACCTTATAAAATTCCATGGATTCTACCAACAATACGATCGCGAAACCGAAAGCGAACGTAAACGCCAAAAACTAGAACCCGAATATTCTTTTATGATTCGTGTTCGTTTAGTTGGTGGTGTTTCGAATTCGGAACAATGGCTGGCAATAGATAAAATGGCCGACGATTATGGAATTGGGAATATTAAACTTACAACTCGTCAAGCGTTTCAATTGCATGGCATTATAAAACGCGATTTGAAACCAACAATGCAAGAAATAAATAAAGCATTGATGGACACAATCGCAGCTTGTGGAGATGTAAACCGAAATGTGATGTGTAATCCAAATCCCTATTTATCGAAAATTCATGAGACGGTTTTGGAAGATGCACGCAAAGTAAGCGATCATCTAACTCCAAGAACTGGTGCATATCACGAAATTTGGTTAGATAAAAAGTTAGTTGCTGGTGGCGAACAAGAAGAAGAACCAATTTATGGAAAGCTTTATTTACCTCGTAAATTTAAAATTGCATTTGCAATTCCACCATATAACGATGTTGATGTTTTTACAAACTGCTTAGGATTTATTGCAATTGAAGAAAAAGGCAAATTAATTGGCTATAATATTTCTGTTGGCGGCGGAATGGGAATGACTTTTGGCAAAACCGACACATTTCCAAGACTTGGGAACATAGTAGGTTTTTGTAAAGCAGAACAAGTAGTTGATGTTGCTGAGAAAATTGTAATGGTTCAACGCGATTATGGAAATCGTGGCGACCGCAAACAATCGCGATTTAAATATACCATAGAAAATCTTGGCCTCGAAGAGTTCAAAAACATCTTGGAAAAATATCTTGGATATGCAATTGAACCAGCTAAAACATACAAATTTATTCAAAATGGCGATTCTTTTGGATGGCAAAATGGTTCCGATGGAAAATGGCATTTAACCTTATTTATAGAAGGTGGTCGAGTTAAAGATACCGAAAATTACAAGTTGAGAACTGCATTGCGAGAAGTTGCAAAAGTGCACAAAGGCGAGTTTCGTTTAACAGGAAATCAGAATCTAATAATATCATCGGTTCCTGCTGGAGATAAAAAAAAGATTGAAGATATTTTAAAATTTTATGGTGTTGATCCAATAAGAAATTTAACAGCTTTACGCCTTAATTCAATTGCCTGTGTGGCTTTAAATACTTGTAGTCTTGCATTTGCCGAAGCCGAAAGATATTTACCAAGCTTAATCGACAAACTTGATGTAACAATAAAAGAATTAGGTCTCGAAAAAGATGCAATCGTTATTCGTATGACTGGCTGCCCAAATGGATGCGGTCGTCCATATCTTGGTGAAATTGGTTTTGTTGGTAAGGCACCAGGACGTTATAATTTATATTTAGGAGCAGGTTTTGTTGGCGATCGACTAAATAAATTATACAAAGAAAATATTGACGAAACCGAAATTCTACAAACCTTAAAACCTATTCTCGAAGATTATGCAAAGAATCGCGAAAAAGACGAAAGATTTGGCGATTTCGTAATTCGTAAAAATTATGTGAAAGCTTTGCTTGTTCCTAGTGAGTTTCAACTATAATATAAAACAATCCCCCTACCCCCTTCACCAAGGGGGCTAAAACAGCCAACGAACGCAAAACCCTCTTGGCGAATTGCGAAACAATGGACAAAGTCAACAGGGTTGGGAGATTGAATATTTTTATGTGAATTTTTGTTAAAATATTTAGCCAAAGCAACTGTGGAACCTCTGGGTTTTAGTTAAGGTTTCTTCCCTTGGTTTCATGGTTGCTTAATTTTAACCTCCCATATTCTAAAAATACACATTGATTTACTGCTATTTAAACTATTTTCGACCATTCGCCTAAAATAGTCGAATAAATCCTTGACATTTGATTTTTGACAACCTATCTTTGCATTGTATTAATTGAACAGATTATTCAAATTTTCCAAATGGATTCTAAAGACGATATAAGAGAACAAATTGTTGAGGCAGCTCGACATATTTTTAGTCGTTTTGGTTTCAAAAAAACCACAATGGATGATATCGCTCTTGGTGTTGGAAAGGGCAAAAGTTCAATATATTATTACTTTACAAGCAAAGATCAAGTTTTTCAGGCAGTAGTCGAAAAAGAGATTAATGTTCTGAGAACTGATCTCTTAAAAGTTATTGAATCGGACTTAAATCCAATTGACAAAATTCAAGGATATGTAACTGTTCGAATGACAAAATTTGGACAAATGACAAATTTCTACCAAGCAATAAAAAGCGAATTGATTGGTCAGATGGATTACATTAATCAAATAAGAAAAAGCTACGACGAAGACGAAATAACCTTAGTTGAAAGAATCTTAGTAGAAGGAATTAAACGTGAAGTATTCAATATTGAAGATTCTCGACTAGCAGCAATAGTTCTTGTTACAGCTATGAAGGGTTTAGAAATTCCTTTATTTTGGAACGAAGGCGACGATAATGTTGAATCAAGACTTAAGAATGTTTTGAAAATCTTGTTTAATGGCATTTTGAAGAAATAATATTTTTTTGATCATGTTTCGACTGTTTTAATATTTTAGTCGAATGGTTAAAGCTTTAAAAATAAAGTATATGAAGAATAAGAGATTAAAGGTTGTACTAATTGTTTGTTTAATGCAAGCAGCAACCATTCATGCACAAGATTCGCTAAAGAATGTTCCACTTACATTCGACAAAGCATTAGAAATGACATTGCAAAATAGCCATGTCATTAAACAATCAAACTTCCAAGTTCAAGAGAAAGATCAAGCATTAAAGGCATCGAGAGGATTATTTTTACCTAAGGTTGGGATGTCGGCAAATTATATTAAAATGTCGGACGATTTAACTTTAGATCTAACACCAGTTAAAGATGCTATTACGCCACTTTATGAAACACTTTCGAAATATGGAAAGTTTGCAAACGTACCCAATCCCGATCCAAAAACGGCTGCAGCAATGCCTATACTACCAGAGAGTTATTCAACTGCAGGAGTAAGAACAAAACTCGATGAAGGTTTAAAACAAATCGAAGCTGCTAACTGGGATAAAATGATTCAAAAAAGAGAATTTGCAACCATAGCAGCGAATGCACAATGGCCACTATATGCAGGTGGTAAAGTACGAATTGCCAATAAAGTGGCAGCAATAGAAAAACGCGAAGCAGAAGGTGTTACCATTCAGAAAAAAGGTGAAATAACAAGCGAATTAGTAGAACGTTATTTTGGTCTTTGTCTAGCTAAACAAGCAGTTTCGGTTCGTCAGGATGTATTGAATGGTGTATATAAACATCTTAGCGATGCCGAAAAACTCGAAAAAGATGGAATGATTGCAAATGCCGAAGTTCTTCAAGCAAAACTATTTTTTGCAAATGCTGATAGAGAATATAAAAAAGCTAAAAGGAATGTTTTAACTATTAATCAAGCTTTGTTAAATACATTGGCAATCGAAAACGACACAACAATAAATCCAACAACAGAATTATTTTACCTCGACTCTATCGAATCTGTCGAATATTTTAAGAAATCGGCCCTATCAAAAAATCCAAATTTAATGCAAGTCGAAGATAAAAAACAATTGGTAGAACAAAACTATAAAGCACAAATTTCGAATTTTTTACCTACAGTTGCGGCTCTCGGAACATATAATGTTTGGAACAAAGATTTGTCTGAATACATGCCGAAATGGACCGTTGGAGTAACAATGAATTACCCTTTATTCGATGGTGCTGCACGATTTAGAAAATTAAAAGCTGCATCATTTAAAGCTGACCAAGTTGACGAAGTAAAACAAAAGGTTGAGTCTGATCTTTCAACAGTAATAAATAAATTGTACAACGAATTAAATGTAAATATTGAACAATTACAGGCACTCGAATCGTCGTTAGCATTTGCCGATGAACTAGTAAGAGTTAGAGAAAAAGCATTCCACGAAGATATGTCGAATTCGACAGAAGTTGTAGATGCACAATTAATGTTAGCACAAGTACGAATCGAACGTTTACAGGCAATGTACAATTACGATTTATGTTTAGCTCGATTATTACAATATGCCGGCATTCCAGAACAATTTAAATCATACAAACAAAGACCTAACGCAAAATCAGAAAGTTATAAATAGATACAAAAACATAAAACATATAATTATTAAAACTATGAAAAAGGGAAATTTACTAGCATCCATAGGAGTTGCTGCTTTACTTATCTTCCTCACTTATACAGTGTGGATTCTTAGTCGACCAAAACCAATTGAAGTGCAAGGCGAAGTTGAAGCTACACAAATAAAAGTTGCTTCGAAATTAATAGGACGTATTGATAGTTTGGCAATTCATAAAGGCGATTTTGTAAAAAAAGGTCAGTTGCTTTTTACGTTAAAAAGCCCAGAGATTGATGCAAAATTAGATCAAGCAAAAGCAGCATTAAAAGGTGCAAAAGCACAAAATTCGAAAGCTATTGCTGGTGCCGATGTTGAAGATATTCAAGCTGCATACGACACTTATTTAAAAGCACAATCGGCATTGGAACTTGCTCAAAAAACATTTGAAAGAGTTAGTAATCTGTATAAAGAAGGTGTTTTGCCAGCACAAAAACGCGATGAGGCAGAAACACAATTTAAAGTGAGTCGCGAAACAGCAAGTGCAGCAAAAGCAATTTGGGAAAAAGCCAAAAAAGGAGCAAGAATCGAAGATAAAGAATCGGCTGTATCGCTTGTTGATAGAGCGCAAGGTGCTATTAAAGAAATAGAAACATACTTAAACGAAACGTTCATTTATGCTCCAACCGATGGCGAAGTATCTAACATCATTGCAGAATCGGGCGAATTGGTAAATGCTGGATATCCAGTTGTAACATTAATGAAATTGAATGATAGCTGGATTACATTTAATCTTCGCGAAGATTTGCTTGCATCAATTCGTATGGGTTCGGTATTTACTGCAAAATTTCCAGCATTAGGAAATAAAGAAATTCAGTTAAAAGTAACTTATATCAATCCTCTTGGAAGTTTTGCGACTTGGAATGCAACCAAAACAACTGGTGATTTCGATATGAAAACATTCGAAGTTCATGCTGTTCCTGTAGAAAAAGTTGAAGGCTTACGACCAGGAATGAGTGCATTAGTCGATTGGGCTAAGGTTGAAGAATCGTTAAAATAATAATAATAAACAACTCCTCTATATTGTTGTTGGGGATTGCAACTATAATCTTATTTGCAAAGTGTGATTGATTCGTATAAGGAGTTGTTTATTTTAATTGTAACTGCAAAAATTAAAACGCTATGAAAACCAAAAACACATCGGCTTTTCAAAATGTTCTACGACGAGAATTGGAACGTATTACTCAAAATTGGGCATTACTTTTCTTGACGATAATTGGACCTGCGTTGTCGATTTTTCTAATCGTTTGGATATTCTCTGCAGGTGTTCCGCGCGACTTGCCAATTGCTGTTGTCGATTTAGATCATAGCACATTATCTCGCAAATTAACTTCAATGGTCGATGCTTCGGCAACCGTAGAAGTTCATCGAAAATATTTGAGTTTATACGAAGCAAAAAAAGCAATAGAAAGTGGTGAAGTCGATGCTGCATTATATATTCCCAAAGGAGCAGAACGCGATATTTTTAAAGGATTGAGCACTACAACAGCTTTGTATTTAAATAATATGAATGTTGTAAAAGGTGGATTAATAAATAGTGCTGTTCGTAAATCTATTGGAACATTATCGGCTGGAATAAAACTACAATTACAACTTAAAAGTGGATTTCGACAAGAACAAGCCATCTCGCGAATAATGCCAGTTATGCTTCGTTCGGTTTTATTGTTCAATCCTTTTACCAGTTATTCGTATTACTTAACAGTAAGTCTTTTATTTATTTGTTTGATTATTTTTACCTTACTAGGTACTATTTATGCCGTTGGCGATGAACTTTACAAAGGCTCTGGAACGCATTGGATTCGTATTGCAGATAAAAACTATTTTGTTGCAATTGTTGGTAAATTACTTCCTTATACCACAGCATATTTCATTTATGCTTTAATTATCGATTTAGTTTTGTTCAATACCATTGGTGTTCCAATTCGCGGTCATGTTTCAAGCATTTTATTGGGAGAATTGCTTCTCATTTTAAGTTATCAAGCAATGGCAATTTTCTTACTTGCAATTACAACAAATATGCGATTAAGTCTTTCTTTGGGAAGCGGTTATACAATGTTGGCAATAACGTTTTGTGGACTAACATTTCCCGTATTTGGAATGCCTGCGATTGCCCAAGCTATTGCCGCAATATTTCCTTTTACCTATTGGATGAAAATACTAATGGGACAATCGTTGCGCGGTGAAGCATTGGTAAATAGCATTATTCCAATGTATTCGCTCCTTGTTTTTGTATTTTTTGGATTACTATTTTTGCCAAGATTAATGCATTCGATGCTTAATAGAAAACGTTGGGGTAAAATGTAAATGTGCTTATTATGTGGAAGAAAATTACAATAGGAGCCAGAGAAACAGTCGGCTATTTCATTGGCGAGCTAAAATTAATTTTTAGCGATTCGGGTGCTGTGTTATTTTTTATGTTGGCAATGGTTATTTACCCAATGCTTTATATTTCGGGCTATGGTAAAGAAGTGGTTCGCGAATTACCCGTTGCAGTTGTCGATTTAGATCATTCTTCACTTAGTCGTCAATATAGTAGAATGGTCGATGCTTCGGAACAAGTTACCGTTTCAGATAAACCGGGAAGTGTAAAAGAAGCCGAACAATTATTTTTCGATGGCAAAGTAAAAGGAGTAATCTTAATTCCTAACAATTTCGAAAAAGATATTTATAGTTCGAAACAAACAAATGTTACCGTTTACAGCGATGCCAGCTTTTTCCTTCTGTACAAGCAAGTGTATACCGGTGCAAGTTTTGCAAATGGAACCTTTGCAGCTGGTGTTGAAATAAAACGAATGTTAGCCGAAGGAAAACCAATTGCACAAGCTTTAGATCAGCAAGATCCAGTAAAATTAGATGTTTATAGTTTATATAATCCATCGGGTGGATACGCAAGTTTTGTAATGCCAGGGGTGATTTTAATTGTAATGCAACAAACTCTATTGATTGGGATTGGAGTTCTTGGAGGAACTATTCGCGAGAAAAAAATATTTATGAAAATGAATGGTAAAGCTCGTCATCATTTAGGAAGTGTACGATTGGTTTTTGGGAAAGCATCGGCATATTATCTTGTTTATTTCCTAAATGCATTATTCACATTTATAATTTTCCACCATTGGTTTTTATTACCCGATAGAGCTAATATGCTATTGATTTTCACCTTATTTGTACCCTATATTTTAGCTGTTTCTTTCTTTGGATTGGCTGTAAGTATGTTGTTTAAAGAAAGGGTTCATGCTGTGTTATTTCTTGTATTCCTTTCTCCAATGATGGTATTTATGAGTGGAATATCGTGGCCAAGTTCTGCACTTCCAGTTGCTGTAAGCTGGTTCGCTCACATTTTCCCAAGCACAACGGTTGTTCCAGCATATTTAAAGTTAAGAGTTTGCGGTGCTGGATTCGAAGCCGTTCGTTCAGAATTCATCTTCCTACTTGTTCAAGCTTTTGTGTATTTTATAATTGCAACCTTTGCTTATCGATTATCGATTCGAAGGTTGGGAAATAAAATTGGGAAATAGGATTAACGCTATAAATACTTTTCGAATTCAGTAATTCTATCGCTTATATTGAAACAATCGATTACCCTTTTCTTTCCCGATTCTCCGATTTTTTGGCGTAATGAATCGTTTTCAATTAATAGTTTTGTCTTTTGAGCAAATGCTTTTAAATCAAGATTATCAATTAAATATCCAGTTTCGCCATCAACTACAATTTCGGGATTGCTCGAAATATTGAATGCGATAATTGGTTTAGATTTTACCATTGCTTCCACAAGTACATAACCAAAACCTTCCCAAATTGACGATAAAAGGAATATATCGATCGAATTCATAAATGCTTCCATATCTTTCACAAAACCAAGTAGAAACACACTGTTTTGTAAATTATTTTTAGCAATTAGTTCTTTTAGTTCCAACTCCATTTCGCCTGTTCCAGCAATAAAAAGCGAGAAATCAATTCCATCTTCTTTTAAGCTTTTTGCTATTTCGATTAAATGTAGTTGTCCTTTTTGTTGCGTTAATCGACCGGCATTTCCTAAAACGATTCCATGTTTTTTCTCTTGAATTTGACTCAAGAATTTTTGATTTTCATTTTCATCTGGAATTTCGATTCCATGATATATAACAGCAACTTTCGATTGATCTATACAATTATCAATATTCTGAAGAATTCTTTTTTTCGTTTCCTCTGAATTAGCAACAATATGCGTTAATGCATGTTTTAAAACATATCGATTAACCAAACTGTTTTTTATTGGAACGGCTAATCCTCTTAAGTATACAATGTTTTTAACCTTTGCTAATTTGGCAGCTATACTTCCTAATTTAACATCTTGAGATGTTGAAAATATTACCGTATCGATTTTATTCTTTTTATAATATCTAACAAGTTTATAGAGCTTGAATGGATTAAGAAAAGACAAATTGGAAACCGATATTGGAAAAACGGGGATAGAATCTTCGATAGCTCGTTCTGCTATTTTTGATATTTTATTTGAGACGATAAAAACCTTGTAGTACTTTTTTTTAAATTCTTGAGCATACTCGAGATGTAACTTCTCTCCTCCACCCCAAAATTTAACACTATTGAAAAAGCAAACATTCTCCATTATTTACTCCTTGATTCTTTAACAGAATTTTTCCACAAGTTTCTTAATTTCGAATATTTAAGAAATACTTCTTGAGCCGAATTTACAGCAATTACATAACCAAAATAACCATCAAGAAATCCCAATTTAAGAATATAATTATGTATGAATCGCCAACGTGGAGCAATGGTTATATGGAAAATTGAACTTTTCTTTCCTTTTTTAAATTTTGACATTGCAGAAATTGTCGAAAATTTATTTATTTGAGTACTATGTTCTTCGATCGAATTGAAAGAAAAATGGAGTAAATCGCCGGCAATATGTTTTCTTGAAGCACCGATATTTAAAACATAACGATCGTGTGGATTATTACCAGCCCATTTGCCTTTATTTCTATTCCATAATCGCAAACTAGGATCAGGATACCAACCACTGTGGCGAATATGTTGTCCGCAATAATGCGTTGCTCGATTAAATGAATAACTATCGAAATCGGGATTTTGAATAACTTTTAAAATCGATTTTTGCAATTCTTCAGAAAGTGCTTCGTCAGCATCGAGCGAGAAAACCCAATCGTTAACACATGAATTTGCCGCAAAATTCTTTTGTTCAACATGTCCTTCGAACTTATTTTTAATAAAACGAACGCCATATTTTTGGCAAATCTCCTCGGTTTTATCTGTCGAAAATGAATCAACAACTATAATTTCGTCTACAATTCCTTGTAACGATTTAAGACATCGTTCAATGTTCTTCTCTTCATTAAAAGTAATAATAGCGGCAGATAATTGTATCATTCTGTATTTTGAAAATTAGTAAGCCTTGAAAATAGCAGTTTACAACGTAATAGTTAAACCACCAATAACCGAACGACTGTTTGGATAACGAAACCACGAAACACCTCTTGTATTTTGCTCTGGATCTATACCTGGATAATGTGTCCATGTCCAAAGATTTTGACCTTGAAGATATACCGAAATTCCATTCAATTTCGCCTTTTTAGCTATCTTATCGGGTAGTTCGTACGAAAGAGTTACAGATCGTAATTTAATGTAAGACCCATCAACTAAATAACGGGTTGATGGTTGGTTGCTATTGCTCGAATTATTGTAAACTAGCTTTGGAACATCGGTTACATCACCCGGTTTTTGCCAACGATCGAGTATTTTTGTGCTTTGATTAATATTGGTTAATGCACCATCCGAAACCATTACTTGATCTATATTATTATAAATTTTATTTCCATATTTTCCATAGAATGAAAACGATAGCGATAAACGTTTATAGGTTATTGTATTTCCTAAACCATAACTGAATTTTGGATCTGCATTACCAGTAAGAATTTTACGAGCTTTGGCATAATCTTTCGTAACATTTCCATCAGTATCGTACCACATTGCAGAACCTTCGGCAGCATCAACTCCAGCCCAATCGGCTAAATAAAAAGTATTGAACGATTCGCCAACTCTTCGAATTTGTACTGACTGGATAATATCGTTTCCTTGATATAATTCGGTAATTTCGTTTTTATTGAGCGATATATTGAAATCGGTTTGCCAAGTAAAATTCTCGGTTTTAATGTTTTCGGTATTTATCGAAAATTCTATTCCTTTATTTACCATTGCACCAACGTTTTGCAATTGGTAATCGAAACCATTTGTTGCTGAAATAGGTACTGCTAATAATAAATCGCTCGTCGTTCTATGATATACATCTACCGAACCAGCAAGCTTTTTAAATACTCGAAATTCTAATCCTAAATCGGCATTTTTATTCTTTTCCCATGTTAAGTTTTTACTTCCGATTTGTACAGGGAAACCTCCTGGATTATTATTGTAATTATGGTCGTATTCGAACAAATATCGAGATGCATAATTGCCAACTTCCGAGTTACCCGATGTTCCATAACTAGCATGAAAACGAAGTGAATTTACCTTGGTAAATTTCTTCATAAACTCCTCATCTGTAATTCTCCACGAAAATCCCGACGACCAGAAATTTGACCAGCGATTATCATCTAAAAAACGTGAAGAACCATCGCGACGATAACTTCCAGAAAAATAATATTTACCTTTAAAATTGTATTGTAAATTCGACAAATATGAAATTATTGCCCAATCTGTTACTGGTGTTTTAAGCTTTTCGAGAGTTGTTCCAGTATTTAAAACTGCAATTGTTTCTGTTGGGAAATTACTTGTGCCAACCATCGTGCTGTCGTTTTTCGAATATTGAACTTCGTAACCAGCAACGAAATCGAACGAATGTTTTTCCTTAAATTTTGTGTTATAATTTACTGTATTCGAGGTTGTAAAAGTATTTTCGACCGAAACGCCTTTTACCATAATACCATTCTTTCCAGCTCCATCGGGGGTTTTTGCATTTATATATTGATTTTGGGAGAAATCGATATAATCTAAGCCATTAACTGTTTTGAAACTTAGTTTTTTATTAAGCTTATATTCAACAAATATGCTTCCTAAAAGTCTACTTGTTGAATTTGTCGATTTATCTAAATTACTTATTCCAACTACATTATAAAATGGTTTATCTAAATAATTAAACGTATAAGTTGAATCGTTTTTTTTAATTAAAGCATTGGGTGCCAAAGAATACGAACCATAAACTTCATTCGAATTTGTTAATTGACCATGGGGTATTTGTTGATAGGTATTTGCAATTGTAAGCTTTGTTCCAAAACTAAATTTGTCATTTACCTTATGGTTAAAGTTCATACGAGCTGACAATTTTCGAATACCGGTTTTCATTACAATACCTTTTTCGTTATTGTACGACCCCGACATAAAGAAATTTGTTTTGTCGTCACCTCCCGAAGTGCTAAAATCGTAACTTTGCACATATCCGTAACGATAAACTTCCTTTTGCCAATCGGTATTTATGGTATCGGAAGAAATATTGCGACTAATATATTCATCGGAATATCCAGCATTTTTTAGCTCTTCTTTCTGAATTGTAACAAAATCGGAACTATTTAAAACTTTTAAATTCGAATTTACGCGACTTGTAATTCCTTGTTTACTAGAAAATGCAAATGTTGTTTTTCCTTGAGAACCCTTTTTCGTTGTAATCATAACAACACCATTCGATGCTCGAGAACCATAAAGCGAGGTTGCGGCTGCATCTTTCAAAACACTTACCGATTCTATATCGCCTGGATTAATTGTCGATAATATATTTATCGAACCATTTACATCATCTGGCCCAGAACTCATTGGTATTCCATCAATAACATACAAGGGTTCGCTTTTAGCCGACATCGAACCTATTCCACGAATTCTGATTTCGGATTTGCCTCCAGGCTGTCCAGAACTTGTATTTGAAATAACTCCGGCAACAGCTCCTTGTAGCATTTTATCGACACTTTCGTCTTTTTGTTTTTTCATGTCGTCGGCTTGCATTAAGCCTAATGTTCCAGTAAATGTTTCTTTTTTCTGAACGCCATAAGGCACAGTAACAACAACTTCTTCAATACCAACTATATCTGGTTTTAAAATAATAGAATAGTTGTTTGAATTGCCAACAGTTAATGTTTGTTGTTTCATGCCAATAAAACTAAAAACAAGAATAGCATTGGGAGTAGATATTTCGATTTTGTAATTTCCGTCTAAATCGGTTTGTGTTCCCGTTGTTGTATTTTTAATCATTACGGTTACTCCAGGTAACGGTAAATTATCTTCCGAACTGGTTACAACACCTGTAATTGTTCGGGTTTGAGCTAAAATAGCGTTAGTTAAAAGAATTGAAAATAATAAAACGAGAATATGTTTAAGCATAAATTCTTACGTGAAATTTGATATGGCTAAAATACGTTTTTTTTGAATATCACGAATTATTGATTTTACGAAATTCCAATTTGTTGAATGTTTGCCAAATAGATATCTTTGAAACGATTAAATATATTTAACGTGTTAACGTTTTGATTGCCAAATTTCCCGTAGTTTTGGTTTTATTAATTTTTCGATTTAGATGGTTTTATTAGATATAATTATCCAGAATATGATTCGTTTTTTATTAATTGTTGGCATATTTTCAATAATAGATTATTATGCTTGGACAGGTTTTCGAACCTATTTTGGTGAATACCGAAATTTTAATATAATTCGATGGGTATATATTCTTTCCAGTTTTATAACTATAACAGGCTTCATTTTAACCATTTCGATGTATATGAGTGGACATGCTGTTCAAAATGCATCGCTCAACTTTTTAATGGGACTTGTCTTTATTATAATGTTACCCAAAATCCTTTTAGGTGCGATCCTTTTAGTCGAAGATGTATTTCGTTTACTCATTACTTCTGTTCAATGGATTAGACATTTTGGAACTCCAATTTCACTGTATCCTCGACTAAAAATTGTATCGTTAATTGGATTTGTAATTTCTTCGATTATGATGCTGATTATGATTCAAGGCGTCTTTTTCAATAAATACCGTTACAACGTTAAAAAAATAACTCTCTCTTTCGATAATTTACCTGCAGCTTTCGATGGTTATAAAATTGTACAAATATCTGATGTTCATTCTGGTAGTTTAGATAATAAGTCGAAAGTTGAAAAAGGCATTGAACTCATTAATGCACAAAACCCCGATTTAGTAGTATTTACAGGCGATTTAGTTAATATGCGATCTGAAGAATTTGTACCGTACATTCCTATTTTTGCCAAAATTAAAGCTAAAGATGGTAAACTTTCTATTTTAGGAAACCATGATTATGGCGATTATGTTCATTTCGATTCGCCAGTCGAGAAATGGAGAAATCATAATCAACTCGAAATTTATGAACATCGAGCTGGATTTAAACTGCTTTTAAATAGTAATGAAACGATAAAAAGAGGAAACGATTCTATTTTTATAGCTGGGGTAGAAAATTGGGGACATGCTCCATTTCCAAAACGTGGTAAGCTTGAACTAGCTATTCAAGGTGTTCCCGATGGAGCTTATGTTGTTCTTTTATCGCACGATCCAAGTCACTGGGATTCGGTTGTAACAAATCAACATCAAAACATTGCGCTTACCCTCAGTGGACATACTCATGGAATGCAATTTGGCATCGATTTTTGGGGATTAAAATGGAGTCCCGTTCAATGGAAATATCCTCTTTGGAGTGGCTTGTATAAACGAAATGGCATGAAACTGTATGTAAATGTTGGCTTTGGATTTATTGGATTACCTGGACGTGTAGGGATTTTACCCGAAATTACGGTTTTTACATTAAAAAGAAAGTAGTAATATATATTAAACATTAGTTTGTCAAAATCAAACAATAAAACCTTGAAACTAAAATAACATATTCCAGTAAACAAAAAATATTTTTATTAAATCATAAAACACAATCGCTTGCGTTTACATATCTTTGCAAATAAGCTATTTGATATACTCATGATTAAACAATATCTTACAATACTAACATTATTTTGTTTCCCTTTCGTTTCCGAAAGTCAGATTGCCAAATATAGCAACGAGTTTCTTTCTATTGGAGTTGGAGCAAGAGAATTAGCCATGGGCGGTGCATCTGTAGCTTCAACATCTGCTGTATATTCAACATATTGGAATCCCTCAGCTTTACTTTCTATTAAAAGCGATGCTCAAGTTGGAGCAATGCATAATGAAAATTTTGGTGGTATTACAAAGTTCGATTATCTAGGATTTACTACGGTTAAAAAAGATAATTCGGCAATTGGTTTTTCGTTAGTTCGAAATGGAGTTGATGGAATACCAAATACCTTAGACCTAATTGACGAAAATGGCGATGTACGCTACGATAGAATAACAACTTTTTCGGTAAATGATTATGCATTTTTTGTTTCGGCAGCCCAAAAAATAAACGACGAAGATATTGTCGTAGGAGTAAATGCAAAGATTATTAGACGCATTGTTGGAAAATTTGCAAGTGCATGGGGTTTTGGAATCGATGTATCTGCCCAATATAAATCGCGTAAATGGATAATGGCAGCAATGCTTCGCGATGCAACAACAACCTATAATGCATGGAAATTTAATACCGAAACTTTTAAAGATGTATTCAAATTAACGGGAAACGAAATACCTAAAAATTCTACAGAATTAACCATGCCAAAACTAACTCTCGGTATTTCAAAACAATTCGACATTAAAACAAAACACAAAATAATTACCGAAATTGATGGCGATATGACCTTCGACGGAAAAAGAAATGTTCTTTTAAAAAGTAAATATGTAAATTTTGAACCGAAAGCCGGTATAGAATACGGATTTAAAGATTTGCTATTTTTTAGGGCAGGGGTAAATAATATTCAAGAAATACCCGATTTTAATAACAAAAAAAGAATGGATTTCCAGCCTAATCTTGGAGCAGGCATTAAATACAAATTACTTGCAATCGATTACGCATTATCGATTTTAGGCGATAAATCATCGGCAATGTATTCGAATATTTTCTCGCTTTCGTATTCTTTTAATAAGAAATAGACAGATAAATCAAATTGCTTATGAGAAAATTTCTACTTTTTATTCTCTCAATATATACTCTGCAATTATTCTCGCAACCAATTGGAAACGAATGGGTAGACTATACCCAAAAGTATTATAAAATTGCTGTTATTTCTAAAGGTATCCATAGAATTACTTTTCCCGATTTAGTAAGTGCTGGAGTGCCAACTTCAGAAATTGACCCAATATTTCTACAATTATATTCAAAAGGCGAAGAACAATATATCTATGTAAGTGGTTCTGCCGATAGAGTTTTTAATGCAACCGATATTATTGAATTTTATGGCGAACCAAATAATGGTTGGCTCGACACTGTTTTTTATAACGATGCATCACAACAAGTTAATCCAAATTATAGTATGATTAACGATACCGCGTATTATTTCCTTACATGGAATAACTCAATAATAGGTAAAAGATTAATCGAAGAAAACGATCAAATATTCAACTCGTATTCCGCAACCGATTATTGTATGCGAACTATTAGACAAGATTATACGTCTGATTATAATTCAACTTCCGAAGGTGCATATTATAACGATGGCGAAGGTTGGACAGATAAACCTTTTCCATTTAGTGCTACATCCTCAAAAACATTAGCAACTGCAAATTATATAAATAAATCAATAAAATCTACTGTCTCCTTTGGTTTAGTTGGAGCAAATGGAACTGGACATCATTTAAAAATTACCGGTTTAGGTATTATTTTAGACACCGCATTTTATGGATATCAAACAATAAATGCATCATTACAAGTATCCAATAATCTTACTGCCTCGAGTGTTTTGAATGCAAAATCAGTTACAGGAAGTACCGATAATAATGCTTGGGCTTGGGCTTCCATAAACTACTCTCATTCTATGGATTTCGAAAACACTAAAAACTTTAGCTTTAGTTTACCCAAGATTTTTGCTTCGAAATATAGACTCGACATTACAAACTTTAATGGAGATACTGCAACGTTGTTTTACGATTTAACAAATCATAAACGGATTAAACCCGTTAACAATGCTGGAACATTCCAACTATTAGTTAAAAACGAATCTAATACGCCACAATGTTATATTTCATCGGGAACCGATTTTAAAACACCAGCATCTATTAAAGCAATAAATTCGAATAATTCAAGTCCTGGTTTTTTTGCCGATTTTAGAATTTTAAAAGCAGGTTTCATAATAGTAACAAATAAGGCACTTTGGTCAAAAGCAAAAGAATATGCCGACTATAGAAAATCGAAAAACTATAATGTTGTACTTCTTGATGTTGATGAATTATATAACCAATTTGCTTATGGAATAAACAAACATCCGGCTGCAATTCGAAACTTTTGTCGATACGCGTTAAAAAATAGTTCTGTTCAACCAGAGTTTTTGTTTTTTATTGGAAAATCACTTCATTCAAAAACATATCGTAAAGACCCAGCTTTAAGTGCAACTTGTTTAGTTCCTTCGGCTGGAATGCCCGTTTCCGATGTTTTATTTACATGGAAATTAGGTCTCGGATATTCACCTGTAATTGCTACCGGTCGACTTGCTGCTACATCATTAACCGATGTAGATTGGTATTTAAATAAAGTAAAGGAATACGAATCGGCAATTCCAGGACCTTGGATGAAAAACGTACTCCAATTCGCAGGTGGTGCCGATATTGGACAACAAACCGTAATGAAAAATTATGTACTCAATTACGGACGAATATTCGAAGACACCTTATTTGGAGCTATTACTCAAAACTTTTATAAAAATTCGAGTCAACCCATTGGAAATACTCAAACAGATATAATTCGTCAATCTATCAACAACGGTGTTTCGGTCTTAAATTTCTTCGGACACGCTTCTGCATCAGGTTTCGATCAAGATATAAATTTACCTTCAACCTACGACAATAAGGGAAAATATCCATTCTTAATGGCAAACTCGTGTTACTCTGGCGATATTAATAATTCTGGAGTAAAAGGAATAAGCGAACAATGGGTAATTATTAAAGATAAAGGTACAATAGGATTTTTAGCAAATGTTGATGTTGGTTATGCGTATTATCTCGATTTATTTTCCCAAGAACTCATTAAAAATTTTTCATATAAAAACTACCAAGGAGCCATTGGCAAAAGTATTTTGAATGCAATAAAAGCTAACGAAAAACGTGACTCATCAAGCGATTACATGAAATTCACCTCGCTCGATATGGTATTGCATGGCGATCCAGCAATTAAAATTTATGGTTTTTCGAGACCCGATCTTGTAGCAAACGAAAAACATATTTCGTTTAAACCAATTCGTTTAACTACCGATATCGATTCGTTTTTAGTTAATTATGCAGTTGTTAACGAAGGACGTGCATTTTTAGATAGTTTTCAAATAACAGTAAAACGTACATTTCCTAATGGCAAAGTATGGTTAAAAACCTTAAAGATTAAAGGCGTAAAAAGTACAGATACTATTTCCTTTTATATCCCCGTTGGTGGAATGACCAGTGCAGGACAAAATAAAATTGAAATTACCCTCGATGCAACCGATTCGATTCTTGAATTAAACGAAGCGAATAACTCTGTAATATATTCGTTCGTTATAAACTCAACAGATTTACTACCCGTTTACCCCTATAAATATGCCATTTATCCAAACGATACAGTTCAATTTATAGCCTGTTCGCCCGATCCATATATTGGCAATAAAACGGCTAAATGTCAGCTCGATATTTCTGCAAAATTCGATAGTCCATCGCTCCAAAATGCCTCAACACAAAACAAAAATGGCTTATATACCTGGAAATTCCCATCAAAATTCGTTGCAAACCAAGTTTATTATTGGCGTGTAGCTATTGATAATGGTAATGGGGTATTAAAATGGAGTACAAGTTCTTTCATTTATATTCCGGGAAAGACGGGTTGGTCGCAAGCCGAGTTTTACCAGTTTAACGAAAACGAGTACCAATACTTAAGCTGGGAAGAAGCTACTAAAAACTATCGTTTTATTAATACACCCAAAAACCTGATTTGTAAAACAGTAGGAACACCATTTAGCTACGATAATCCAAAATGGAAATTAGTTCAATATACAATTGATGGAAGTATGCAAGCTTGGCCATCATGTAATGTTGCTCCGGCATTTAACGTTGCAATTATCGATTCCGCAACCTTAGAACCTTGGACTTCAAATAGAGCAGATTTTGGAGCAAGAAATTACCCATTATGTAATGGAACATATTTAGATAAATTCTTTGTATTTTCATCTGGTGATCAAAATTCTCAAAAAAAGATGGCAAGTTTTATTAAAGATTCTGTGCCTAATGGAAACTACATTTTAATTTTTACTTGGCAATCTGGTTATTTTTCTAGCTTAAATCAATCACTACTTGATGCATTTAAGTTTTACGGTGCAAAACGACTTCCTTCAAAAGATAATATTCCATATATCTTCTTTATAAAAAAAGGTAGTCCACAAACACTACAAGAAATTGCTGGAGTTTCAGAATTAGATACCTTAATATTAAGTGCAAATATGGAATCTAATTACTATCAAGGAATAGTAAACTCTAATACAATAGGCCCTTCGAAACATTGGCAACGCTTTGTACAAAACATACCTCCTGTCGATAGCTTTGATGTAAATAATTTTAGCATTACAGCTATAAACCAAAAGTCGCAAGAATACCAAGCAATGAACCTTTTACAAAAAAATGTAGATACTTTGGCTAATGTTGTAAATGCAAACTTATATCCATTTATGCGTTTATCGATGAATACAAAAGATAAAACAAAGCATACTCCTGGACAATTAAAAGCATGGCAAGTATACTACGACGAATACCCCGATGGTGCAATAAATATTACTCCTCAATCGAAATTCTATGCCGATACCTTACAAGAAGGCGATACTATGAAATTGGCAATTTCGTTCAAAAATATAAGTACTACTTATGCTATGGATAGTGTAATGGTAACCTATACTATTACAAACGATAAAAACACGCTCATTCAAATTATCACAAAAAAGCTTAAACCTTTAGCAGCTGGCGAAATACTTACAGATTCAATAAAATTTAGTACCGTTGGTCATATAGGAACGAACCTCGTAACTGTTGAATTTAATCCATTTAATGCTTCGAAAGGAACCTACGATCAATTGGAACAATACCATTTTAACAATCTTGCTCAACGATATTTCCATGTACAAAAAGACAAAAGAAACCCACTATTCGATGTTACCTTCGATGGTATCCATATAATGAATGGCGATATTGTTTCGGCAAAACCAGAAATAAAAATATCGTTGAAAGACGAAAATAAATTCTTTATTTTAGACGACACTTCTTTGGTTCAAGTCTATCTTAAAACGATGAAAAACAACACCGAACGTAGATTACAGTTTTCGTCGAATAGCTCTTCGGGCGATATGATATTTACACCAGGAACTTCAAAAAACAACAAAGCAACTATTAGCTTACATCCTGTTTTCCCAGACGATGGTACCTATCAAATACGAATTCAAGGTAAAGATAAATCGGGCAACATAAGTGGTAATGCCGATTATGTTATTTCTTTCGAAATCATAAATAAGTCAACAATCACAAATCTTATAAATTATCCAAACCCATTTACCACGGCTACCCGTTTTGTGTTTACACTTACCGGTTCCGAAATTCCCTCCGATTTACGAATTCAAATATTTACCATTACAGGTAAATTAGTAAAAGAAATATCGCAAGCCGAACTCGGCTCACTTCATATTGGTCGAAATATTACCCAATTCGCTTGGGATGGTACAGACAATTATGGCGACAAACTTGCCAATGGTGTTTACCTATACCGCGTTTTTTCTTCAATAAAAGGAACAGAAATCGAACATCGTGGAGCCGACATCGATCAATACTTCAAAAAAGGCTTTGGGAAAATGTATTTGATGAGGTAACTAATTGCTATTTTGTGTCTTAATTCTCGAAAAAATCATCAGTTCCGATGACCCTCATCACCCAACAACTTGTTAATAACTGAAAATAATTTGCCGTAAATACCTATATTTTTTGGTATTACAAAAAATAATTTGTAGGTTTATGTTTTGTAAAGATTTGTTCAAAAATGACAAGTTTAAAAACACAGTAAATGGGGAAGTTTTACAAATTTTATATTGCATTTTTTATCTTGTTTCTACCTGCTGAATTGTTTACAAACAACAATTCAACAATTAGGAGTAAATATAATGCTGCCGAAAATTTGGAAGCCGAATCGAAATATACAGATGCAATTCCCATTATAAAAGAGCTACTTGCCATTGATCCCGATAACGAAAACTTTAATTTTCATCTAGCAGTATGTATTATTGAGGGAAAAGATGCAGAGGATCCAATTCCATATTTAGAAAAAGCTGCTAAAAATGTTACTAAATTCTATAGGTCGAACTATAAACAACGTTCTGCACCAGCTATTACATTCGAATATTTAGCAAAAGAATATCATTCGAATTATCGATTCACCGATGCAATTGCTATGTATAATCAATATTTACAATTTGTTAATTCTAGAGATGTAAGTATATTAAACCGAATTAATAAAAATATTGCATTTTGTCGAAGTGGCGAAGAACTATTAAAAAATCCAGTTAAAGTAGAACATCAGGATTTCGGGCCACAATTCCCTAAAAACTTTCAAGTTCACAGTCCTGTTTTGAGTCCCGATGAATCTATATATATTTTTGCTTCATCGAATATAGAGACAGTACTTCCCAAAGGTGAAAAGCATAACGATGATATATATTGCGCATACTTTGAAAATGGAGTTTGGTCGGAAGCTCAACCATTAACTAATATAAATACATCAAACGATGAAGCTCCAGTTAGTATTTCACCTGATGGAACACAACTAATAATTTACCGAAATGATAACGGCGATGGAAATCTCTATTATAGTGAATTACTAGAAGGCAAAATCTGGTCGAAACCACATAAATTCCCAAATACTATTAATACAATTGCTCAAGAAACACATGCAACCCTATCGTCTGACGGAAACATTTTATATTTTACAAGCGATAGAAAAGGTGGTTTCGGTGGATTAGATTTATACATGAGTAAAAAAACGGCTGATAACGATTGGAATGAAGCTATTAATTTAGGGAATCAAATAAATTCTGAATATAACGAAGAAAGCCCGCATCTACAGGCTAATAGCGATATTTTATATTTCAGCAGCGATCGTCCTGAAAGCTTAGGAGCACTAGATGTTTTTAGATGTCGATTAATAAACGATTCAACAACAAACGAAGTAAAAAACCTTGGTTTCCCAATCAATACTGCTGAGAACGATATCTTTTTCAAAACGTCTTTAGATGGTTCTAAAGGATTTTTCACATCAACATGTAGAACAAGAAATGGGAACTTTAATCTACAAGTCGTTGAGTTTAAAGACATAAAACTATTCCCCAATGTTGTTGTTAAAGGCTTAGTTATTTTTGCTCCTTCGGACACATTAAAAGATATGCATGTTAATCTCTTTAACATCGAAAGTAGAGAAATTGTTGATTCAGGAAAAACAAATAAGAAAAATGGCTTTTACAATTTCCGTCTTAATAGTCAAAGAAAATATTTTGCTTCGTTCGAATACGATGGATATGTTTACTTTTCAAAACCTTTTAAAATTGAGAAATATTTCGCTAATCTAGCTTATAGTAATATTATTTATCTAGATCCTATAATGCTTACTGATTCTAGTTTTAGACAATCATTAGGCGACTTTCAAATTTATAATCAGAATTTAAGTAGTGGGAGAATTACACAAAATAATATTGATTCAACAAAATTACTTAACGAAGATGATATGATTTATCCTCCTCCAAGTAGTTACGATCTAATTACTTTAGTCGATAAACAACAAACTACCCAAGTCTCGAGACTAGATAATAAACTTACAACATCTAAAAAAGTTATGAAAAAAGCTCCTGTTATTGAGCCTATTGTTGTTCCCGAACCTCTTCCAATTGTTATAACACCTCAAAAAGATACCGTTCCCAAACATATATCATTCATTAAAAAACAAGTTATAAAAGTTAGTCAAGACGATAGAACGATTGCTGACTCATTACTTCGATTAGGTATTAGATATTTTGGAAACGAAGAATTTGTAGTTAGCATCGAGACACTGCAAAAGGCTCAAGGTCTTTTTGAAAAATTAGATGACATTAGAAATCAAATAAAATGCTTAGACTACATTGCCGAAGCATTCTATAAAATGGGACGAAATGATGAAGCATTAGCAAGTCATCACCAATCTTTAGCATTAATTCAATCTATAAACGATAAAGCAATGGAAGGCGATAAATTCCTTCGAATAGGCGATATTTTTGCTGAATTAAATGATAAATCAAATGCATTAAATAATTATTATAAATCGCTGGCAATTAGAAGAGAAATAAAAGATAAACCAGGTGAAATTGAAGTTTTAGAAAGAATCGCAAACCTAAACTTTCAACAAAAAGATTACGACTTAGCTATTAGTTATCTTTTAAAATCGAAAGATGCTAGTAATAAAAACGATAAAGATTTAGCAAGTTTATACAACAAATTAGGATTAGCTTACCAAGGGAAGGGTAATTATGATATGGCAATTTCTTATTTCGAAAAAGCTGTAAATCTTTCTGATAAAATTAATGACAAGAAGAATAAATCAATATATATCAATAACGAAGGGAATGCTTATTATGACAATAATGAATTATCATTAGCATTTGAACAATATCAAAAATCACTATCAATTAAGAAAGAGATAAATTATCTCGAAGGTTTAGCAATAACTCTTCACAACATTGGAAATGTATATTATAAACAATTGAATTCACAAAATGCAATTTCATATTATAATCAAAGTAATCAAATTGCACATAAAATAAGTCTTACAGAAATAATAATCGAAAACCATTTTGGACTAATGCAAGTCTATCGTGATAAAGGAAATTTCAATTTAGCATTAGTTCATTTAAAAAAATACATTGAATTAAAGGCTCCATATTTAGTAGGTGTTCGAACTCAAATATCACAACAAACGAATAAATACGAACTTAATGGAAATGATATTTCATTATTAAGGAAAAGAATTAGAAAACAAGAGTTGTTCTCAATGCTCGAAAATGAAAAACATTTAAAAGAAATACAATTACTTGAGAATCAACAAAAGGTTCAAAAATTGATTAAATATTCTATAGTTGGAACTTCTGTTGGAATCGGAGTATTACTTTTTTTACTTTTAGGTCGATTTAGAACGAAACGCAAAAACTATAAAATACTTGAAATGAAAAACATCGAAATAATGCAAAAAAACGATGAAATCATTTCACAAAAAATAAATCTTGAAAAATTCAATAATTTACTTTCAAAACTTTCAATTGTAGCCAGCGAAACTGGTAATGCAGTTGCTATTTGCGATAATGTAGGAAATTTTGAATGGATAAATAAAGGATATACTATTCTAAATGGATATAAACTAGAAGAACTAAATAGTAATATTCAAAACAATTTCTTAAATAACATTGAAGATGTTAATAGCAAAAAAGCTCTCGAAGAAATACTTACATCTAAAAAACCAGTAACCGTTGATGTTATTAAAACAGTTAAATCGGGTAAATCAATTTGGGTTCAAGTCTCATTAACTCCAATATTTAAAAAAGAGACATTATACAAAATCATTGCTATAGAATTCGATATAAACGATCTTAAAAATGCTGAACAAGAAATTAAAAATCAACGCGACAGAATTGAATATCAACGAAATGAAATAGAGATGCAACGTGATATTGCTGTAGGTCAAAAAGATGAAATTGAAGAAAAGAAAGATAAACTCGAAGCTACAATTAAAGAATTGCAACTTACGCAAAAGAAACTTGTTGAATCAGAAAAAATGGCATCTCTTGGTAATCTGGTAGCAGGAATTTCGCACGAAATTAATACTCCAGTTGGAATTGGAATCGCTGCAATTACCACATTAAAGACTAAGGTTCAAAATATTGAGACATTATTTATTGAAAAGAAAATGAAACAAACAGATTTAGTCTCATTTATTTCAACGGCCAAAAATGCTGCTATGCTTATACAAACTCATCTCAATCGAACCGGAGAATTAGTAAAGAGCTTTAAACGTATCTCTGTTGATGAAATGACGGAACAATTACGCACATTTAGTCTCAATCAATATGTATCAGATGTAATCAAAAGTTTAGAGCCAAAAACTAATGAAAAAGAAGTTGAAGTGATCGTAGACTTTAAAGACGATTTCGAAATGACAAGTTATCCTGGTGCATTTGCACAAATATTTACTCACTTGATTGTTAATACTATATTCCATGGATTTAAGGATAAAATAGGTGGAAAAATCACCATTATTGGAAAAAGGAATGGGAATCAATTATTATTAACCTATCAAGACGATGGAAATGGAATGACTCCTGAAGTTGTTGAAAAAGTATTTAATCCATTCTTTACTACGAATATGCAAGCTGGTAACGGCCTTGGCATGAATATCGTTTACAATGTTGTTACTCAAAAACTTAAAGGCGACATATCCTGTGAAAGTATAGAAGGTAAAGGGGTTAGTTTTAAAATTGAATGCCCAATTTCATTAATTGAAGAGCAAAAACCTAGATTAAGAGTCGTTTCTTAATCAATTACCTTTTCCATGACTGAATCCATTAAAAAATATAACGATTCTCTAACAATAAGAGATAGAGAAATCTGTGAAAGTATAGCGAAGGAATTTGATAATCTTTTATCTGAATCTGAGAATAAAATTTGGCATGGACATCCAGTATGGTTTATAGATGGGAACCCAATTGTAGGATATAGTAAACTTAAAAATGAAATTCAATTACTCTTTTGGAGTGGACAATCTTTTGAAGAAGAATGTCTTAAATCGATTGGAAAATTTAAAGCTGCTGAAGTTAGATTTACAAATTTAGAACAGATAAACACAATCGGATTAAAATCTTTACTTGAAAAATCTAAATTAATTCAGTGGGATTACAAAAATATAATTCAACGAAAAGGTGAATTAATACGATTAAAATAATTCCATTTTTCTAAGAATATCAATGGTTTTTTCTGTTGCACCTAGGTTGTCTGTTAAGAATTTACGAGCATCAGTACCTTTTTCAATCCTTAGTTTTTCTCTGTTAATTAAATAATCCGCAATTATTTCGAATTCGGTTTCTGTTCTAATAGTATGAGCTGCCATAATATATTCGAGTTGACAAGCTTCGAATGAATTAATATGTTTTGGACCAAATAGCACCGGTTGCGCAAATGCTGCGGGCTCCATTACATTATGAACACCACTTCCAAAACCTCCACCAATGTATGCAAGTTGCGTTATTCTATATAGCTTAGATAGTATACCAACAGTATCGATAATTGCAACTCGTGCATGTGTTCCGTTATTGCTCGAAAAATTAGAATAACGTTCTGTTTCTATTGAAGCGTTAAAAAATAATTCCTCTACCGTTTTAATATGATTTTCATTTATTTCATGAGGTACAATTATTGCATTTAAATGCGGATTTCGCAGCATCAAACGAATTAAAGGTGGTAACACGTGTTTCTCGTCAGCTGGCCAAGAACTCCCCATTATAAAAGTAAAAACATCTTCCTTTTTAAATACTCGAAATTGCTCTTCATGTTTTAAAAGCTCTACTTTCTGATTGATTCTATCAAAACGAGAATCTCCTCCAACAAAAAGTCTGTTTTCAAAAGGATAAATTAACAAGAATCTATCTCTAGTATCTTGACTAATTGTAAGTATATAATCAATTTTATTATAAATACTTTTATTAATAGATTTCATTGGAAATACATATCGTTTTGAATCAGCTGCCAATTCTGCAGATGTTAAAAGAACAGGTATGTTCTGTTTTTTAGCCTCAAACAACATATTAGGCCAAACATCATATTTACAAATAATCCATACTAAAGGTTTAAAAATAGAAAAGAATTGACGAGCATTTGATTTTGAATCTAACGGCAAATATAACTTTGCATCAATTATGGGATTCTTTACTACATTATACCCCGAAGCACTAAAAAACGTAACGATTACAAAAATATCAGAGTTTTGTTCTTTTAATTTTTCAATAATGGGAACAGCTTGTTCCCATTCTCCAACCGAGGAACTATGGAACAAATATATTTTTGCAGTTGATGGAATCGAGTTTGCAATTTTTCGAGCATTATTAAAATAATTTTTGCGTCCATCCCAACCTTGTTTTATCTTTTTATTAAATATTGAACCCACAATAAAAACGATATACATTATTGGCACAACTATTACATTATAGAAAAACAGATAAATGTTCATCATATTATTGATTAATAAGATTTTTAACTTTAGAATATACCATTTCAGTACTTATATTTTTCATACATTTCCAATGCTTTTGGGGACATGAATTTGCTCCCATTTTAGTACAAGGTCGACAAGGCAACTCAATCTCAACTACTTGACTTTTCTCTAAAATTGGGAAATATCCAAATTGACGTGCAGTAGGCCCATAAATACCAACAACCGGCACATTTAATGCTTCTGCAATATGCAGCATTCCAGTATCATTTGCGACTACTACTTTTGCATATTTAGCCAAAACTGCAGATTCTAAAATACTTAATTTAACAGAAAAATCATGTGACAGACCATTGGTTTCCTGGACAATGTATCTGCAATTATCTTCTTCTAACTTTCCTCCCGATAAAACAATATTTACATTATCGTTTTCGATAAGTTTATTTGCTAATTGAACAAAACGCTCTGGCAACCATTGTTTGTTTTTAAAACTTGCACCTGGACACAATAAGACATAAGGTTTTTCATCCAACAATTGTCTTGTTTTAAGTTGTTCTTTTATCTTATCTTCAATTTTTTTAGAGATAAATAACTCTGTTGTTTTGCCATCAAATTCAACATTTATTTTTTTCGCAGCTTCTACAAATCTTTGATAAATAGGAGTTACTTTTTTATATGAGTCGATTTTAAAACTAGTTAATATCGTACGACGAAAAACATATTTTTTGAATGTCAAAGTTTTTTTTGACCCTATAGTAGTTTTTATAAATAGACTTCTGATGTTCTTATGTATATCAATAAAAACATCGTACTTTTCCAATGAAAGAACCTTTCTCAAATCTTGTAAATCAGAAAAGCCTTTAGAAGTATCAATCGTATATATTTTACTAATATTGGGGTTAAATTCAACAAGTTGTCGAAATTGTTTTTTTATCACAAAATCGATTTTAGCATTTGGATATTTAATCTTTAAACATCGAATTAATGCCGATGTTAACACTATATCTCCAATAGAACTAAGCCTAAATACAACTATTTTATCGATGTTAATCATTATACAGTTAGTAAAATATTACTCTACTGTTACCGATTTTGCTAAATTTCTAGGTTGATCAACATCACAACCTCTCATTACTGCAATATGATAAGCTAATATTTGTAAAGGTATAACAGATATTAGTGGAGCTAAAGCATCTGTTGTTTGTGGAATTTCTATGCTATGATCTGCTAAAGCTTTTATTGTTGTATCGCCCTCACTAATGATTGCTATAATTTTCCCTTTTCGTGCTTTAACTTCCTGAATATTACTTACAATTTTTTCATGCGATTTATCTTTTGTTGCGATAAAAACAACAGGCATATTTTCGTCAATTAATGCAATTGGACCATGTTTCATTTCTGCTGCAGGATAACCTTCAGCATGAATATACGATATCTCTTTTAATTTCAGAGCACCTTCTAATGCAACAGGGAAAAGGTATCCTCGTCCAAGGAATAAGAAATTAGACGCATCTTTATAGAGATTTGCAATGACTTTTAGTTCATCGTTTTTCTCTAAAATTGCTGCTATTTTTTTAGGGATTTGGAATAATTCCTCAATCATTTTTACATATTCTGATGTTTCAATTGTTCCTCGTTTTTTCCCTAGCAATAAAGCCATCATTGTTAAAACTGTAACTTGAGCAGTAAATGCCTTTGTAGAAGCAACACCAATTTCTGGACCAGCATGAGTATAAACGCCGCCATGAGTTTCTCGAGGAATACTTGAGCCTACAACATTACAAATGCCTAAAACTGTTGCTCCAGCGTCTTTTGCAAGCTTAATCGCTGCTAGTGTATCGGCGGTTTCTCCACTTTGGCTTATTGCCAAAATAACATCATCTTTATATAAAATTGGATTTCTATATCGAAATTCAGAAGCATATTCAACTTCTACTGGTATTCTAGCAAATTCTTCAAATAAATACTCACCTACTAAACCTGCATGCCAAGACGTTCCACATCCAATTATTACAATTCTTCGACATTTTTCTAATACTGGTAACACATTAAATAATCCTCCTAAATGAACTTCAGTTGGATTCTTAGTCATTCTACCTCTAAATGTATCGGTTATAGAATTAGATTGTTCGTAGATTTCCTTTAACATAAAATGGTCGAATCCATCTTTATCTATTGCTCCAAGTTTAAAGGTTAGTTTATGTATTTCGGGAGTTAAAGGGTCGTTGTTTATATTTTTAATTGTTAATTCATTTTTACTTAAAACAGCTATATCATCATCATTCATATAGATAACACTATCTGTATGTTCAATAATTGGTGTTGCGTCGCTAGCAAGAAAATATTCACCTTTACCAACTCCAATTACTAATGGACTACCTTTTCTAGCAGCAATAAGTTTGTTCGCTTCATCTTTACAGATTAATACTATTCCGTAAGCTCCTGAAACTTTCGATAATGCTAGTCTAACAGCTAATTCTGCAGAAACTTCGCCCTTTATGTAAATATATTCAATTAAGTTTACCAAAACTTCAGTATCAGTATCACTTTTAAAAGTATAACCTCTATTTTCTAGTTTTGTTTTTAAATTGGCATAATTCTCAATAATTCCGTTGTGTATAATAATGAATTTGCCATTCATCGATTCGTGAGGATGTGCATTTTTATCGTTTGGCTCACCATGAGTTGCCCATCTTGTATGTCCAATTGCAATATTACCAGCAGTATTTTTATTTGACACGAACTGCTCTAAATCGCTAACTTTACCTTTACACTTATAAATTTTTGAAGTGTTTGAATTTACAATTGCAATTCCAGAAGAATCATAGCCTCGATATTCCAGACGTTTTAATCCATTTATAACAATTTGATAAGCTTCTTTATTCCCAATATATCCAACTATTCCACACATTGTTATTTATATTTTGTATATGTTATATGTAATTTAGCATTTCCCGGCAACAATACAGTTCGATTTACATATAGATTATTATTGGGAGGAACTATTTCATAACGATAATCTTTAGCAGATTTCCCATTCTTCAAGAATAAACTTAAAAAGCTATTTACATAAAAAACATATTGTTCATTATCTTCAATACTTTGAGAAGTATATGATAAAATAGGAATATTACTACCTACGGTATATATATTCAATACCAAGGAAGGAATTGCAGGGAAAAGTATATCCTTTTCTATTGGGATTGTTAATCTTGCAATATTTATTACAACTTTCGAAGTATCTAACCATCGTTCAATTTCGGGAAATAAAAACTCCGCTTTGTAACCTTTCATAGGCTGAATATAAACTCTTTTTTGGCTTTGTTTTCCAATATTGTCGGTAATTATTTTAGTTGGCTCTAATTCAAATCGAACTAGTGGATGCTTATATATATAAGTTTCTTTATCAATAAAATCGGAGGTGATAAGTTCTTGAGTAACTGTATCGATAATTGAAGGATCGATTATATTGATTATTTTCGCTTTTACTTTAATTTTAATGTCTTTTAATTTAATTATTGAAGCATCATCAAAATTCGTTTTAAGATGTATTCCATAAAACTGATTTTTAAAGGAATTATTTATCTCATCAGGTCCATTTGACATTACATAGCTCGGATCTGTTCTAATAAATTTATCTATTGATGAAATAAATTGCTTTGATAATGGTATAGTTACAATACTATCTGCTGTAACTGTTGTATCAATTTTAAAATCAAAATTTCCAATATATGTTTCATTAGGTTTAAATTGCAATGTTTTATAACATTGAATTCCAATAGAATCGTTCATTTGGTATATCGAAACTGTTTGTGATACATTTTTTCCATATTGAAATGAAGTATCGTTATATGTTATTAGCAAATCTGCTGTAAGTATCTCAAAAGTATAGGTCGAATCATCTATAACAGGATTATTAAAATATATTGGTGCGAAAATTTCTGAACGAATTTTTCCAAAGACTGGATCAATGTAACTTCCTAACAACAAATTAAATTGAGTTGTTCTAATCGTGTCATTAGTATTATCTTTTAAATATGAAAAATTAAGATTTGTTATAGAATCTAGGCGGACTTCAAGTAAATCTTCTGATGGCATTATACCCATACCTAAGGTTCCTATATCTTTTTCGCAACTACTAAGTAAAACGGCTAAGAGAAAAATTGAAATAAAAAGTTTTTTTAACATTAATAGTAATTTAAGTTTTTAAGATTGTAATAATTTATCGTAAAATGCAGAACATGATTCGATAAAAGTTTCATCAGATTGATATTCCATAAATGGTTTACCACTTGCTTTTGCATATTTTATTAATTCTGGATTAACATCAATACTACCTGCAATAATTGCATCAGATTGATCGATACCTAATTTATTAATATTAAGCCAATTTGCATCTTTTACTATAGCAATTTCCGATTCGCTAATTCCGTCAACCATCACCTTTTCAATAAACTGACTGCTAAACGGTTTCTCAAAATCTTTATTGTATAATGAATAAACGACTTTCGATTTTTTAAATATAGGATCTTCGTAATATGCTTTTTTCAAATAAAGTGGAAGTAATGCTGTAAACCAACCATGACAATGAACTATACTTGGCGACCATCGAAGTTTTTTAACAGTTTCTAGAACTCCTCTTACAAAAAAGATTGCTCTTTCGTCATTATCATCAAACTCAATACCTTCTTCGTTAGTAAAAATATGTTTCCGTTGAAAATAATCTTCATTATCGATAAAGTAAACTTGAGTACGTGCTGCCTGTAAAGACGCAACTTTTATTATTAATGGACGATCAGTTTCATCGATAATAATATTTATTCCCGACAAACGAATCACTTCATGAAGTTGATTTCTTCGCTCATTTATTAAACCATAACGTGGCATAAACGATCGGATTTCTTTCCCCCTTTCCTGAATTGCTTGCGGCAATTGCCTGCTAATCAACGATATTTCTGTGTCCGGAAGGTATGTTGCAATTTCTTGGCTAACATACAATACTTTGGGCTTTTCCATGTATAATTACTTAAGTCTGAAAAAATTATACAAAAATAAACAAAATTCTGCTGATATATGAAACTTTTCGTGAGTTAAATTAACATGAAATATTTTTTCTTTTTTCTTGCATAGATTAATAAAATATATTTACCTTTGCAGCTCTAAAAATTGAAGGTGATGTAGCTCAGTTGGTAGAGCAAAGGACTGAAAATCCTTGTGTCGGCGGTTCGATTCCGTCCATCACCACCTTCAAAAACGAAAAAAGCCAGTATTTATGCTGGCTTTTTTCGTTTAAAATAACTCGGTTTGACGGTCTTTTAATTTCCAATTAATTGGTTCAAAACCATTGCTCTTAAGTATTTCATTTGTTTTTGAAAAATGTTTACATCCCATAAAACCATTATATGCAGAAAATGGCGATGGATGAGCAGCTTTTAAAATATGATGTTTTGACACATCGATTAATTGAGCTTTATCTTGAGCAAAACGTCCCCATAGTAAGAATATGATTCCACATTTTTGCTCAGAAAGTATTTTTATAACTGTATCAGTAAACTGTTCCCATCCTTTTTTTTGATGTGAACCAGCTTCGTTTGCTCGAACAGAAAGTGTTGCATTGAGTAATAAAACACCTTGTTTTGCCCAAGATTCCAAATTTCCACTTGTTGGAATGGGCATTCCAATGTCTGTTTGAAGTTCTTTAAAAATATTTGCTAAAGACGGTGGAGGTTTCAACCCCCCAGGAACCGAAAAAGAAAGACCATGAGCTTGTCTAGGTCCATGATAGGGATCTTGCCCTAAAAGAACTACTTTTACCGAATCGAAAGGTGTATAAGCAAATGCATTAAAAACATTTTGCCCCGATGGATATACAATATATTTCTTTCGTTCTTCAACAAGAAAAGCTTTTAATTCTTGAAAATATGGTTTATCGAATTCATTAGCTAAAATAGCTTTCCAACTTTCTTCTATTTGTGGATTAATGGTTGACATTTATAGTTATTCAATCATATCTAATGAAAAAGGGGTACCTTTTTCTAAATCACGTTTTACTTTTTTCCCTATAACTTCAGGCAAGTGACGTGGATGTAATCCAGCTCCAGGGCGAATTGAACGAACTTCCCGAGTTGTTATAATTTGTCCAGCTTTCACATCTTCACAAACAAAAAGGGATCGTCGATTCCAACGACTTACTTTTATTTTGTCTGAAAGTGTATATTCGTAAGTCCCAATTGCTGATTCTATATTTCTGATTTGTTTGACCATTGATGAAAATTCTTCCAAATTCATAGAAAAAACAGCATCGGGTCCTCCAATTTCGCGATCGATGATGAAATGTTTTTCAACTACACAAGCTCCAAGAGCAACTGCAGCAATAGTAGCTTCGGTTCCCATACTATGGTCAGAAAGTCCAACGGGAACATTGAACATTTTTTCTATATAAGGAATGCTCATTAAATTCATTTCGCTAAACGTAGCTGGATATTCTGATGTACATTTTAAAATGATGACTTGCTTATTACCAACTGCATAACATGCTTCAATAGCTTCCTTTATCTCTGGCTCTTCTGCAATGCCTGTTGAAATAATAACTGGTTTCCCTTTAGATGCAACATATTGAATTAATGGGATATCCGTAATTTCCATACTAGCAATTTTATATGCCGGTACATTCATTTTTTCAAGAAAATCTACAGCTGAATTATCAAATGGACTCGAAAAACAAATTAAACCTTCTGCTTCAGCAATACGTTTTAATTCTGGTTGCCATTCCCAAGGTGTATATGCTTGCTGATATAATTTATGCAAATTATTCCCATCCCAAAGTGTGTTGTGATTTATCTTGAATAAATCGGAATTACAATCGATTGTAATGGTATCGGCAGTATAAGTTTGAAATTTTACTGCATCAGCACCAGCTTTTTTTGCAGCCTTAATGGTTTCAATTGCAATCTCAATTTTTTGATTGTGATTTGCAGATAGCTCAGCAATAATAAATGATGGGAAGCCTTTGCCAATTTTTTGTTTGCCTATTTGAATTGTCATTAATTTTTAACTTTATGGAATAAATATTTTTGTTGCTTTGTTTTTCAAAAATTCGAAGTTTTGTTGTGGTGCGGCTATATAGTTTGCAAGATGTTTTTTTACATCAACTTCTTGAGTAAATATATGTGCTCCAGCTAATTTAGCGATTACTAATCCAGCAGAAATATCCCACAATTTATTTGCTTTCCCCCAACATCCTCCAAATTTCCCTTCGGCCAAATATGCAAGATTTAAAGCTGCTGAACCAGTTCGTAAACAGCCTCTAGTTGAATCATTTATTTCGGCAAACATTATAAATTCTTCATTTCGTCGTTGTGGATCGTAATTTTTGCCTGAAAAAGAAACGGTAAATAAAGAATCGGTCGGTTGTTTATCGTGAACGTTTATCTTCTTTTGGTTTTTGAAAACACCAATATTTTCAGCCCCGTAATATATTTCATCAAAAAGTGGCGAATATATAACTCCAATTACTGGATTGTTTTTTTGAATTAATGCTATTGATACACAGAAAAATGGAACTTGATGCAGATAATTTACTGTACCATCTAAAGCATCAACAACCCAACATAAATCTGTTGAACCACCAATATCACCGTGTTCTTCTGATATAATAGAGATCTTGCTATCAAAGGATTTTAAAATATCTAGTGCATTTGATTCTGCAATTTTATCAATTTCAGTTACGACATCACGATTCGATTCCTTGGTGTTGGTTTGAATCGTTTCTTTGTAGTTTTCATTTAAAATTTTTCCAGCCGACATTGCCGCTTTTATAGCAACTTCGAGTGATTTTTCTATATTCATTTTTTCAAATTATTAATGAGTTTCAAATTCTCGTTCCAATGTTCTATTAATAGGCTAAATAATGCATCGTGATCGTGCAACCCAATAATTGTGCGTAAAAATTCTTCAGACGAAAGGCCATTCATCAAAAATTTAATATGGAAATCAGGATCGTTATCACTTTCAAAACAAAATGCCGACATAATTCCTGTTATTAAATTTGTCGGAACAATTCCACTACTTAAACAAAGATTTGCAGCTCCAATAAGTCGGTCGTTCGATGCTAGTTTTCTAAATGGTTCGCGAGCTACACGTGCAATTGGATCGAACAATAATTTATTCCTAAATCGGCTTAACTCTTTGTTGCTGTAGAAAGCTAAAAAGTCTTTATCAATATTGTATTTTTTGATAAGCATTTGCTCCATTTCACGCATACAGCCTTCAACAATTTTGCTTACCACTGAATTTTCCATCGATTCGTGCAAATAGGTTACGCCAATAATGCTTCCAAAATAGGCAGTAACACAATGTGGTGTATTATGAATATAGAGTTTTGCAGCCCATTGTTTAACTAATTCTTCTTTTGACACATACGAGGCATTTGCTTTGAGATGAGCCACTTTTTCATCGATAAAACAAACTCCATCTTCGGTAGTGATACTTAATGGATCATTTTTTAAAAGTTCAGCAGGAGCAGTACACGAAGTAATAACATCAGGAATTGCAAAAACGATGTTTGGATTATTCGTCATTTTTGACAATATAGCCGGCATTAACGAATCGTTTTCACAACTGATAACTGGAACTGTTGTATTCATCAAACTATCTTTTAAACCAAGAAAATTTCTTGGCCCAACGGCAGTTGCAACAGCATCAAATGTTGATATTATAGATTTTTCTTCGCCTGGAGAATAACAAACTTTGACGGGAACATTCATTTCAACGTAACCGAACGGAGTGGTTTTAAAGGTTGAATAGCTTTTACGTTCATTTATTAAATTTCGCAAATTTGAGTTGCTTTCAACAAAGTAATAATCGTAATCTTGAGGTGAAAAAACCCAAGGAAGATATCCTCTGCCAATGGCTCCGGCTCCGTAAATTAATATTTTTTTCATTGTTCTGTTTTTATCACTATTGTGCGTTTCACTAGTTCCATTGTTTCTTTGGCTTTTGCTTCGGTTTCGCCAGTAACTATTAGAAAGCAAACACGTTTTGTACAATCAATATATTCTTCAACCACATCACCAACATTGTAGCGCATCACAATTTTTTCAACGCCCGGAATTTGCAGTGCTTTGTCGAGGTTTTCAACAGCAACAAGTTTACCTGGTTTTGGCCAAATGCTTTCTGTTAAACCAATTCGTTTTTTTGAATCTACAAGTAATTCAGCAGGAAATCCTTTTCCCATTGCTGTTAAAATTGCAGCTTTTATAACATTTTTACCAGTAGCTGCAGGAACCAGATATTGACAATCGAATCCGCCTGAAAGACGAACAGTCATTTCAATAATGCGAGGACCTTTGGGTGTTAAAATCATATCATATTTTGCAGCTCCAACAGTAATTCCTAAATCCCGAGCTACTTTTTCGGCAATATCGAACATTTCTTTTTGAATTTCAGGAGCTAAGGCTGATGGCTGACGAAGTCCAAGTTCCATAGCATATCCACTGCTTTTATCAAATAAACGATCGGTAATGAAACAAGGATAAAATTTACCATTGATATCAAAAATTGATTCAACTGTTTGTTCTTCACCCTCCCAACATTCTTCGATAAGTGCTGTTTTAGAATGCGATACGGAAATGGCTATTTTTGCAATTTCTTTTATCCCTTCAATATCCGGTGAACGGAAAATTTTTGTACCACGACTACCACTGCTATCGGTATTTTTAACGATTAATGGATAACCAATTTCTGCAACCCTTGCCTCAATATTTACAAGATCGGCTTTTTTTATTGCTATGAATTTGGGAACATGATGTCCCAATTGTCGGAGCTTTTCTCTAAAAAGTTTTTTATTGTGAACGATGTTTGCAATTTCTGGATCAACTGCTTTTTGACCAAGATGTTTTGCCAATTGAGCCATTGTTTCGGGAGCATCAATTCCGGCAGCTAAAACGCCTACAATTTCGATTCCTTGTTTTAACAAATTATCGGCTTGAACAATGTGATCGTTAATATCGAAAATGTCGATTGGTAAAAATATGTCGGCTAATTTGGCACATACACAATTTTTATTCATGTCAGAAATAATTGCCAAAAGCCCCATTTTGTGAGCTTCTTCAATTTCAGGAATCTGTAATAGACCACCGCCAATTATCCAAAAATATTTTTGTTTTTCCATTTGTACATTATTGTTTACGACAGATTAACATTGTATTGGTTCCCGAATTATTTCCTTCAATCACAATTCTACCTTGTTTTATGCCTATAGTTTTTTCTATTTTAAAATATTGTTCTGTCAATTCAATTAATTCATCTAAGCGATATTCTTTTATATGATTGTTATTCATTGGAATATGCCCAAGACGATTTTGCGGAGTGCTGAAAATGAAGTAACCATTGGGCTTCAAAATACGCTTCATCTCTTGTAAATATTGATGTTCATCGGGGATATGTTCGATGGTTTCCATACTGGCAATTAGGTCGAAGCAATCATACTCAAATCCTGTTTGCAAAACATTTGCAAGGCAAAATTCCAAATTTTTTACATCAGAGAACTCCTCTTTAATATTATCAATAGTTTTTTCATCAATATCCACTCCTATTACTTTCTGAACTTTCTGAGCAAGTAAATTTGTACCGTATCCAACACCACAAGCTATGTCAAGCACTGTCATGTTTCCAGTTAAATATGTCAAAACTATTTCATAATGAAAGCCTTGTTGATCGCCCGTTGTAATACGCTTTTTTTGTGAGCCTTCACGTTCATTATAAATGTCGGCATATAACGTCCGACTAGATTTCAAAAAGTCATCGGTAGGTATATTATAATCATTGAAATATTCAAATTTGAATATTTCAGGATGAATTAACATGTAATATTTTGGATGAATGGAATAAACAGTGCTGGTTCCATTTAACAGATTGAGCAACTTTCTAAGAGCTCCGATTCTATAAACATCGCATGTAAAATTTATTGGATAATCATCTGGAAATTTTACACAGTCGAGTTGACTTTGCTTTGCTAATTCTAGCATTTTAATGGCTGAATCGGTATCGAAATTGAAATTTACGCCATCAACTCTAACAATGAATTCAGAATCAGCTAAGTGCTGAAATGCTGAAACCATCCTTTTCAATGGACTTTCGTCGAATGCAAAAATAAGTTTCACATCAATTCCAAAGTTTAAAGGAATTTGATTGAAATATCCTGTTTTATCAAACTCCGGTGCTATGAGCGATAAGGAAGCATTTTCACAATTTTTCAAAATATGTTTTAATGTGTGAACTACTACCGGAACTTCATTTAATTCGTTCATACAAATGTCTTTACTTCCCGACCAAGAAGTAGAACTTGCTTGCACTGCAAAATGTATTTTTTCTGAACCTTTCATTAACTATTTTGCTAATTTTTCTGTGCAAAAATAATAATTTCTCTGCCAATTCCCACATCAGCCATAGACTGAAATAATTTTCGCTTTTTTTCATTGAATCCTGCTATAGAAAGCTTCTTTTCAAAAGACATTCGCTTAGAATGACATTCGCGACCTTTCACATCGTTACCAATATAATTATCACCCATTAATAAAAACATTTCGATAGGGAACGTGCTTTCGTGTTGTAGGAATTTATATCCACAATGTTCAATTAAGGAGCGCAAAGACTCGAACGAGAAATAATTGATATGATGTGGCGGTGCAACCCACCAAGGTGCAAAATTGTCAACGTTTCTCAATGTTTCTTGAATTGGGTTGTAGTCATTTGGAGCTACCATACACAATATTCCACCTTTTTTTAAAAGTTTTGAAGCCGTTTCGATTAATATTTTCGGATTTGGAATGTGTTCCAAGACGTTGCTCATATGAATTACATCGAAAGTTTTGTTTAGTTTTAATGCTAGTTCATCTGATAAGAAATCTTCAATAATTTCAAGTCCTAAAACAATTCTACTATATTCTGCCGCTTGTTCATTTGGTTCGATTCCTAAAACATTCCAACCACGATTTTTACCTTGTAAAAGAAAGTAACCAGTTCCAGAACCAACATCAAGCAAAGTCTTTTCGCTACTTGGAAGATAGTTTTCAAAACTATCGTAACGGTCGTTATAAACAGTTTGCCACCAATCAAAATCCTTTTTCATATGATCGATATATTGTGGCTTTTCTTTGGTATAATATTCTTGTTTGTAAATTTTTTCGAGGTCATCGTTCGATGGAATTGGAATACAATGATTAAATCCACAATGTTGGCAAGAAATAATGTCATATCCGTTTTTTGAATCTAACACTAAACCTTCATGGTTTTCCCATTTTTTTTTGGTTGTCATAACGTGTTTATTGTTTTATTAAAAATTATGTTGGCAATATTTTTTGCTCCATCCTTTATTGCAAGATGCGAAAGTTTCTCCCGCATTATCATCCATTTTTCGGGTTTTTGAATTACCTCTTTTAACGATTCTAAAATATCTCTGTCACTTACATTTTGGTATTCCCCAAGATTTATCGCAAAACCTCCATTTACAAAGGTCGATGCAGAATCCATCTGTTCCGAAAATAAACATACGTAGATGGCTGGAACTCCCAAAGCTGCAATTTCATATGCGGTGACACCAAAGCTGATAATTGCTATATCGGCTTTTCCCATAATTTCAGCAACATTCGAATAATTTTGAAAAATAGTAATCGTTTTGTTATTTTTGCATAGCGACAAAAGTTCGTCCTTTTGTTTGTAGCCATTGCCAATTAATACATCAACAAAATAATCAAGATTCGATTCGACTATTATTTTGACAATCTTTCCTGTTAAATTCTTTGGATCGGTACCTCCCATACTTACCAATAATCGTAATGTTTTATTTTCCAATTTTACCAATTTTTGGATAAATTGATCACGTAAAATAACATATTCCCAACCCCAATATATATTGCCTGTAAAACTGTTCCAATCAAAGGTTTTAGCTTGTGGAATTGGTGGATAAAACACCGCATCACATGCACGGCGTTTATCTTCAATATCATCTATCGAAGCAACATATACTCCTTGTCGTTTAATGTTTTGCACATTCTCGAAAGTCAAACCATCACGGGAATCAAGTATTAATGTTTTGGAATTAACTAATAGTAAAGATTCTAAAAGCCAGTTTTCATAATCAAAATCTATTTCAGTATTTGGACTAATAATTTCATAACCTTTGGCAGCAATCATTTCTATGGCTAAAGTATCGAATCGAACAGCAAAATATACTTTAAAAGTATATTTTGCTGTAAGTTTTTGAGCTAAAGTCAAACATCTCACAACGTGACCTAAGCCAATTCTATGCGACCCATCGCAACGAATAATAATAGTATGCTGACTTTGATTATTCATTTAAGCTTTATTCAACTCTTGATCAAGTACCATTTTTGCTTGCAAGAAATCATGTTTTTTCAATAAATCGGAAGCCATTTCTAATTCTTCTTTTATCGATTTTGCAACTTTTTTCTGAATATTCGGATTAATATCAATCAACCATTTGTTTTGTTGAACATATTCCAAAATTTCAGGAATGCCAAAATCATTATTTCCAAAATGACTAAAAAGCAGATTAACAAATGCGTAATCCGAAGGATAATCAACCGTTAACCGCAAACGTTCATCGAAATTTATGTAATAATTTACAACTTGAATTTTAAATAACTCAGGATTCTGATATATGTAAGGAGTTACATGTTCAAGATGCATTGTTGTTGTAGCATTATCAAACGAATTTTGCAACGCTGAAAAAGATACAATTTCAATATTAGTTCCAAGCGGTAAACATAATGTTCGGGTATAATCGTTACCATTAACAATGTGTTTATCAAGGCAATCGGCAAGAATTATAGGATCGATACAAGGATTGTCAGCCGTAACACGAACGACATGCTGTAAATTGTATTTTTTGGAACTTTCAATGAAACGTTCCAAAACATTTTCTGTACTTCCACGATAACATTCAACACCATATTTTGCTGCCTCTTGTTCAGTTATATTATCTTCTTTGGTATGTGTTGTGGCAAGGATTATCTTATTTATTTGTCTCACCCTTCCAAGACGTTCAATTATATTACCTATAATTGAAGTAGATGTATGAATTGGTAAAGGCATTACAATTTTGCCAGGTAATCGTTCTGAATTATGTCGAGCTTGAATTATTGCTCCAATAGTACATTCTCCTACCATATTGTCCATCCTCCATCAACAGCAATATTTTGACCAGTTATATATGAAGAAGCTTCTGAACTTAAAAACACTAAAACACCTTTCAATTCATTTGGTTGACCAATTCGTCCCATTGGATTTTTTCCAGAAAGACGCTCAACAAAAACTTTGTTTTCTTGCACTTTACTTGTTGGAAATGTTCCTGGAGAAACTGCATTTACACGAACATTATATTTTGCAAGATAAGCGGCATAATATTTAGTAAGTTGAATTATACCGGCTTTCGCAGCACCATAATGTGGTGGATTTAAGAATGTGTTTCCTTCATATATTTTAAAATCAGGACTAATAATTCCATACATCGACGAAATATTAACAATGTTTCCCGATTGTTGTTCTTTGAAATAGGGAATAACAGCTTTTATAGTTCTAAAAGCCGAATTTAAACATCCATCTATTCCGTACTTCCAATCATCCTCTTCCATTTCTTCGGGCGATTGACCTCGAGTAAAAACAGCATTGTTAATCAAAATATCTATACTGCCAAACTTTTTTTTAACCCATGCAAATTCTTCTTTTATCGACTCACTCGATGAAATATCACATTTGCAAAAGTAAATTGAATCAGATAAAATATCTGTACACTTTTCTTCATTTTGAGCTGCGATTATTACTATTGCTCCTGCTTCGCTTAATGCAAGTGACATTTGAGTTCCCAAGTGACCATTACCTCCTGTTATGATGGCAACTTTGTTGATTAGTTTAAAGCTTTCTAATACGTTCACGATATTTTCCAATTATAGGGTAAAAGTAACTGTTCATCGGTTTCTTCTAACTGATCTAGTTCGGTAATGATTGTCTTAACTTTATCTAATTCTGAAATCGTTTGCAAATTTAACTCTAGATTTGATAAATTATCAACACCTATTACGACATAATCAATACCTTTTTGAGCAACAGTAAAATTTAAACAAAGTGATGCAATACTTATATCATATTTTTTCGCAACTTTATGTAAAAGTTCTTGTTTTGTTTTTAGTTTTGTGAAATATGGATGTAAATCTGATGGTTCTATAAATGTCAAACCTTGTAAAAAGGCACTTCTGCAAAATACGGTAATTCCTTTTTCTTTTAATTTTGGTAAATACATAGCAAAACGTCGATCATAAATATTAAAAGGAATTTGAACAAAATCGAAGTCTATTTTTTGCTCAAAAATATAATCTAGTTCAAACGGTGAATACAATGAAAAACCAATATTTCCAACAAGTCCTTTTACCTTAGCATCATACATTTCAGAAATAGATTCTGGATTTGTAGTATAAGCATCAAAATTATGATATAAAATTCCTGAAATCGTTTTTTGTTGTAATCGAACATGCGATTCTTTCAATGATTCAGTCAGTCGATGACTATTTTCTTTGAATATTTTGGTTATGATATTAAATGAATCTGTTGATTTTGAAAGAGATTCACCAAGAACTGTTTCACTTTGACCATAGGCTTGAGCGGTATCTAAAAAACGAATTCCCGATTGATGAGCTTTTGCTAAAATACGCGAAACTTCATCATTTTTTACTCTTCCGGTTTTATTGTTAATACCATAATCGAGACCAAATTGAACAGTTCCAAGAGCTAATTTATTATTTTCGTTCATCCCATTAAGAAGTTACACAATAATGCAAAAGTAAGGTAATTAATCAAACGGTAATTCATATTTATTATATAAAATAAAAAAGGAGATGTACAAAAACACATCTCCTTAAAAAAAACGTATAATCTCGTTATTAATCTTTAAGAAATGACACCCAAATAGAAATATCAGATTTTTTAATATTTATAAAATAAATCCCTTTAGGGAGCTCTGATATATTTACTGAATTAGTATTTTGTGTTTGAATTAATTTTTTCCCATCAATTGACAATATTTGTATATCTGAAACTAAAGATATGTTTAAAATGTTCTGTACTGGATTGGGATATATATAAGGATAATCTGTTTCAAATTCTTGAAAAAATGAAATTAATGCTTTTTCTATCAAAATTTGATTATTATTAATTTCAGTATCGTTATTATCAATGTTTATTTCTGAAGATATTGAATTATAACCAGCATGTTCTGCTTTAATTTCATATTTTCCAATCGGAACATTTATAAATTTATATTCGCCCAAAATATTTGTAAGTGTACTTGAAATGATATTACCATTTTGAAATAAATAAACTATAATATTCTGATCTATAATACCTTTTTTAAGAAACAAATTGTGATATATACTATCCTGTATGTTTACTTTTCCATTTATTGTACATTTTCCATTAAATACATAATTTTGAGACTCAATAAGCTTTATTTTTACATTAGATGCTTGACCTGTTAAAACGAGTCTATTTGCTTTTACCCAATTATTAGAATTATAGAAATAACTTGAAATATATTTTGAACTTTTTCCATGATTTGGAACAATTTGAATTAAATAATTACCTTCATTTAAAGTCAAAAATGAATATGATCCATCTGAACCAATATTTTGAAAATCATATGCAGATATTTGATTTTGATTTTGTTTGTACAGAATAACGATTCCATCATTAAAAACACCTTCGTTTGTTATAACAGATCCAGAAATTGATAAAGTATTTTTGGGGGCTTTGACTTCAATCATTTCAAATGCATTGGTATTTAATGCATCTGAAACTGTTACAGAATAAAACCCTTCTATTAAATTTCTTATATCCTTTGTCTTTTCTCCATTACTCCAAATATAGGAATACGGTGATTTCCCTCCTTTAATCGTTAAATTAATTGCACCATCATTTCCTGATATTTCATTTGTGACAATTTTTGAGATTGATAGTTTAGAATACACTGTAAATGAATCCAATATCGAATAATTATTTGCATCTGTTACTGTTACTGTATAAGTTGCTCCTACTATATTGGTTAAATCTTCACTAGTTTGATTATTACTCCAGGCATAGTTATATGGAGATTTTCCGCCAGTTACATTTATATCAATAGCTCCATCATTACCATTTTTCTCATTTAGAATATTATATGATATTGTAATATTACCTTCAGTATATAGACTGAGAATTTCAGATTCATCAATTTCTCTATTAAATAATCTAATATCATCTATTTTACCATTAAAATTATACCCAGCAAAATTTGAGCTACTATTTAAACCAGCAAAATTTCCAATAAAAAGATCATGTTGCATATTTAGATGTTGACTTAATTCATTTCCAGAATTACTTGTTTTAAAAACACTTACTTGTTTTCCATCTATATACATTGAATGTAAATTACCTTTTCTTTGTATAATAAGGAAATGCCATTGTTTTGACAATTCAAATGTATTATTTGCATCAAAATAGGTCAATGAAGGTGGTACTGAATAAATATCTGATATACTTATTTTTTTATTAATTGTTGTTGAGATTGAATCATAATATAATGAAAAACCTTGTTTATACTGATCTATATCTTGAGTTGCTGTTTCAGAAGATGAAAAACCGGTAAAAATATATTGTCGTAATTTTGGATTATAATTATTATTAAAACTATAATGTTCAATCCACAAAGTAAGAGTATAATCTCCAAGCGAAGATAAATCACTTACAGGTAATATTCTCATAAAGCTAGAAATTCCATCAAACTCAAAAGCTGAATTTTTATTTCCAAACCTATCTATTGTTGGTTTTGCACCAACATTTAAACAAGTATTTCCATTTCCAGATTCATCAATAGTATTGCCATTAAAAGGAAAATAAAAAATTGGTGATTGTGAAAATAAAGTAGGAGTTATAATTAATAGGAATATACTAATATAAATTAATTTTAAAATTTTCATGTTCTTTTATTAAAGAATAAGTTAATAATAAAGTGGAGGCTTCTCGGTTCCTCCACTTAAAGGGTTTTAATTAGTTGCAGATTTTTATTTTTTCAAATTTAAATCAAACCCATTTTCATGCTATAATCATTTTATATATATAACAAGTAAAACAAGTTTTACTCCCGTTTTTTATCAAAAAAAAGAAAAGAATATCCAACACCAACTAAAACACTATTTATCTGAACATTGCGACCTTCATTAGTCACAAGTGGCGTTAAATTATGCTGAAATGCGCATGTAAAATGAACAAAACTATGTGAAAAAATCCAATAAGAAAGTTCAATTGAAGGTTTAATTAGCAGAAAAACCTGATTTTTATTACTCAATAAATATTGAACTTTATTAATTTGATTTGTAAAAACAATACATGGAGTTATTCCTATACCTACATTTACACGAAAATATCCATTTTTCAAATAGAATCCATACAAAAATGGAATTGAAAGTATTTTAATAATTGAATTTTTATTTCTAATTGTCTTAACAATAATAGTATCTTTTCTTGTTACATTTTTTTTTTCAATCACATATAAAGTTTTGGTAGTTCCGTTTATCGTTTCATTGTATTGTGTAATAGTATCATTTATTTTATAATTTGTATCACGTAAATAATTGGCCTTTACATTGTATAAAACCCTTTCGTTACAAGAATAATATTGTATACCTATAGAAAAGAGAGAATTCCCACGAGAAAAATTACAAAATAAAACAGGACTGATAATTGTCTGAGGATTTTGATGATTTGAAGCGTTTAACCAAGTTTTACCATAATCATAATGAAACCCGAAAACATTATATTCCACTGGAGCTCCATAAATATAATGTTCAATTGTATCGATAGAAACAATAGTATCAATCTCATAAACAATTGAATCAGAACTTTGAGATATACTATCTGATATCGATTTCTGACCTAATATTTGTGAAATTATGATAAAGAAAAAACAAATGAAAGAATAAAATCGCAACATCAATCATACTTTTTCCAAAGATATATATTTATTCAAATGTTAATGAACTCTTTTTATACTTACTACAGAATCTTTTTTTATAATTTGTTTTTTTACAATTGTGACCTTTTTTGTTTTTTGTTCAGTTTTAATAAGTTCATTCACATTCAATTCTTCCGAAAATTCTTTATTCTCTTTAACTATAGTACTATTTGGAATAACATCGGTTGTTTTAATTTGATCTTCAAGATTTTTTTGTTCTTGAATTTTTTGTTCAAATTTTGATTTTTCTATAATACTTTTACTGGGAAGTATATTTTTTATTTCTTGTTTTGATTTTTGCTCTAGAAGCATCTTTGCCTTAAAATAACGTTCTTTGGTTTTAAATTGTTTGTTTACAATAAAAGTCTTTTCTGTTTTAATAGATTTATGTTGTCGTTTTTCTGTTATTAAAGATTTTAACAATATTTGCAAAGAAACTGCAGCTGCGACACTTATTGCAGTTGCAATACTTATTATACCTATATAAAAAGATGGTTTTTTAGATAGTCTAATATTAGATTTTGAATGAATCGATTTACGAACATTTTCCCAAATCAATTTTTCATCGATAGTATTTTTCGACTCATAATTTTTCATTCTTAAATGAAAAAATTCGTCAAGTTGATTATTTTTCATACACAAAATCCCTCTCTTTTATTCGATTTGCTAAATGTTTTTGCAATAATTTTCGAGCTCTATGTAACCTAGTTGTTGAAGTTTTTTCAGAAATCTTAAGTTCTTTTGCAATTTCTTTATGAGAAAAGTCATCTACTACATACATATTAAACACAACTCTAAAATTTTCGGGTAACATTTTTAAAGTTTCAAGTAATTCGTTGTCAGGAATATCATATGTATTTAAATGCTCTGGAATTAATTCTTTATACCCCAAAATTTCAATATATTCATATTCATCATCAATTACATCATCTGTATTTTCTAGTGAAATATATTGCTTGGTTTTATATTTTTGATAATGATTAACTGCTCTATTTGTTACAATTCGATGCATCCATTTTTCAAAAGAGCCATCTCCTTTCCAATTAAATAAATCAATTTTATTGAAAATAGTAATAAAACTCTCTTGTACTATATCTTGTGCATCTTCATTAGTATTAACATATCTTTCACATATAGCAATAAAACGTTTTAAATAACGATTAAACACTTCAAATTGAATGTTTGAGTTATTTTCTTTACACCCTTTATATAGTTGGAATTCTTTTATTTTCATTAATACAATCTATATATATAACAAAGAAATAAAGATATACTCCCATTTTAATAATATTATTTTTAGGTCTATTTTATCTTTCCCTCCACCATCCTACTAAACCGATCAGCAGCTAAAGGGTTTAAATGAGTAATATCAGTAAAATCATTCATTGTAAATTCTTTATTTTGTGAAAAATCAATAAAGAAAATAGAATTATTATTTACATTCTCCTTAATTAAATTATTTATTTCAGTTTTAACTTTTGCTTTTGTCATAGCAATTTCTTCTTTTCTTGCTGGAGCAAAAAGTAAAATCACCTTTTTATTATTAGTTTTTGCAAAGTCTAATATTTTTAGAAAATACTTTTTTTGAATAGGCAAAATATCATTACTAGTGATTGTTGAACCCATAGATGCTTTATCTTTATTGGATGCTTTTGTAACTGGAAGTAAAATATATTGTCCATTTCCTTTTACATAACTACATTTTTGTTTTTTCTTTTGCAATGTTTGACTTAGGGCATATAATGTAGGTCGAAATGTATTTGAAATTTTCAATGTAAATAATTGACTCAGCTTTTTATCTATGGTTTTAAAATAAAAAAAAGGATTTTTATTTTCTAATAAACCTTTATAATCGTTTCTATATTCTTCATCAAAATAATTGTAATAAAGATAGTTTCGAGTATCAGAGATAAAACAAAATGAAAAATATGATACTCCTACAATTATATAATCAAAATTCACTTTTCCATGATCTTTTAGAAATTTCAATTTGTAATAAAACTGATTATAGGTATCGTTATCATGTGAGAAATTATACGTTTTAATGCTTCGAATTTTATCAGGATTTAATCCTCTGAAAAGTTTCGAACTACCCACAACTATGCACTTATAATCAGTATTTAATGCATTTTCAAAACTTTTTGAGATTATTTGCTCAGTTGTTGGTCCATAAACCTTAACTAATACTTTAGGCGATAATTTAATATAAAGCAATGCAATAAGACATATTGCTATAAAAAACGCAATTGCCTTTTTTATAAATAATATATTAGAATTGGAAGTAAATAAAACTTTCATTATCGAATTTTCCCAAAAATAAAATGACTAAAATAATTCCAAAATATGTAACCCAACGTATTGAGGTTTTCTGTTTTGATAACAAAATAATAGGTGATTCTTTATATTGCAAAAGATGTACAAATTCCATTATTATGATTCCAAAGCCTATAATGGCTAAATCGACTAATTTGAAGGTACTTGATTCTAAATTCCAAGTGTTAAAATCGAATAAATGTCTAACTATATATATAGCATCAGTAAATGATGTTACTCGGAAGAAAATCCATGCAATTGTTACAATAAAAAAGTTAAAACTTATATCAAATATTTGCAATAAAATAGGGAATTTATTAATTCCTGTAAATTCATTAAATCGAGCTCTAACAGTTTTGGTCCTTATTCCAATAATTTGATACATTCCATGTAATCCACCCCAAATTACAAAATTCCAACTTGCTCCATGCCATAAGCCACTAATCAAAAAAACGACTATCATATTGAAATACCATCGATTTTTCGAAACTCTATTACCACCTAACGAAATGTATAAATAATCTTTAAACCAAGTTGATAGTGATATATGCCATCTCTTCCAAAATTCATGAATATTTCTTGAATGATATGGTCTGTCAAAATTTTTCATTAGGTTGAAACCCATTACACGTGCTGCACCGATAGCAATATCGGAATAACCAGAAAAATCGCAGAAAATTTGTATAGAAAATAGACAAGCTGCAAGCAATAATGGAAAACCAGAATGCGATTGAGGATTACTATAAATTTCAGAAACATAAGGTGCAATTCGGTCGGCAATAATCATTTTTTTAAATGCTCCCCATGCCATCAACTTCAACCCACTGCTTACTTTTTCAGCATCAAAATCAATTTTTTTTCTAAATTGCCATAACAAATTTTGGGGTCGTTCAATTGGTCCAGCAACCAATTGTGGATAAAACATCACATACAATGCATATATTCCAAAGTGTCGTTCGGCTTTTTGATTTCCACGATATACTTCAATAGTATAACTCATTGCCTGAAACGTGTGAAACGAAAGTCCAATAGGCAACAATATCGATAAATATGGAATTGGATTTTTATAATTTATTCCATAAAGTATTGCTGTTAAATTGTCGTTTAAGAAATTATAATATTTGAAAAATGCTAAAACGCCAATATTTGCTATTAAGCTTATTATTAGAAATATTTTCTTCCTTTTTAAATCCGTTGTTTCTAAATATATCCCTGCGAAATAGTCGATTACAATTGTAAATCCTAAAATTAATATATAAATCGGTACAAAAACCATATAGAAATAACAGCTTGCTAAAAGCAAAAGCAACCATCTATATGAATGAGAAATTGAATAATAGAGAATTGTTATAACAAAGAAAAAGAAGAGAAAATGGAAAGAATTAAATAGCATATTTTATGTTAATTTTTTAATTCTTACTGTGTCTTTAATTATTAAATTCGAGTATCGACTTTATAACATAGGCTTGTTGTTCATCAGTCAATGTTGGATACATTGGCAAACTTAAACATTTATCATAATACGTTTCTGCAACGGGACAATCGCCTTTTGACCAGCCATATTGTTTGTAATATGGCATTAAATGAACAGGTATATAATGTACCTGAGCAAAGATATTTTTTGTTCGAAGGTAATTATATAATCCTAACCTATCTTCAACTTGAATTACATATAAATGATATGCATGAAAAACATCATCGGCTACAAATGGTCTAATTATAGAAGTTCCTGCGAATGCATTATTATATGCCTGAGCAATTTTATTTCTACGACGTAATCCATCATCAGCACGTTTTAACTGACTTGAACCAAGAGCACATTGAAAATCGGTGATGCGATAATTATATCCTAAATCTTGCATTTCGTAATACCATCCGCCATGATTTTCTTCTAAAAGTGAAGCATCGCGAGTTATACCGTGTGTTCGAAGTAATGTAAGAGCATCGTAGATTTCTTTATTGTTTGTAGTAATCATTCCACCTTCGCCAGTTGCAATATGTTTAACGGGATGAAATGAAAAAACACCAATATCGGCAAATGCTCCATTACCACATTTTTGTTCACGACCATTTGAATCGGTAAACCAAGCTCCGGGAGCATGACATGCATCTTCAATTATCCAACATCCAAATTTATTTGCAAGTTCTTTTAATTCTTCAAGTTGAACAGGATAACCTGCAAAATCAACAGGAATTATTCCTTTAACGCCTTTTTCTTTTCTTAATATATCTTCGACTCTATTTAAATCGATACAATAATTTTTACTATCAATGTCTGCAAATAACACTTCGCCTTCGCAATAACGAACACAATTAGCGCTGGCAGCAAAAGTAATTGGTGTTGTTATTACCTTTTCGCCTTTTTTAACATCTAAAGCCATTGTAGCAAGATGTAATGCAGCAGTGCCATTTGCAACTGCAACTGCATATCTACAGCCAATATATTCGGCAAATGATTTCTCAAATTCAGCTATTCGAGGTCCTTGCGTCAAATAATCTGAGAGCAAAGCTTCGTTTACAGCCTGAAGATCCTCGCTCGTAATATTCTGACGACCATACGAAATTGGAGAATGACTTATATTTGAGTTTTGTATTGACATTAATTACAATGGTTTAAACTCTGGATCAACGTATTTAACAATCAATTCACGCATTTGCTCTTCATTTAACCATTGCTCATTTTCGCCCGAATTATAAGTGAATCCTTTTGCGACTTCTTTCGCATTATAGGCTTGCATATATTTCGATTTATCTACATCACCAGGTAAAATAATATAATATGAACCTGCATCAATTGTGTTATAAGAGTCACTTGGAGTAATCATCTCTTCGTGAAGTTTTTCTCCAGCACGAATACCTATATCAACCAATTTACAACTTGGAGCAATTGCTCTAGCTAATACATCAATTTTGTATGATGGGATTTTAGGAACGAATATTTCGCCACCTAAAGCATTTTCAATAGCATACATTACCATTGCAACACCTTCTTCGAGCGAGATATTGAAACGTGTCATTTCCATATGTGTTATAGGCAAAGTTCCTTCTTTTCGTTTATTCATAAAGAAAGGAATAACCGAACCACGAGAACCCATTACATTTCCATAGCGAACTACCGAAAAGCGAAGATTACGGCTACCTTTTATATTATTTGCTGCGATAAATAATTTATCTGAAACTAATTTGGTTGCACCATATAAATTAATTGGAGCTGCTGCTTTATCTGTTGAAAGTGCCACAACTGTTTGAACACCACAATCGAGTGCTGCTTCAATTACGTTTTGAGCTCCTAAAATATTAGTTTTAACTGCTTCGAATGGATTATATTCTGCCGTTGGAACTTGCTTAAGCGCAGCAGCATGCACAATAATATCGATACCTTCGCAAGCCCTTTTGAAACGATCGCTATCACGAACATCACCAATAAAATAGCGAATCGATTTGTATTTTGTAGGCGAATAAACTTGTGCCATTTCAAATTGTTTCAATTCGTCGCGCGAATAAATAACCAAACGTTTGATATCTGGATATTTTCTCAAAAACGTTTCAACGAATTTCTTCCCAAACGATCCTGTGCCACCTGTTATTAGTACCGATTTATTATTTAACATTTCTTTTAGTTATTAATTATTAGTTATTAGCTATTAGTTATTAAATCTGAACCAATCATTGCTTTCGCAACTCTCCCCTCACACCTAATATCTTACAACTATTTTACATCATATTATGGAAAACTCGTTGCACATCGTCATCGTCTTCTAATTTTTCTAAAAGTTTTTCAACTTCGACAACTTGTTCAGGAGATAATTGTTTTAAATCGGCTGGAATACGCTCGAATTCTGCATTCACAATATCTATCTTTTTATCTTCCAATGCTTTTTGTATTGATCCAAATTCGGGAAATAAGCCATATATAATAATTTTATCTTCCTCTTGAAAAATTTCTTCAGCACCAAAATCTATTAATTCCAATTCTAATTCATCGATATCAACACCTTTTGCAGGAATTGTAAATCGACATTTACGCTCAAACATAAAATCTTGAGAACCTGTTGTACCTAAAGCTCCACCATATCGGTTAAAATAGCTGCGAATATTTGCAACAGATCGAACAGTATTATCGGTAGCACATTCAATTACGATAGCAATGCCATAAGGTCCAACACCATCATACGAAACTTCTTTATAGTCTTCGGTCGATTTTTCTGATGCTTTTTTAATTGCCCTATCAATATTATCTTTCGGCATATTTTCAGACTTCGCAGTTTGGATTAAAACACGTAAGCGCGAGTTTGTTTCTGGACTTGGACCTCCAGATTTTACAGCTATCGAAATATCTTTACCTAATTTTGTGAACGTGCGAGCCATTCCGCCCCATCGTTTCATTTTGCGTGCTTTTCGTAATTCAAACGCTCTTCCCATTTTTTCTATTAGTTAAAAAATTAGGGTGCTAAAATACAAAGAAAAATGGTAATGGGGAATAAAAAGAATATAAAAGACTTACGAAAAATTTATCCAATCATCTCCATCAAATAACTTAGGTCGGCTATTGTTGTTGCTTTTGTCTTTTTATTCTCAAGATTGGTTATTAACAACACATTTTTAATATTTGCAATTAATGTAATCAATTTATCAATTTCCTTTTTATTTATTTTCCCATCTACACATAGTAGAAAATCAAAACCTGTAAGATCTTTCATTAACATTCCATTTTCTGTCTTTAATGAAAGCAGTGAATATGATAATAAAGGATTACTCGTATTATCTTGAAATACTGAAAATGTATGTAAAGAAGAGTCATCAATAGTAATATCTTCTATTCGAGTTAAATTAAGATTTAAGACTTCGTTCAAGGCCCAACAGAAATGGTAATCGTTTAACGAAGTATTAATACAAAAAAAATGGAATACAGTTTTTGATGATTCTGATTCTATAAATTTTGTTGCCATCTGACAATAAAATTATTGTAGACTATTTAAAAAGAAAAGTAACGATAACCAATATTCGTTACGAGTTGAAGATTCCCACCAAAGTGTTTTTGCTCCATGCAAACCATCTGCTTTTTCTGGGCGAAATATAATGAGCTTTTGCGGTTTAACATTTTCAAACATTTCTTTAACATATTGAAATTCACTTTTTGTGCATCCAATATACATTGGTATAGAAATGCCACTAATTGTTTTTTTGATTGAAATTTGAGGTGCAAAAAATTCACCTGGACTAAATGCAATTACGGCTCTAATATCTGGTCGTTCTTTAGCAATTTTTAAACATAATGATGCTGAAAATGAACTGCCAAATAATACTATTTCAGCATCTTTTTCTCTCGAAAGTACATATTCTATTGCTGATAAAATATCGACTTCGCAAGATATTAGAGTTTGAGATTTTCCTTCGCTTTTTGCTTCTCCAGCTGTTTCGTTCGTTACATAATTAACTTCGCCACCCGAACGTAAATCGATTGCCAAACAATTATAATTAAGTTTAATCATTCTTTGCGCAATTTCTTTAAATTCACCTCGACTGTATTCTTCTTGGTGACACATTATCATCCATTTTTTCGAAACAGCTTCGGTTTCATAGAAGTCTGCAGAAATAGTAAGATTATCGGACGATTTAAATGTAACAAACTGCTGAGCTCTTGTTGAAACAAGAAATACTAATTGCAGAATGATTATGTAGGCAAATTTTTTAATCATATTCTTAGTTTGTCTTGCAAATATAATGTAAAAAGACAAAAAAACCACTAGAGAATGTCTAGTGGTTTAATTTTGAAAATTTTATTCTTATTCAGCTAAAACAATTATTTTATTGTTCGAGCCTTCTATTACTCCGCCTTTAATCTCAAAACTCATCTCTTTTCCTTCGAGTGTAACGAGTTTAATTGTTCCACTTTCGAGTGTCGAAATAATTGGTGCGTGATTTCTCAACATTTCAAAAGAGCCTTTACTACCAGGCAATTGAACCAATTTTACTTCGCCAGTAAATAGTTTTTCTTCGGGAGTTACAATTTCAAGATTCATGGCAATCGCTACTTTTAATTGACACTAGCTAACATTTTCTCTCCTTTTGCAATTGCATCTTCAATTGTACCACAAAGGTTAAATGCTGCTTCTGGATATTTATCAACTTCGCCATCCATAATCATATTGAAACTTTTAATCGTGTCTTCAATAGAAACATAAGCTCCTTTAAGACCAGTAAATGCTTCAGCCACATGGAAAGGTTGCGATAAAAATCTTTGTACACGACGAGCTCTATGAACTACAAGTTTATCTTCTTCTGAAAGTTCGTCCATACCAAGAATTGCAATAATATCTTGAAGTTCTTTGTAACGTTGAAGAATTTGAATTACACGTTGTGCTGTATTGTAATGTTCTTGTCCAACAACTGCAACGCTCAAAATACGTGATGTTGAATCTAGAGGGTCAACCGCTGGATAGATACCAAGTTCAGATATTTTACGACTTAATACAGTCGTAGCATCTAAGTGAGCAAAGGTTGTTGCTGGAGCAGGGTCAGTTAAGTCATCCGCAGGAACATAAACAGCTTGTACCGATGTAATAGATCCACGTTTTGTTGATGTAATACGTTCTTGCATGAAACCCATTTCTGTAGCAAGTGTTGGTTGATAACCAACCGCCGATGGCATACGACCTAAAAGTGCCGAAACCTCAGAACCTGCTTGTGTGAAACGGAAAATGTTGTCGATAAATAATAGAATATCACGTCCACCAGATTTTTCATCTCCATCGCGGAAATTTTCTGCAATCGATAGACCTGAAAGAGCCACACGAGCACGAGCTCCAGGAGGTTCGTTCATTTGGCCAAACACCATTGTTACTTGCGATTTTTGAAGAGCTTCGGCGTCAACTTTTGTTAAGTCCCAACCTCCTTTTTCCATATCTTCAATAAATGCATCGCCATAACGTACGATGTTTGATGATATCATTTCACGAAGTAAGTCATTTCCTTCGCGAGTACGTTCTCCAACGCCTGCGAATACAGAAAATCCATCGTGACCTTTTGCGATATTATTAATTAATTCTTGAATCAATACTGTTTTTCCAACACCAGCTCCACCGAATAAACCAATTTTACCCCCTTTTGCATAAGGCTCAATAAGATCGATTACTTTAATTCCAGTAAAAAGTACTTCTGTTTCTGTTGTAAGATTTTCGTACTTTGGAGGTGCATTATGAATTTGATAGCCATTTTCTTTTGGTAAATGAGCTAAACCATCGATAGTATCACCAATTACATTCAACAAACGACCTCTAACGAGTTCGCCTGTTGGCATTTTAATTTGAGCACCAGTAGTTGTAACGTTCATTCCACGATACAAACCATCAGTCGACTCCATCGCCACTGTTCGAACAGTGTTTTCTCCAATGTGTTGTTGACACTCGAGAACGATTTCTTGACCGTCTTCTTTCTTTAAAATTAACGCATCGAGAATATTTGGCAGTTTACCGCCTTCCGACTCGAAACTTACATCCACAACTGGACCGATTACCTGTACAATTTTGCCAATATTTTGAGACATACCTGCAATAGTTTTTTATGAAATTATTGATAATACAATGACAACAAATATATTATTTTTTTAAAAACCACAATGTTTTTATTGCTAATTTATTATTTTTCTTAAAAATCTATTTTTATGTGTGTTTTTGGTATGAGCAAGAGTATAAAAATATTCACATTTACACATAAACAACCTTAAAACTAGACGTTAAAGGTCAACAATAGTTTCAAGACAAAAAGACTACAACTTTAGTAGGATTAATTTATCTAAATTAAAAATCTACTTTATTCGTTTTTTTAGAGATGTTTCAAGTAGAATTATTGTTGTTAACTTCTCTTTTGACATTGTTAATTGATCGAGAAATTTTTGTGCTGTATTAAAATATTGTTCAATTTTATTTTCCGTTATTTCTCTTGTTTTTGTTTTGTTATAAATAGTTTTAATTATCAATATTTTTTCGTCATCCGAAATATCCTTTTTATTGATTGTTGCTTTTAATTTTAGGACATCATCTTTTGATGCATTTTCTAATGCTTTAATTAATAAGTATGTCTTTTTACCTTCAATTATATCTCCACCAATACGTTTCCCAAATTCGGCTTCGTTTCCATATGTATCAAGCAAATCGTCTTGGATTTGAAATGCTAAGCCAATATTTAATCCATAATTGTAAAGAATATCAGCTTGCTCAATTGTTGCTCCACCACAAAGAGCTCCAATTTTCAAACTTGCTCCTATTAATACTGATGTTTTAAGTTTTATCATCTCGAGATATTCCGCTTCGGTAATAGAAACTTTTGTAATATCTTTTTTTTCGAGATTCATATCGTATTGTTGACCTTCACAAACCTCAAGTGCTGTTTTGTTAAATGTTTCCAAAACTGGCAATAAAGTAGTAACTGGTGCTTGTGCAATAAGTTTATTGGCTAAAATCATCATTGCATCGCCCGAAAGAATTGCAGTATTTTCGTCCCATTTTAAATGTACCGTAGGGATTCCTCGACGAATGGTTGCTTTATCCATAATATCATCATGCAATAGAGTGAAATTATGAAACACTTCCATTCCTAGAGCTGGTGCAATAGCTTTAGAAAGGTCTTCGGTAAATAAATTTGCAGCAATTAAAGTCATAACAGCGCGAATTCGTTTTCCACCATTAGACAAAATATATTCTACTGGTTTATATAATTCTTTAGGTTCATTAATCGATCCCAAGAAGTTTTGATTTATTTCAGTGTTTACTAGTGTTATATAGTATTCTAAAGAAGGCATTTCCTACATATTTAATTCAAATAATCCTTTATCAAGGATCATTTTAATTCCAATTTCTAAAGGCACGAGATCTCTTTTTAATAATACATCGAGCATTGTTCCATTATCGGGACAACGACGTGTCATATCTCCATCTTTTAAAGGTGGTAGATTAATTATTTTCGAGCTTGACCCTGTAATATCAATAATCAATTTTGCTAATTCAATAATCGGTGTCTCAACACTTCCACCAATATTAACTACGTCATTTATTAATAGATTATCGGTAAATGCTTTTACACATGCATCTATATTATCTTCGTAATAGCAAAAAGTGCGTGTTTGCGAACCATCACCATAAACACCAATATCATCGTTTTTAAGTGCTTTTGAAATGAATTTACTCATTACAAAATCGCGACTTTGTTTTGGGCCGTATGTGTTAAAAAAACGAAATATTGTATATTCTAATCCAAATTCTTGATAGAATGAACGTAAATAAGCTTCTCCAACATTTTTTACAATTGCATAAGGTAATCGTGAATTAAGTGGTGTTGTATGAGCGTTTTGTGGCATTTCAACTGGTTCGCCATAAATCTCTGAAGATGAAGAATAAAAAACTCTTTTTACTCCAGTATTTTTACTTAGATGACATACATTTTTAATTCCTTCAATATCACGTAAGACTTTAACTGGATATTGTTGTGTTCTTAAAACACCTACCATCGCAGCATAATGAAATACATAATCGAAAGAATGTGAGAGGAATACATGCGATATTTCAGCATATTCATTTACATCGCATTTAATAAATTTCCAATTATCTTTAGGTAATTGTGGAAGCTTGCCAATCATTCCAGTCGATAAATCATCAACAATGACTACAAAATTATTTTTATCTGAAATTAATTTTTCAGCAATTGCACTTCCTATGAATCCGGCTCCTCCGGTAACTAGTATTTTGTTCATCCTATTCTACCTTCAACAATATTTAATTCGATAAAAGTAAACATTCTGTCTTATTCAAGCAAAAAAAACATATTGAATTTGAATTTTAAGACAGATTTCAGTACTTATTCTAACTTACTATTACGTTTTGACTCATAAAATAGATAAGAAATATAATCAAAATAATTCAATGTTAACAATATTCGCATACCTTTGCTCCCTATTTTAAATCGAAAGAAAATATAAAATGTGGGATAAATTAGTCGGTCTCATTCTACGTAATAGAATTAGTGTTTTAATAGTTATAGCTTTAATTACCTGCTTTTTAGGATACAAGGCTACGAAAGTGCAATTGTCGTACGAGATGGCTCGTATGCTTCCTGCAAACGATAAAAATTTTCTTACTTACCAACAATTTAAAACGGTTTTTGGAGAAGATGGAAATGTCATTTTCGTTGGATTCGAAGATTCTGCCTTTTTTCAAATCGATCATTTTAATCAATTTTACTCACTTTGCGAACGAATTCAAAAAATTGATGGCATAGAAAAAGTTCTTTCTGTAACAAATCTTTATAGCTTAGTTAAAAACGATTCGCTTCGAAAATTCGATTTTCTTCCTCTGTTAAATCATAAACCAACATCTCAAGCTGAACTTGATAGTTTAAGAGAAAAGATTCACACTCTCAAATTCTACGAAAACTTATTATACAATAAAGAAATGTCTTGTTTTATGACAGGCATTACTCTTACCAAAGCTAAATTAAACGATAAAAGTAGAATTGCTTTAGTAAAACAAATAAAACAAATGCTTGACAATTATGCGGTTGTCAATAGTTTACAAATGCATTATTCTGGCTTGCCTTATATTAGAACAGTAATGACTCAAATGATTCAAGATGAATTGTATTTATTTATTATTATTTCGCTTATTATTTCGATCCTAATAATGATTCTGTTTTTCAGATCATTTGCTGTTGTTGCAACTTCGATGTTAGTTGTACTTGTAAGTGTAATTTGGTCGATGGGAATAATCTCATTATTTGGATATAAAATTAGTATTTTAATTGGTGTTTTACCCTCGTTACTTATTGTTATAGCAATCGAGAACTGTATTTACCTTGTAAATAAATTCCATTGGGAAATTAAAAAGCATGGAAATAAAATGAAATCGCTTTCGAGAGTTGCTTCGAGAATTGGTTTTGCAACATTTATGACTAATGCAACTACAGCTACTGGTTTTGCTACATTTATTTTTACTTCAAATGCAATGCTTAATGAATTTGGGATTGTATCTTCAATAAATATTATGATAGAATATGTATTATCAATTGTACTTACTATTATTATATATAGCTATCTACCTGCTCCAAAACGTAAACATTTAAAACATTTAGACCGGAAATCGATGAAATTCGTTATTGATGGGATTAAATCTATCATTGAAAATCATCGAAAAACAATTTATATAACTAGTGGAATAATAATCGCGGTATGTTTTTATGGTATTACTAGAATGGAAATATCTGGTAAATTAATTGACGATATACCTGCAGATAACAGTATAAATATTGATTTAAAATTCTTTGAGAAAAATGCTGGTGGAGTTATGCCTTTTGAAATATCTATTGATACTAAAGAGAAAAAAGGCGTATTTAAAGATGGAGCAAAAACAATATACAAAATCAAACAACTTCAGAAAATAATTAAAAACGATAGTTCGATTTCGAAATATTTTTCACGACCAGTATCGATTGTTGAAGCAATTTGTTTTGCAAATCAAGTTTACAGAAATGGAAATCCGAGATTTTATATGGTTCCTCCTCCAATGGAATTATCACAAATTGGTAAATTTGTTGGAAATACAAAAACAAAATCAAATGCTTTTAGATCTTTTATAGACTCTAATATGCAGGTTACTCGTGTAAGTATTCAAATGGCCGATATTGGTACAAAAGAAATGAATAGAGTAATATCAATAATAAAACCGCAAGTCGATTCTATTTTTCCAAAGAAAGATTATAATGTTGAAATAACAGGAAATAGCGTTGTGTTTTCAAAAGGAACAGAATTTTTAATTAATAATCTTTGGGAAAGTATTGTTATAGGGATATTCCTAATCTCGCTTTTAATGGCAATTATTTTTTCCTCGCTTAGAATGATTGTAATAGCTATGCTTGTAAATTTAACGCCTTTATTAATTACTGGTGCAATAATGGGATTTTTCAATATACCAGTTAAACCATCTACAATTATCGTTTTTAGTGTTGCATTAGGTATTTCTATTGATAATGCGATATTATACTTAACTCGCTATCGACATGAACTTAAGAAAAAAGGTAAATCGATAAAAGATGCAGTTATGGATGCAATGGACGAGGCTGGAATAAGTATGATTTACACATCAATTGTTCTTGTATTAGGGTTTGCAATATTTATGCTCTCGGATTTTGGTGGAACAAAAGCTTTAGGATTTTTAATTTCTGTTACGTTATTCGTTGCATTATTTTTCAATATCATCGTGCTTCCAGCATTACTTTTAAGTTTCGAAAAGTTTGTTGCAACACCAGCTTTTGAAAAGCCTCTTATTGATATTTTTGAAGAAGAAGAAGGGAAAGTAACTGTAAAAAAAGACAAAATAAAATAGTTAAATCCTTTCCTTTCAAACAAATGTCACTACTAAATTTGTAGATTTTTTTAGTAGATTTCCCGTAGGATAATTTTATAATTTCTATTATCTTTGACAAAATGTCAGTAAGATTTTATCTCTATGAACATACAAGAAATTAAACAACGATACGGTATTATTGGAAATGCAATGGGTCTAAATATGGCTCTTGAAAAAGCACTACTTGTTGCACCTACCGATTTGTCAGTTCTTATTTCGGGAGAAAGCGGAACAGGGAAGGAAATATTTTCTCAAATTATTCACACAAATAGTACTCGAAAACATCATCAATACATAGCTGTTAACTGTGGAGCAATTCCAGATGGAACTATTGATTCAGAACTATTTGGTCACGAAAAAGGTGCATTTACAGGAGCAGTTGATAGTCGTAAAGGTTATTTCGAAGTCGTAGATAATGGAACTATTTTTTTAGACGAAGTTGGTGAATTACCATTATCGACCCAAGTTCGATTATTACGAGTTTTAGAAACAGGTGAATATTATAGAGTTGGATCATCAAAATCTTTTAAAACAAATGTACGTGTAGTTGCAGCAACGAATGTGAATTTATTAAAAGCTATAGAAGAAAATAAATTTAGAGAAGATCTTTATTATCGATTAAATACTGTACCAATAACAATTCCACCTCTTAGAGAAAGAAAAGATGATATTGTTTTCTTATTCAAAAAATTTGCAAACGATTGTGCTGATAGATATCGAATGCCAATACTTAGAATAGATGAAAGTGCAATAGGAATATTAACCAATTATCGTTGGCCAGGAAACATTCGTCAACTTAAAAATGTAGCGGAACAAATAGCAGTAATTGAAGAAAATAGATTATTAAATGCCGAAACATTAAGACAATATTTACCTGAATCTTTTAATATTAGTTTACCTGCCTTAATTAATAAAAATGGCAGTTCAGATAATGTTTCTTTTGCAAACGAACGAGAAATCTTATATAAGATTTTATTCGACATGAAAAAAGATGTTGGCGATTTAAAAGCATTGGTAAATGAGATTATGCAAAATGGGAATGCAACTGTAGCTAAAACGTCCGATAAAACACATATATTCCACGACTTATACGACGAAATGCAACAAGAAGAATCGGCATTGTATCAAGCAAAACCACAATTTGAAAATAATCAACAACTCATTAAAAATCGTGAAAGTTTCCATATAGAAGATACGCAAGCATTAGTAGAAGAATCACTTTCACTTATAGATAAAGAAAAAGAATTTATTGTTAAAGCACTCGAAAAACATGGTGGAAAACGAAAATATGCTGCTCAAGAACTTGGAATTTCTGAACGTACGCTTTATAGGAAAATTAAAGATTTTGAATTAGAATAGAACAAACAAGGCAATAAAACTTGAATTCCATTCAATTATAAGATTAAATGAACAACTTTAGGTTAAAACTGTAATAACAAAAAAAACATAAAAACAGTAGTCGTTATTGGTAACCTTTACTATACAAATTGCGTTTCGCACTATTGGAATATTTTGAAATAGTATAATAAAATAAAATGATGTTTGAAGAGGATAATAGAGAAATTTCAATATCGAACGATGATGTTCAGCTGTTTATTAGTGCTGTAAAATCGGAGTCGGAATATGACTTTTCTGACTATTCGGACAAATCGCTTAAAAGACGAATCGAAAAAATACTCTCTGATAATAAAACCAATCTTAACGATTTAATTAGACAAATAAGAAAAGATCGTGAATTTGTCGACAAAATTGTAAAAGATATTACAGTAAACACTACCGAACTTTTCCGAGATGTATCAACTTGGCAAACATTAAAGCATCGTATCTTGCCTAAGATGAAAGATTATGACACAATTAATATCTGGCATTCGGGCTGTTCAACTGGACAAGAAGTTTATTCAATGTTAATAATTTTAGCAGAACTCAATTTATTAGAAAAGGCTAGAATTTATTCTACAGATATTAATATCGATGCAATTGAAGTCGCTAAAAAAGGTGTTTATAAGTTTCGATTTAATATGACCTATCTTGATGCTTTTGACAAGGTAATGAAAGAAAATCCATATAATTACGATGAATATAACGATATTCCATACGCTAAATATTTCGAAATAGATAAATCACAAGATACCATAAGAATGAAACAGTTTTTAAGGGAAAAACCTGTTTTTAAAAAACACGATTTGGTTCAAGGTGAAAATATTTTCTACACAAAATTCGATATAATTTTATGTAGAAATGTTATGATATATTTCAATAATAAACTCCAAAATAGAGTTTTTGAACTTTTCCACAAGAGTCTTAACGATAATGGATATCTTGTGCTAGGGATTCATGAAAGTATTTTAGGACCAATGGCAACTAAATTCGAGAAAAAAGGTACCAATTACCTCAAAAGATAATATAGGATATGACTTCTGAAAGTCTTCTAGTGACAACTCATTTTGAAAACATTAATTCTACTGATATTGATAGGATTAACGCTTTATTGTTGAAAAACTACAATTTTGATATTAACATTTACGCGCCTACGTTTATAAATAGACGTGTAATTTATTTTATGCAAAAGCAAAAGATAAGTGATGTCAATGAACTATTAAATCGTCTTAAATCAAAATATTTTTTTGAACAATTCCTTTTTGAATTATCGACAAATGGGATAGAATTTTTTAGAGACACATCAGTCTGGGAGAATCTATTAAGCTTAATTACAAGTTATTGTAATTTTAAACGAAATATTAATATTTGGTTTCCTGACTGTGCAAATGGTGAAGATTTATATTCTTTAACAATTTTATTAAAACAATTTGGTTTTTATGATAAATGTAAAATAACTGCGTCGAACATATCGAACGAAAAAATAACATTTATTAAACAAGGGAAATATGAAGGCAAAAATGAAAATGTTGACCTTGCAAACTATAGTAATCTAGGATTTGCAACACCTTTTACAAAGTACTTTAAAACAATCGATACAGCTATACAATTAGACAAAGAATTATTAACTAATGTTACTTTTATTGTGTCAAATGTATTACAAGAAATGGAAAGCAAAGACTTCGATCTTGTTTTTTTTAGAAATACAATGATAACATATAACAAAGAATATCAGATTGCTACAATCGAAAATATTTTTAATTCAATGAGAACGGGTGGCTTACTTATTATTGGGATAAAAGAACAATTACTTAATACAGATGCCGAAAATAAATTCAAATTAATAAATGTAGAAGATAGAATTTTTCTAAAAAATTAATATATGAATAAATTCGACGCAATCATTATTGGAGGATCAGCTGGAAGTTTTCAGGTAATTGCTGAAATATTAGGTTCTTTACCTAAAACGTTTAATATTCCAATTATTTTATGTTTTCATAGATTACAATCGGAAAGAAATGGTTTTATTGAAGCACTTTCACCACGATCGGTTTTACCTATAATTGAACCTTTAGATAAAATGCCAATTAAAGGTGGAAATATTTATTTGGCACCTGCAAATTATCACTTATACATTGAAGCAGATAAACATTTTGCATTATCAGTCGAAGAAACCGAAAATCATTCTAGACCATCAATAGATTTAGCCTTTCACACCGCAGCTAGGGTTTACAAAGAAAAATTAATTGGTATTATCTTATCGGGAGCCAATGGAGACGGTGCAAGGGGATCAAAATCCATTAACGAAAATAATGGATTTATAATCGTTCAAGATCCGGAAGATGCAGAGGTTAAACTTATGCCAAAAGCGTCAATTGCAAATGCAAAAATTAATAAAATAATAAAGTCAAGTGAAATTGTATCCTTTTTACTTGAAATTACATAAAAGGGTTAAACTCAAATAATCAAAATGGTTTAATTATTTTTGATTATCGCAATAGAAAGGTATATTTGTATAATATAAAATCTAAAATATTTTTAGAATGATAGATTTTTCTTCCTATAAAATTGAAAATGTAAATGACTTTACGAAGTATATTTACACTTTCTATAGTACAATGGTAGCAAATAGTGTAAAACTAGTTTACGAAGGTGAAATTACACATCAAATTACAAAAGCATTGACAGCATTAGCTGAATCACAAATGATTACCGATGATGAATCTACTGTTACCCAAAAAAAAGTATTTCATGTTATTGTGGAATGTTTACAAAATATAACTAAACATGCTGATGTAATTTCGGAAAAAGACGAAAATGGTAGAACAGGAAAGGGTATTTTTGTTGTTATAAAAGAAGATACCAATTATATTATTTCTTCAGGGAATATAATATCAAATAACAAAATACCTATTATTTCTGGACTACTTAAAAGCATTAATAGTACAGATAAAGATGGATTAAAAGAACTTTATAAAACCCAAATAAAAGAAGGTCGTATTTCCGAAAAAGGTGGTGCCGGTTTAGGATTAATAGACATGGCCAGAAAATCGGGAAATAAATTGGAATTTAATATTCAAGAAATAAATTCCAATTTTTCATTTTTCATTTTAACAGCAAAAGTATCAAGAGAATTATAATATAAAAATCTATGGAAACAATTAAAATATTAGGAACAGACGATACTCCAAACATAATACTCGATAAAAAAACAAATGTTTTTGAAATCTCAGGACGCTCAATGCCAGAAGATTCGGGATTATTTTATGAGCCGATAATTGAATGGATGGAAGATTATAGTAAAAATCCAAACCCAGAAACAATAATTTCGTTCAAACTCATATATTTTAATACCGCTTCATCAAAATTAATTCTTGATATTTTAACAAAACTTGAAGAAATACATGAAGCTGGACATCCAGTTAAAGTAAAATGGTATTTCCCTGAAGATGACGAAGATATGCAAGATGCAGGTGAAGAATATTCAGATATATTGGATGTACCATTTGAACATATTAGTTACATTTTGTAATTAATATCGATAAATAGATAAAGTATGAGTGAAGAAATCTTAGACGCGTTAATGCAGTTTTTTGCCATCATTGCAAAACAAGATGATGGTATGATGGAAAGCGAAGAAGAATATGTACGTTCTTTTTTGGTTTCACAACTAAATGCCGATAAGGTTGAAGAGTTTATGGCTTACTTCCTCAGTAAAGCTGTAAGCGATAAAAAAGATGGAGAGAAGAAATTAACTTCGGTTAATGATTCAGTTCGTGTTTTAGGCCTTTGTAAAAAAATCAACAAAAAACTTAATGCAAATCAAAAAGTAGTAGTTCTTGTTCGTTTGTTTGAACTGGTAAATACCAGTCGTGCATTTACAGAACAAAGAATGGCAATTATTAATACAGTAGCAAATGTATTTAACATCTCTAAAGAAGAATTTAAAGATATAGAAACATTTGTTATTCAAAATGATACTAAAAAGCTTGACACAGAAAATGTGTTAATCATTTCAGATAAAAAACACAGTTGTGAGCATTGCAAGCAAATTCCAACTGGAGAAATAGACGAAGATGTTATAATCTTACATATTAAAAGTTCTGATTTATATTTCTTAAAATATACAGGAACTCGCCTACTTTCTTTAAATGGAATGATTTTGAGCAATAAACGTATTTACCTTTATGCTCAAGGAAGCACCCTAAAATTCCCTAAAGGCAAGCCAGTATACTATAGCGATGTGGTTTCGCATTTCATGGCCGATGAACTTTCAACAAGACTTTCGTTTAATGTAAATAATTTAGAATATAGGTTCCCTTCTGGAGGAATTGGACTTCGAGATATAAATATTTCTGAAGAACAAGGAAAACTAGTTGGTATAATGGGTGCCAGCGGTGCGGGAAAAACTACGTTAATGAATGTTCTCTCGGGAATTAACTCACCTTCGGCAGGAGAAGTTTTAATAAATGGAGTAAATCTTCATACCGAAAAGGAATATCTCGATGGTGTAATTGGATATATTCCTCAAGATGATCTTCTTATAGAAGAACTTACCGTATTTGAAAATCTTTATTATTGTGCAAAACTTTGTTTTAGAGACTATTCAAAAGATGTTTTAACTGAACTTGTACATAAAACGTTAAAGAGTTTAGGACTATTCGATAGAAAAGACTTAACTGTCGGATCACCAATGAACAAAATGATTAGTGGTGGCCAGCGTAAACGATTAAATATAGCATTAGAACTTATTCGCGAACCTGCAATTCTTTTTGTAGATGAACCAACTTCAGGTTTATCATCTCGTGACTCGGAAAATGTAATGGATCTTTTACGAGAACTTGTACTTAAAGGTAAACTTATATACGTAGTAATTCATCAACCATCATCGGAGATATATAAAATGTTCGATAAGATGGTTATATTGGATACTGGTGGTTATTTAGTTTATTATGGTAATCCAGTTGAAGCCGTTGAATATTTCAAAAAAGCAGATAATCAAATAAATAGTGATGAGGGTGAATGTCCTGTTTGTGGAAATATAAACCCAGAAATGATTTTCAATATTATCGAAGCACAGGTTGTAGATGAGTATGGAAATTATACCGACAAACGAAAAGTTTCACCTCCTGAATGGGAAAATCAATACAAACAAAAGAATCAAAACATAAAACATTCTGATTGCGAGGAATATCCTGAAGGAACTTTAAATGTTCCGAATTGGTTTACACAATGTAAAATATATTTAACCCGCGATGCTCTTTCAAAAATTAGCAACACACAATATATATTAATGAATTTGCTTGAAGCGCCAATTCTTGGATTTATACTTTCATATTTAATTCGATATATTGCTGATCCTAACTCAAATACATATATATTCCGCGATAATGAAAACTTTCCACGATATATATTTATGTCGATTGTCGTTGCTTTATTCTTGGGATTAACGGTAAGTGCCGAAGAGATTTTTAAAGATAGAAAAATCCTAAAACGCGAAAAATTCTTGAATTTAAGTCGTTCAAGTTATCTAATTTCCAAGATTCTGATAATGATAGTTATTGGAGCTATACAAGCATTTTTATTTACTTTAATAGGAAATACAATACTTTCGGTTCCAGGAATGTTTTTTGAATATTGGCTAACCTTATTCCTTGTCTTTGTATTGTCCTCAATGATTGGTTTAAATATTTCACAGACATTCAATTCTGCAGTAACAATCTATATTTTAATTCCATTTATCCTAATACCAATGATGGCATTAGGTGGAGCAATGTTCACCTTCGATAAATTGAATCGTTCGATTGGATCAGTTGGTAAAACGCCAATAATAGCAGATATGATGCCATCTAAATGGGCTTACGAAGCATTAATGGTAAACCAATTTAAGAATAATAAATTATCGAAAGAATTCTTTGCTGTTGAGCAAGAAGAGAGTAATGCCGATTTTAAGAAAGTGTATTATATTCCAACACTACGCGAAAGACTTCAAAAAATTACCGACGATTTTGAAGTTAAAGGGAAAAAAGCGGATGTTGAAAGTGATATTCAACTTTTATTTAATGAATTTACGATTCAAAAACGTGAAACAAAAACCGATTTTCCGCTTTTAAATAAATTAACATATGAAAAGTTTGATGATCAAGTTGCAGGTGCTTGCTACAAATATCTAGATGCTCTTGATACTATTTATTCACAACAATTTGATGAAGCTTATAATACAAAAGAAAGATTTATTGCATATTATACACACCCTACAGAAAAAAAATATAATGCTTTAAAGAATAAATACTTAAACGAGTCTTTAAAAGAAATCGTAAGCAATGTTTATGAGAAAAATAAAGTATTGGTTTATCAAAGTCGTATTATTCAACAAATTGATCCTATTTTTCAAGAACCCGATCAAACTAGTTTTATAGGTATTCGCTCTCATTTTTATGCTCCACATAAAATGTTTATGGGTAAAAAATTTGGAACATTTGGGTTTAATATAACCGTAATACTTATAATGACTATACTTTTATATATTCCATTATATTTTGAATGGACCATTAAAATCCTTGATTTCTTTGCCTGGTTAAGTATGTTAATCGGCAAATTAATAAGTAATATTAAAAAGAAAAAGAAAGTTGCAAAAGTTGAAGTTAAACCAACTACGACTGAAACTAAAACCGAAGAATAACAAATAAAATAATTTTGTACAAGCAATTAATTATTAGCAATTATGAATAAACGATTTTTATACCTATTACTTATAATTCCTCTTTTAGGTTCTTGTAGTGGTGGATCTGATGATGAAACTGAAATTCCCGATTCTGTTAAAAACAAAGCAGTACAAGCTTCTGGAGAAGTCGATAAATCTGTAATTAACGATTTAGTACAAAATGTTTCTTCACCAATTGAAATGGCTGCATTAATTAAAAATGAGGGTGTTCCATTTTCAAAAGATTATTTAAGTGATGCAGATAATGTTGATAATCTAAATACCGCATTTGAAAAAGCAATAAATTTAGGCGTTTACGGTGCCGATTTAGGTTATATGAATATTTATGATAAAACATCATTAATTATTAATCATATTACCAGTATTAAAAAGATTGCAGAAGACTTGAAAATAGGTCAATTCTTCGACTTTTCAACACTAAAACGTTTAGCTTCAAACAACGAAAATCTAGATTCATTGATGTATATATCAACTTCTAGTTTTAATAGAATGGATAATTATCTTCGTGAAAATAAGCGAGGAGATTTAAGTACTCTTATGATTACTGGTGTTTGGATTGAAGGTTTATACTTAGCGACACAAGTAACTTTAAAATCTAAAAACAAAGAAATCCAAAATAGAGTTGGAGAACAAAAAGTAAGTTTAGATAATCTTATGATGATTTTGAAATTGTACGAAAAAGATAATAACTTTGCAGCACTAATAAAAGAATTCGAAAAAATTAGAACAGTCTTTCAACCTGTAACTATTACAGTCGAAACAGGAGAACCAACTACCGAAGAAGTTGACGGTAGTTTAATGATTGTTCAACACGATATACAACATGTTAATATGCCTGATGGACATATGGCAAATATTATTAAAGTGATTAAAGAAGTTAGAAACAAAGTTATAGGAATACAAAAATGAAAAATATGCGTACTCTCTTTATTTCAGTGTGCATAATTTGTGCATCTTTTGCTAGTTATGCTCAATGCGGCGATGCATTTGTTGATGATTGCGCATCTGATTTAGGTAATGCTATATATCTTAAAGATTTTAAAGTTGAATTACCAAAAGTTGCAAAGAAACAACCTGCACCAGTAAAACGTTTTGCAATAGTTTTAAATGCTGGAACTACATATAAAATAACAGCTTGTAATGCACCAGAATATGATGCTGCTTCGATAATACAAGTTTATGATAATAGCAGATTATTAGGAAGTTCTTTTAATATGCAAACAGGAAAAGTTTATAAAGACTTTATGATGCAATGTTCGAGAACAGGTGTATATTATATTTTCGTATCATTCCAAGATGGGAAAGAAGGTTGCTCTTCTGCAATTCTGTCCTATGTTAATCCAAAGAAATAATTCTTAAAATTTTCTATAGTAAAGCCGGCATATGTCGGCTTTTATTTTTTCAATCCAAGAATAATTTGTAATTCTTTAATTCCTTCGGTTGCCAACTTTTTAATATGTTTCGTTACTCTAGGTGAACTAACATTACTGGGGTCGATTAAATAGACAGGTACTCCAATTGGCACATAATTTACTAATCCTGCCGCAGGATAAACATTTAATGATGTTCCAATTATTACAAAAACATCTGCTTTTTTAACTACTGAAATTGCTGTTTCGAGCATTGGTACAGCTTCACCAAACCATACTATATGCGGACGTAATTGAGCACCGTCGCTTGCTTTATCACCAATTTTAATTTCAGTATATCCTATATCAGTTATAATAGAATCGTTATTAACGCTTCTAACTTTTGTTAATTCTCCATGAAGATGAAATGTACTTTTACTTCCAGCACGTTCGTGTAGATTATCAACATTTTGTGTAATTATATGTACATCGAATTCTGATTCCAATTCAACTAGACCAATGTGTCCAAAATTTGGTTCTACATTTGCTAATTGCATTCGGCGTTGATTATAGAAATCAATCATCAATTTTGGATTTTTAAACCAACCATCGATACTTGCAACTTCCATTACATTATACTCTTCCCACATACCATCTGAATCTCGAAATGTTTTTATGCCACTTTCAGCACTTATTCCGGCTCCAGAAAGTACAACTAATTGCTTTTTCATATTTACTTCCAAGCAAACGTTTTAATAAAATGATGAATGTCTTTTTTAATAAAAGTCATTACAGGTGCAAGCGAGTCTTTATTTGGAGGAACATTAAAATATAAAGCACCTCGAACAACACTTTTTAAACTATCGGTTAAGATAAATTGATAACAAGATGCTGCCTCACCTTTTATATCATATGTTAAACCATAAAGATTTTTCGATTTATCAATTAACATACTATCTGAAATAGCTTCTGCTTTTAAGGTATGCTTATAAACCAAAGTGCGACAATCTTCAAGAATCTTTAAAAGATTATTATCGATCTTAATATAACTTAGATGTAACGTGGCTTTCATAGTAGGAAATTCAATATTATACCAATACTCTTGAGTATTCTTATCGGTATCTCTAACAACTTTTGCATAAACTGGATATTCAAATTTGAAAGGACAAATTGTGTCGAATTTTTTATACGCTTTTTGGGGCAAATCAATTCTAAAATAGCCTCTTGGTTTTGGTACTTTTATTTCTCTTCCACTACATCCGAAAAGTGCTATAGTTATAGCTAATAATATTAAATATTTCATCATCATTCAATTGAGTTTAAAACAAAAGCGACTTCTATGCAAATATAACATAGAAGTCGCTTTCCGAGATGTTTTTTACAATTTAAAATGGAAGATCGTCAGCTGGTGCTGAAGCTAAATCGTAAGAAGGTGCAGTATCGTGAGCCATAGCAGCTTGCGATGGTTGAGGATTTGAAGTTGATTCAGAACTAGTTCCATCTTTTTTGCCAAGCATTTTCATTTGATCGGCAACAATTTCCGTGAAATATTGTTTTTGACCATCTTTTTCATAGCTTCTATACGTAAGTTTTCCTTCGATATAAACTAAGGAACCTTTTTTAATATACGACTCAACAACTTTCGCCAAACCACGCCAGAGCACTATATTGTGCCATTCGGTATTTGTTACTTTTTCACCTGCTTTATTTGTAAACGATTCGCTTGTAGCTAAACGAAATGTAGCTACTGGAATATTTTCCGACACATAACGAACTTCGGGATCGTTACCTACATTACCTACTAATGTTACTTTATTTACCATGGGTTTATTTATTTAGTTAATACAAAAATACTTAATTTATAATCTCTTTAATGCTTTGTTAATAATTAATTACAAGCTGAATTTACGATTCCTGGTGTACCTTTATCACCAGTTGAATATGCTTGAGTAGCTGTGCACCAAGACGATGGATCTTTAGCCAAGGAATATGTTGTTTTTGTTGGATCGAGACTTAATGAAGCTCCTGTTGGTGCTGTTCCATAAGTCATAGATGCTATTTCAGTAACACCATCGGTTGATAATAATTGTATGCTTCCATTTGAATTAACTAAAGAAATTGCACTTGCATAATAAACTAAAGCCCCTGCTCCAGCTTGCGCATCTTTAGCCAAGAATATATATTCACCTTTTTGCATTTCGTGATTAACAGCAACAGTATATGTTTTGGTTCCTACTTTTACAATTAAACCATTAATATTTATTGGAAATGCAGCATTATTATAAATCTCGAACCATTCTCCATAAGTATCAGTAATTTTATCTGGATCGGCCATTACTTCGGTTAAAAGTAAATCGCCTGCAACTAATTGTGAAACTGTTTTTGTAGCTTGAACAGTTGGAGTTTCAGTAATAGAAACGATTTCTGTGCCCATTGAGTCATTAGCTGTTACCGAAATTGAGGAATATCCTTTAACGATTGAAGCATCAATTAAAAGTTGATAATGTTTCATTGCTTTGGCTGAACTTATACTTCCATGTAGTACTTTTTCCTCTGATGTTCCATCAACTTTTTTATAGAATAAATGAGCTTCTATTCCAATATTTCCAGCATTGAAAAATCCTTCACGAGTATCATCTTTAATAAATTGTAATGTGTCCGTTTGTTCATAAACCTTAACCGAATAATCATAAAATTTTGTTTTTACACTATCTGAATACAGTACTGTTACTTTTACATTCGAAATATAGCATTTAACTTCGACAGACTTCTGATCGCCTCCAACAATTACAATGTGATCGCTTTGCCCATAATAGGTTGGATTATCGAATGCAGCTTTTGAACTATTTGTTGAATGAGCTACAACATAATATTCACCTTTATCTAACTCGATTTTTGTTGGAACATCCGAAAGTTTAGGATAACTTTTCAAAAGTACATTCGACTTGTCGTAAATCTCGACGACAAAATCGTTGACATTCGTCGATTTTAAACTACCATTGGCCACGACCATTGATCCATTCTGGCTTATTTGTAAACTTAAAGTTCCTTTACCATTTGATGGTAAATAGTTGTTTTCTTTTTTACATGAAAAAAGAATAAAGCATAAAAATGCAGTAGCCGACGCTACACGGTAAAAAGTTGTTTTCATAAAATATTTGTTTTTTTAGTTTTCAGTGTGTCAAAAATAGTAAAAGTATAATTCTGACAATAGAAATTCTCAAAATTTTGACTAACGACTATTTTTTTTTGACAAACGTTCGAATTCTGTTGACGAAAGTCAAAGAAATAAAAAGTATAGAAACATTTACAAGAGGAAAAGGGAATTGTTCTTTGTTGAAAAACAGATTAAATTCTAGGTTATTATTTTCTCAACTCGAAATTTTGACCAAGATATACTTTTCGAACCTGTTCGTCAGAAGATAATTCTTCGGCAGTACCTTGTTTCAATATCGAACCTTCGAAAAGCAAATAAGCTCTATCGGTTATTGTTAATGTTTCGTGAACATTATGGTCAGTAATAAGTATGCCGATATTTTTATCTCGCAATTTTGATACTATTTGTTGAATATCTTCTACAGCAATTGGGTCAACCCCTGCAAATGGCTCATCGAGAAGAATAAATTTAGGATTAACAGCTAATGCACGTGCAATTTCTGTTCGACGACGTTCGCCTCCAGAGAGTTGAATTCCTAAACTTTTACGTATTTTTTGAAGAGTAAATTCATCTAAAAGCTTTTCGAGTTGATCGTGCATTTGGTCTTTTTTATATCCAGCCATTTGCATTACGCTTAAAATATTGTCTTCGACCGAAAGTTTGCGAAAAACCGATGCTTCTTGCGCCAAATAACCAACACCTTGGCGAGCTCGCTGATATACTGGTTCCTTAGTAATATCTAAATTATCGAGATATATTTTGCCAGAGTTTGGTTTAATAAGGCCAACAATCATATAAAATGATGTTGTTTTACCAGCACCATTTGGACCAAGTAAACCAACTATTTCGCCTTGTTTTACCTCAACCGACACGCCTTTTACAACGGTACGAGCACCATATTTCTTGATGATATTTTCTGTTCTAAGAACCGATAGCATACGCTTTTGAATTATATTTACAAATGTAATCTATTTTTACAAACCCAAAAACGTTTTAATTATTGTATGTTTTTGATTGTTGCATCGAACTAAAGTTAAAAAGTACAATATGTTAAAACAATTTTACGACAAATTAACAAAACAGTATCACTCGCCTCAATTTGGTGCTTTAGAGATATTTAAATATATCGGACCCGGTTTATTGGTAACTGTTGGTTTTATTGACCCTGGAAATTGGGCTGCAAATCTTGGAGCTGGAGCCGATTTTGGATATACTTTACTTTGGGTTATTACATTATCGACAGTAATGCTAATTATTCTACAGCATAATGTTGCACATCTTGGAATCGTTACAGGTTTATGTTTATCGGAAGCTGCAACCATTTATTTAAAACCTCGATATTCGATTTTTATACTTGGAACAGCAATGTTGGCTTCTATTTCAACATCATTAGCCGAGATTTTAGGTGGAGCAATTGCATTACAAATGCTATTTGCAATCCCAATAAAAGTTGGTTCTATACTCGTATTATTTTTTGTAGCTATAATGCTATTAACCAATTCGTATAGATTAATTGAAAAATGGATAATTGCATTTGTGTCAATTATCGGCCTTTCTTTTATTTATGAGCTTGTATTAGTTCATGTCGATTGGGTTCAAGTTGCAAAGGCTAGTTTTACACCATCGTTTCCTAATGGTTCTATGTTGATAATTATGAGTGTTTTAGGAGCTGTTGTAATGCCACATAATTTATTTCTACATTCAGAAGTTATTCAAAGTCGGCAAATAAATAGATTAGACGAATCGACAATTAAAAAAAGTTTGAAATACGAATTTGTCGATACTTTATTTTCGATGATTGTTGGATGGGCAATAAACTGTGCAATAATAATCTTAGCAGGATCGATTTTTTATTTACATCATGTTCCTGTAACAAAGCTCGAACAAGCGAAAGATATGCTTGTACCTCTAGTAGGAAATAATGCGGGTACCATATTTGCTATTGCGCTACTTCTAGCAGGAATTGCGTCAACAATTACATCGGGAATGGCAGCTGGAAGTATTTTTTCGGGAATGTTTCGGGAACCTTATGATATTAAAGATGTACATTCAAAAACTGGAGTCTTAATTTCTTTGGTGATAGCAACTTTAATCATTTTCTTTATTTCGAATCCCTTTAACGGACTTATTATTTCGCAGATGATGCTCAGTATTCAATTGCCATTTACCATTTTTCTGCAAGTTTATTTGACTTCGTCGGCAAAAGTTATGGGTAAATACAAAAACAGTAAAACATTAACTGGTTTATTAATTGGTTTGGGAGTTCTCGTTAGCTTGTTGAATTTATTTTTACTTTGGGAAATGAGTTTATAAACGAACTGATTTTATTTCCCCATCGACAAATCGAATAACAATTACTTGTTTCAATTTAATGCTTTGCGCTTTACGAATCAATCTACCATTTGCATCAAGTGTCATAGTAAAACCTCGCTCTAATACTCTTGCAGGATCGAAAGCATAGGTTTTTTCAGAAATATTTTCGAGTTGATATTCGTACTTAGTAATATTGGTTTTAAGCGAATGTTTTGCCGATGTTTGTAGCTGAGTAATATATTGTTGAAAATGTAACATCCTAATATTGCTATGATGGATTGCATTAATGCTTCGAACATTCGTTCTTTCTTTTTCGTTATTAATACGATTTGAACAAAACAACTCAGCTTTATTTGTAAAATAATGCAATTGATTTTTGTACTCCGAAACAACATCGTTAACAACAGGAACAAGAATTCGACTCAGATGTTGTAATTCCGACTTATGCTCATCAAGTAAATCGTTAACTATTTGAGTAAAATCGGAAGCTAATGAAAGTATAGAATCTTCGAATGTAGATGCATGATCGATTATCCATTCTGCAACTGCGGTTGGTGTTTTTAAATGAGTATGCGAAACCATATCAGCAATACTCAAATCGCGTTCGTGACCAATTCCTGAGATTATTGGTAGAGGAAATTGGGCAATATTTACCGCTAAATCATAATTATCGAACCATGCCAAATCAGTTTTCGAACCTCCGCCACGAATAATTACAACGGCATCAAAATCATTTTCATTTTCGAATATTTTTTCAAGATTTGAAATTAACGAATCCGCAGTTTTTTGGCCTTGCATAATACAAGGGAAAAGCGTGCACTGAAAAGAATAAGCTCTATCATTATTTAGTAATTGATCCATAAAATCGCCATAACCAGCAGCCGAACTAGATGAAAGAATTGCAATTCGTTGAATAACAGCAGGCAATTCCAACATTGAATTCATTTCCATAACGCCATCGTCTTCGAGACGTTTAATAATATCGCGACGAATTCGTTCTTGTTCGCCAATGGTATATGTTGGATCAATATCAAGAACATTTACACTAAGACCATACAATTCGCTAAATTCGACAGAAACCTTTACCAAAATCTTCATTCCTTTTTCGAGGCTTTGTCCCGTTGCTGTTTCGAAATAAGCCGATAACATACGATAGACCGAAGACCAAATTGTTCCTCGAACCTTTGCAGAAATAGTTTCGGAATTTTCTTGTTTTTCAATTAATTCCAAATAGCAATGTCCAGAATAATTAACTGATATTTCGCTTATTTCTGCTCGTACCCAATACGATTTCGAAAGTGAAGATTTAAGAGCATCTTTCACATTTTGAAGCAATTCCGTTAACTGAAGTGGCGATGTCGACATAGCTCATTTATATTTACCATGCAAAGATGTATCTAATTTCAAAATTATTTATACATTTGCTTCGTATTTGTGGAAAAATTTGTGTTGATTGCAACCACGTGAAAAAATGCTAAAGCGACAGGACAACTACCTGTATACACGCTTGCAGCTCACAATTCTCTCCCAAATAGATGTTTAACATTTTATATTAATTTATTATGGGTTATTTATTTACGTCAGAATCTGTTTCTGAAGGGCATCCCGATAAAGTTTCAGATCAAATTTCAGATGCATTGCTCGACGAATATCTTCGTCGCGATCCAAGTTCGAAAGTAGCATGCGAAACATTAGTAACAACAGGATTAGTTGTATTAGCTGGTGAAGTAAAATCAAACGGTATATTCGATCAACAAGAAGTTGCTCGTAAAACCATCTCAAAAATCGGATATACAAAAGCTGAGTATAAATTCGACGCAGAATCGTGTGGAGTGGTAAACACAATACATGGACAATCGCAAGACATTAACCAAGGAGTTGAACGCGCTAAGAAAGAAGATCAAGGTGCTGGTGACCAAGGTATGATGTTTGGTTATGCAAGCGACGAAACCGATAATTTGATGCCTGCAACATTAGACATTGCACATTCATTATTGTTGGAATTAGCTTCAATACGTCGCGAAGGCAAAGTGATGAAATATCTTCGTCCAGATGCTAAATCGCAAGTAACTATTGAATACGATGACAAATCGGGAAAACCAAAAACAATTAAAACGATTGTTATCTCTACTCAACACGACGATTTCGTAAAACCAGCTGACGATTCAAAAGCATCTCACGATGCAGTAGCACTTGCTATGCAAAAAAGAATTAGAGAAGATGTTGAAAAATATGTTATTCCTCGCACTAAAAAGCTTTTACCAGTTCGTCTTCGCAAATTATTCGATGCACAAAAAGGCGAAAAGTTTGTGTTATATGTAAATCCAACTGGAAACTTCGTAATTGGAGGTCCACATGGCGATACAGGTTTAACAGGTCGTAAAATTATTGTTGACTCTTATGGTGGAAAAGGTGCTCACGGTGGTGGAGCTTTTTCTGGAAAAGATTCATCGAAAGTTGATCGTTCTGCAGCTTATGCTACTCGTCACATTGCTAAAAACATTGTAGCTTCGGGTATTTGCAAAGAATGTTTAGTACAAGTTGCTTATGCAATTGGTGTTGCAAAACCAATGGGATTATATGTAAACACATATGGAACAAGCAAATTAAAAGATGCTAATGGCAAAAAAATAAGTGATACAGAAATCGCTGTTAAAGTTGGCGAAATCTTCGATATGCGTCCTGCATTTATTGTTGAACGTTTTGGATTAACTAATCCTATCTTCTTACCAACTGCATCTTACGGTCACTTTGGTCGTCCATCATACAAAGAAAAAGTAACTATTTTCGAAGGTGGCAAAGAGAAACAAAAAGAGGTAGAATTCTTTACATGGGAAAAACTTGACTATGTAGAAAAACTTCAAAAAGCATTTAAATTATAGTCAATTTAATTGATATTTAGAAAGGCAGATCTTTATGGTCTGCCTTTTTTGTTATATAGATTCGTAAATAAATTTCAGCTATAAAATATTATCATTATATTTGCGGTATAGCAAACTTTGCGACAAAAATTAAGCCTTCGGCAATATGACAAAAATAGCTGTTTTTCCAGGAAGTTTTGATCCATTTACGTATGGTCATAAAAACATCGTGGAAAGAGCTTTACCATTGTTCGATAAGATAATTATAGCAATAGGAGTTAACGCTGAAAAAAAAACAATGTTTAGTATCGATCAACGAATTGCTGGAATTGCTTCAACATTTATTAATGAAGATAAAGTCGAAGTTTTTGAATATTCGGGCTTAACCGTTGATTTTTGTAAAAAACATAAAGCAAAATTTATTCTTAGAGGCATTCGCAATAGCATTGATTTTGAATATGAAAAAGCAATTGCTGAAACAAACAAAGAAATTGGTAATGGAATAGAATCTATTTTTATTTGTTCAGATTCCCAATTTGCGACAATAAGCTCTACGATAATCCGCGATTTATGCAGAAACGGTCGCGATGTATCGAAATATGTTCCATTTTCAATATCCAAAAATGATTAAATTGAAAGGTACATATCTTTATAGTTTGCTTTTGCTTTTATTGCCATTACTGTCGATTTCGACTCCAGTAAAAGTAAAAGGCACAAATACAGATTATAAATCCTTTCAAATTGACATTTACCGATATAGCGATCTTATAAGCATGACCGAAATAAAGATTGCTGAATGTATGACAGATTCTGCTGGTAACTTCGAATGCGAGTTTGATATTCCAGCAACCTGCCAAGTCTTTATGTATTTAGGTTACTATAAAGGATTCCTTTTTGTAGAACCAAAGAAAAACTACGAATTAGTTTTGCCTCCAAGAAAAGAAAAGAATCTAGTAGACGAATTAAATCCATTTTTTAGCGAAGAAGAATTTAATATAGGAATTAAGAATGCAAAAGATAATGAGCTTAATTACTTAATTGCAAGTTTTGATGCTATTTACGATCCTTTTCTCTCGGAAAACTTTAACTATCTGTATGTAAATTCTGATGTTAAAATGGTTGACTCTTTACAAAAAGCTACTATTGCCAAATTTTCTGGAATTAAGAATCAGTTTTTTAAAGATTACATGACCTACAAATTCGATTATCTTCGTCATTTTACGTACGATCGCGATAGAAATTTTGCAACGAGAAAATACTTCACCTATAAACCTGTTTTATATCAAAACCCTGCATATATGGAGTTTTTTAACCAATTATGGGGAAAATATTTCACTTATTTAGGCATAAACGATAAAAATGGAGAACGAATGGTATCGAATATCATTTACTCGAAAAGTCCTACTGAATTAAGCAAAACACTTTCTTTGAATATGGCTTTACGTGATGATACTTTGCGTGAATTGGTAATGATTAAAGGACTTTCGGATTGTTTAACAAAACCCGACATGTATCCTCCAAATACAATTATTCAAATGCTCGATTCTATTTCAAAAATGTCAAAAATTCAAGAACATCGAATTATGGCATTGTATACACTTTCGAAAGAGAATAAATTGAAACAACTTGACTCTGCTTACGATTTTACATTAAAAGATGTAAAAGGCGAACCAATTTCACTCTCAAGTTTTAGAGGCAAATATGTTTATTTGAACTTTGCACGTTCCGAAAATTATGCTTGTCAAAAAGATTATAGACTATTAAAAGAAATAAACGATAAACAAATAAATGGTTTACAAATTTTAACGGTTAGTTCAGATCAAGATACTGCAACATTTAACGATTTTGTAAAATCAAATCCACAATTCTCGTGGCCAATAGTTTATGATGATAAAAAACGAGTTTCAAAAAAATATGGAATGCGGGCCTTACCATCGTATTTAATAATTGACCCTGATGGGAAAATTGCAATGATTCCAGCAATTACACCACAACAAAATTTTGTACTATATTTTACCCAAATACAGAAATGGCGACAACGTGTATTAGATGCTAAAGCAAAACAACAGCAAGAAAATCCACAATCTCATTAAAACATGTTTGGTAAATACCAATTAACCCTTTTCTCGATATACTTTTTAATTAGTATATTTTCCATAAATGTAATTGCAAGCGATAGTCTTACAACAAAAAAACATTTTAAAAACCCACTAGAATTTAGAAAAGGAAGAATAAATTTTGCTGTTTTTCCTGTAGCAAGCATAGATCCCGCAAGTGGTATTGAACTTGGTATTATGCCAGTTTTTTCGATTTCTCCTAAAAATGATTCAATCATTGATGATTATTATAGATCGTCTTCTCTTGCTACGCATGTAACATATTCCACTAAAAATTGGGCAAACATAAGAAGCGAAGGTCAATTTTTTACAGCGAAAGGCGATAATATCACAGTATTCGTTCAATTTCTTAATGCTCCCGACTACTTTTATGGCATTGGAAACGACATAATTAATAAACAGCCTTCTCGATATCAAAATCGTTATTTAAAATTTGGATTCGAAACAACAAAATGCTTTAATAAGAAACATTTTGTTGGTTTAAAAGCTGATTTCCAATCGCAAGATATTGCTGATATTGAAGGAAATGTACTTAATCCTAAAATCGAGGGAATAAATGGTGGAAATATAATAGGTGTTGGTCCAATCTATAAGTTTGATACTCGAAATAATGTGCATTATCCATCTAAAGGATTCTATATCCAAACATCAATTGTTCATTTTAATACCATTGGAAAAAGCTCAAATTATTTTACAATATATTCATTAGATTGTAGAAAATATCTTAAGTTCTTTAATTCATATTATATAGCAATTCAAGGACTTTTAAATAGTTCAAGTGGAAATGTTCCTTTTTATAAATTACCAACTTTAGGAGGTAAATATAACCTTCGTGGTATTTCTAATAAATATATGTATATCGATAAAAATGTATGGTATGGTCAAGCTGAAATTCGCAAAATGCTGTACAAAAGAATTGGATTTGTTGCTTTTAGTGGTTTGGGTAATACCTTTTCGACATGGAACAACGATATGATATCTAAAGTTAAGGTTGTTTATGGATTTGGAGCAAGAATTCAATTGATACCAAAGGATCAAATAAATTTACGTTTTGATTATGCAATTGGACCAAATGGTGATCGAGGATTTTATGCAACAATTCGAGAGTCTTTTTAACTTATTGTTTTATGCATTTTTCGGTACACGAAAAATCATTCATCGTAACAACAATATAATATAATCCAGCCTGTTTAAGTCCAGAAATACGTATAGAATTTAATCCTGAATCTACTTCCTGATTTAACTCTTTTATCGTTTTACCTAAATTATCGGTTACAATTATTTTACAATTACCCTTAGTTTTTGATTCAAAACTCACCGTAACAAAATTGCTTGAAGTAATATTAGGAATAACTTTCATTTTTGATATTTGTGGATCTTCTGCTTTTGTCAATTCGTTATGATATTGTTTGTATCGATACTCTGATCTAGATACAACAGCAGGTATATTTTGTTCTTTAGAAGCTACAAATAAAGCAAATGCAACATGAACAGTATCACCAATTTTAATGTTTTTCGATTTAACACTTACCATCTGAATAATATCGTCGGCTTGGGCTTTGGTAAGCGATAAACTCGGTTTTGAGATTGTTAATCCTTTAAAAACATCAGTTTTAGAAAAACCATCAAAATCGCGAACATTTATTATCTCCTTTATAGTATCATAAACTTCGATTAAGTGATGATTTACTATATTGCCTTGTAACACCTTAATTCCAACATAAGGTTGATTTTGTTCGAGCGAATACACATAGCCATATTTGTTAAAGACATTTACATCTGCCTTATTGTAAAATGGATTTGAAACTCCCCAATCCATTATTAAACCGGTATACATACTATCTATCGAATTGAACGAAGTATTAATTATATCATACTCATATATTACAAATGAACTATCTTGTAACCAAGATGTTGCGCGTTGATTAATCTTGAAATTAAAATTAACATCATTTTCATCACGCCCATTAAATGACGATTCGATTGATATTGTACTATCAGTATTTTGATAATCGGGATAATGGACTGTAGTAAATGAACCTGTTGAACCATAATTCAATAGAATTTTACTGGTATCGCGAGCAATTACTAATCCACTATTAATATATTTCCCTCTTAAAGAAGGCATTCCAGTATAAAGCATAGGTTGATTTTTATAAGTAAAACCTAAACCTTCGTTTTCAGAAACAAATGCATACCCAATACTACCAACTGATGTTACAGATGTTATAATATTATTAGCCGATAATGGTAAATAAGAGGGATTAGCACGTAACGTTACAAATTGAATATCATGAAAACCATTTGCCATATCATAGGTTAATTGTAATGCAACAGTAGCATCGTATGGTATTATTTTCTTAAGAACAAAACGTAATTCAAAGTTATATAAGGTATCCATGGTTCCTAATGAATCAATAATACTTCCAGCATCTACTTGAGCAAAATATCCATTATAATCAGAAACTGTAACAATAATATTTTTAGCTTTATTAAGATAGTTTACAAAAGAACCACGAAGAATTGCAGTATCTCCCCCTCTTACTAAATCTCCTGTTAAACCAGTAATTGTATAATCGACTATACGAATTGATGGAGTTATTGAATCAATTATTGCTCTATACGCATTTGCTCTACCTCGACCTATAAGTTTTTTATATGGCGCATTATATGCAATTGTATCAATATTATCGGAAGTTACCCTTAATTGTTCACCAGTTTGAAGTGCACTAAATTTTTGATATTTTGAACGAATTAATCCTGCTATTCCAGCACAAATAGGTGATGAAAAAGAAGTCCCATTATTTCCACCTTTAAAGTATGTATTTCCAACACTCGTAGTATAAACATTTGTAGCTGGGGCAGATAAATCGACCGTAAACCCATATGAAGAACCTCCTTTTGAACCAGCATTTTGTGGTGTCCAAATCTCATCATTAATTGTTGTTCCTGCAATGCTTAATGAATGTTCGTAAGATGCGGGATAAAGTGTTACTGAATTAGCTGAATTTCCACATGCACAAATAACTAATGCGTCACGATTAAACGTTGCATAATCAATAATATCCTTGTACAAATTATACGGTGCACGTAACCCATCTTCCCAAGAACAATTAATAACTTTTGCTCCATGATCGGCTAAATAAACTATTGCGTTATATGAAGATCCTCTTACAGGTAAAAATTTACAATTAAAACCAACTCCAGAAACTCCTTTTGCATTATCATTTTTTGCAGCAGCCAAACCAGCAACTGTTGTTCCATGAGCATAATCATCACCTATATTTTCATACATCGGATTATTATCATTATTTTTTATATCCCAACCTTTAAAATTATCAATATATCCATCGCCATCATCATCTAATCCATTAATTGGATCTGCCCAATTGTATTTTATTTGACCAATTAAATCTTCATGAAACATATCAAAACCTGTATCTGATATTCCGATTACGACATTTGTATCGCCTTTACAAACATCCCATGCCAAGTTAACTTTAGTTTTTTTTATGTGCCATGCATTTGCAAAATACGTATCATTTGCATCATATAGTGAAACCGAACAATCGAAATCTGGTTGTGCATATTCTATTTCAGTAAATGAGGATAAATATTTAACTACTGTTTCAACTGGAAAAGGCTTCGCATATTTAATTTCATAAATGTTAGACAAATCAACATCATTAGGTTTTGCTGGAAGTTTTGATAACGGATACTTTTTTTTTGTTGAAGTTGGAAGTAACCTATTTATAAACGTTTGAAGTTTTTGACGATTGGAATTAATTGAATTAATACTACTTTTAAGTTTTTGAGGTTTAAATTTTACAATTATAGTCTGGGGTGTATAAGTACCATTTTTAATTTGACCTTGAATTTCAAATACAAATAGTAAACACAAAACTAAAAACCACAAACGTTTCATAATAGAAGAATTTTAAGTTAGTTTTTGTTTCATTTTTTTAGAAAACTCAGATGCAAATATAAAATCATCGAGTTCTTCATTTCCCGACTGCCAAATATCTTCTTTATGACCTTCCCACCATTTTTCACCTTTATTAATGAATATGATTTTTTCACCAATCTCAAACACAGAGTTCATGTCGTGAGTATTTATGAGGGTGGTTATATTAAATTCTTTTGTGATTTCACAGATTAATCCATCAATTACCAACGCTGTACGTGGATCTAATCCAGAGTTTGGTTCATCGCAGAACAGATATTTAGGATTTAATGCAATGGCTCTTGCTATAGCAACTCTTTTCTGCATTCCACCACTTATTTCAGAAGGAAATAACTCGTTTTTACCATTAATCTCTACTCTATGTAAGCAAAAATTAACTCGTTCAGTCATTTCATCTTCAGTCATTCCCGAAAACATTTTTAATGGAAATTTTACATTTTCGAAAATAGACATTGAGTCGAATAGCGCACTTCCTTGAAATACCATCCCAATTTCTTTTCTAATTTCCTTTCTGTTGTAATTAGACATTGTAACAAAATCTCTATTATCGAATAATATGCTACCTTCATCAACCTCGTGTAAACCAACTAAAGATTTTAATAAAACCGTTTTACCAGATCCACTTCGTCCAATTACAAGATTTGTAGTACCCTCTTCGAGTGTTAAGCTTATATTTTTAAGAACTTTTTGATCTTTAAACGACTTCGAAACATTTTTAACTTCAATCATTACAACATCAATTTAGTAAGTAAAAGATTGAAAATTAGAATTATTAAACTGCTATTAACAACAGCTTTTGTGCTTGCATCACCAACAGCTTTCGAACCAAGCTCGGTATAATAGCCATAATAACTAGATACTGATGATATGATAAAAGCAAATACTATTGTTTTGGTTATAGAATATACAATATAGTAACTTTTAAAGCCATAATGTAACCCATAAATAAACTGAGAACTATTAATAATTCCAGTTACAACAACACCAACCCATCCTCCGAAAATACCAACAAACATATAACAAAGCGAAAGAAATGGGAAAATAAAAACAGCAGCAACTATTTTTGGAAATATCACATATCCAGCAGAATTAACACCCATTGTTTCAAGAGCATCTATTTGTTGTGTTACTTTCATACTTCCAATTTCGGAAGCAATATTTGACCCCACTTTACCAGCTAATATTAGACACATAATTGTAGATGAAAACTCTAAAATAACCGAATCGCGAGTACCAAGTCCAATAAGCATTTCGGGAAGTAGCGGATTATCCATATTGTTAGCTGTTTGAATTGCAATAACAGCTCCAAAGAAGAATGCAACAAAAGATACAATTCCAATTGAACCAAGACCCATTTTTTCAACCTCTTCAGCAATAAGTTTCCAATAAACTTTACCCTTTTCAGGTCTTGCAAAAGTTGCTTTTATAAGTATTGTATAGTTTCCTAAATGCTGGAAAAAATTCATTCCTCCAAGGTTTTTTAAATTTTAATATCAAATATACGCAAATATACTAAGACTTTATTTATATTTAGGTTTCGAAATATAAAAACCCCAAAGACGATGGCATTTACCTTTTTTTTCAGAGACATTACAACAATAGAAGAAGCAGTTCAGCATATTATACCTACAATTATAGGCCGAAGTAAAGTAAATATTTGGGATGCTGGTTGTGCAATGGGACCTGAACCTTATACCTTAGCAATCGTTTTAGCTGAGAATTTAGGCAACTTCGCTTTTAAAAATGTTCGAATATATGCTACCGATCATGATGAAAGTGGTCATTTTGGTGAAATAATTGCTGAAGGTATTTATCATTACGACGAACTAAAACGTATGCCCGAAGATTTATTTAAGAAATATTTTACTCCAACGTCAAAAGACGGCTATTATCAAATAAGTGAAATTTTAAGGAATTGTATTATATTCCAAAAGCATGATTTATTGAAACTTCAACCTGTTCGAACTGACTTTAATCTTATAATGTGTAAAAATGTTTTATTACATTTTCAACAAGAAGATAGGATAAAAGTTATGCAAATGTTCCATACAGCTCTTGAGCCTAATGGTGTTTTTGTTACCGAAAACACACAAAAAATGCCCGACGAAATCGAGCATTTATATGAAAAAATAGGTAAAGGCAGTCAAACGTTTAAAAAACGATAACAGTACTTTAGTCTATATAGGTTATCCAACCAAATTTATCGGGTATAAGTCCGTATTGTATTCCAACTATTGTATCGTACAATTTTTGACTAACAGGCCCTGGTTTACCATCTTTTGAAAATGTAAATATCTTATCATTTTCAACATCCACGATTTTACCTATTGGACTAATTACAGCAGCCGTTCCACATTGTCCAACTTCATCGAATGTTTCTAACTCATCGAAAGCAACTTGACGTTTTTCTATGGTCATTCCAAAATCTTTGGCAATAGTTTGGATACTCATATTTGTAATAGAAGGTAAAATTGAATGCGATGATGGTGTAATATATGAGTTTCCTCTAATTGCAAAGAAATTAGCAGGTCCGCATTCATCAATATATTTTTTTTCTTTGGGGTCGAGATATAATGCAGAGCTATAGCCTTTTTCGTGAGATCCTACAGTAACTCGAACACTGGCAGCATAATTACCACCAACTTTAATATGTCCTGTTCCTAGTGGAGCAGCACGATCGCTTCCTCGTTCTACAATAACATTACTAGGATTAAAGCCCGTTTTAAAATATGGACCTACTGGTGTAACAAAAATTAAAAATAAGTACTCGTTTGCTGGATTTAATCCAACTTTAGGTTCTGTACCAATTATTAAAGGTCTTATATATAAACTTGCTCCTGTTCCATAAGGAGGTATAAAATCTTTATTCTTTTTTATAACAGTAAGTAATGCTTCTTCAAATAATTCTTTTGGAACCGCTGGCATTAAAATATATTCGGCAGAAGCTGCAAGTCTCTTCGCATTTTCTTCCCATCGAAAAACTCTTATTCTATCATCTTGGCCTCTATATGCTTTTAAACCTTCAAAACATTCTTGTCCATAATGTAAACAAGTGGCAGCCATATGCATATTTATGAATTCACTTTCGTGATATTCTACCTTACCCCATTTGCCATCTTTGAATGTACAACGCACATTACCATTCGTTTTTTGATATGCAAACGGTAGGTTATGCCAATTAAGTTGAGTACTCATGTTGCTTATTATTAATAATTTAAACTTATTTTAATCGTGTCAACTTCAAATTTGTTGCACGTCGCTAATTTACAATTTTTCATCAAATTAAATAGTAATTGTTTTAATGTCCTATTTTGACTTCTGATTTACTATAATTCCATGATTACTTCTCTAAATAATTGATTCTGATTTTTGAATATCTATCTCAAATTTATAATCTTGTTCTATGATTTTCATCAATTGTTTATTCTTATTTTGATTACGACGTTTTTTAGCCGATTCGGTAAAAAATCTATGCTCTTGAAGGAATTTTAATTGAAGCTTATTCCATTCATATTCACTTTCAGTTATCGCATTTTGTTCTATTAATTCACGATAAAGATTCCTTGAAACATTTAAATAATCTGGTCGACCAAGATAGTCTAAATCAGCATCACACATTATTTCTTCTAAATGATTTTTAGGATTTTGTGGCATTTTTGTTGCCATAATTAATTCAGAAATAATTGTTCTTTGTTCCTTTGAATAACCGTATTGAGGTAAAATTTCATCAGCCACTTTTACACTATTTGCTTCGTGATTTTTCATATCTAATAAAAATCCACTATCGTGAAATAAGGATGCTGTTTTAAGTAAAAGTAATTCTTCGCTTGTAACGTTTTCTTCCATTGCAAGTATTTCGGTATGAACAACGACATCGATTGTATGTTTTACATTGTGATAATATAGATTTTTAGGTAATTCATCTTGTAATTTATCGAACATAAATTCCTCTAAATCTTCGAATTGCAATAAGTTCAACTTATTTCTCATTTCTCTGTTCGGTATCATACCATGCTCATCCGAACTAAACTCTGCCTTCAATCCCTTCACAAAATACATATCAACTTCTCCTTTATATTTAATTGGCATTTTACCACGGTGAACACAGTCGAAAAATTCATTTATTAACAAGAAAGTATCTTCCGAGATATTTACCATATTACCTTCGCCAGCAGTTTCCATGCGATTTGCAATATTTACTGTATCTCCCCAAATATCGTAAGTAAATTTCTTCTTACCAATAACACCCGCAACTACCGGACCAGTATGAACTCCAATTCTTAATCCCCAATATGTACTTCCTTCGGATTCGGCTTTTTGTTGCTGATCTTGAATAAATTTTTGCATTTCGAGTGCAGCTAAAACTACGTCGATTGGATTTGTGCGATTTTTCTGTGGAATACCTCCTGCACACATATATGCATCACCAATAGTTTTGATCTTTTCAATATTATATTTTTCTATTATCTTGTCGAACTGAATAAATAATTTATCAAGTTCATCAACAAGTACGTCTGGACTCATCACCTCTGCAATCTTAGTAAACCCTTGTATATCCGAAAACAATACTGTAGCCATCTTAAAGCGAACACTCGATGCCTTATCTTTATTTTTTAATTCTCTTACTGTTTTTTCTGGTAGAATGTTTGCTAAAATGCTCTCTGTTTTTTCTTTTTCATTTAAATATTCCTCTGTCTTTTCGTCAATCATCAAATTTAGACGTATTTCCTTTTTCGAAAACTGATAAGAACGCCAACTTAATAAAAGACTTATAAATGCAATGAGCAATAAAATATACAGTATTATTGCATAATATGTCATAAAGAAAGGTTTCTTAATCGTAAATTTGAAAATTGCTTCATGCGAAATGTTTTCGAATAAATCCTTTGATCGAACTTTGAAAGTATATTCACCTGGGTTTAAATTAGTATATTCTTTTGTCGATGCAATTGAAAAATCTGACCAATTTTTATCAAAACCTTCGAGCAAAGTTTGATAAACCGTTTCATTATTTTTTTGATAGAGAGGAGTTGTATATTCAAATCGAATATTCCGATTTCGATACGATAGTATAGTAAACTGTTTTTTAAATGATGAATTAAATTCAGTATTTTCACAAAGTGTAGAATCGGAATTAATTATTACTCTACGAATTAATGTATTTATCGAAGTATTATTTTCTTTTAATGATCTAAAATCTAAACGAACTAAACCATTAAAACCGCCAAACCAAACAGATAAATTTGTGTCGGGGAAAATAGATTCACAAATAAAATCGCGTATACGATTAAACGGCTGTGATATACATGTATAGCGCTTAACATTAGGTAAATTCCATGCTACTAAAACAGGTTTTTGGCTCGTATTTCCTTTTTCAAAACTCATCCAAATATTATTGTCGATATCTTCAATTAACGGATTTACACGCATCGATTTACTTTCCTTTGGAAACTCAATCAAGCTATCTTTCTCAAAAGCATTTTTAACATAATCAAATCGATATAACCCCGAAACGGTAGAAAAAAGGACTCCTTTTAATGAATTATATGTATCTATCCAAAATGATCCGATTGGCAATCCTTTGCCTTTTTTATACTGAGTTATTATAGCATCGGTAAAGTAAAGATTTTCGAATTCTATTTTAAAAACTCCTTCATTTAGAGTTCCTACCCAAATCATTCCTTCGTTAGATTCTGCAATAGAAGTAACTTGGGATTTAAATCCTTTTAAACCGCCTAGTATCGACCATTTATTATTTTCATACTTTAAACTAAAAATTGCATTTCCTGTTGCAACATAGAGTATATCCTTTTTAAAAATGGACTTCTGAATTGTGCTTGTTTGCTCGGGTAAAATTTGAGTTATTTTATCGCCAATAGAATACAAACCAGAGGTTGTACTTGCTAAAAGTTGATTATTAGTAATTACAAACTTTTTACATTCGCTCGTTATTGAACTGTTTTTCTCAAAAAGTTTATCAAAATCAGAATCATTTGTTCTCTTAGTCTTTTCAACAAAAACACCTTCGGAAGTAGCTACATATAATAATTTTTTAAAACGAATTATCGAATTAACATTTCCTTGAATTCCATTATTAAAGCCAAAATAAGAGTACGCTGATGGTGTTTCAATTCTTGCGACTCCATTTCCAAAAGCAGCCCAAAGTGAATTCGATTCATCAACAACAAGCGCATTAACATGATTATCGTATAACCCATTTCTTTTGTTTAGAATTGAATTAATATTTCCTGATTGATCTATTATTACTATTCCTCGATTTTTCGTTCCAATTGCAATATTATTGTTTGATAAAATAGTATTTGACAAGTAATTTCCATTATTTAGAAATAATGCAATAGGCATTTTACATTGACTTACAGAACCATTTTCAACTTTTAAGACTTCGTTTGGGGTTATAGCAATATATGCATTTGAAAGTGGAATAATTCCAAGAATTTCTTTTTTTAAAAAGTAGTTTGACTCTGGAAGAACTGTAACTTTTTTAAAATTAAAGTCGACTAAACCGAGATCAGGAGCATTGATTACTATTCTTTGCCCTATTTTAAAAACATGAACAAATGCGGGATCATTAAATAATTTTTGCAAACTTTGATCATACACAAATAGATTATTTCTTGTACTAAAAACAATTTTATTGCCCTCAACAAACATTGTTTTAATTTGGCCAAAATTAGAACTATCAAGTAGAGCTATTAATTTTAATTTTCCACGGCTATCGTGAGAAAGAGAATAAATTTGATTAAATGCTCCAACAAAAATATCATTTCTTGAGTCCTTTGCCAATATTGGATTGCCATTTACTGGAATTAATTGCCACGAATGTCCATCATATTCTAGTAATCCATTAAAATTACCAAAATACATAATCTGTCGCGCATCTTGAACTATCGAATAGTTCTCGCCTTTAAACCCGCTTTCTGTAGGTGTAATATTTCGAATAAAGGGTAATCCAAGATTTACTGATTGAGCCGGCAATAAAGCTAAAAAGAAGAGGTAAAGAAATATTGCTAGGAAAATATTTTTAGATTTAAAAATCATTTTATATCTTTGGAAATCGAATTAGTAAAAATTACTATACCAAAGTCAAAGGTAAGATATTTTGTTTAATTTTAAGTTATTAATATATTTTTATGGAAGCTATCAACAAATCAATTTTAGTTCCTTGGGATTTTTCTAATGTTGCTGAGTATGCTTTACAGCATGCTATTAGCGCAGCAAAAGTTATTAATTGTGGCGTGACGTTATGTCATATTACAAAGAAAGAAAAGGAGAATGACGAGGCTATAGAAAAAATGAAAACTGTTGTAGCCGACACGAAACACAAGTTTTCTATCGAACCACAATATATTGTAAAAGAAGGAAGTATCTTTACATCTATTGCTGAAATTGCAGAAGAAGTTGATGCTATTTTTGTAATAATGGGAACACATGGAATTAAAGGTATGCAAAAGATAACTGGAAGCTGGGCTTTAAAAGTTGTTGCAAGTTGCAAAATGCCTTTCATAATTGTTCAAAAACCACCACATGATGAGCAAATGCCAGTAATTGCTTATCCGGTTGATTACAAAAAAGAAGACAAACAAAAATCTATTTGGGCGATTTATCTTAATAAATATTTCAAATCAAAAATTTATCTTTTCACACAAAAATCGAACGATGCAACTTTGAAGAAACATATTCAAAGTAATGTTAAGTTTACAAAACAAATGCTCGAAAGTGCAAATATCGAATTTGAAGTAACAGAAGCTTTAGGTGAAAAAGATTTTGACGAAGAAATTATTGATTTTTCAGTAAAAATTAATGCAAGTACAATCTTAATTACAACGACCAAAAATATTGAATTAAAAGATTATATGTTTGGTGCTACAGAGCAAAATGTAATTGCAAATAAAGAAGGTATTTCCGTTATGTGTGTTAATCCGAAAGAAGGAAAGATTCAAGGTTTTAATTAATAAAATTTTTACTCATAAAAAAGCCACTTTCATTATTTTGATTGTGGCTTTTTTTTATTTGTCCGAGAATGTATTACAAACAACTTCGAGTTTCTTTATCTCATTGTTCCTTATGACAATAAAATTTAGTTTTGTACCTGGAACAGATCGAGTAAATTGTCTGATTTGCGAAATATTTTCTTTTATTGCTTTTACTCCATTTATCGAAAGTAAGGTATCACCAGAAATTATTCCTGATATATCTGCAGGAGAATGTTGAAGAACAGATTCTATAATCGATTGAGTAAGATCTTTATTAAGCCGAACTCTTAATCCTGAAGTATTTATTCGATATGGTTCATTATATTTTTTATTCGGTTTTAAGAATATTTTCTGATCTTTTAAATTAATAATTATATTAAAACGCTTCAATATATCAATACCAATAGTTCCAGCAATAGTATCGTTTGCAAAGAAACCACGTTTTGAGGATGTTAGATTTAAATAAACTGAATTAAAACGATGATTATATAATTTAAACCCTTGCATTTTTGCAAAATACGATGCTGAAGTAAGTGAACTTGAACTACGATTAATTCCAGAATAATAACTTGTACTTTTTGCTAATAAATTATTCCTAGTCCAAAAAGGTTGAGCAAGGGAAGCTGCAGTCATATCGGCACTATCAAACAAAAATTTATTACAAACAGAATCGTTATCCGAAGTATAAATAATAGCATTTATATAAAATAAATCGTTATGAACACTTGCATTAATAGACTCATAACCTGTAGTATCAATAAAATCGCCTAAATTGATTTGGAATTTATCGAAATCTAATTGTGTTATATATTTCCCGAAAAAATCCATTCCAATTATACCATGTATTGGAATTCCTAAAATCCTATTATAATTTTCGAAAGATTGAGTAATAATAACGGGTCTATTTTCAAGAACAACATTCCCTGCTTTTAATGTTTTAATTTTAGCCATTGGCATTTCCAAATAATCGTTATTCAGCAATAACGCTTGACTATCGTCGGGAACCAAACAGAGATTTAGAGCAGTAATTGAATCTACTAATGATGTTGTCGTACCTGTATCAAATATAAAGTTTAATGGCTGAGAATCGTTAATTGATATTTTCAAAACAACCATATCATCGATAAGTTGAAATGGAATACAGTACGACAAATTAGTAGCATTACTGCTCGTTAAACAAGAAAAAAAGCTAAATATGAATATACTTAATATGATTTTAAAATTTTTCATTTAATTGCTGTCCTATAGTATTTTCTCTTTTCGTTGTAAAACACAAATGTATTTATATTACAATTAAATCCATTTAAATTTCATAAAAAACGCTCTATTTAAATTGCGTACAGTGTAAAACTATTTGAGCACTAAAATATTTATTTAAAACAGGTATTCGCTCGAGTAATGGCTGTATAAAATGTATTAATTTAGAGGGGATTGTAGGAAAAAAGAAAGGGACAAAACCAATATATGACTTTGAAATTATGTTCCAATTATTACTGATACAAAAGTTTACTAGTTTCTTTGAACTAAAAGATTGTTCTTCATGTTCAATATGATATTTCGATGTTTTTTCAATATATTTTAAAATAAAGTTATTTCCATTAGGTTCAATTATAATCATTTCATTTGAAATTTGTTTTACATTTTTTATTGCTAATGACTGATTACTAATATGATGAAGTACACCTCTAATTATACAAAGATCGTATTTTTGTGTTTTTAAACTTTCAAGATCATATATATTTTTGTTTAAAAAAGTTATGTTTGGATATTTTTTCTTTGCTGTTTCAATTGCATTATCACTTGGATCTATACCTGTTATATTGATATTAGGAAATTTATTTTTAATCTCACTTGTATAAGTTCCATCTCCACAACCTATATCAATAATTGTTTTAATCGATGAATTTATTAATTTAAAGACCTCATCACTCATTCTTTTATTTGAAACAACAGAAGAATATTTTGCATTCGTTGTATATAAGTATCCATCATTATTTAAAACATCATTATTGAATGAATTTACATTGTTTTTGATTTGTTTCATTTGCTTTAATAAATAAATTGATATTGTCAAAAATACAAATATATATTCTAAATTAAAGTTGAAAGAATGATTTTAAAACTTTGTAGATTTAAACATATTTTTGATTACTTAATTATATAAAATGAATAGTAATATCTCTAAGTCATTTACGGTAAAAATAATTTTACTATTTATATTATACTCAATAATTTACTTTGTTTTTACGTATCCAACTATATGGAATTTTTCAAGTGAATTAATTGGCAAAAACGATGCATATGTAGTACTTTGGAATACATATATTTTTGAAACCGGAATACAATCTGGGAAAATTTGGACTACTCATCAATCGTTCTATCCATGGGGTACGTCTTTAATTCTACATGGATCAACTCCATTTATAGGTTTGGTATCGTTACTGTTTAATAATAAGATACTTCTATTTAATTCTTTTATTTATGTAATGTTTATTTTAAGTGCCATTGGTGGTTTCTGGCTTTCTAAATATTTTCTTAAAAATTCTTATTTTGCAATTATTTGCGGTTTTATTTTCGCATTTTCTCCTTATAAAATGGCGCGAATCGAAGAACATTATCCATTGGTTTTTACCGCATTAATCCCATTTGTGTTATTATTTTTTATTAAAGCATTTTCATTTAAAAATTTGGATTTAATTCCTAAAATTTCGTCTAAAAAATATTTGATTTTATTGATTCTTACAGGCTTGTTGGGTTTTATTATAGATTATACTATATGTTTTCAAATGATTTATTTATGTGCTTTATTCTTAATGTTCTTTTATATAAGTGTTTCATTAAAAAAGATTAATAAATGGAGTCAATGGACAATAGTAATTTCATCCATAATTATTATTCATAGCATTATTTCTTTTCTTTTACATCATGGAAACGATGGAAATGGAGCCTTTTGGTGGTCTGGAAAATGGACCGACTTTATTATTCCCTATAATGCTAGAATTTATCCTCATTTAGGATCCAAACTTCTAGATTATTACTCCGTTCAAAATCAGTTAATTGAATCGGACATGTTTTTAGGCTATTCCCTCCTATTTGCATTTATAATCTCAATTATATTTTATTTTAAACTTAACAATATAGACAAAAACATCAAGGCATTATTTTTTACATTATGTATGTTAGTTGCAATTGTAATGCCTACAATTCGATTACCATTTTCATTTACTTTTTATCCACCAACTGCAATTTTGCATTTTCTTCCAGTAATTAAAAATTTACGTTGTCCAACTCGATTTATTAACGACATAATGCTTGTAATGCCTATTATAATATTTTATGTTTTAGAACAAATTTCAATTACAAAACAAATAAAATTTGTTTTAGCAACCATTTTATTTATAGCCGTTTTTATTGAATATTTTCCTGCCCGATATTCTTATATAAACTATAATTCTGTTCCGAAAATATATTCTGAATTAGCAAAAAAGTCAGGTGAATCGGTACTTGTTTATCCATTAGGTTTGCGCGATGGTATGAAACTGGAGGGAAAGTTTGATATTGAAACAATGCAATATCAAACGGTTTACAGAAAAAAAACAATGGGAGGATATATTTCTAGATTAGACGATTGGATGTGGTTTGTGCATTATCAAAATGCATTTACAAACACTTTAATACAATTAGAAAAGGACTCGCTTTATAGTATTCCCAACGCTGATTATCAAAAAGCTTTAAAGGAACTTAAACTCGATTATGTAGTAATACCACAAAAGTATAGAAACGAAAAAGCAGCAGTCTTTTTACAATCTACAATTAATTCTAACATGATTCAAAAAGAAGAAATAAACGGAGATTTGCTTATAACGTTAAAAAGATAACCTATTTTTCGGCGCTTAAAAAGACTGATTGTGCCATTAATTTAAGCACTGGGATTTTTTCTACAATATCGCCAATTATAACTATTGGTTTAATTAAAAAAGATGGCGTCATTGGTAATAAGAAGTCTTTATTATCGACTTTAATATTTTTGAATCCTGCATTTTTCAATTTCTTTCGTAAATAACATTTGGTAAATGCCTTTTCATCAGGTTCGAGATTTGCCCAATTTCTAAAATATTGTGTTGTTCCAAAAATCAAAAAACAGTATGGATTAACAATATTAGGTTCCATAAAAATAATACGACCACCATCTTTTAAAAGTTCTTTTAAACGCAAAAATGTTTCATCAAGATTGTAGTACAAATGATGTAATATTCCATTTCCAATAATGTAATCGAACTTACGTCCATTTAATTTTTCGGGATAATTAAAATCTAAAACATCGAATTGTAAATTTGCTAATTTATAATTCTTTGAAGCTTCGTCAATAAAAGGCTGACAAAGATCTGTACCTAAAACGGTACCTTTTGTGTGTTTTGCAATGTAATATGAGATATCGCCTAATCCACAACCAATCTCTAAAATATCATTTGGTTTAGATAAATCCATTTTATCCATAATAAACCGACTGCGTCTATCCATTCGAAATTTCATCGCTTTCGATGGCTTAAAACCTTGATTATATCCTCTATCGTCTTGAATGCTTGCCATTAATCTATCGTTTATCTTTATTAATTTTCTTTAATAATTCCATGATTTTCGTTTCATCGTTATACGATTTACCATTATACATGATTTTATTTCGAATAAATTTGGGACGATTTTTAACCTCGTCGACGACCTTGCCAATATATTCTCCAATAACACTTATTGACATAAGTTGAATACCACCTAATCCTAATATTATTAGAATAATAGTTGGAACACCACGAGCATCTGTTGGTGGATTTATAAAATATTCGACAAAATAAAAAATACTTAAGAGTACTGTTAGTATAAAAACTAAAACACCCAAGGTTTGAATATATTCTAACGGTTTTTTACTGAAAGAAAAAATGCCTTTTTTCGCCCACCAAATGTTTTTCGAAAAATTATTAGTGCTTATTCCAAACAAACGTTCTGGTCGAACATATGAAACACCAATTTGCTTAAAACCAACCCAAGCACGCAATCCACGCAAAAAAATATCTTTTTCCGAAAATTGTGTTAAATAATGAACAACCTTTTTGTCTATTAATGAAAAATCACCGGCATCAACAGGAATTTTAACTTCCGACAAATTTCTAAAAACACGATAGAATAGCTTATATAAAATTTGCATGTAAACTGGTGCCTCGCGTTTTACTCGAACACCATATACAACATCAAAACCTTCTTCCCATTTTTCAATAAATTGTGAAATTATTTCAGGTGGATCTTGCCCATCGCCATCCATAAGTACAACTGCATCACCCGAAGCTATTTCCATCCCACTAACAAAAGCCGATTGTGATCCAAAATTTCGTGAGTGCGAAACTCCAATAACATGATTATCTTGAAAACAAAGTTGTGCAATTACCTCTTCATCGTTAAATGGACTTGAGTCGTTTACAAAAATAATTTCATATTCGTATTGCGACTTTGTAAGTACATCTGTTAATCGTTGATACATTATTGGAATAGCCTGATTATCTTTATAGCAGGTTACAATTGCAGATATTTTCTTTTCTTTCTTGGGAACAGAAACGTATTGTGTTTTTGATTGAAATTCGATTTCCCATTGAGTGTTTATTTTCAATCCGTCTACAAATAAGGTTTTGGCTTTCCAACCGATTTTTTCCTCTGCGAATTTTGGATCTCCGTACCATTCACTCAAATCCCATTTTCGATTTTGCATGCTTCCAAAGCTTGGATTTGCTTTAATATCGAAAAGTTTTTGAGCAATAGTTGCAATATCTTCGATGGTGGTTTTTATTCCTGAGCAAACATTTAACGATATTCCAGGATCGGTAATACAAGCAGTTAATGCTGTTTTTACAATTGCATTTGTACAATCGTCGACATAAACAAAATCGCGAGAAATATTTTTGTCAGCAAAGTTTGGATAAACACCTTTTGAACAATGAGAAATGAGCGTAGGAATAAGTCTATCGCGTTCTTCCCAAGGTCCATAGATAGAATACAATCGCAGATTTACAGCTGGAAAATTTAAAAATTTACCGTAGTATTTAATTAAATAAGATGCTGATACTTTTGATACAGCATAATCGCTATTGGGAATAAGTTCATCTGTTTCGAGTGGTGATGAACAATTAATTCCATATTCGGATGATGAACCGGCATGAACATAAGCACTACAACCAACTTCTGTCAACGATTTTAGGATATTAAGTGTTCCTAAATAATTTGTCTGATGTATTTTTTCAGCATCTGTTTGACGAGAATATGCACCATATGCCGATAAATTAAATACCGTTGCAGGTCTATATTCATTGATAATATCTTTTAGCTTTTCGAAAGCTGTAACATCAACATTAAGTAAATATTCGGAGTCGACATTTGTTAAACGCCAACTTTTTTGGGGATTGCGTGAACAAGCATAAACATCGCCACGAACGGCTCTAAGACTGTGAAAAAGATTAGCTCCAATAAATCCTGAAGCTCCAATTATAAATATTGGACCTTTGAGCTTAAGAGCTTCCTGCTTTTCAACTTCGCCCCAGGTATCTGTCCAGATTAAGTTATTGTTCATGAAGTATTTTTTTTATTTGTTTTGCTATTGAATCAACATCAAGACCATTTACTTGTTGATGATAAGATTGATCCCCATAAAGTCCATTTATATATCCACCAGCACAAAGATGTCCATATGTACAATTAATATTAGATTTAAGAATTAAAGACGCAAGATTCTCGCCTATTCCACCACGACTTACATGTTCTTCTATAACCAAAAGTTTTCCTGTTTTAGAAATACTTTTATGTAATTCTTGAGTTAGTTGCAAAATTGGAATTTCAGATACAACAAATACATCTGCAATCTGTTGAAACTGTTGTTCTATAGCTTTTAATGCATTTATAATAACTGGACCCATTCCTACAATTGTAATTTTATCGCCTTTTGTTAATTGTCTAATTGGAGAAAAAGCAGGTATTTCAAGATTTTGAAGTTTTGCTCCATAACCGAGTCGTAGATAAGATGGCCCTTTATATGCAAACATTGCATCAATTGTTTTATCAACATCTTCATTACAAAATGGTACAAAACATTTCATATTTTGAAACGAACTTAATACGGCTATATCTTCGATAGCGTGATGAGTTGCACCCATAATTCCGTATCCATAACCACCACCATTACCAACAATTTTTACATTCATATTATGCAAACAGACATCAAGTCTGATTTGCTCTGCTGGTCGAAATGCAATAAATGGTGCAATACTATAACAAATTGGAATTAAACCTTCCGATGCCATTGCAGCAGCCATAGTAACAATATTTTGCTCGCTTACTCCACCATTAATAAAGCGTTCTCCAATTGCTTGCTGAATATTTTCTAATGCCATAAAGCCCAAATCGCCTGTAATGAAAATGATTGACTTATTTTCAAGGGCTAATTTTTCTATATGCTGAGCAAATTCTTTACGCATCTATAGTTTATTTATTTCGGTTATTGCTTGAATATATTGTTCATCGCTCATTGGTAAGTAATGCCATTCCATTTTATTTTCCATAAATGAGACTCCACTACCTTTTTTTGTTTTAGCTATTATGCATTTGGGTTTGTTTGAATTCCTTCTTTCAAGATTCTCGAAAGCATTATGTAATGATTCGAAATCGTTTCCATTTTTAGCAATTTCAACATCAAAATTAAATGCATTCCATTTATCGATAAATGGTTCAAGATTTAAAACATCCTCTGTTTTGCCGAACCCTTGTAACTGATTGTTATCGATAATGACATAAAGATTTTTAAGTTTATGTTGTGCTGCAAACAACGCCGCTTCCCATGTGGAACCTTCGTTACAATCGCCTTCCGATAAAACACAAAATATTTTATCGTTTTTAAGAGTAAAACGATTGGAAAAGGCAAAACCAATAGCAAGAGAAAGTCCATGCCCTAAACTGCCCGTTCCAAATGGAATTGCTGAAATAGATTTATTGCAGGGCGGGTGAGCAGCTAAAGAAGTGCCATTTTTATAAAAGGTTTCTAGTACTTTTTTCTCTAATAAACCTGCCTCAACAAGCGTAACATATAAAGCTAAAGCAGCATGACCTTTGGATAAAACAAACTTGTCGTTTTTTGTCATGCGAAAAAGGTAAAGATAAAGTAATATATCAAGGCACGATAATGAAGATCCAATATGTCCGGCATTAGCGCTTTTATAAAGCGATAATAGTACTTTTAAAGAATCTCTTTTACAACTATTTAGATTATCAAATTCCATAAATATCTGCTGTTATATATATTACAAACATACGGTATTTTTGACGAATCAGTAATTAGGAAATATTACGGTAATATTTCAATATTACCAGTTTGCTCATTTATAACAAAATCAGGAACAATATAGAATGGATAACCATCAATAGAAACTCCTATTATTTTTGTATGATCAAATATTTTCCAGACCGTCGAGGTGTCATTGAAATTTCGAAGCGAAATAAAATTATAAACAACCCGTTTTTTTTGAGTATAATCAGTCCAATAATATTTTTTGTAATTACAATAATTATAATATGGTCTAAGGTCCTGAAAAACACTATTTATCAAAACGTCATTTTTTGATAAGTTCGAAACGATACCAGCATCCCAATAATCGCCTATTCCATTTTTGATATTATATTTTTTTGATAATTCATCGGTAGCCTTAACCAAAGGAGGATAATATGCTTCAATTTTATTAAAACATTCAAATGGTGAAACTTTTTTGGCAGTGTAAATTATAAATGTAAGATAGATAATAAATAAAACACCAAAAACACTAGGAATAATATACCGATTAATGGAATAATTGAATCGTATAAATTCTAAATTTAATCCAATATTTAAAAGTGCAACAAAGAGAATTACTATATTATATCGAATACTATAACCATCAAAGTAAATACCACATACTGCCGGTGCAAAAAATGATAGAATAAAAAAGAGTACGAAATATAACGAATAGATCTTAAAATATTTATTCGTTATTGCGACTTTATCAGAAAAGAATAAGAATTTTAATGAATTGTATATTGAAAAAACAAAAGATATTATTACTAATACCATTATGCTACCCATTAATTTATTATTTGTAATAAGTACAAAATATTGATTAAACATAAATTTAAATGATGTTGTAATTGCTTCAAAAGATGTGAATAATCCCAACTCATACTTTACATTATAAAATGTGTTTTTAATAGTAGAATATATAATATAACCAATAATAGTTGTTGTTATTAATAATATTAAAATCCTTAAATTCTGTTTTCTATCAACTATTTTATTAACAAAATAAAGTAATGAAAATGCAACTATCATAGGAATACTCAAATAAACAATTGCAATAGGATTTGAAATTATTGAAAAGATATGTGTGAATATAAATAAATTACGAGTCGTATTGTTTTTAACTTTTAAGTACTTAAAGAATAAGATTAAACTTATAACAACACCGATATATGACCCTGTTTGATAGGGAAGAAAAAAACTATTAGTTAAAAAAATAAAATCAGAATTACTAATTGAATAAACTATTAGTAATGATAATAGTAAATTTGAAATAGATAGACTAATACCATCCATTGTTTTAAATATCGTTTTAAACAGATAATTAAAACTAAAAATCAATAAAAAAAATTGAACGATTCCATATATAAATTGAACCAATATTGTTTTTGTTGTAAATATTAAAATCAGCCACATTATCATACAATTGACAAAATATGACATGAATTTCCCTAAACTCCAATTTGCGATATTGTGAATGTGATTCATAACATCCTTACAATAGGCATAACAAATTAATGAATCAGAATTACAAATAAAGCTATTACCTACAATTGAATCTCCATAATTTAAAAGCGAGAATTGTTCAAGTACTAAAAAGATTAAAGAAACAATGGTAATGGAGTAACAAAAAAGTTTATAATTATTTTTTTTCATTAGATACTAATTTTGTCGATTGATTTTCTTTCTGAAAAACTTGAAAAAACGATAAGGAATAAAAGTATAAGCATTATTATAGGATCTATAATCACGCCATCATATAAATCTTTAAATAATCGATAATTCTTCGGGATAATTAATAATCCAAATAATATTATAAAACAGTAATCAAAAATTATACTTTTTTTCATGATTTTTCCTTTTAATTTTAAATCAAGGGTTAGAAAAGTTCTGTTTTTGCAATTTATAAATAAAAGGATTGGAATAAAAAAATGAATCAATTTGTAATCGGCTGAAACATAGGGCAGTAAACATATCATAATTACTAAAAGAGTAACCCTTTTCCAAAATATTTTTTCAATAAAAACAACGTATGTCGAAATCAAAATCGTTAAAATGGTAACAATGTATAAATATGGTTTTATAAAAAAAATTGAACTCATGAAAAAAGTTTCTTTAATACAATTAAATAAAGAATGACCATAATCCAGTCCCCAGTTTTGAATAACATATAACTCTTGATATCCATTTACATTTTGTTTATATAAAATCAAATAATCAGAAATTCCACCATAAAGCATCCAAATTGATACAATTGTTAAAATAAAGACTAAAATTAACGTATAAAAAATCTGTTTGTATTCTTTGTAAGAAAATAATAATATTAAGAAAACTGCAGGATAGAGCTTCATCGCTATAGCACAAGATAGTCCAATTATCGCTAATGTTTTTTTGCCTTTTTCATAATTATAGATAAACAGACAAAGTGAAATATATACTAATGATTCATTATTTGCTCTACAAAATAAAAATAGAAATGGGAATGAAAATAGTGAAAAAATTAATGAATATGTTATTGAATCAATTCTTTTTAAATCTGACATATTTATCATGAAATAATAAAATATCGAGATTAAACTTAATGACATAAAAAGAAGAAATGAAATCGTATATGTTTTAATATGACTAAATCCATGAATTAACAAATTGGCAAATGGGAAGTAGCTGCTTGATGTAGGGTTATCATATAAAGAAGTAAAATCAGTAAAACTATCAATAGGTTTAAATAAAAATGTATTTAATGGATAGGAATTTCCTTTAAAAGCCCCAACGTAATAGTGAAATATACATGAACAAATAAATCCTAATAATGTTATTAATATGAGTAGTTTTATTTTACTTTCTTTATTCATTCTACCTTTAGTTATTAAAAGTTAACTCGTTCCTTTTCAATAACATATGGTCGTTTCCTTACTTGTGTAAAGATACTTCCAATATATTCGCCTATAATGCCAAGGAAAAAAAGTTGAACCCCACCAAAGAAGAATATCCCAATAACTAAAGGAGCAATTCCAAGTTGAAAATTATTCCAGTCCATTAATTTGTAGATGAAATATATTATTGCTACAATCATACTTACAATTGATACTGCAAATCCAATGAAACTCGCCATTCGTAATGGAACCTTTGAAGAGTTCACAAAACCAAGCATTGCCATATCATAAAGAGTATAAAAATTATTTTTGGTTGTACCCTTTTCGCGTTTTGGTTGTGTATATGTAACTTCTTTTATATCAAATCCAAATTCACATATTAAGCCTCTAAAATAAGGATATGGATCGTCCAGTTTTCTTAAAATTTCGATAAATACCTTATCATATAGTCCAAAACCTGTAAAATTCTTTATTTGACGAGTATCAGAAATTTTTGCAATAAAATGATAAAACATTTTACGCATCATAAACATAAGTTTATTTTCTTTACTCTTATTTTTTACTCCAACTACAATTTTAAAATTGTTTTCCCATTCTTTAACAAATTCAAGAATCATAGGTGGTGGATCTTGCAAATCGGCAACGACAGAAATTACAGCATCACCTTTACACTGCATTAAGCCATAAAAGGGCGAACGAATATGTCCGGCATTAAATGCATTTACAATTATTTTAATATTACTATCGGTTTTCGCAATTTCTTTTAAAATACTAACAGTCTTATCTTTAGATGAATTATCGATAAAAACATGTTCGTATTGATATTGTGGCAACTGGCTCATCACAGCTTTTACTTGAGTGTAGAGATTTTCTACATTTTCTTCTTCGTTATAACAGGCAGTAAGTATGCTAATGAGTTTCATAGTGATATCTTAGAATAAAGAAATAAATTCATTATAGGTTTCAAAAATTACAGATTCTTTCAAATTATTTATACGGTTGAATTTATAATCATCGGCCATAAGTATAATTGCAAGGTCTGTATTTTCGCGT
>Ga0302288_1000019_pt1 | contig 164654 bp, 141 predicted proteins | sample III_Fen_N1_1_FD_194549 | JGI IMG/M metagenome (GOLD analysis project Ga0302288, IMG submission 194549) | Peat permafrost microbial communities from Stordalen Mire near Abisko, Sweden - III_Fen_N1_1 | ecosystem: Environmental > Terrestrial > Soil > Wetlands > Permafrost | place: Sweden: Abisko... | reverse complement strand
GAATGCCGGGTTGAGCAGGCGCGTCAATCAATTCCCGTTTCCAGTCGATGGGGTAAGCGTTCTTCCTGGCTTCTTTCAACGACAGGTAATCCGATTTTCGGCGCGTTTTCTCGTACGCCTGCTTCAGGTCGGCGTAGCGGGATAGGGTTTCCTCGATGAAACCGGCTTTTGTTGACTTGTCGGTTACCTGCTTGAGCACGGGTGCTGCCCGTGAGGCATCCTTCACGTAAAAGACACCACCCGGGTATTCGGGCGATAAGCGCAAGGCCGTGTGTAGTTCGCTGGTGGTAGCTCCTCCCAACAACACAGGCAGATCAAGTCCTTCCTTGCGGACAGCCTGAACAACTTGCTTCATCTCGTCGAGCGAAGGCGTGATGAGTCCGCTCAAGCCAATGGCGTCCACGTTGTGGGCCTTGGCTTCCAAAATGATTTTCTCACACGGCACCATGACGCCAAGGTCGATGATTTCAAATCCATTGCAAGATAATACCACGCTTACGATGTTTTTCCCGATATCGTGGACATCGCCCTTCACGGTTGCCAATAAGATTTTGATGGGTTTCACCGTTTGACGGGCTTTTTGCGCTTGGATGGTGGGTTCCAAAAAGGCCACCGCTTCTTTCATGACGCGAGCACTCTTCACCACTTGGGGCAGGAACATCTTACCGGCACCAAACAGGTCTCCTACCGTATTCATGCCCTGCATGAGTGGCTGCTCAATGATGTCAATGGCGTTGGGATACACCGTGAGGCATTCTTGCAGGTCTACCTTCAGGTAGTCTGCCACACCCCTGACCAAGGCGTGCGAAAGGCGTTCCTCCACGGTTCCGTTGCGCCAATCCTCGGTTTGCGTTACCGCTTGCTCCCGTTGGCCGTTGTTTCCGTTTTTCAGGGTTTCCGCCAATTGAAGCAATTCCTCCGTGGCTTCCGGTCGTTTATTGAGTACGACTTCTTCCGATAGCTTGAGTAGAGTAGGTTCTATTTCGTTATAGGGTACCAGTTGACCGGCATTGACAATGCCCATGTCCAATCCTGCCTTGATGGCATGGTACAGAAAAACGGCATGCAACGCCTCCCGAACCGTATCATTGCCCCGGAACGAAAACGACAAGTTGCTGATGCCCCCGCTGATTTTTGCGTGTGGCAGGTTTTTTTTGATCCATCGGCACGCTTCGATGAAATTCACTGCATAAGCATTGTGCTCGCTCATGCCCGTAGCGATGGCCAGTACGTTGGGATCGAAAATGATGTCTTCAGGTGGAAATCCGCCTGCAACCAGTAAATCGTAGGAACGCTTGGCCAATTGAATCTTCCTTTCATACGTGTCGGCCTGGCCCTGTTCGTCAAAGAGCATGACCACGACAGCGGCTCCATACTGGTGGACAAGTTTGGCTTTGGTTAGAAAGGCGCCCTCCCCTTCTTTCAAACTGATGGAGTTGACAATGGATTTGCCTTGAACGCATTTTAAACCGGCTTCAAGCACGTCCCATTTGGACGAGTCAATCATAATGGGAACCCTGGCAATGTCGGGTTCGGCCACCAAGAGGTTGAGGTATTGAACCATGCAGGTCTTGGCATCCAGCATAGCGTCGTCCATGCAAATATCGATGATCTGAGCACCGTTCTCCACTTGTTCACGAGCTACGGACAACGCCTCGTCGAAGCGTTCTTCCTTCATAAGCCGCGCGAAACGGCGGGACCCGGATACGTTGGTGCGTTCGCCGATGTTGACAAAATTGCGTGTCGGGTCTATGATCAAGGGCTCTAAGCCACTCAGTATCGTGGTTGGTTTGACTATGGGAAGTTGCCTTGGTGTGTACTGGGCCGCGAGGGCAGCAATGGCAGCAATGTGGGGCGGACGTGTGCCGCAACAACCTCCCACAATATTGACGAGTCCTTCCTCCAAATAGGTCTTTATGGTAACGGCCATGGTTTCCGGGGTCTCGTCGTACTCCCCGAATTGATTGGGCAGACCCGCGTTGGGATGCACACTGACCGGGAATGGAGACACCGCCGCAATCTCCTTCAAATAGGATTTCATCTGCGTGGCGCCAAACCCGCAATTCAACCCGCAACTGAATAGGTTAACGTGGGAAACAGAGGCTAAAAAGGCCAACAAGGTCTGGCCGGACAGGGTTCGGCCACTGGCATCGGCAACGGTGACGGAGACCATGACGGGTAAGCGCACACCCGAGTATGTTTCTTCGGCCTGAATGGCAAACAAGGCTGCTTTCGCGTTCAAGGTGTCGAAGATGGTTTCCACCAGCAACAAGTCGACTCCACCGTCTCGCAAACCCCTCACTTGTTCTCGGTAGGCGGCAACCAGGTCGTCAAAAGTGACCGAACGGGCTCCCGGGTCTGACACATCAGCCGACATGGAGGCGGTTTTGTTGGTTGGTCCCATAGAACCGGCCACAAACCGAGGTTTGTCGGGGTTGATTCGTGTGAATCGTTGTGCGGCTTCTTTAGCCAGCACGGCAGCCTGATGATTGATCTCGTAGGCAAGCGAAGCCATGTCATAATCGGATAAAGATATGGCATTCGCATTAAAGGAATTGGTTTCTATGATGTCAGCTCCTGCTTTCAGGTAGGCTTCGTGTATTTCAGTGATGGCAGCAGGCTTGGTTAGGCACAGTAGGTCGTTGTGCCCTTTGAGGTTGCAGGTGGCCTGCGCAAATCGTTCTCCCCGAAAATCCTCCTCGGTGAGTCCCAGTGTTTGGATCATGGTTCCTGTAGCTCCGTCCAACACGAGAATTCGTTCTGTAAGCAGTTGGCTAAGTGATTCAATCATACGGGTAATGGGTGATTTTTTGACAAAGGTAGGGTTTTTTCGGTTAGGAAAAGATATCTTTGCCGAGTATCCGGAACCAATAACAAGCTCATGAACGAGGTGTGTCGCGTACAGATTGCCAACAACCTGGCCATAGGTGGCAAAGGTCGTTTTGTCCTGATAGCGGGACCCTGTGCCATTGAAAGCGAGCAGCTTGTGATGGAAACAGCCGGCTACTTGAAAGAGGTCTGCACCGAACTGGGCATCCCCTTCGTCTTCAAATCCTCGTTCGACAAGGCGAACCGCTCTTCGATCCACGCATCCAGAGGGATTGGCATGGAAAAAGGATTGGAAATTCTTCAACGCGTCAAGACCGAGTTTAACGTACCCATCGTCACCGACGTCCACGAATCCTGGCAGTGCAAACCTGTTTCGGAAGTGGCCGATATGCTTCAGATTCCTGCCTTTTTATCCAGACAGACCGATTTACTCCTCGCAGCGGCTCTAACCGGCAAGGTGGTGAATGTCAAAAAAGGTCAGTTTATGGCTCCCTGGGACATGCGAAACGTCATCACGAAGATGGAGGAAGCCGGCAACCGTAACCTGTTGTTGTGTGAACGCGGCACCAGTTTTGGGTACAACAACCTGATTGTGGACATGACAGGTCTGGTCGAAATGCGCTCTTACGGCTATCCGGTGGTGTTCGACGCAACCCACTCGGTTCAAAAACCGGGGGGGCAAGGCACAAGCACCGGGGGTAACCGCGAGATGGTACCTCCTTTGATGCGGGCGGCCATGGCTGTCGGCGTAGACGGATTGTTCCTTGAAGTGCACCCGAATCCGGACAACGCCATCTCCGATGGACCGAACCAGCTACGGTTGGATGGCATCAAGGAAATACTCAAGCAGGCCGTCGAACTGGACGCATGGGTTAAACAACTGTAACAACGAACTCAACATGGATTTTATTTCAATCAGTCAAACCGTCTTCAAGCAGGAAATCGAGGAACTGGCCCACGTAAGCGCCGGCATCGGTCCTGAGATTGAGAAAGTGGTAGACATGATCTATACCTGTCCCGGAAAAGTAGTCGTAACGGGCATTGGAAAAACCGGTCTGATCGGACGTAAGATAGCCGCCTCCTTGGCCTCAACGGGAACCAAGGCCATTTTTGTTAATGCTACCGATGCCATGCATGGGGATCTGGGGATGGTAAGCCCCGGTGATGTGGTGCTGGCTATTTCGAACAGCGGCAGCACGATAGAAATTTCCAACATCCTTCTTCCGTTGCGGAAAATTGGAGCCAGCATTGTGGCCATGACAGGTCATCCTTTCTCACCGCTTGGCAGGGAAGCCGACGTGGTCTTGAACATCGGCGTGCGGAAAGAAGCGTGTCCGTTGGGGTTGGCACCTACCACTTCTACCACGGCGACATTGGTCATGGGCGATGCCCTTACCATTTGTCTGATGAAACGACGGGGGTTTACCGAAGACGAGTACGCCATGTTTCATCCGGGTGGTGCCTTGGGAAGACGGCTGTTAACCCACGTGAATGACATCATGTCAACCGAAATTCCTATCGTGAAAGAGTCCGACTTATTCAAAGATATTATTTACACGATAAGCGACAGCCGCAAGGGTATGACCATGGTTGTCAACGATCAAGACATCATGACAGGTATCATTACCGACGGGGACATCCGAAGGGCGGTACAGCATTTCGACGACATTGTTAGCAAACGCGCCAGCGACTTTATGACAGTTGGGTTCAAAAAAGTAGCCTCCAACACACAGATTGAGGAGGCTCTTCGTTTGATGACCAACAACAAGATTACGTCTCTTGCCGTCACCGAAACCGATGACCCTTCTCGGATCATCGGCATTATTACCATTCACGACATCATCATCGATTACGACTAAATCGTATACCTTATTTATTAGGCGTCGATATTAGCGTAGGTGGCGTTCGCCTCGATGAATTCACGGCGTGGGCCTACTTCGTCACCCATCAACATGGAAAAGACGTGGTCGCAATCGGCTGCGTTCTCAATGGTCACCTGACGCAACGTGCGGTGTTCAGGATCCATGGTGGTGTGCCAGAGTTGCTCGGCGTTCATTTCACCCAAGCCTTTGTACCGTTGCACATGAACGCTGGCTTCGACGCCACCACCGTACTTTTCAATGAATTGCAACCGTTGGTTTTCGTTCCAGCAATATTCTTCCACCTTTCCTTTTTTGCACAGGTAAAGTGGCGGCGTGGCGATGTACAGATAGCCGTTCTCAATCAGCACCTTCATTTGTCGGAAGAAGAAGGTCATCAACAGGGTGTCAATGTGACTTCCGTCTACATCGGCATCGGTCATGATGATGATTTTATGATAGCGCAATTTACTGATGTTGAGCGCCTTTGAATCTTCTTCGGTGCCGATGGAAACACCTAACGCGGTGTACATATCGCGGATTTCCTGGTTTTCCAGCACCTTGTGAGGCATGGCCTTTTCCACATTCAGAATTTTTCCTCGTAGCGGAAGGATGGCCTGAAACTGGCGGGAACGACCTTGCTTGGCCGTACCTCCGGCGGAATCGCCCTCAACAAGGAAGAATTCGCACTTGGTAGCGTCTTTTTCGGAACAGTCCGCCAGTTTTCCCGGCAGTCCGCCTCCGGACAACGGGTTCTTGCGTTGCACCATTTCACGGGCGTGACGGGCAGCATGACGAGCCGTAGCAGCAAGAATAACCTTATCAACAATGATCCTGGCTTCCTTGGGGTGTTCTTCCAAGTAATTGCCTAACGCTTCGCTGATGGCCTGGTCGACCGAACCGATCACTTCGTTGTTCCCCAGCTTGGTCTTGGTTTGTCCCTCGAACTGAGGTTCTGCCACCTTGATGGAAATAACGGCGGTGAGGCCTTCGCGGAAGTCGTCGCCCGAGATTTCAATCTTGATCTTGTCCAACAACTTGGAATCTTCGGCGTATTTCTTCAAGGTACGAGTCAAACCACGACGGAAACCGGCCAAGTGGGTACCCCCTTCTATGGTGTTTATGTTGTTGACGTAGGAAAAAATATTTTCGTTGTACGACTGGTTGTACATCATGGCCACCTCAACGGGCGTGCCAAACTTTTCGGTGGAGATGTGGATGACATCCTCGATAAGCGGTTCGCGGGTTGCATCCAGAAAACGGACGAATTCCCGCAGCCCTTCGGTTGAATAAAATACCTCATGCTTGAAAGTACCATCTTCGTTGATGATGCGCTTGTCGGTGAGGGTCAGCTTGATGCCCGTGTTCAGGTAGGACAACTCGCGTAAACGGCCCGCCAATACATCGTATTTGAATTCCAGCACCGTAAAAATAGAAGCGTCCGGCTTGAACGTGATGTTGGTGCCGGTCACTTCTGAGGTGCCTGACACTTCCGAGGAGCCTGACACGTGAACGCTGTTCAACGGCTTTCCACATGAATAATCCTGTGAATAGACGTTTCCGTTTCGGTATACTTCCACATGAAACTCGATGGACAGCGCGTTGACGCAGGAAACACCCACACCGTGCAAACCGCCCGATACCTTGTACGACCCCTTATCAAATTTACCACCGGCATGCAACACAGTCAATACCACTTCCAACGCGGAACGGTTTTCTTTTTCCATGATATCCACGGGGATGCCTCGACCGTTATCAATCACCGTGATGGAATTATCTTCGTTGATGCTTACCTGAATGTCGTTGCAATAACCGGCCAAGGCCTCGTCAATGGAGTTGTCAACGACCTCGTACACCAAGTGGTGAAGTCCTTTCAATCCGGTATCACCGATGTACATGGAAGGGCGTTTGCGTACCGCTTCCAATCCTTCAAGTACCTGAATGCTGTCCGCGTCGTATGACTGTGGCAATTCAATTTTTTCTTCTTCGCTCATATAGCTGTCTGTTATTGTCTTCGTTTTCTCAAAAAGTGAACAAATATACAGAAAAATACCGTGTAAACGGCCTAAAGAAAGCTACATTTTCTGTGTTTTCTGCCACAAAAACGTAGGTTTTTCCACGTTACCTACAATCGCGCTGTCTGGTGTTTTGCCGGAAAAATTTGTACCTTTGGCGGCATGGAAAAAACATGGAGATGGTTCGGCAAGAAAGATAAAATCACCTTGCCAATGTTGAAGCAAATAGGTGTTGAGGGCATCGTGACCGCCCTGTACGGCTTGCCCAACGGCGTGGTGTGGCCTTCAGCAGCCATCCTCGACCTAAAGCACTTCATCGAGGCAGGTGGATTGCGCTGGTCGGTCGTTGAAAGCCTGCCCGTGAGCGAGTCGATCAAGTACGGGGGCGATGACCGCGACGCACTCATTGACAACTACATTGAAAGCCTCAAGAACCTGGGCAAAGCTGGGGTAAAAACCATCTGCTACAACTTCATGCCCGTGATCGACTGGATTCGTACGGATCTGGCCCACCCGCTTGGCGACGGTTCAACCGCCCTATTTTTCGACAAAACCCGCTTCGCCTACTTCGACGCCTACATCCTGAAGCGCGAAAACGCCCTGGCCGACTATTCCGAGGCCATGCGCGCCGAACTGGAGCAGCTCGACAAGACCATCACCGATGCCGAAAAAGCGGCTTTGGTGGAAAACATCGTCATCAAAACGCAAGGTTTCGTGAGCGGCAACTTCAAGGAAGACGAGGAAAAGCCCCTAGAACTATTCAGAGAGTTGCTGGCTAAATACAAAAACATTGACAAGGACGCACTGCGTGAAAACATTCGCTACTTCCTAACGCGCATCATGCCGGTCTGCGAGGAGTACGACCTGAACATGTGCATCCACCCTGACGATCCCCCTTTCCAAATGCTGGGTCTGCCCCGCATTGTCACCTGTGCCGAGGACATCGACTGGTTGTACCAGGCGGTGGACAACCCCCACAACGGCCTGACTTTATGCGCCGGTTCCCTGAGTGCCGGCCCGCACAACGACCTGCCCGCCATGGCTCAACGTTTTCTGTCCCGCATCCACTTTGTCCACCTTCGTAGTACTCATGTCTTCGAAAACGGCAACTTCGTGGAAGCGCCCCATCTGGAAGGTCGCGGCCAGGTCATCGAACTCGTGCGCATCTTTGAAAGCCAGCGCCCCCACGTTCCCATGCGTGTTGACCACGGCCGATCCATGCTCGACGATGCCGAAAAGGGCTACAACGCCGGCTACCCTTTCTACGGCCGTATGTTCGCCCTCGCCCAGATTGACGGGGTTATGGCTGCGGTGAGGCAAGGGTTGGGGAAAAATTAAATTCCTTGCTTTTTTCGTATTCGAGAAACGCTCCCTTTCGTCCGGGGATATGACACCGTGCTCCGCTAGTCCTTCGTTGGTTGTCACTCGACAGCGCCACAATTTGTTTGTCTCTGACGAGCCTTCACAAAATTGTAGGGCGCTCTCTTCGTGCCCCCTGCACTCGGCCGTCGAAGTCGCACTAGTCCCACATCCCCTCCCTCAGTTCGCTTTCACGATTGATGAAGGGCAGTGCCAACCAGCCAATGAGCAGGTTCAGTAAAAACAAAAACAGAATCACCCAATTACACTCTTCTTAGGAGATCGTGATTCATAAGGAGCATACGATGGTTGGAGTAATTACGTTCAATTTTTTAGGGATAGGTTATTACAAAATTCATTTTTTTCAAGTCATCCATACTTAAATCGTAACGCTTTTCTATTTTATAACCATCCCTGATTTCTTCCCAGGTGTACTTATTCAATGTATCAGCATGAAAAATGAAAACGGACAAAGTATCGTTTGGTAAATATTTATCAAAGAATTTGTCCCAATCTAAAGTGACCACTACAACCTGTTTTTTTCCTGGATAAATTCTAGCTTCACGGAAAACGTTATTTAACGGCAAACTAGTATCAGGATAAGCTGACTTAAGCGTATCTCCACCCGCTAAATAATACCCAATAGGATATGTGGCGTTGTTTACTAGAGTCAAATTGTATTCTTCTCTTTCCCAGAAGAAATCACAACTTGAAAAACTTAGTGATAGCAATAGGATAAGTACTATTTTAGTTATCGTTTTGTTCATCATCTTGTCCTCCTATCTTTTCTTGGAAAATAAGTATTATTGGTCACCCTGTCTTCAAAATCACCTTGAATCTCATCCTTAATATTTATTTTCAAATAATTACCGAGACTTCTCCCTCCTCGTTTTACAGCGTTTTCGTTTGTTGAAAATATTCCAACCCCAACCTTCGAATCGCTGTAAGTGTTTGAATCACGTGTTTATTCTTCAAATTCTACCCTCTCAGCCAACTGTAAGAAATAGTCATTTGACCATATTTCAAGGCTCTCACTATTTATAATGAATGGCTCCACGTCCTGTTTTACCATCTTTATATCGGTTGAAGCAAGCCGTTCTTTCAACAGCCGAAGGAATTCTTCTTTGTTTACTTCCATTCCGTTAAACACCCGGATGCGTTCCTGCAGGTGAACAAAATCCAATTTCACCCCATTTCTCACATACCATTCGAAGTCATACCAGTCGCGGCCTTTAACCCGGTTCTTCCAGGCTCTGAAAACCAACGCGTGCATCTTTCCTGCAAATAAATCGGGCAGGGTAAAGCAGCGTGTCATAAACGAAAACGGTTGCAACACTAACTTCTGCTCGGTTTGAAACAGCAAAGGTGGTTGAGTGTCCACCTCTATTTTAATTTTTACACTTCCTTCTGTTTGGAAGGCAACGTCGTACACCTCGGTGTTATCTTTCAGAAAGGCAGATTCTACTTTTCCAAACGTACGTTTGTCCTTTTTGGTGATAACAACCTCCCGTCCTACGGTGTTGAATTCCTCTATGATGGAAGGAAAAAAGTGTTCCAACTTGAACGTGGCATCAGGTGCCAACAAGGAGAAATCCATATCCTCAGAGAAACGTTCCAGTTTATGAAATATCCGTAGACATGTGCCACCATAAAAGGCGGCATTGTTGAAGAATCCTCCACGATACAGTCCGGCTAATGTGATTTGTTGCATCACTTCATGCATGGCATTGCGACGGTTTCTGTCGGTCACCTGTTGGTGCTGCGATAGCATCTGTTCAAATACCTCATTCATCGCGTTACTAGTTTGAGGATGTTCCTAATTGCAGCCTTTTTCTTGCCTGCTTGTATGCATTGTTCGAAAATACGACTGTCCATCCGATAAAATGCATCCATGTCGAAACGAAGATTCTCTTCCAAATAAATCAGTAGGTCTTTTTGAAACCGCACATTCAGATTCTGTGTATGGATGATTACATCGCACAGGGCTTTTTCGGGGCTGGCTATAAGAAAGGCAGTATCATCTTTTGCCTCGCGTCTTATCCCTATGGAAAAATAGTCCTTGGTACATTGAGTGTAGTCGAACTTCCCCAGTGTGTTTATAAACACCCTCGAATGCTTGGTGGTCATTGATTGAACGGTGTGAACACCCTCGGGAATCAGTCCGTAATAGCGCAAAGCTGATTCCCTGGATACATACGAAGGTCCATAGAGGTGGTTGGCAATAAGCTCCACGGAGACTAGTTTTCCACTTTCATGGGGCGACGCTACGTACATGCCTTTCTTGAGTCTGATAAGTATACCAGACTTTTCCATCTCACTGACTTTGTTGTGTACCGACTTGTGGTCGGGATACATCGATGTTAGGACTGCAAAATCAACGGGGGTATTACCTATTTCTGAGAGCTTCATCATGCAACTTTCTTTATGCAGGGACAAAGATAGTAATTTCCGGAATAGATAATCCTATTTTATTCCATTATCTGTACGTGGAATGACTATTTCCCCACACTCTTGTTATTAAACGATGAAACGTCAATGAGGTCTTGGTTGTCGTTGTCGAAGGTTACGGTGACACTGTCACCGATGGCGGTGATGGGAAATTCATTGGAAACCTGAGAGGAACCAATAAATATGGATTTGATACCACGTAGGGTGAAATAGTAAAACGTGTTGCCGTTTTTACTATCGCCGTTGATTCGAGTGATGACGGCGTTTAGCACGTTCCGTTCCGACTTGCTTTTGGCCGTTAATTTTCCGCCGGTTGAGTTGAACGCGTTTTTATAGGCCATCAATGTTTCGCGGAGTGTATTGCCCACCCCTACCACGGTATAATCTTCAATGGCGACCATGGCAAACATTTTCACAAGCCCTCCGTTGTCCTTGAGGGTCATGACGTAGGTCGGAATGTTGTTGATGTTGTAGGGGATGGGGGCCGAGGTGTAATACCCCTTTTCCTGAACCTTCCCTTTGGCCGAGTTTTGGGCAGCAACTTCAGTGGCGCCACTTTGTTTGTACCACACCGCCTTTTTGGTGCGTGTGTCAACCAGCACAAAGCCCACGGTGGATTCGTCCGAACCGATGGACGTGAGTCCGGTGTACCAATAGGCACGGTTGTCTTCACCGTACACCAAGGTGACCGGTTCGGTAATTTTCAGCTTGCTCTCGTTCGAAAAATTCCAGTAACCCTTCACGTAGTTGCCCCAGTCGTTGAGTTGTTTCTCGACGAAACCAGCCGGCTGAATGCGGTCAATCCACGCCGGAGCGTTGGAAATGCTGTATTGATGAATGTCGCCGGTTTGAGCGTTCAGTACCAAAACACCGGTTGCGTCTTCACCGTAAAAACCCACTTTCTTTTTGTAGGTTGAAATCACCCAGTAAGGTGTTCCTTCATCGTCTATTTCAAACGTATAATCGGTCAGTCCTACACACATATACCCCTTGAAATAGACATACCGCTCCAGGTCGTCAAAGAAATAGGCTTCGGGTTGATACTTAATTTTGACGTTCTTTCCGTTAAGTTGTTGTACCAGCTTCACGTCGCGTTCGTTGGTGGCGTTGACCATCACGTAGCCACTCGAACCTTCCCGATTCGATAGCCATTTGAAAAAGCCGGAATGGAGCAAGGGGGCAACCCAATATAGTTCGTCATTCACCTTTTGAATGCTGAACGTTCCCAGCGTTACTTGGCTTCCCAAGGCCGGCTGTGACCCCAAGACTTTATCGCCGAGCTGTTCAGCCAAGGCTTGATCGACCACGCGAATTTTTTCCAACGAGATAGGAATCATGTGATTGGAAAGATTTTCCCCCACTTCTACCTTTCCTATCAAGGCTTTGTAGTCTTGGTTGCGAATCAAGGCCCAAGACGAAACTGCAGGTAGTATGATCATGTATATCAATAAAATACCCAAGAGTATCAACGTTGGTTTCCCCACGTTTCTGCTTACGTGAAACTGTTGATCAATCACGACAACCGAAATAGCCTTTTGACCCAACAACACCCAAAGGATGATTAGTACGGTGAGTGCTATGGGTAAGCCCCAAAAACCGTAATTAAGGACGGGCATGCCAAAATAAAGGATCAAGAAAGAAATCAGCATCAGGACGAGGCTTTTCTTCAGCGTTTTCATTGAGGTGTTGGATTAATTGAACCCGTTTAAGGATTGGTACAAATATACATGAATTGTTTTATAACAGAATTAGTCCATTTCATTTGGCCGAACTAAAAATCAGGCCTATTTTTACAGAGAAGAAACACATCTACTTTAAATCGTACTATATGAATAATCTCAAAAAGAAAATTGGTTTTATCGGGTTGGGAGTCATGGGGAAGCCGATGGCAAAAAACCTACTCAAGGCCGGGTATTCCCTGACTGCTTTTGACCTTAATCCCGATTCGTTAAAGGAAGTCGTCGCAGCCGGAGCAAAGCAAGGTACATCGCCCGCTCAAATAGGAGCATCGTGTGAAATCATCATCACCATGCTTCCCAATTCTCCACACGTTGAACAGGTAATTACCGGCAAGAACGGCATTCTGGAAGGTGCAAAACCCGGTACCCTCATCATCGACATGAGCTCCATTTCACCCATCGTTGCCAAGAAGCTGTACGCTGCGGCAGCGGAAAAAGGGGTAGATATGTTGGACGCACCGGTTAGTGGTGGCGAGCCCAAGGCAAAAGACGGTACGATGTCCATCATGGTAGGTGGCAAGGAAGCCATTTTCGAATCAGTGAAGGATATGCTGTTGTCGATGGGTGGGTCGGCTATTTTGATTGGAGAAATCGGCAGCGGTAATATCTGTAAGCTGGCCAACCAAATCATGGTTGCGCTGCATCTTGCCGCCGTTTCGGAAGCCATGGTTTTCGCTGAAAAAGCAGGTGTTGATACGGAAAAGGTGTATCAGGCCATTCGTGGCGGATTGGCTGGAAGCACGGTGCTTGATGCAAAAATGCCGCTCATTCTTGACAGGAATTTCAAACCGGGTGGCCCTATTCGGATGCATACCAAAGACCTGTTGAACGTACGGGATGCAGCGCTTGAAATTGATGCACCCATTCCGTTGACCACGCAGGTGTTGGAATTCATGAAAGCGATGAAGGCCGATGGCAAGCAGGAGCATGACCACTGTGGCATCATCCAGTACTGGGAAAAATTGGCCAATGTGGAAGTAAAAAGGAGATAAGTTTTTACCAGTAAAGGGCTACTTCGTTCTTTTTCTGGTTTGAACTCATGATGTAGTCGATGTTGTTGGCTCTGAATACCTGGGTTTGGGTCGGGCCGGCCTCTTCTTCCAGCACTTCGCGGGTAAACTTTCCGTTGGCCAGATTCGTCGCTTTGAACATGTCAAGCGTAAACGAGCCCCTTCTGTTTCCGACCACAATAACGGGTTCCTTATTGAAGGTTCCGCAGCTTAGTCCGTGACCGAACGAGAGGGTATCGCTGAATTTGAGTTCCCAGTCTGAACCGCTCTTTTTGTACACGCTCAGGGTTTCGCCATGGAACGGTTCAATCGTTACGAGCTCATCTTGTCCGTCGCCGTCTAAATCGATAAAGCCAAACTCGCTGACTTCCTTGTTGAACAGGGGTTTGATCACCCATTTGTCACCGGGCAGTTGATCGAGGTAGAAAATACCTTCAGCACCCGAAACACACAGGGTTTCCACCCCATTTACCGTGGTTCGCAACATGCCGTGATTTCTCAGGATGCTGTTGTCAATCAGTTCAGGCGTTTGCGGCATGCCGGTTTTTTCATCTAAGCGAATGACGTAGATTTCAGCTTTTTGCGACCAATCAGTCGGATTTTCTTTGAATTTGCTGCACGATACGGCAATCAGGTAATTCTTTCCGTTCCGATGAAGGATATCACAGCGGTGGGCAAACGGCAAGGCCATGGCTTTGGTGGTCACCCATTTCCCACCCGCACGGTTGTGCATGAATACGCCGGCTTCCAGACCAACGAAGGGCGGAAATAAACCCATGATGGAAAAGAACAGGTCCGGATTACCGGGTACAGGAACAAAACTCATGACGCCACCCGGGCAGCCATCCACGAAACTGGAAACGCCGGTGTTGAGGTTGTAGAGTTGCACGTCCGGTTTGGTTTCCGAACCGCCACCAACAAACGTTTCTGAGCCAATCTGAAAGGCATTGGCGGTATACACCGATTCGATGTTGAGAATAATTTTTTTATTCATTGTCTAGTTGTTTACAAGATTTCCTTGATTGTTGCTGCCATTGTATCGAGAATAAGGTAACACGATGCTGAACCGGCATCCATTACTCCCCTTGATCGTTCACCCAGTCGACTGGAACGGCCAATTTTTGCCACCATGTCAATGGTGCTGTCACGACCTTCAAGAGCAGCTTTGCTCATGGTGTCAAGTGCCATCGAAAAAGGTTGATTCTCTGCTACAGCACGCTCAAAAGCCCCCACTGCCGGTATAAGCACGTCCATCAATGTCTTATCGCCCACTTCGGCCTGAGAGACCGTGCGAATGGCTTCCAGAGCGGCTTTCAGCGCTGTCATAAAATCTTCAGCAGCAAGGTTTTCTTTTCCGTCGAGGGATTTGCCAAGTGCAATGAAAAATTTACCATAGAGTGGCCCCATGGAACCCCCTATCTTCAACATCAGTATTTTTCCCAGTGTCTGTAATCCGTAAGAAATGCCACCCGGTTCTTTGTCAAGTGCTTCCCTGCAGAGTGTAAACCCCTTGTTCATATTGATGCCGTGGTCTCCATCGCCAATGGCCCCATCTATATCGCTCAGGTACTGTTTGTTCTCTTGTATGGTGCGGATGATCCTGTCAACCAATAAACTACCTTGTGCTTGTGAAAACGTATCCATTATCTAGTTGAATGTTTATCCGATTAAACTGAACTGACGCAGGCCAACCGAATCGGCTTCGTAGTCAAAACAGGTTTTTAATTCATCATCAAGCTTCATCACAGAAAGCGTGGCACCGGCCATTTCCAGCGAGGTGAAGTAATTCCCCACCAATGCGCGATAGATGGTGATGCCCTTTTTGTCCATGATTTTTTTTACTTCATTGAATAGAATGTACAATTCCATGACGGGGGTTGAACCAAGGCCGGAAATCAGTACAATCACTTCATCGTTTTCAACAAAAGGAAGATCAGGTAGGACAACAGCACACATACGTGCAGCAATTTGTGCGGCGGATTCCAGTGTGGTTACCTCGATACCGGGTTCTCCGTGATGGCCGATACCGACTTCCATGGTTCCGGGCTCAATGCTGAAATTGGAATGCCCCACCTCGGGAATAGTACAGGGACTCAGGCCTACGCCCATACTCCGTGTATTGTCGATGGCTTTCTGTGCCATAGCCAGTACCTCCTTCAAGTTTCCACCCATGGCGGCTTTTGCACCGCCGACTTTCCACATGAGTATTTCTCCGGCAACGCCGCGTCTTTTTTTACTGTCGAAAAGGGGGGCCGATGGTACATCGTCATTGGCCACGACTTTGCCTACTTTTATGCCTTCGTCTTCAGCTAATTCCATCGCCATGGAAACATTCATGTTATCTCCGGCATAATTTCCGTACAGAATGGCAACACCTTCTCCTGAATCGGCTTCTTTGATGGCATCGTAAAACATCTGTGCGGGTGGGGAGGAAAATAACTCACCGACAGCTACGGCATCGACCATGTTTCTGCCTATATAGCCAACGAAGGCTGGTTTATGTCCGGATCCCCCTCCGGTGACGATGCCGACTTTGTTTTTTACCGGTGCTTTGATGTATTTCAGTACACGGTCGTTTTCGGTTGTCGATACCAAGTCTGTATGTACGTTGATGAATCCTTGTAGCATTTCATCGACTACGTTGCTTGGATCGTTGATGATTTTCTGCATGATCTGTTAAGGTTTATACGTTATAGTTATCGTTCCGGATGAAACGATTTTTTTTCGAGCGCCCTCATCTGATCGACCTTTTCCTGAGAACCGCCACCGAGAAACTCTGACTTTAGCCAGGCATCCACAATGGTTTTGGCCAGCTCAGGCCCGATGACCCTTGCTCCCATGGTTAATACCTGAGCATCGTTGCTTTTTCTGAGCCTTTCTGCCGAAAAAACATCATGGCACACACCGGCATACACGGTTTCAACTTTATTGGCAATCATGGCCATGCCCAATCCTGTTCCACAAATCAAGATTCCTCTGTCGAATGTACCCTCTTTTATTTTTAGGGCAAGGTTGTATCCTATCTCGGGATAAAAAGCATCCTTTTTTCCAGATAGGTAATCAAGGTCTGTAATATCGACACCGGCACGTGTAAGATGATCGACAAGAATCTTTTTCAATGCTGTTGCAGCATCATCACAATCGATAACAATTTTCATCGGAGTATCCATATTGAGATTTAACGGTATTCTGCGCTACTAAAAAAAGAAATGCAATTATACACTTTTTATTAGTTTTTACCACTATGTGTTATTCCGATATTTGTCGATTAACGAGAGTGAGTGTGGTATGTGACGAAAAGGGTGCCTCGTTTCCGGGGCACCCTTCGTTTTACGTTCAGGGAGTTAGGCTATCAGAGTTTGCTGACCGATTTGGCCAACTTAGACTTCAAATTGCCTGCCTTGTTCTTGTGAATGATGTTCTTGCTGGCCAATCTGTCCAACATGGATGACACTTTAGGTAAAAGGCCTTCTGCGACCTCCTTATCGGTTGTGGCACGCAAGTCACGAACGGCGTTTCTTGTCGTCTTGGCATAATACCGGTTGTGCAAACGCTTGGTAAGTGTCTGACGAATCCTTTTCAGTGATGATTGATGATTGGCCATTTCTAATATCGTTTATTTGTTCAATAGCTGTTTTTGTAGCCCATAGGGGAGTCGAACCCCTCTTTCAAGAATGAAAATCTTGCGTCCTAACCGATAGACGAATGGGCCTTCCTAATGCACCCGTAGTTCATCCATTGATGTTCATCCGGAAAGCGGGTGCAAAGATAGAATCCTTTTTTCGATTGGCAAACCTTTTAAGAAGATTTTTGCCAAAAAGATCGATTTTCCGGAGACTAAAGCCCTCTAATTCGTGTTGTTCAGTTGATTTTCAGTGTTTTTTTATATCCTTCCTCATCGTTCAGCACCCGGACGGCCTGCTCTAAACATCGATCTGATTTGAGAGATTGTTGCAATTCGCCCGATTGATAGTAATATCGACTGATGATTTCAGTGCTCAACATCAACTCGACATCCGATTTATTGGCCTCTATGTCCGTTTCAATGTCAGCGTTGGCCAGCTTAGCTTCAAGCGCCTTCAGCTCGTCTTTCACGCGATCGGCCAACTGTTCGTCTTCAAGCAACCGCTTGAGTTTCGTCAGTTCTTTTTGACTGTCTCGCTCATAGGAAAAGCCACGCTCCTTGACGAATTGTTGGAAATCGGAGAAATCCTTGTCAGTCAAAGCGAACGATGCTACGGGTGGAATGGTTTGATGGGCTCTTGCGTAGCGGTTGGCAAAATCAAAGAAATACATCCCATCGATGAGGGCATAGAGGAGTGGGGCGCCCACCCTGTCTTCGCATGCGATGTCGGGCTGAATGCCTCCTCCGTCACGCACAGGACGACCTACCTTCGTGTAGAACGTGTGCATGAGGCTGTCGGGAATCCTTCCCACGCTGCCATCCTTATTCCTATCCGAGTAATTGATGGCCTGAATACATCGGCCGCTTGGAATGTAATACTTCGCTGTGGTGAGTTTGACCAAACCATTGTAGGGGATGCTTCGGGTGGTTTGCACCAAGCCTTTTCCGTAGGTACGGGTTCCCAAAATGATGGCCCTGTCTAGATCCTGAAGGGCGCCGCAAACAATTTCGGAAGAAGAGGCCGAACCACTGTTTGCCAAAACAACCAAAGGCATGAGGGTGTCGATGGGTTCCTTTGTGGTATTATACGTTTGATCCCATTGACGTTGCTTGCCTTTTGTGCTGACTATTTCCTGGCCTTTTGGAACGAACAGGTTGCAGATGGCAACGGCCTCATCCAGCAGTCCACCGCCGTTGCCTCTCAGGTCGAGAATCATCTTTTTGGCTCCTTTCGCCTTCAATTCCATCAAGGCCTGTTGTACTTCCTGATAGGCTTTGTCGGTAAATCCGTTCAGGTTGATGTAACCGACTTCCGCATCAATCATGCCGTGATAGGCAACCTGATTAATCAGTATGCGTTCGCGGAGAAACTTCCGCTTGATGGGTTTGTCCACCCCTTCCCGCTTTACCACCACGGTCAGTTCTGTTCCGGGCGCTCCCTTCAATAACTCACTGGCTTGTTGATTGGATCCGGCATCGAGTTTCACGTTGTCAATTTCCAACAGGACATCGCCGGGTTTCAGTCCGGCTTTTTGTGCCGGCATGTTCTCATACAATTCCAAGATGATCACATTCGAGCCGCGCTGACCAATGACGGCTCCTACTCCACCGTATTCTCCCGTGGTCATGAACTTCAAATCGCCTGTTTGTGATTCCGGAATGTAGTTCGTGTAGGGGTCAAAGGTGGACATCAAGCCATTGATGGCGTTGCCCAATGCATTCTCCGGCGAGACACTGTCCACGTAATATTGATCCAACTCGCGGTACAACATGTGCAGAATATCCCATTGCTTGGAGATTTCAAAGCTTTTCTGTGCCGAAAGCGGAAAAGCAACAAATAGAACTAGTAGGGCCGAAATCGATATCGACTTGGAAATACGCAAAAAGGATGCACGTTGCATGAGCAGTTGCTGTTTAAGTTAATAGTGGCACAAAACGGCATCCCAACCGGCCTGATCAAGCTTGGGTCCGATGTATTCGACAACTTTCCCCGCTGCAATGGTGCCGTATCGCAAGCAGTCTGACAGTGTTTTTTCAGAGGCCAATCCGTACAGAAAACCGGCAGCAAACAAATCGCCTGCTCCTGTGGTATCGACACATATGGCCTTAACGGCAGGCATGCCCACCGTTTCATCGCCGCGGCAAGCCATGGCTCCCTTTTCGCCCAGTTTGACGATGGCGATGTCTACCCGTTCTGCCATCCAGGCCAAGGCCTTCGTGGGCTCCATGCCGGTCAAGGCCATGGCCTCTTCTTCATTGGCAAAAACCAGGTCAACATGGGTTTCAATGAGGGAGCACAAAAACTCCCTGTTGTCTTCCACCACATTGTAACTTGCCAAATCCAAAGCCACGCGTAAACCCGCTGCTTTGGCATGTACAATGGCTGCAAGAATTAATTCATGATTCTGCACCAGATACCCTTCAATGTAAAACAGGTCATAGCCTTCAAACAGGGACGGCTCAATTTCGTGAGCCATAAAAGAGGCAGCGGCTCCCAGAAAGGTAGCGAAGGTGCGCTGTCCATCGGGGGAGATGAACACCAGGCATTGCCCCGAAGATTGTCCATCTTCAAACATGTGCGCCACCACACCGTGATGTTCCAAATCGTTCCGGTAATGATCTCCTACGTGGTCGGCATGAACTTTGCCAACAAAACCGGAGGTGATTCCCATTTTGGAAACGCCTGTCATGGTGTTCGCCGCCGAACCGCCACAAACAAGTTGCTTTGGCATTTCTTCGATGCGGTGTTGCAATGCGTCAAAGGTCGATTTGTCTATGAGCTGCATGCTACCTCTCGGCAGGCCCAGTTCTATGAGTAATTCATCGGAGGGAAGCTGTACCAAAACATCGGTTAACGCGTTGCCCATCCCTAGTATCTTGTACATGTTCTTTTTTTGGACAAAGATATTGCATTATTCGAGAAATACTCGTACTTTTGCAGCGCATTTTTTGGTAAAGGAGTGCAACATTCTTCAGTAGCTCAGTTGGTTAGAGCATCTGACTGTTAATCAGAGGGTCGTAGGTTCAAGTCCTACCTGAAGAGCTGTTATTTTTACTAATTACTTGTTTTATTATTCTTCAGTAGCTCAGTTGGTTAGAGCATCTGACTGTTAATCAGAGGGTCGTAGGTTCAAGTCCTACCTGAAGAGCGCAAAGGGCTGTATCCATTCACTGGTGCAGCCTTTTTCACACCCGTCAATCCCTTTTACACCATGAATCCCTCGTCCTTCCCCCGACATCCTTTGGCACATTTCCTCCACTGCCCGGCCTGCGGTTCTTCGAAATGGGTGGTGAATAACGAAAAATCAAAGCGTTGCCTTGATTGCGAATTTGTGTATTACGGCAACATGTCGGCGGCGGTAGCCGTATTTATCCTGAACAAAGAGGGAGAGTTGCTGGTGTGCCGACGAAAAAAAGAGCCGGCAGCCGGAACACTCGACCTGCCCGGTGGTTTTGTCGATATCGGCGAGACGGCTGAAGAGGCGGCCATTCGTGAAATTCAAGAAGAATTAGGCCTTTGTGTAACACATCTTAGGTATTTTACATCTATCCCCAACGAATACCTGTACTCGAACATGGTGATTGACACCTTGGACCTGCTTTACGTGGGGGAAGTATCGGATTTCAGCAATCTAAAGGCTGCTGATGACGTAGAAGAGGCTTTTTTCGCGCCTCTTAACACTATTTCACCTGTTGACTTCGGGTTAAATTCAATAAAAAAAGGTATCATTGCGTTTTTAAAAGAGACCCCATGAAACGATTTCTCGTCACAGGCCTTTCGTTCGTCGTTTTCCTGCTGACTACTACTGCACAGATCTCCACTCCCAAGGGTGATCCAGACCAACTGTTTTACATCGCTACCGAACAATTTCAACGGGGAGAATTCGCCGGAAGTTACCGCGCCATCAACACGTGGCTTCAGGAAACGCCAAGTAGCTATCACTTGGAAGAAGCCCAATTCATCATGGCTGCTTCCTCATGGGAACTGAACCGGAGAGAAACCAGCTTATTACTGATCGGCTTTCTGAAAAAATGGCCAGCCTCTCCATACGCGGTCAATGCCTATTACCTGTTGGGATGTTCCGCCATGGAAGCCGGACAATTCGAAGACGCGATGGCCTACTTCAAGCGTTGCCCGGAATCTGCCCTATCTCCGGTTGAACGGATAAACTATGCTTTCCGATTGGCCTATACGGCCATGCAACGCGGTGATAGGGAAACGGCGCAACGACTCTTTTCCAAACTGGCCTCCGGAGAAAGTAGATACGCCGCCTCAGCCGGTTTCTTTTTGGCGTACATGAATTATACCGAAGGAAAAGCAAATGAGGCGCTGAAGGGTTTTGCTCCTTACACCAACAACGAACAACTGAATGCGAGCCTGCCTTGCCTGAACGTGCAACTGCTTTACGCCAGCGGGGAAAACAAGGAGGCAATTGAGATGACTCGATCGCTGGTGGGACAGGTTTCCGATAAGGTGCTTCAAACTGAAATGGTACGCATCCTGGCTGCAGCCTGCTTCGACAACAAGGAATACGCAGACTCCAGACAGGCTTACATTGTTTACATGAGCCAGGATCCGACCGTTCACCCCACCGACGTGTACCGTATCGGAGTGCTCAATTACATCGCCGATGAATACGATAAGGCCATTACCCGGTTGTCTACCTTGGTTGACCGAAAAGACGCCATTGGCCAGAGTGCTGTATATCATCTGGGATTGTGCTACTTGAAAAAGAAAAACAACCAACAGGCGCGCATGTGTTTTGAGCAAGCCAGCCTCCTCAATTTTGACGCTTCCACTCAGGAAAAAGCCCTTTACAACTATGCCGTGTTGTGTTACGACACAGAATATAGTGCCTTCAATGAGCAGGTGAACGCCTTTTTGCGTTTTTTGGAAGCTTTTCCGAAATCTGAGCTGGCAGAAAAGGCTAACAGCTATTTGGCTGAAGCTTTGCTTTCCTCTAAAGACTACCAACGCTCCCTTGCCGTGATCAATGGGGTTAAAAAACCGGACGCCTCCTTAATAAAGACCAAGGCGAAGTTGCTTTTTTTGCTGGGTTCGGAATCGCTGTCGAACAAATCGTACAAACAAGCACTGGCTTATTTCGACCAATCACTTGCACTGACGGGCAAGACCGGCCCCGGTGTGGTGGAAATATACTACTGGAGAGGGGAAGCCAACTTCGAGCTTGAACATTACATGGACGCTCAAGCCGATTTCAAGGTCTTTATCGACCAACCCGAAGCCAAGAAGATGAGTGCCTGGTTATCTGCTATTTACGGCATTGGATACTGTGGATTTGAACTCCATAACTTTCCAGAAGCCCTGTCCAGTTTTGAATCCTTTACCACATCGTCGGGAGCAGAAAAAGACAGTCGTTACCCGGATGTACTGAATCGCATGGGCGACTGCCAACACATGCTGAAACACTACGACAAAGCTGCCCAACTGTTTCAAAAGTCCGATAAAGCCACCCAAGGTGGCAACGATTACGCGGTGTATCAACAATCCATGATGCTGGGCTTGCAAAAGCAGTATCAAGCCAAGTTGAATGTACTCAAGCAATTTGAAACGCGTTTTAGCGGCTCAGACCTTATTGATGACGCCCTGCTCGAAACAGGCAAGACCTATGCTTCCCTTTCTGATTGGTCATCGGCTATTTCCTCCTTCACCAAGTTAATGGATCGTTTTCCCACCAGTCCCTTGTCTAGAAAAGCCGGCATCCAGATAGCGCTGATCCAGGTAAACAACCACGATGTTGCACTGGCCATTGATTCGTATAAACGCGTCATTGAGCGCTACCCAAAAAGCCAAGAGGCGCAGACAGCCCTTAGCGACTTGAAAATGCTCTATATCGAGAACAACCAAGTCGCTGACTATGTGAACTACACAAAAAATCTTGACATACCCATTACCATGGATTCAGGGGAGCAGGATTCCCTTACCTTCATGGCAGCCGAGGTTCAGTTGATGAATGGAAACGATAGCGAAGCCAAGGCGGCTTTTGAAAACTACATCGACCTGTTCCCGAATGGAAACCATGTTATCGACTCGCACTACCACCTGGCAAAATTGAGCCTGTCTGAAAACGATGAAGCGGATGCCATCACGCACTTAGCCTTTGTGGCCAACCAAACCGGAAACCTATTCCAGACTGAAAGCCTAGAGCTCTTGGCTTCGCTTTACCTGAAACAAAACCGTTTTGATGAAGCCGCGGCTCAATTTGCTGTGCTGGAAATGTTGTCGTCAGATAAAAAAACCAGACACACCGCTCAAATGGGTCTGTTGCACTGTGGCGTTGGCCTCAAAAACGACAAGGATATCATCACGTTAGCCTCAACCTTGCTTGCTGAAAAAGACGTTGACACAGATAACATGGTAGAAGCACGCTATTACAGGGCAAAATCGTACCTGAACACCGATAAGACAGACCTGGCAAAAGCTGACCTGCTACTTTTATCCAAGGAGGTGAAAACAGCGTATGGTGCTGAATCCTGTTTTTTGCTGGCTGAACTGTACTTCAAACAAAATGATCTCAAGGAATCGGAAACAATCATCAACCAATTCATCAAGGACGGTACTCCACACGCTTACTGGTTGGCTCATGGCTTCCTGTTGCTGGCTGACATCAACATGCAACGTAAAGATGATTTTCAGGCCAAGCAATACCTGCTGAGTTTGAAGGAAAACTACAAAGCCGACGACGACATCGCCGGATTGATTGAAGCACGTTTGAACAAGATTTCTCAACGAAACAACTAACTCGATGCTGACGCGTACACATACTGTCGTTATTCTGCTCACCTTATTTCTGCAACATTCATTCGTGATGAGCGTCCAAGCCGGACGTGTACAAGCTGTCCACAAGGACACCCTCATCCGACGCGACCTTATACTGGAGAAGGAGTACGTACCGTCGGTGGATATGCCGTCCAAACAATTCGTACTTCCCCCTGTGGAACCGGTTTCTCTCCAAAAAAGAGCGGCTGATTTTTCCTTATCCGAGAATCCTGCTTCGCTTAAGGGGTTCTATAACCCACTGCCTGCCCCTTCGTTGACCATTGACTATCCCGCTCAACAAAAATGGGGATACTTCAGTTTTGCAGGGGGCAGCAAAACAGCATTCATGGGTGATGCGCAAGTGAATGTAATCAGGCAATCGAAACAAACGTTGGATATTCGTCTGTTGCACCGGTCTATCTTCGGGGATATCGCCAATTACATGGGAGTGGATACGCGTTCATACATGAATCAGAACCGAATGATGGCCAATTACACCCTGCACATACCCGCCAATGAATTGACGGTAAGTCTGGGCGAACGTTACAATGCCTGGAACTACTATGGTTCATGGAAGACTCCGACAACTACTGATAACCTTGCTGCCGTTTCACTTCCCAAAGCGCAGTGGCTTTGGGACACCCAATACTCGTTGGGTGTGTCAAGTAAAGACTTTCCATCAAAGAAGCTGAAATACAGCGCACTAGCACAAGGTCATCTTTTCTACTTAGGTAAAGGCATCAATGCACCGGGCGCCACGACCATGACCCAGGGAGGAAAGGAAAATGAGCTGAAGGTGACGGGAAATATGGAATATGCTTTTTCCAAAGGTATTTCTTTTGGCGCCAACGTTGATTTGACGAAGCTGAGTTACAGGGAACCTTCCACCTTTCCCCTCCTTGAAGCATATTACACCAACCCTGCCAGCACCCGCAATTCATTTACCGATCAAAGTTGGCTGCAAGTGAATCCGTTTGCCCGCTTCACTTGGAAACAATGGATGGTCACTGCCGGTCTGAACGTCTCATTTCCCACGCTCGAATCGGAACGAGTGAAATGGAGCCCAACCCTGCAAGGCAGCACGTCCTTGAGCGACAAAGCAGCGTTTAGGGTCTCCTTGGACGGAAAGGTTTTGCCACAATCGTACCGGGAAGGGTTTGATCGAAATCCCTACCTGGATCCGTACATTCACCTCCAAACGGCGTTTCAAGCACTTTGTGCAACAGCCGCTTTTGATTACAAGCCCATCAAGAATTTGCGTATCAGTCCACAGTTGGAATACGCCATTACAAACAACAAGGCCTTTTTCTACAACGCGATGCCCGGCCTGACCGATGTGATCAACACGACTTATGGTGGGGTTTTCTCTGCCAAGTATTTGAACGAGAACAGACTTACCATTGGAACCGATGCGTATTATAATTTCAGGACAAAACTGCGGTTTTTCACCCAAGTTCAGTACAACCACTACATGAACTACAGTAAAGACGCGGCCTTTGACCTTTTAATGAAAAACAACCGGAATGCATGGTATCAACCCGGATTTGTTGCTCGCTTTCGCTTGGATGCATCTATCCTAACTAACGTATCCACATTTGTGGATTACCAGATCGCGGCACTTCGATATGCTCCCACTCCAACTGACCTGATGCACCACATGGATGATATCCACGACCTGCAAATTGGGGTATCCTGGGAATTGGCCAAAAACGTGCAAGTGTTTTTTCGTTTGAACAACCTGCTCGATCAGCGGTATGAACAGTGGTACGGTTATAAGACGCATGGTTTCTCCGCACTTATCGGCGGATACGTGACATTTTAACCTGCCATGCTGGTCAAGACCAACGCCATTGTATTGCATTGCTTGCCCTACGGAGACACGACCTACATCGTTCACCTTTATTCGGAAGACTTTGGTCGAGTAAGCTATATGGCGCGGCTGGTTTCAAGCAAACGGTCGGGAATCAGGCGGTCCCAACTCCAACCATTGACCGTGGTTGAAATACTGGCCGACCATAAAGCCAACAGACAACTGCAACAACTGAAGGAGGTACGATGCCTGACGACTGCGGGCAACCTGTTGTTTGATGTGAGAAAAACCACCATCTCCCTGTTTTTAGCCGAGGTGTTGTACCGTTCCATCAGAGACACGGAAAAAAACCCGGCCCTGTTTGAATTTTTGGCTCGTTCCATCGAATGGCTTGACCTGTGCGATAAAGGGATGGCTAATTTTCACCTGGTTTTCCTGATCAAACTGACCCGGTACCTCGGTTTTTATCCCAACCTCGAAGGCCAACAACCGGGTTGGTGCTTCGACCTCCAGGGCGGGGAGTTCGTGCCCGAACGCCCTATGCACAATGCCTGGCTCAATCCAGCTGAATCAACCTTGTTTGCCAAGCTGATGCGGATCAATTACGAGAACATGGGTGCTTATGCGTTCCATCACGCCGAACGGATGGATTTGTTGCGCCAGATGCTCAACTACTATCGCATGCACCTCACCGATTTTCCAGCCATCAAGTCGTTGGAAGTACTCCAGGAAGTGTTCGCCGTGGACTAACGTTAGGAACCGCTTAGGTTCACTTCGTTGAACAGTAGGGAAGGAATTTGGAAGGCGTTGTTCCGCCTGGGGTCGTTGCCAATTTCCTGCAACGAGGACCACAAGGTGAGCATGTTGCCTGTTATGTTCATCTCGGCAATTGGCCGGACAATGTGGCCATGCTCAAGAAGGAACCCTTCAATGCCGAACGAGAAATCGCCTGAACTGGAATTGCAGTTCCCTCCGTTGAATCCCGTTACCAAAACGCCTCTTTCCACTCCACCCATCATCTGTTCACAGGTTCGGGTACCGGGCATAAGCACCAGCCGTGAAGGTCCGCTTATGGTCTGGGGCATTCCCATTTTTGAGGCAAAATAGGTGTCAAGAAAATAGGTTTTCAACACGCCGTTGTCGAAAATGGGGCGATGCTTGGTGGCTATGCCTTCGTTGTCAAACCAACGCGAACCAAACGCAGCCGGTACATGAGGATCATCCACCAAAACCACCTTCTCTGAAACAATCTGTTGATCTATCTTATTGAGCAAGAAGGAATTGTTTTGCTGCAAGGAGGAGCCGCTGATGGCTGATAACAGGGGCGACAACAAACGTGCACTGTTTAGGTTGTCTACCAATAAGGCATACTTACCGGAAGGTGCTTTCTGCTGACCTATCTTATCCAAGGCTCTGCGCAGGGCCTCCTTGCCAATGTTTTTTTTGATTAAATCGTTATAGGTAAGTGCTTGGTCATACCAGTATGCTTCGGGTTTTGCCTCCCCCTTTCCCTTCACCGAAACGTTGGCCGACAAAGAATAGTAACTCACGGCTTGTTCGCCTTCAAACCCGTTGCTGGCTATTAGGTAATGCGTGGAGCACCCATCGTTCCAGTTCGATTGCACAGATAGCAAGCGCTTGTCGGTGCCAAAAATCTCTGCCGCCGTTTCCTTCGCCAAATCCAGTTTCTGATCAGGACCGATTTGGTTGTATGTATCGTCAAATAACTGCAAGGAAGTAGCTTTCCCGGAAAAATACAGTTCCGGAGAAGGTAATTTCCGGTCGGTGTCGGGTGCTAAATACTTCACGGCTTCTACCGCTTCGTTAATGAACAAAGCCAGTTCGTCTTTAACCAAGCGATTGGTAGAAAAGGCACCATATTTGCCATCCACAAATACGTGAAAGGCCAGCTGCCGTTCGGTAGATTGCTGTAGCCTGTCCAACTGATCATTCCGTACTTCAAATTCGGTGTCTGACCCTTGGTACAACAGGACACGCGCTTCCTGACAGCCCTGATTGAGGGCATGTTCCATGGCCCACTGGGCCAACTCTTTTTGTTCAATCGACAACATGCTTTCTATGGGATGATTTAGTGAAGCCCTCCGACTGTCAGTTTTTGAATCAGGGCTGAAGGCATGCCGCAGGTGACCGGACAACTTTGCCCATCCTTTCCGCAGGTCCATGTGCCGTTGTCCATACTATAATTATCGGCCACCATGACGATGTCGGCCAACGCCTTGGGCCCGTTTCCAATGATGTTGATATCGCGGATGGGGCTTGTCAATTTACCTTGTTCAATCAGATAGCCCGATTTGACGAAAAAAGTGAAGTCACCGGCACCTATTTGAACCTCGCCGTTGGTGAAGGATGTGACAAAAACGCCTTTTTTTACGGAGGCTATCAGTTCGCTTTCTGTAGATTGCCCGTTTTCCATATAGGTTGCCCTCATACGGGGCAAGGGCGCACTGCGAAACGACTCCCTGCGTCCGTTACCGGTGGGCAGTGAGTTGTAATGCTTGGCACTGATGCGGTCGTGTAAATACGAGGTAAGGATTCCCTCTCGCACCAAATAGGTCTTTTGTCCCTCCGTTCCTTCATCGTCCATGTTCACGGCTCCGCGATTGTACAATATGGTTCCGTCGTCAACAACATTGACAAAAGGACTGGCAACTTGTTGGTTCAGTTTATCGGAGAATATGGACACCCCTTTTCGGTTGAAGTCGGCTTCAAACGCGTGTCCAATGGCCTCGTGCAGGAAAATACCGGAACCTCCGGCTCCCAATACTACGGCCATTTCACCCCCCTTGGGTTTTTCTGCTCTAAACATGATGGCTGTTTCCTCTACCGCCTCTTTGGCAATGTCCTGGACCAATTGCTCGGACAAACACTCAAAACCCGACCTGAACGAGCGGGCTGCCCTTCCGTTTTCAAACACCCCGTTTTCTTCCATGATGCAGGTGGCAGTCAAGGAAACCATGGGTCGGTAGTCACCATACATAACGCCATCGGTGTTGATAAAAAACACGTGCGTGACACTGTCAGACAGGCTGACCATCGCTTTACTTACGCGTTTGTCCAGTGCAAAGATGGTGTCGTTTACCCGTTGCACAAAAGGTATTCGTTGACCAATGGATACTTCTTCCCAAGCATGGATTACCGGATAGCGATTGGTCGCCGGGGTTTTCCAGGCAAAAGGCGGAAGTTTCGTTGTTAATGAGGATGAGGCAATGCGGGCTGCGGTACGGGCTGCGTTTAGCATGTCATCGAGAGTGGTACTTTCCACATAGGCGTACCCCGTTTGATCACCGGCCAATACGCGTACACCAACGCCGTAATCAATGCCAGAAAAGGTGGAGTTTACCTCTCCGTCTCGGAGCGATATCGAATGGTTAAACGTGTGTTCAAAAAAAAGATCGGCGTAGTCGCCCCCTTTTTCCAAAGCGGCCGACAATACGAGCCGCAGGTCTTTCTCCGACACGGCAAAATGATCCAAAGAAGGTCTTGAGGCGTTATTCATTGTCCATAAAATAGGAGGCGCAAGTTACCACATCCCACGTAATAATACAAATAGGTGAAAGCTGTTGCCTGTGTCAAAGAAAAACAGTACTTTTGCCACCGTTCGCTGGAAACATGGTCCTGTAGTTCAATGGATAGAACGAAAGTTTCCTAAACTTTAGATTCGAGTTCGATTCTCGGCGGGACTACAACAAATTCCTTTCCACCGTTTCTCATTTTCGGGTTTTCACACCGACGCAAACTATGACATTTGAAGAATTAGCCCTGGAGGACGAAGTGTTGGACGGCTTATGGTCCATGAACTTTCGCGAGTGCACCCCCGTCCAGGAACTATCTATTCCTATTCTACTTGATGGCAAGGATCTAATTGCCTGTGCACAGACAGGTACCGGCAAGACCGCCGCCTACTTGCTGCCCATATTAAATCGCTTGGTAAAAGAAGAGCACCCCGAAGAGGCCATCAACGCCATAATCATGGTGCCGACCCGTGAGTTGGCGCAACAAATTGACCAACAAGTAACCGGATTTGCTTATTTCCTGCCTGTTTCCTCCGTCGCCGTATACGGTGGTAGCGACGGCATCGTGTGGGAACAGCAGAAAAAAGGCCTTCAGGCAGGGGTTGACATTGTCATTGCCACACCGGGACGCCTCCTTTCCTACCTGAAACTGGGGTTGATCGACTTGTCCCGCGTGGAATACTTCATCCTGGATGAAGCCGATCGCATGCTGGACATGGGCTTTTTTGATGACATCATGCAGGTGGTCAAGGAGCTGCCCCGCAGGCGTCAGACCATGTTGTTTTCCGCCACCATGCCGCCCAAGATCCGGGAAATGGCCAAAACCATCATGAATGAACCGGCCGAAATCCGATTGGCCGTTTCCAAACCGAACGAGAATATATTGCAATCGGCCTACATCTGCTACGAACGGCAAAAGGCCTATATCGTAAAAAGCCTGTTTACCGACGCATTGCCGGATAAGGCCATCATCTTCGCTTCTTCGAAAATCAAGGTCAAGGAAGTCACTCGTACGTTGAGGGGCATGAAGCTGCCCGTGGCTGAAATGCACTCCGACCTCGATCAGGCCGAGCGCGATCGCACCATGCAGGCCTTTAGGTCAGGCGCCGTAAACATCCTGGTGGCAACGGACATTGTCTCCAGGGGCATCGACATTGAGGACATCAGCGTAATCATCAACTACGACATGCCGCACGATGCAGAAGACTACGTACACCGCATTGGTCGTACGGCCAGGGCCAGCGCCGAAGGCTTGTCTATCTCCTTTGTTTCCGAAGATGAACAAGAAATCTTTTCTAAAATTGAACGCTTTGTGGGAAAGACCATCTACCGGATTCCCTTGCCTGAAGAAGTGGGTGAAGGGCCTGAATATGACCCCTCTAAACCCAGGAGCAGCGGTTATGGTAAAAAAGGAAAGGGACGGAATTTCCGCCCCAGAAACTAAGGACCCGCCACCTCAAAGAGGATAGCCTTTGTCTTTATCGCTTATACATCCGTTCCCGTTGTTCCTTGACCAACGGATCTGTCACGTAATTTTCGTAATCCGTCATCTTATCGATGATACCGTTGGGTGTCAGCTCGATAATACGGTTACAAACAGTCTGGATGAACTCACGGTCGTGCGATGCCATCAGGATGTTGCCTTTGAACCCCACCAAGGTATTGTTGAAGGCCTGAATGGATTCAAGGTCAAGGTGGTTAGCCGGAGAGTCGAGTATCATCACGTTGGCGTTCTTCAACATCATCCTGGAAATCATACACCGCATTTTTTCCCCTCCAGACAATACCGAAGACTTTTTGAAAATTTCCTCACCAGAGAAAAGCATTTTTCCCAGATAGCCGCGGATATAGCTTTCGCTGGTGTCGCTGGAGAACTGACCCAACCATTCCACCAGGTTTAAGTCGGTGTTGAAGAATTCGTTGTTGTCGAGCGGCATATAGGCCGTTGTGATGGTGACGCCCCAATTGAAGGTGCCATTGTCCGGATGTCTTAATCCGTTAATCACTTCAAAAAATGCAGTCATAGCACGCGAGTCGCGTGAAAGGAAACAAATTTTGTCGCCCTTTTCTACGTTGAAATTAACATCCTTAAATAAGAGATCGCCATCCTGACTGACGGTTAGGCCATGGATTTCCAATACGGTGTTACCAGGTTCACGTTCGGGCGTAAAAATAATACCCGGATAGCGTCTTGAAGAAGGTTGAATATCGTCCACATTGAGCTTTTCCAACATTTTTCGACGGCTGGTCGCTTGACGGGATTTGGCCACATTGGCGGAAAAGCGTCGGATAAACTCTTCCAATTCCTTGCGCTTTTCGTCCGTCTTCTTATTTTGGGTTTGCTGCTGGCGCAAGGCTAACTGGCTGGATTCGTACCAAAACGAATAGTTGCCTGCAAATTGCTGTATTTTTGTAAAGTCAATATCGATGGTGTGCGTGGAAACAGAGTCCAAAAACTTTCTATCGTGAGACACCACCAAAACGGTGTTATCGTATTCGGCCAGATAGTTTTCCAACCACATCACCGTATCCACGTCCAAATCATTGGTGGGTTCATCCAACAACAAATTGTCCGGTTTGCCAAACAAGGCTCTGGCCAAAAGCACCCTTACCTTTTCCTTAGCACCAATATCGGCCATCAGTGTGTCGTGCAAATTTTCTCTTACGCCCAAACCGCTCAATAACGAGGCGGCGTCGCTTTCGGCATTCCAGCCTTGCATTTCCGCAAACTGCTCCTCCAGGTCGGCAGCTCTCAAACCGTCTGCGTCGGTGAAGTTTTCCTTCATGTAGATGGTATCCTTTTCGTGCTTCACCGCCCATAATTTGGTGTGACCCATCATTACCGTATCCAATACGGTGTAGGCATCAAACTTGAAGTGGTCTTGTTCAAGCACCGACAAGCGCTCGCCTGGACCAAAAACAATGGTACCTCTGACCGGATCGATTTCGCCGGCCAAGACGCGTAATAAAGTGGATTTTCCGGAGCCGTTGGCACCTATGATGCCGTAACAGTTTCCTGGAGTGAATGTAAGGTTGACGTCCTGAAATAGAACTCGTTTGCCAAATTGAACTTGTAGATTGCTGACTTTTATCATTATTATCGAAAAAATGTGGCCTTTCACAAAGCCGGTTTTGGGTTGCTCTTTTCGCAAAGGGGCTGCAAAGGTAGCTATTTTTTTGTAAAAAACCAGAGGCTGTCTTGGTAGGCAGCCTCTGGAAAATTACGACGTATTTAATCTTCTTTGCGTGGTTTGTAATCAGATTTATCCCGGTTTCTGCCATCACCGTGCGGGCGGTCACCTCTGTCACGAGCAGGGCGGTCAGAGCGCTCGGGACGATCGGTACGTTCGGGACGCTCCACATAACCCTCGGGTTTAGGAAGCAACACCTTACGTGACAATTTGTATTTCCCCGTCTTGGGGTCAACGTCCAGTAGTTTGACATCGATTTCGTCTCCTTCTTTGAAGCCGGCAGCTTCAACCGTTTCGAGGCGAGCCCAGTCGAATTCCGAGATGTGCAGCAAGCCGTCTTTTCCGGGCATGAATTCTACGAACGCGCCGTAAGGCATGATGGAACGAATCTTTCCGCGGTAGGTACCACCCGGTTCAGGGATGGCTACGATCGACTTGATCTTCATCATGGCGGCGTCTATGACTGCCTTGTTGTTGGCAGCCACTTCTACGCGGCCTTTTCCTTCAAGTTCTTCGATGGAAACAGAGGCGCCCGTTTCTTCTTGAATGCCTTGTATGATCTTGCCACCAGGGCCAATAATGGCTCCAATAAATTCCTTAGGAATCCAGATGACTTCGATGCGCGGAGCGTTTGGTTTGAGATCGGGTCTTGGTTCAACCAAGGTTTCAGCAATTTTTCCGAGAATGTGCAAGCGGCCTTCGCGAGCCTGCAACAAAGCGGTCTCCAGAATTTCATAGCTCAACCCGTCTACCTTGATGTCCATCTGAGTGGCGGTGATACCGTCTTTAGTTCCGGTCACCTTGAAGTCCATATCACCCAAATGATCTTCATCTCCGAGGATGTCTGACAGAACGGCAAAATTCTTTCCGTTGTTTTCAGAAATCAAACCCATGGCAATACCGGATACAGGTTTTTTGATTGGAACACCGGCATCCATCAATGCCAGGGTTCCGGCGCAGACAGTAGCCATTGAAGATGAACCGTTTGATTCGAGTATGTCGGAAACGACACGTACTACATAAGGGTATCCTTTGGGCAACATGCCCTTGATGGCACGATGGGCCAAATTTCCATGACCAATCTCACGACGACCTACACCACGGCTGGCACGAGCCTCACCGGTGGAGAAGGGGGGAAAGTTGTAATGAAGTAGGAATCGTTCTTTTCCTTGGTTCAATACATCATCAATCATCTTTTCGTCCGTCTTGGTACCCAGTGTGACCGAAGTCAGTGATTGGGTCTCTCCACGGGTAAAAATGGCTGAACCGTGGCATCCGGGGAGGTAATCTACCTCCGACCAAATAGGACGGATTTCCGTAGTCGTACGACCATCGAGGCGCTTGCCTTCATCGAGGATGCAACGACGCATGGCTTCTTTTTCCACTGCGTGGTAGTAGCGACCTACAAGCTCACCCTTTTCGGCTAAGACTTGCTGATCCATTGCTTCCTTGTATGCTTTCACTATGTTCGCAAAGCCAGCAATGCGTGCGTGCTTGTCGGTGTTACCGGAAGCAGCAATGGCATATGCCTGTTTGAATGTCTTATCCCAAATATCTTTTTTCAGGTCTTCATCGTTCACTTCGTGGCAATAGGTACGTTTAACCGTCTTTCCTGCCAACTGCGCAAGATCAAGTTGCGCCTGACATTGAATCTTGATGGCTTCGTGAGCCACCTTAAGGGCTTCAAGCAAATCAGCTTCCTGAACCTCATCCATTTCGCCTTCCACCATCATGATGTTTTCCATCGTGGCACCGACCATGATGTCCATGTCCGCTTTTTCCAAATCAGAAAAAGTTGGATTGACCTTGAATTTTCCATCAATGCGGACTACGCGTACTTCAGAAATAGGACCGTTGAAGGGTATATCAGATACGGCCAACGCTGCTGAAGCTGCCAAACCGGCCAACGCATCGGGCATGTCCTCACCATCGGCTGAAAACAATATCACGTTGACAATGGTATCAGCATGAAAATCGTCCGGAAAAAGAGGACGCAAGACGCGGTCCACCAACCTGCAAACCAAGATTTCAGAATCGCCTGCGCGACCTTCTCGTTTGGTGAAACCCCCGGGGAAACGGCCTGAAGCCGCAAATTTTTCTTTGTACTCCACTTGAAGCGGCATGAAATCCGTTCCAGGTGTGGCATCTTGGTTGGCACAAACGGTTGCCAGCAACATGGTGTTACCCATGCGAACCATAACAGATCCGTCTGCTTGCTTGGCCAATTTGCCCGTTTCAATGGTGATGGTCCTTCCATCACCTAATTCAATCGTCTTGACAATTGGGTTAATCATAAAAAGCGTCTTTGTTAATTGTCTTTATTTCTATACATAAAATCGCGCAAAGGTATAAAAAGAATCCGACATGTCGGCTTTTTACCCTCCATTCGTTTGGCAATGATGGCAATATTCCTTAGGTTTGTCCCGCGAAACAATCCCCATGAACGTATCATCACGTATCTTTTTGTTGCTGCTGTGCCTGCTTGTCACAGCGGTGGGATGCGACAACGGCCCGTCTTTTGTCGTCGAAGGCAAGGTAAGTCACGCCGAAGGTAAAATGCTCTACTTCGAGCGCTTTGGATTGAATGCCGTCGATGTGCTTGATTCCTTCAAATTGAACAAAGAGGGTCGCTTCCGTTTTAAAACCCAACTACCCGATGCGCCGGAGTTTTTTCGCTTGCGGATTGACAGGCGTTACATTCAGTTAGCCTCCGATTCCCAACGAACCGTCATCCTTTCGGCGGACGGAAAACAATTCGGAAAAACCTACGAGGTGAAGGGTTCCACCCCCTGTGAACGCATCCGTGAATTATCCATCCAACAAGGCATTACGCTTCACAAGGCTGACTCCCTGGTCAGTGCGAAGAAAAATGGGACAATGACCGATAACGCTTACCAAAAGGCCCTTACAGACTTGTTTGCGGCAAACAGGAAACAATCAAGAGCCGTCATCCTTGAAGATCCCCTCTCTCCGGCAGCCTATTACGCGCTCTTTCAGAAGTATTACGATTACCTGTTGTTCGACCCGTACGATCGCGAAGACAACGCCTGCTATGTAGCCGTGGCTACCGCATGGGATCTTTACTACAAAGAGGCAGATCGGACCAAGCACCTGGTCAATCTGGTACTTCCTGCAATCAGGGCTCTCAGACGGGAAAGCCGTGCAATGAAAATAAACGTGGTGAAAAAGGACAAGGCCAGCTTCTATGAAGTCTCACTTCCTAATGTCTACAACAAAGTTGTTCCTTTGAGTTCGCTTTTGGGCAAGGTCATCCTGCTTGATTTCACAGTATACCAAGCCGATTTCTCACCCAGTCGGACACTTTATTTGCGCGAATTATACGAAGCCTTCTCTCAAAAAGGGTTTGCCATCTATCAAGTCTCGTTCGATTCGGACGTGCATTTTTGGAAAACCGGCGCTTCCAGCCTGCCTTGGGTTTGCGTCAGAGAATCGAGCGGAACCGAGTCGCTGATGCTCGGCAACTACAATATAACGAAGCTTCCCACCTTCTTCTTGATTGACAGGAATGGCAACATCATTAGCAGAGACATACCGGTAAAAGACCTTTACAAGCAGATACAGAAGCTGCTGTGAAAAATGTTTAAAAACACGCGAATAAGTCTTGGCGACTACGTAAATAATTATTACATTTGTACTTATACAATGAGAGTTCCGGTTACGGCTGGAATTCTTTTTATTTTTTACGAAACCGATATAATGATCAAAAGGAGGACCCATCCATGGCTGTGAGTTACATGACCGAAGACGGTTACAAAAAATTACAACAGGAAATCGAGCAACTAGAGTCGATAGAACGTCCACGTATCTCCCAACAAATAGCCGACGCCCGCGACAAGGGCGACTTGTCGGAAAATGCGGAATACGACGCGGCAAAGGAGGCTCAGGGAATGCTTGAGATGAAAATATCCCAGCTTAAGGAGCTATTCCTGAATGCGCGCATTCTTGACGAGAGCCGCATCAATACCGATCACGTTCAAATCTTAACCATGGTGACCTTGTTGAACACCAAGACCAAACAACAGATGCAATATTCCATCGTATCTGAATCTGAGACGAACCTGAAAGAACGTAAAATATCAGTCAGTACCCCCATTGCCAAAGGGTTGTTGGGAAAAAGCGTAGGCGATATCGTAGATATCACGGTACCTGCCGGTGTATTGAGCTTTCAGGTATTAAAAATTGAACTCGCAAAATGACCTCATCATGGCAAGTATTTTCAGTCGAATCATTGCTGGAGAGATTCCTTGTTACAAAATAGCCGAGAACGACCGCTTCTTTGCCTTTCTCGATATCAATCCTTTGACCAAGGGTCATACCTTGGTTATTCCAAAACAAGAGACCGATTACCTGTTTGACCTTTCCGATGATGACGTTGCCGGCATCACCGTGTTTGCCAAGCGTATCGCCGCAGCCATGAAGGAAACCTTGCCCTGCAAACGCATCGGTCTTGCAGTCATTGGGCTCGAGGTGCCCCATGCTCACATTCACCTGATTCCCATTCAGAAGGAAACAGACATGCTTTTCTCCAATCCAAAGCTGAAACTCGAACCTTCAGAAATGGAATCCATCGCTGCATCCATTCGTAAACAGCTGGATCAATAGAAAATTTATCTCGAAAATCTAATCCCTGGAAGCCATCCGGAATCCCACAGATCCCGAATAGGAAGTGGGTGCATTCTTACCCCTGTTGCTGACACGCAGCTGCCGTGAACTAATGTCGGCCCATCCGCCACCGCGCCTCACCTTTTCTTTCACAGCCGCTTTTTCGGCTTCATCGTCTGTCATTCCCATGGGGTCAACTTGCGCCTTTGATGAGTAAGCGGCGTACCAATCACCGCACCATTCCCACACATTGCCGCTCATATCGTACAAGCCCCGTTCATTGGGCGCTTTTCCACCCACCGGTTGGGCAAAATACTCGATTCCATCTTGGTAATTGGTATTAGAGGCATACCAAGCCACTATATTAGGGTTGGCCCCGCCACTGTACACGTAGCCGTGACTCGACTTACCCCCTCTGGCTGCATATTCCCATTGAGCCTCAGTGGGTAAAAAGCCGCCGGCCCATCGGCAAAACTCGTTGGCGCCATACCAAGTAACGTTGGTCATGGGTACATTCTCGTAACCGGTTACAGGAAACCATTTTGTTGAATCGGCATCGAAGTAGATGTTCTTGGGTTTGGCTTCAAAATAATTGTGGGTCTTGCCACTATTGGTAATACTCGATCCGTTCATTGATATTTTTCGGCTGTTCAGGAAAATGACAAATTGTGCTGTTGTCACTTCGTATTTACTTATCCTGAAATTGCTCAAGGTAACCTGATGAACCGGTTTTTCAGCATCAGAAGCTACTGAATCCTGTTCCTGCGTGGCACCCATACTAAACGAACCTCCTTCAACCAATACCATATCCTTATTCATTTCAGGATCAACCGGTTGGAATGCATAAGTGGCACCGTAATACGTTTTATCGCCCATAATCGCATACGCCACAAATCGATAGATAGAATCAGGGCTCAAACCGGATAATGTGACTGTGAAGTCGGTCAACGAACCCGTTGCCTGAATGCTTCTGGCTGTTGATACAGTAGGATTGTTTAGCGTGCTTGAAAAGCAAAGACCGGCTGCTTCCAATGTACCTCCTTCTACAGCAACGGTACATCGAACCGTGGCAGACGAGTCTGTCACATTGTCCACATGATACGTCTTCGGTGAAACGCTCACCTTAACTTCATCTTTTTCACAGGCTTGAAACAAACAGCTTATAAAAATTGCCGGCAATATTAGCTTGCTGATAGATATTCTTCGGGTCATTTTGGTTGACTTCTGGGTTAGGAATGTGCAACTTCCACTACGGAATCATGCAAAAGTATAAAAAAAGGCCCTGCCACCATTCAATGTAGGAGGATTTATCGTTTTTTTGGATTTGTACTATACCGGATCGATGTCAAAAACAACCTGAACGGAACGGTACGCGGTTATTCGTTTCATCTCCTCCCGAATTCGGTACAAAAATTGTTTGGCTTCAGTTACAGATAAGGTAATATCCAGTTTGATGTACACGGATTGTCTGTGCTGATTCCTGATGCGCGAAACCGCCGGCTTATCAGGCCCAAGAACCCTGTCACCAAAAACGGGGACGCACCGTTGAGCGAAGAATTCAGCAGCACTTTTTACCACATTGAAATCTACATCCCTGATAGACAGGTGAATGAAACGGGTATACGGGGGGTAGGCAAATAACTGCCTAACAGCCATTTCTTCGTTAAAAAAGCCGATGTAATCTTGGTTTACCACTTGTTGTACAACAGGGTTGTCGGGATGTGAGGTTTGGATGATAACCAACCCCCGTTGATCCCGGCGTCCACCCCTTCCTCCTACCTGAGCCATCAATTGAAACGCACGCTCGTGAGACCTAAAATCGGGGAAAGACAGCATTTGGTCGGCATTCAGGATACCCACCAACCGAACCCGGCTGAAATCCAATCCTTTTGAAACCAATTGAGTACCAATCAGTACCTGCGCTTTTCCGGCCTGAAACTGCTTTAAAATACCGGTACAGGCCGCAAGGCTCCTGGACGTATCTGTATCCAACCTAAGTGTTGACACATCTGAAAAAAGCCGATGGACTTCTTCTTCCACCTGTTCCGTTCCAAAACCAACAGAGGCCGGTTTCGGTTCTCCACAGGATGGACAAACGGAAGGAACCTCTTGATCGAGTCCGCAATAGTGACAGGTGAGACGTCCCAGGTGTTTGTGATACGTCAGGGCTACGTCGCACCGCGGACATTTTGGAACCCAATCGCAGACCCTGCATGTGATCAGGGGAGCAAACCCCCGTCGGTTCTGAAAAAGGATAATCTGTTCGTTGGCTTCCAGCGCCGTTTGCATCGCTTCAATCAGTGGTGGCGAAAGGATGGACTTCATCTTTTTCCTGCGCTTCAAGTCTTTCACATCAACCGCGATGACTTCAGGGAGTTGGGTATCGGCGTAACGATGAAACAACTCCGTCAAACCATATTGCCCCATATGGCACCTGGCGTAGCTTTCCAACGAAGGCGTGGCCGAACCAAGCACGGTTTTTGCTCCATGCATGGAAGCCAGTACCAACGCTGCGTTTCTTGCGTGATAGCGAGGTGCAGGGTCTTGTTGTTTGTAACTGCTGTCGTGTTCTTCGTCAACCACCACCAGGCCCAGTTTTCTAAACGGAAGAAAAATGGATGATCGCACACCGAGGATTACGTTGAACCCATCTTCCTGACGAAGTTGTCGCCAAACCTCCAACCTGTCCCGCTCCGACAACCCCGAATGATAAATGCCCAGTGTTGAGCCGAAAACCTGCTTCAGCCTATCGGCTAACTGGGTGGTCAAAGCAATTTCAGGCACAAGAAATAAAGCCTGAGACCCTTCTTCAATGCATTGATGAATCAAATGCAGGTAAAGCGCGGTCTTGCCCGAAGAGGTATATCCATGCAACAAGCATACGGCATGCTTATCTAATTGCTGTTTGAGGTCATCGAGCGCCGTTTTTTGGTATGATGTCAACGTAGGCAAAGGCATCGTCGGCTCTGCTGCCTGTTTCGGACAGATTTCCTCGTAACAATCCAACACGCCACGCTCGCACAACAACTTCAACGTAGCCGGAGTCGATTCGGCTTGGTTTAACAACGTCTTTCGGGATACCACACGCCTCCCTTCTTCTGAAACACAGGTGTCCGTAAGTTGCATAAAAAGGCGCAACAGCACCACTTGCTTTTTTGCCCTGGCCATACTGAGCAACAGGGTGTCAACTGCCAGACTGTTCGATTCATAGAGGGGATTCATCCGCACATATACCTCACGGCGCTCCAAACGCAACTGCCATTTGTCGTCATCGGCCGAAGCCGGCCTTAGGGCAGCGGGAAGGGCGGCATTCAACACTTCGCCCGTGGTACAACAGTAATATCCAGCAATCCATGACCAAAACGAAAAATCCCTTTCACCAAGGAATGGGCTTTCGTCCAGGACCTTGAGAATATCTTTTATTCGAGATGTAGCAGGCGGACGGTTATGAATGGACTGCACGATACCCGTCATCTGTTTCCTGTTCCCAAACGGGACCAACACCCGACAGCCCACCTTGAGCTGTGGCATCCATTCTATAGGCACTTTGTACGTGAAAGTGACTTCCAACGGCAACGGCAACAACACATCGGTGTATGAGGCTGTTTCCATCACAGTTGCAACGTGGCAATCAGGGGGTAATGATCGGAAATCTTCACCTTGTCAACCTTTACCTCCACTGTTTTTAACGAAGGAGAATGCAAGATGTAATCAATCCTGAACAAAAATAAATTCTCATGAAAGGTGTTGCCCCATCCCATTCCTTTTTCCACCCAAGAATCGGTCAAGCCTTCAGCGATGGTATGGTACACATAAGAGCCGGGGATATCATTAAAATCGCCACAAACAATCACCGGATTTCCACAAGCGCGAACTTCATCTGATACGGCCCTGGCTTGCGCGGCTCTTATGCTGGTAGCTGAGCCCACCTTTAAGCCCAGCAATTTGGCAACAGTTTTCAACTCTTCTGTTTCTCCGGCACTTTTTATCAGGTTGGTGTAATGGTCCTTTTCCTTCCGATTCAGTTTATTCGATTCAAGGTGGTTGTTGATAACCGTAACTGTTTTGTCGTCGATTTTGAAATCGTAGCGATAAGAAGAATTGGAAAGGCTTTCATAATTGATACGGCGACAGGAAATAACAGGATATTTTGACAGACAAACCACGGAATAACGCCCTTCGGAAGACCCGGATAAAACATACCGATACGCCTTAAGTGCTTTTCTCGTTTTCTTTTCTTTCAAACGAGTATGCAAAAAATCCGTTCCAACTTCCTGAAGGCAAACGATATCGGCACCACTATTTGCAATGTACTCAATGACAGGATGCAGCCCGCTTTTCTCCGAATCTTTGACAAAATCAAAATACATCACATTGAATGACATTATTTTAACCGTATTATGCTCTTCAAGCTTAGTGGTTGCATTTAGGGGGAACCAGGTACGACAAGACCCAATGGTTAGCAACAAACCTGCCAACGAAATCAACAACCATAGTTTAAAACGCATCAACCAGTATATCAGAAAAACAACATTGACCAACGCGACAAGAGGAAACGCATAACACAGCAAGGAAAGGATGGGAGAAGTGGCCGGATTCAGCTTATACGCGTAACCGGTTAACAACAGTAACAGCACAACGCCAACATTTGCAGTGAGAAACACCGAATGCAGCAAACGGTGAACTACATACATAAAAGATGGCTTACGGGGCTGCCTCATGGTCCTTTCAATGATTGGTTTGGTTGCTCATCTCAAACAATTGTTTCTTTTCTTCCTTAGAAAGACTGTCGTATCCCGATTGCTTCACTTTATCCAAAATCGTATCCAATTGCGTTTCCTCTTGTCTTTTACGATTCCGATAAACTTGATCAACATCGACCGTGCGGTTTGTCGTTTCTTTTTTGGAGCGCTTGTACGTGACTTTCATCTTGGGCCCTTTTTTCTTGAACGATAAGCGATAAACCAGTCGGTCAAACCAACCAACCAGGTTAATACCCCTTCGTGAAGTCAGTCCCACCGTCAAACCATACAACGCACCTCCCATGTGGGCCAAAAGCGCCCCTTCGCTTTCCGGATTGAACCCAAGCACATCCAATCCAATCATAATCAATGCCAAGTATTTCAATCGTATGGTTCCAAATAAGAACAAAGACACAGGTTCGTTGGGCCTAAAAACGGCCACAGCTACCGCCAATGCCATCACTGAAGCGGAAGCACCAATAAGCGGTGCCTGCGACAGCGTACTGCCCGACGATGGGAGAAACTGGCTTCCCAACACGAACAATAAAGCGCCGGCCACACCGCCAAGAATATAATGAGCCAGCAATTGATGCGAAGAAAACCACCGTTGAAAAAAAAGGCCGAACATATACAACCACACCATGTTCATCAACAGATGCATCGGGTTGTAGTGTACAAACAGATACGTAAACAACGTCCATGGCCTGGATAGCACCTCCAGCAGACTGGGGGGAACAAGCAACCAATCCATCCATCCCTTTACATCAGCATGGAACAGACCCATAAGGCCAAACACAATCCTTACCATCAAAAAAACACCGACAGTAAGCATAATCAGTCGAGTGGTGGTATTTCCTCGACGATAATAGGAAATCAACTTATCCCAAATAGAAGCCATTTCCTACCCCTTTCTTTTCCCAGTAACGAATCATAAAAAAGCCAAACAACATGCCGCCAAGATGGGCGAAATGAGCCACATTGTCACCGGAAAAGCGGGCAACACCGGCGAAAAGTTCAATGAAACCATATCCAATGACCATATATTTAGCCTTAATGGGTATGGGTATAAACATAAGGTACAACGGTGCATTGGGGAAAAGCATGCCAAAAGCCAATAAGATGCCAAACACGGCTCCGGAGGCCCCAATTGTTACCATGTTGTCCATAACTTGTTGCTTTGCAGCCAGTACCATTTCGGCTGGATAGTTCACCCCCGTTACGATATTCAGGTACTTGGAAAGAACGGAGCTGTCACCATTCAACTGGTAATCATTAATGGCTTGAAAAAATGGGCGCAAGTCGATGTACCAAGCCAACTCCTGAATCAACCCGGCGCCGATGCCAGTCACCAGAAAAAAGGTCAGAAAACGTTTTGGCCCCCATACCTGCTCGATGACGCGCCCAAACATATAAACGGCAAACATGTTGAACAGGATGTGCATAAAGGAAGACGGGTCATGCATGAACATATACGTAATCAACTGCGACGGAATAAAATGAGTCGATCCCACATACCGCAGACCAAGAAAATGTTCCAAATCAATACCCATTCTTCCAAGCACCACCGTTGCCAACCACATCAGGACATTGATGATGATCAAATTTTTGGTAACCACAGGCACATTCGCCATAAACCCTTGATTTGTATTAAATTGAGCCATATGAAAACCTTTACATTCGGGATTGTTCGTGTTACCCGCTGTGGACAAAATTACAAAATTCCACCATGAATGAGAGTGCGAATTTCATTTTTCACAAAAAATGAGGAAACACCTGAAAAAATCACGTTTTTTCCTTGCATAACTAATTTTAAAGCATACATTTGCCCCTACGAACAAGTTGACGTAAACCCTTATTGTTTAACTTTATACATCTATCTACTATGAACAAAGCACAATTGATCGGAGCGATAGCCGAAAATTCCGGCTTAAGCAAGGTTGACTCAAAGAAAGCATTGGATGCCTTTATCGGCAGTGTTGGCGCCACATTAAAAAAAGGTGACAAGATTGCATTAGTAGGTTTTGGAACATTCTCTGTGGCCCAAAAAGCGGCTCGTACAGGCATCAATCCGGCTACACGCAAACCCATCAAGATTGCTGCCAAAAAAGTGGTTAAATTCAAGGCCGGTTCTGACTTGTCCACTGGACTGTAATCAGACGCCTCCCTCCTCCTAACACAAGAAGCTGCCCTATACGACAGCTTCTTTTTGTTTCCCCCCGTCACTTGCCGTATGGTGGTTTTTTTTCTACCTTTGCCCCTCTTTTTATTCAAAAGATCATGACCATCAATCAACTACTCGAAAAAAAACTGACAGAAGCCATCAACGTACTTTACGCTCAGGAAGTACAGGCCGGTCAGTTGCAGATACAGCCCACAAAAAAAGAATTCACGGGCGACTTTACACTTATTGTATTTCCCCTTACCCGCCTATCCAGGAAAAAGCCGGAAGAAACGGGAGAAGAACTCGGTAGTTGGTTAAAGGAAAATACCGCTGAAATAAAAGACTACAATGTAATCAAGGGCTTTTTGAACCTCTCCTTGGACGACGCCTTTTGGTTGTCACGGTTCAATGAAGATCTGCTCTCACCGAAATTCGGAACAAAGAAAGCCGAGGAAAATGCACCCCTTGTCATGGTTGAGTTTTCCTCGCCCAACACCAACAAACCCTTGCATTTGGGACATGTGCGCAACAACCTCTTGGGGAGCAGCCTGTGCCGAATCCTGGAAGCTAACGGCAACCGGGTTATCAAGACAAATATTGTCAACGACAGAGGCATCCATATTTGCAAGTCCATGTTGGCTTGGAAAAAATGGGGTGAAGGCCAGACGCCCGCCTCATCGGGCAAAAAAGGCGACCACTTGGTAGGTGACTACTACGTCGCATTCGACAAACACTACAAGCAAGAAGTGGCTGAGCTCATGGAAACCCAAAAGCTTACCAAGGAAGAAGCCGAGACGCAATCCACCCTTATGGCCGAAGCTAGAGACATGCTTCTTCGGTGGGAGGCCGCAGACCCCGAAGTTAGACAACTGTGGAAGACCATGAACAATTGGGTATACACCGGCTTCGAAGAGACCTACCGAAAACTGGGAGTCAGTTTTGACAAAATATACTACGAATCACAAACCTACCTGCCCGGAAAAGAAAAGGTGCTCGAAGGCTTGGAAAAGGGCCTTTTCTTCCGCAAGGAAGACGGTTCAGTGTGGGCCGACCTCACCAACGATGGGCTTGACCAAAAAGTCTTGCTCAGGGGTGATGGTACTTCTGTCTACATGACGCAAGACATCGGAACGGCCACCTTACGCTTTGCCGAATTCCCCATCGACAAGATGGTCTATGTGGTGGGCAACGAACAGAACTATCACTTCCAGGTTTTGTCCATCCTGTTGGACAAACTAGGATTCTCCTGGGGAAAAGACCTGGTACATTTCTCGTACGGTATGGTCGAACTGCCAGAAGGCAAGATGAAATCCAGGGAAGGCACGGTCGTAGATGCCGACGATTTGGTGGAAGAGATGGTCACCACCGCCAGAGAAACATCGCGTGAACTGGGAAAATTAGACGGCCTGAGCACTGAGGAGGCCGAGTCCATTGCCAGCACAGTGGGACTTGGGGCACTTAAGTACTTCATCTTGAAAGTTGATCCCCGAAAGAACATGACTTTTAACCCCAAGGAGTCCATCGATTTCAACGGCAACACGGGTCCCTTTATCCAATACACGCACGCCCGGATATGCTCCATTCTTCGTAAAGCAGAAGTAACAGGGCTCACTATTCCGCAACAGGCACCGGCTTCGGTTGTGCTTTCAGACAAGGAACTTTACCTGATACGACTCCTGCACACTTTCCCCGAAACAGTGAGTGAAGCCGCAGAATCGTTCAGCCCCGCCGTTATTGCCAACTACCTGTTCGACCTGGCCAAGGAATACAATCAGTTTTACCACGACTATTCCATCCTCAAAGAGGCTGACGAATCACTCCGAAGCGCCCGTCTACTGTTGTCTTCCTTAACAGCGCGCGTCATTAAGACCGGAATGTCCTTGTTGGGAATAGACGTTCCTGAACGTATGTGACATTTTCCTCAGGTTTCACACGGTAGCAAGGTATTTTTAATATCTTTGGGGTACTAACCCTTTATCGCATGAAACTAACCTTCCACGGTGCAGCCGGTACAGTCACAGGCTCCAAGCACCTTATCACGTTGAAGAACGACAAGCAGATTCTGCTGGATTGTGGCATGTTCCAAGGCATGCCGACTGACGCGCTCTTTTCAAACGACGTGTTGGGATTCGACCCCTCCCACGTTGATTACGTGTTTCTTTCACACGCACACATCGACCATTCCGGCTTATTACCGCTATTGGTTAAACGAGGCTTCAACGGTCGCATATTTGCCTCGTCTGGCACCCTGGACATGACGGAAATCCTGCTGAGGGATTCAGCCTTTATCCAGGCCGCCGATGTTCGTTTCATGAAAAAGAAACGGGAGTATAACGGAAAAATTGAGGAACCCCTCTATACAATGGAGGATGTCGACAATACACTCGCTTGTTTTGAATCGTTGCAAACAGAGATCCCCACGGTGATTGACAACGACCTGGAGGTGACGTTGTTCAATAACGGACACATATTGGGTGCTACCACTGTTTTCCTGACCCTCAAGGAAGATGGACGCCGTGTCCGACTTTCCTACAGCGGCGATGTTGGACGCTACGGAGACGCCATCCTGAAATCTCCGTCCAACCTGCCCCAGGCAGACTACATCATCGTAGAATCAACCTATGGGGACAGGCTGCATGAAAAAGTGGAATCCACCCCGGAAGACCTGAGGGACATCATCGTGGAAACCTGTGTATCCAAACGCGGCAAACTCATCATACCGGCTTTCAGCGTGGGACGCACGCAAGAATTGTTGTATTCCCTGAACGAACTAGAACTGGATAACAGGCTGCCCAAAGTGGCTTACTATGTAGACAGTCCGTTATCGACCAAAGCTACGCTTGTGGTGAAAAGACACCCGGAATGCTTCAACCGCTCCGTCCAAAAAATCATGAAATACGACAAAGATCCCTTCCAATTCAAGGGGCTCAAATACATAGAAGATAAACGGGCCTCACAAGCACTGAACTCAACCACGGAACCCTGCGTGATCATTTCTGCTTCCGGTATGGCTGAAGCCGGTCGGGTAAAACACCACATTGCCAACAGCATCAGCGATGCCAGAAATAGCATCCTACTCGTCGGTTACTGTGAAAAGAATACCTTAGGAGCCAAGTTGAAACTTCACCCCGAAAGTGTCACCATTTACGGCGAGGAATACCCCGTCAATGCCGACATCTTCAGCATCGAGTCCATGTCTGCCCATGCCGATTACAACGACCTGTGTCAATACCTTTCCACCCAGAATCCGGAAGAAGTAACGCGTGTATTTGTGGTTCACGGTGAACCCGATGCACAAAAGGCGTTTAAGGAGCGTCTATTTAAAAAAGGGTTCAAGGATGTTTTGATACCCGAAATGCACGAAACGTTCACCCTTTGATTGCATAAACTCACGTATTTTTTATATTTATACATTTAATACATATTTATACGTATAAAGTGGGGTATTTTTGCTATTTCATTGCAGAAATGAATTTATTTTCGTTTCTTTGCAGCGGATTTTCAATAGTTAGAGTAACTCCATTATGTCTGAATCAGCAAAAATCACTTCTTTGGATCAAGTGGTCATTCGTTTTTCCGGCGACTCGGGAGACGGTATGCAATTGACCGGCAGCTTGTTTTCCAACCTTTCAGCTATCTACGGCAACGAAATTTCTACCTTTCCGGACTATCCTGCAGAAATCCGTGCACCTCAAGGCACGCTAAGCGGTGTTTCCGGCTATCAGGTTCATGTCGGTTCCAAAAAAATCTACACGCCAGGTGATTTGGCCGACGTGCTGATTGCCATGAATCCGGCCGCATTGAAGGTGAACAAAAACGCCATCAAGTCAACCGCCATTGTCATTGCAGACAGTGATGCCTTCGATGCCAACAGCCTGACTAAAGCTGGCTACAAAACCGATGCCCCCTTCGAGGAACTTAACCTGAAGGGCATCCAACTTATTATGACCCCGATTACCAGCATGGTGAAAGCCAGCCTGTCGGAAAACGGAATGGACAACAAAAGCGTCTTGCGCTCCAAAAACATGTTCGCCCTTGGGCTGTTGTGCTGGTTGTTCAATATACCCGTTGACGCAGCCATGCATCTCCTGACAAACAAATTCAAGAAAAAACAGGCGATCCTACAGGCCAACCTTAAGGTCTTGACCGATGGATACAACTACGGACACAATACGCACAGCAGCGTATCCACCTATCACGTCAACCCGACTGACATGCCCAAGGGCACCTATACCGATGTGAAGGGCAACCAGGCTACCGCTTGGGGATTGATCGCCGCTTCTGAAAAATCCGGTTTGCCCCTTTTTCTGGGCAGTTACCCCATCACGCCGGCTACCGAGATTCTTCACGAGTTGTCAGCTCGCAAGGAACTTGGGGTAAAGACCTTCCAGGCTGAGGACGAAATAGCAGGTATTTGTACCGCTATCGGTGCCAGTTTTGCCGGTTCGTTGGCCGCCACTTCCACATCAGGCCCGGGCTTGGCGCTAAAGAGCGAGGCCATCGGCTTGGCTGTCATGGCTGAGCTGCCCCTGGTTATTGTGGACGTTCAGCGGGGAGGCCCATCTACGGGTTTGCCCACCAAAACGGAACAATCCGACTTGTTGCAGGCTTTATACGGACGAAACGGCGAAAGCCCTTGTGTGGTGGTAGCCGCGAGCACGCCTGCCAACTGCTTTGATTATGCGTTCATTGCCTCAAAACTGGCATTGGAACACATGACACCCGTCATTCTGCTCACTGATGGTTTCTTGGCCAACGGTTCGTCTGCCTGGAAACTTCCTTCCATGGACGATTACCCCGTCATTCATCCTCCTTTTGTCCACGAAGACATGCAGGAGACATGGATGCCGTACCTTCGAAATTCAGAGAATTATGTGCGTTACTGGGCTGTTGCCGGAAAGGAAGGCTTTGCCCACCGCATTGGAGGTCTCGAAAAGGATAATGCCACCGGCTGTATCTCAACCAATCCGACCAACCACCAGTTGATGACCAACCTTCGACAAGCCAAGATTGACGCTGTGGCCAAAAACATTCCGCTTTTAGAAGTGCAAGGCAATGAGGAGGCCGATGTGCTGGTAGTGGGTTGGGGCGGCACCTTTGGTCATCTTTACACCGCTGTGGAAGAAATAAACGCTGCCGGCAGGAAGGTCGCTTTCGCTCACTTTAATTACATCAACCCGCTACCTTCCAACACGGCTGACGTACTTCGTAAGTACAAAAAAATCGTGGTTTGCGAGTTGAACAACGGCCAGTTTGCGGGTTACCTGCGTTCCACTATTGAAGGCATTCATGTACTTCAATTCAACAAGGTTGAAGGCCAACCTTTCACCGTCAGCGAACTGACCAATCACATCAACTCCTTACTTGAAAACTGATTATGATGGAATCAATTCAATATAAACCCCAGGATTTCAAAAGCAGTCAAGAAGTCCGTTGGTGTCCGGGATGCGGCGATTATGCCGTTTTGAACAGCCTGCAAAAGGCCATGGCCGAAATCGGAGTTTCTCCCGACAAGACCGTTGTCATTTCCGGTATCGGTTGTTCCAGCCGTCTTCCCTATTACGTCAATTCCTACGGCATGCATACCATACACGGACGTGCTTCCGCCATCGCTTCAGGCGTAAAGGTGGCCAATCCGGAATTGACCGTTTGGCAGGTAACCGGCGACGGCGACTGTCTCGCTATTGGCGGCAACCATTTCATCCACGCCGTGCGACGCAACGTCGATCTGAACATCCTGTTGTTCAACAACGAGATTTACGGGTTGACCAAGGGTCAATATTCGCCCACATCCCGCTTCGGTTTTGTGTCGAAGTCCTCTCCATACGGAACGGTCGAAGAGCCTTTCAGCCCATCACAATTAACCTTGGGAGCCAGAGGAACTTTTTTCGCACGCACCCTAGATGTTGATGTAAAAACATCCCAGGACGTGATTGTCCAGGCTGCAAAACACAAAGGATGCTCCGTGGTTGAGGCGTTGGTCAACTGTGTCATTTTCAACGATGGCACACACAAGACGATTACCGATAAAGATTTCAGGGCCGACAAGACCATTGTTCTCAAGCACGGGGAACCGATGATTTATGGCAAAAACAACGACAAGGGATTGATTATCGACGGTTTTAGCCTCAAATCAGTCACATTGGGCGAGAACGGTATCACCGAAAAGGATATCTTGGTTCATGATGCCAACTGTGTGGACCCCACCTTGCACTTCATATTGGGAAACATGAAAGGCGATCTGCCTGTCGCATTGGGTGTCATCCGTAACGTGGATCAACCAACCTATGATGCCTCTGTCGCAGAACAAATAGCCGATGTACAGGCCAAGCGTCCTATTCGCAAATTGGAAGATTTTTTGCATACACTTGAAACGTGGGAAATCAACTAAAATTAATCAACACACATTCCATGAGAAGGCAGCTGTTGCTGCCTTTCTTGTTTGTTCTGGCTACGGTTTCCACCAATGCCCAGACCAACCTTCAGGTGCATTACGATTTTGGAAAGAATCGTCACTATGTCACCACCACGTTGGAAATGTTTAAACCCGACGACTGGGGAAACACCTTTTTCTTCGTAGACATGGATTACAACAACGGTCCGGAAAACCATCCATCAACGGCCTATATGGAAATTGCTCGTTGCCTGAAGTTCTGGAATGGCCCTTTTAGCCTGCAGGTAGAATACAATGGCGGAGTGGGCATCTTTGAAAACGGGGTTTTGACGGAAGGTTATCCCATTAAAAACGCCTATCTGGTTGGTCTCGATTACGGACTAAACAGTGCGGATTTCAGCAAGACACTGAACCTGAAAGCGCTATACAAACGCATAGCCGGTGTGCAGCATTCGGCTCAGTTTACGGCCGTGTGGGGAGTGAACTGGATGGATAAGAAACTATCGTTTACCGGTTTTGCCGACATTTGGCTGGAAAAAGACCCCAGAATAGGTACAGATTACATCTTTTTATCGGAACCGCAACTCTGGTACAACATAAATGAACACCTCTCAGCCGGTTCCGAAGTTGAACTTGCCCTCAATTTTGCGGGAAATAAAGAACTAACCGTATGTCCGACATTGGGGCTTAAGTGGAATTTCTAACAAACGATTATGCAACTACGTTATGCGATCATCGGAACAGGCGCTCTGGGTGGATACTACGGAGGGAAACTGGCTTTTGCTGGCAAGGATGTCCATTTCCTATTTCACAGCGACTACGACCACGTGGTTGAGCACGGCCTTCGGGTAGACTCGGTAGATGGAAACATGTACTTGCCCACGGTCAATGTCTACCGAAAGACAACGGATATGCCGACCTGCGACGTGGTGCTGGTGTGTTTGAAAACGACTTCCAACCACGAGTTGGACACAATATTGCCTCCCTTGCTGACCCAAGGAACGTGCGTCATCCTGATTCAAAACGGGCTGAGCATGGAAGATGAATTAGCCTTCAAGTTCCCCTCCATTCACATTGGAGGGGGCTTGGGCTTCATCTGTTCATCAAAGGTGGGTCCGGGTCATATCATCCACACAGATTACGGCAAGCTCACCCTAGCCCCCTACACCTCCGCTGCAGCCGGCCTGGTAAGCGACATAGCTGAAGACATGAGTCAAGCGGGCATTGAGACCGTTTATACCGACGACCTTGTTTTGGCCCGTTGGCGGAAACTCGTCTGGAATATACCCTTTAATGGATTGTGTGTAGCACTGAACACCAGCACCTACAACTTGATGGAAAAGCCTTGCTCCTATGAGTTGTTGAAAGACCTGATGTTGGAAGTGATTGCGGCAGCCGGAGCTTGCGGTAAGCCCATTGAGAAAGCGTTTGCTCAGGAAATGCTTGATTCCACCAAGGTCATGAGACCTTATGCCCCCAGCATGAAACTGGACTATGACAACCAACGTCCGCTTGAAATAAAGGCCATCTATTCAAACCCGCTTAAGGCTGCCTATTTGGCCGGCTGCAACATGCCCAAGGTGCGCATGCTGGAGCAGCAACTTCTGTTCATTATGGAAACGTATCGCAATCAGGGTAAGTGACTGAGAACCTCACGGCCAAATGCCAGGCATTCACTGCGCTTCAGATTATCGTATTCTCCCATGGATTTCATTTGTTCGCGTAGGGAAGGTTCCAACAAGCCCAACGTAATACGCCCCAAGAAAATCTTCGACGGCACACTCTTGACTCCGGCCAACGCACCTAAGTGATTATCAATAAGCCTTGGGTAAAGATCCTGAGTTACCGGTTGCTTCATGTTGCCGCATACGGCAAAAAAACCTTTAATTTTATCCTTGAGTTGGTCTTTGTGTTTTGCCAGGTAAGCCTGCAACTCCGCAGGCGTAACGTTGCTTCGAATGGAGCCACCCACAACGACGTACTTGTACCCCGATAAGTCGGGATTCTCACGCACATCAAACACCTTGGCAATGCCATCCATGCCTTCTGAAATCCACAGGCTTGCGTCGCGCGAGGATCCGCACCACGTTCCATACAATATGGCCCATTCTGCCTTGCTTGTTGTCGGATAATCCTCCAACGCCAGTATCCGCTGCGGTATCATCATGGCACCAACCGCCAACGCTCCGGTTTTAAAAAAATCGCGTTTGTTCATGGAAAAATAATTATTCACGTTTACAGAGACTTAGGATCCGAAGTCGTCAAACATAAGCATTTCCTTGGGAACACCCAACTTATCCAACATCGTTTTTACCGCATTAGCCATGGGGCCTGGACCGCACATGTAGTATTCAATATCTTCGGGATCCTCACAGGTAACTAGGTAGTTGTCGTATATCACCTGGTGGATAAAACCCACATAGCCCGTCCAGTTATCCTCGGGGCGAGGTTCGCTGAGAGCGATATTGAAGGTAAAGTTGGGGAATTCCCGTTCGATGGCCCTGAAATCTTCTTCGTAGAAAAGCTCGTTCTTGGAGCGGGCTCCGTACCAGTAAGAGATGATGCGGTCCGTGGTCTTGAGTGTGTGAAATAAGTGCAACAGGTGTGAACGCAGGGGCGCCATACCAGCCCCACCCCCAATGAAAAGCATTTCCCGCTTCGTATCTAAGAGATGGAAATCACCAAAAGGTCCTGAGATGAAAACCTTGTCGCCGGGTTTGCGCGAGAAGAGGTAGGAGGAACAAATGCCAGGATTCACAGCTGCCCAATCGCCCTTGACTTTATCGAACGGTGGAGTAGCAATGCGGATGTTAAGCTTGATGATGTTTCCCTCTGCCGGGTGGTTGGCCATCGAGTAAGCTCTGTACGTTGGTTCAGGGTTGGACATATGCAAGCCCCGCAATTTGAACATGTCCCATTCGGGTTTAAAGCGGTCTTCCACGTCCATGTCCTTGAAATCGACGTCGATGGTTGGAACATCAATTTGAATGTAGCTACCCGATTTGAAGTTGAGCGTCTCGCCTTCGGGCAACTTAACCACAAATTCTTTGATGAAAGAGGCTACGTTGGAATTTGAAACCACCTCGCATTCCCACTTCTTGATGCCCATGATTTCTTCGGGCACCTTAATTTTCAGGTCTTCACGAAGCTTGACCTGACAACCCAGGCGCCAATGATCGTGTACCTGCTTGCGAGTAAAGAACCCTATTTCCGTTGCCAATATTGTTCCGCCACCTTCTACAACTTGGCATTTGCACAACCCACAGGTACCCCCGCCCCCACAGGCCGAGGGTAGAAATATCTTGTTGTTGCCAAGAGTTGACAGCAGCGTGCTGCCAGGTTCTGCCAACAAGGCTGTTTCGTCGTTAATGGTCAGCTTGATGTCGCCAGAAGGGGTGAGTTTTTTCTTGATGTACAGCAAGAGGCTGACTAAGGCAAGCATGACAACTAGGAATAGGGTCATTCCCAATAAGATAACGAGCATGTCAACAGCTAATATGATCATTTTCTATGTCTTATAGTTTTATACCCATGAAGCCCATAAAGGCCATGCCCATCAAGCCTGCTATGATGAAGGTGATGCCCAGTCCACGTAAGGGTGCCGGAATCTTAGAATACTTGAGGTGTTCCCTGATGGCGGCCATGCCTAAAATAGCCAGCAACCAGCCTATCCCTGAACCCAAGGCATAAACCGTCGATTCACCCACGGAATTGAAGTTACGTTGCTGCATAAACAACGAGGCACCCAAGATAGCGCAGTTGACTGCAATCAAAGGCAGAAAAATACCAAGGGATGCATACAAAGCAGGGGCAAACTTCTCGACCACCATTTCCAGAATTTGCACGATAGAGGCGATGATAGCGATAAACAGAATGAAGCTCAAAAAGCTCAGGTCAATACCGGCCAGCTTCGGGCTGATCCAGGCCATGGCGCCTTCCTTGAGTATGTACGTGTTTAGCAGGTAGTTTACAGGCACCGTGACCACCAAGACAAAGGTGACAGCTATGCCCAGCCCCATGGATGTCTTGACTGTCTTGGACACTGCCAAGAACGAGCACATGCCCAAAAAGTAGGCAAATATCATGTTGTCGACAAAAACCGACTTGATAAACAAATTTAGCAGATCCATGATGGGTTGTGTTTATGCAGTTGGTGTCCGGTTATTTTTCCTGGAGTTCCTTGTTGATTGACCGCTGCACCCAAATAATACAGGCTACGATTATCAAGGCCATGGGAGGTAGAATCATCAGCCCGTTATTGGCGTAACCGGCGTCGTATAAAGCCTTTGGAATCACCTTGATGCCGAATAGACTGCCTGATCCCAACAACTCCCGAAAAAAACCGACAATGAACAAGACAATCGCGTAGCCCATGCCGTTACCAATGCCATCGAGGAATGAGTCGAAGGGTTTATTGCCCAAAGCATACGCTTCCAAGCAACCCATAAGGATGCAGTTGGTGATAATCAAGCCCAAGAAAACGGACAACGACTTCCACATCTCATAGGCGAAGGCCTTGAGTACCTGCTCGACAATGATGACCAAGGCGGCCACCACGACCAGTTGAACAATGATGCGAATACGGTTGGGAATGCCATTCCTTAGAAACGAGACAATCAAGTTGGAAAAGGCTGTCACGATGACCACGGAGATACCCATGACCAAAGCCGGTTTGAGTTGGGCGGTGACAGCCAACGATGAGCAAATACCCAACACCAGGACGGTGACAGGATTGGCCCTATTGAGTGGCTTAAACAAAACCTCTTTGTTAAACTTCATACGCGCTGATTTTTTACTGTTTGAGTAAGAAAGACTCGTAAGCACTCAGGCAATCGTGCAACATAGCTTCCAATCCTTTACTGGTGATGGTACCACCGGAGATGGCATCTACCTGGTCGCGGCTGTTATCCTTTTGCCCAACTTTGAGCACTGCAATGGACACAAAGGTCGAATCCCTGAACAAGGATTTGCCTTCAAACTGCTTCTGGAAAGGGCGCGCGTTGATTTCGGCCCCCAAACCCGGCGTTTCGCCTTGGTGAGAGAAAGAAGCGGCAAATACGGTTTTCTTGTCGTCGTTTAACGAGACATACCCCCAAATAGGCCCCCAAAGGCCTGAGCCGTAAACGGGTAAAATGTATTTGAGCCGACCATCGATGGTGGCCTCATAAACAGGAAGTTTCCTGTCTTTCAAAGGCTTGAGCACTTCCTTAGCCATCTCAACCAGAAAGGCCGTTCGGGCATCGGTTTCTGTCACCTTACCCTGGCTATTCACCAGATAGACCGTCTTGATGATCTTTGAATAGTTTTCCTCTGCCGTTTCCGCGGAGGCATTCACCTTTACAGACCGCAGAATTTGCATCATCTTGTCCAACTCGATGTTCTTGTTCTGCTTCTCCTTCAACAAACCGTTGGTGAAGGCTAGGCCGACGGCCACCAACACCACCATCACCGCAGCGTAGATGTAGGTATAGGTATTGCTGTTCTTATTCATAGAGTGTCGTTTTGACAGGGTTGGACGAAAGGATGGCGCGCTTGAGACGTTTGTTGATGTTGTGCTGCACCACGTAGTAGTCAATCAGTTTTGCGAAAATGTTCATAAACAGGATGGACAGCATCATCCCTTCCGGATAGGCCGGGTTCAGCACCCGCAAGATCATGGACAGCACACCTATCAGGAAACCGTAGATCCACTTGCCCGTTTCGGTACGGGATGAGGTCACCGGATCGGTGGCCATGAATACAGCGCCAAAGGCAAAACCACCCAGGCAGAGCTGTTCCCATACAGGGACGGCCATGTAGGCGTTGGTGGCAAACACGTTAAAGACCAGAATCGTGGCCGCGCCACCTGTAAAGACGGAGAGTATTATCTTCCAACTGGCTACACCGGTTGCGATAAGAAAAATTCCACCCAACAGAATGGCCAAGGTAGATGTTTCCCCGATAGATCCGGGGATCAAGCCCAGGAACATGTCCCACCAAGAAAGGGGATTGCCCAAGGGGCTGGTGAGGTGCAAACTGCTACCGGTTGCTACAGCGGCTTGCCCCAATGGGGTGGCACCGGAGAACCCATCGACAGCAGGCACAGCATTTCCAAACCCAAAGTACTCGTTCAAACTAATCCAGACGTTGCTTCCCGACATTTTGGTCGGGTAGGCGAAAAAGAGAAAAGCCCTTGTAATCAAAGCCACATTAAAGATGTTGTAGCCTGTACCGCCAAACACTTCCTTGGCAAAAATGACGGAGAACGCCGTAGCAACTGCCACCATCCACAAAGGAATACCGATGGGAAGGATGAGTGGAATCAGGAGGCCTGTTACCAGGAAACCCTCTTGAATCTCCTCTTTTTTAATCTGGGCGGCAATAAATTCGATGCCAAGACCAACCACGTAGGACACGACAATATAGGGTAAAACGGACAGGGCCCCCCAACCGAAGACTTGCCAGAAGGAAGTCTGCTCGAACAGGCCAATTGCGAGGTAATGCTGGAAACCGGTGTTGTACATGCCAAACAAAAGGGTAGGCACTAAGCCCAGAATGACCCAAAACATGACACGCTTAGAGTCGATGCTGTCGTGTATGTGAACACCCGACTTTGATGTCTGGTTGGACACGAAAAGAAAGGCCTCGAAGCCCTCGAACACCGAATGCAAGGCTGACAATTTTCCACCTTCCGAAAAGGTGGGTTTCAGCTTATCCAATAAGTTACGTAACGCTTTCAACGTGCTGTAGGTTTACGGTTAATCTCCATTTTCTCTTTTCAACAAGTCGAGGGCTTCACGAATCTCCCGTTGCACCTCAATCTTAGAAGTACAGACATACTCACATAGGGCGAAATCCTCAGGGGCTACCTCGTAGATGCCCAGTTGCTCCATTCTTTCAAGGTCTTTAGTCAAGCAGGCCCTTACCAGTTGCTCAGGCAGGATATCCATTGGAAAGACCTTGTCGTATTCACCCGACATGATCAGTGCGCGTTCGCCGCCCAAGATACGGGTATCGGGCTCGTAAGCCTTTTCAGGCATCAAGCACTTGGTCAACCAGGAAAAATAGGTGCGGCTGGTGCTGAATTGATTGAACCTAGGCAAGACCCATCCCAGCATCTCATGGGTGTCGGTGCCTTCGTGTAATACGGTAAGCTGAGTGGCATAGGCGCTCAGGTAACCCTCGGCTTCCACCCTACTGCCCGACAAGGGATTGCCATTGATGTAGCGCAAGGGGATTTCTTTGTAGACGTTGCCATCGACCAGGGCCGACAAGGGCGATCCAGGTAGGCAACTTACATACGAGGGGCGAATGACCTCAGGACCTGTAACAGCCAACTGGCGCGTCAGATCCACTCTGCCCTGGTTGAAAAGACGTCCAATAAACAGCACATCGAGCAGGTTGATGGTCCAAACCACTTCACCCTTATTGATGGGGGCGATGTGGTTAATCTGTACACCAACCAAACCTGCCGGATGAGGGCCCTTGAACCAGCGAGTCTCCACACGTTGGACACCGCGCAACTCAGCCGATTCACAGGACTCCGGTAGACTAAGAAATACAAGGCCTGGTGTCATACGGGTCAAGGCGTTAAGGCCGGTTTGCAAGTCGACCCCCTTCCCTTTCAGGATGTAGGTGTAGTCAGGTGCCAATGGAGCAGTGTCAAAACCACTCACAAAGATGGCCCTGGGGGGGATATCCGGATTGGCAATTACATCGTATGGACGCTGTTTGATGTAGGGCCAAAGTCCTGATTCGCAAAGTCTTATCTTTACGCCCTCGGGTGTTAAATCCAAAGGGTTTTCTTTGGGAAACACTAGATAGTCGGTCTTAAAGTCGGGTTTGACCAGGATATTTCGCAAGGCACGTTTCTCGCCTCTGACAACAGCAGTCACTGTCCCACTTACTGCCGAAACAAACCGAATAGCTGGTTTCAGCTTGTCTACCATCAGGGGTGAACCCGCCAACACGACATCCCCCTCTTTCACAACCACCTTAGGAGTCATCCCATAGTAGTCGGTAGGGATCATTGACCAGCTGTCTATGCCTCCGACTGTCGTGGTTTCAAAGGCCGCCCTTCCTTTCAGGTTGATGTCCAGCCCCTTTTTAATCGTTTGTACAGGTACCATACAGTGGGAAGTTCTTACTATTTACAGCGAATTTACACAATATCACCCTCTCTTTCAACAAATAAAGAAATAGTTCCTTATTATTCTTCGGGAAATCCACAGGGAACACCAATCCCGGGACGATGTACGAATGATAATCCCATACGCCATGGGTAGCAGTGCTTTGTTCGTCACCAAAGATACAAAAAGAGAACATTCTTAATAAATAATGTATATTTATTACACTATAAGCGCAAAAAAGTGTTAAATCGTCAAATAAAGAAATATTTCTTTAATTATGGCCTTTCATTTGGTATTTTTTCGTATTTTTGTCCCTTGGAATAGAAGGTTTTCAATGCTTAGAGGATTAGTTAAAACAGTTAAATAAATCAATTTTATTCACAATGGCGCAATTAGATTTGAGCAAGTACGGTATCGTAGGAGACTTCGAAATCGTACACAATCCTTCCTATGAAGTATTGTTTCAGGATGAGATGAGTCCTGCAAACGAAGGTTTTGAAAAAGCAAAGTTGACCAAAAGTGGTGCGACGGCAGTGTACACCGGCAAATTTACCGGTCGTTCGCCTAAAGACAAGTATTTTGTCAAGGATGCCAGCACTGAAAACTCACTCTGGTGGGACGGCACCATCAACAGGCCAACCACACCCGAAGTATTCGAACACTGCAAAAATTTGGTGACCAAGCAATTGTCCACCTCCAAAAGGTTGTATGTTGTTGATACATTTTGCGGTACCAACGAAGATACCCGCATGAAGGTGCGTTTCATCATGGAAGTTGCGTGGCAAGCCCATTTTGTAACCAACATGTTCATCCGCCCTTCACATTTTGAACTAGCAAATTACGGAGAACCTGATTTCGTAACCTTGAACGGTTCAAAAACGACCAACCCCGACTGGAAAGAACAAGGGTTGAATTCAGAAAACTTCACTCTTTTCAACCTGACCACCCACATGCAAGTGATTGGTGGTACTTGGTACGGCGGTGAAATGAAGAAAGGCATTTTTGCCCTCATGAACTTCTACCTACCTCAACGTGGCATCGCTTCCATGCACTGCTCTGCCAATGTAGGTACCTATGGTGATGTGGCTGTTTTCTTCGGTCTTTCAGGAACCGGTAAAACAACCTTGTCTGCAGACCCAAAACGTTACCTCATCGGTGACGACGAACACGGTTGGGACAATCACGGTGTCTTCAACTACGAAGGTGGTTGCTATGCCAAGGTTATTGACTTGGGTGAAGATAAAGAACCGGATATCTGGCGTGCCATCAAACGTGATGCATTGCTCGAGAATGTAACCGTTGACGACCAAGGCAACATTGATTACTCCGATGGCTCTGTTACAGAAAACACCCGTGTTTCTTACCCCATCTACCACATCAGCAAGATTGTGTTGCCTTCACGCGCCGGTCATGCCAATAAGATCATCTACCTATCAGCCGATGCCTTTGGTGTATTGCCTCCGGTTTCCATTCTGGACGAGAACCAAGCTCAGTACCACTTCCTATGCGGATTCACCTCAAAACTGGCTGGTACAGAACGTGGTATCACAGAACCGGTTCCTTCTTTCTCTCCTGCTTTTGGTGAAGCGTTCTTGACCTTGCACCCAACGGTCTACGCCAGCACCTTGGTAAAGAAAATGAAAGAAAACAACGCAAAAGCCTATTTGGTAAACACGGGCTGGAATGGTACCGGCAAACGTATGTCCCTAAAGGACACACGCGCCATTATCGACGCCATCATCGACGGTTCGATTGAAAAAGCTGAAACCAAACACATCCCCATCATGAACCTGACGGTCCCTGTTAAGTTGCAAGGCGTTTCCGACATACTCGACCCACGCAATACCTACACCAACGTAGCCGAATGGGAAACCAAAGCCAAGAAACTGGCCGGTATGTACATTGAGAACTTCAAGCAATACTGCGACAATGACGCCGCCATTGCCTTGATTCCTTCAGGACCTCAAGTATAACGATTACGTCATTCTTTACTCGTATATTTCTCAAAAAAGAGAGCACCCGGACACGTTTCGGACGCTCTCTTTTTTTATAAGCAAAAGCTTACTTAAACACTATTTAGCATTATTTATAGTTGTTGCTCATCTTATTATCAGTTACTTGGAGTTACTTTGCGAAAAGTTACCACACGCTGACCACTTACCTCCAGAGCAGGCATTTTGAATTTTAATTTATTTTTTGTATTTTTGACACATATTAACACCTGCCATGCGTTGGAAAACTCCCTTAGCAGTGCTATACTGCCTCTTGTTGATGAGCTCCTGTTCATTGACTGAGCCTCGCTGCGTCAAGGTTGAAGGTCACATCCATCATATGGGTCGGACTGTCGTTCAAGTATCATATTATATTGATAACCATACTCTTGGATACGATACGATCTATTCAACAGAATCCGGTAAGTTTAAATTTCAGATTCCGGGTACCAACGAAATCAATCCAATCACTCTTTTTTTTCCCGACTCTAAGAGCTGGACCACCATCTTTGCTCGCAAAGGAGATATCATTCAGATTAATGGAGAGATCGAGCAAGTCGACCTGTTGACTGTAAATGGAGGTGAAGTGAACGATGACCTGACACGTTTCAAACAAGAAATAAAGCTTCTTTACATCGAACGTCAACAAATCATCGAGGGAAAATACCAAAACGGGGGACAAACCATAGAGGTGCATTTGGCAGAAATCAACCTTTCCCTCAAACGCAAGGCAAAGGAATTCATCATAGACCACCCTGAATCTGTCGCCAGCGTAGTACTTATCCAAGACTTTTTTTACCAGGATTACGATCCTAACACAATGGAACTGCTGTCTTTACTCGAAAAGGAAGCGAAAAATAGCCTATTGGCTCAGCGGTTATGGCAAGGTGTGAAAGAATGGTAAGTGAGTATATTTATTATTTCTTTTATCTTATTTTATTGATATCTTTACCAACAAAAATAACATGTTGGTACAAGTTCTCAGTGCTGCAATTATAGGCATAGAAGCAAAGCCGGTACGCATAGAGGTAGAATTATCAAGGGGCATTCGGTTTACGTTAGTAGGCCTTCCCGACAACGCCGTCAGAGAAAGCCATGAACGCATCGTTTCGGCCTTGCGTAACAACGATATGGACATTCCCAGGCACCAGATAACCATCAACATGGCTCCGGCTGACATGAAAAAAGAAGGCAGTCTGTATGACTTACCACTGGCAATGGGTATTATGGCTGCAGGAGAATACATTGATGCTGCTTGCCTTGAAAATACACTGTTCATGGGTGAATTGTCGCTCGATGGCAGCCTTCGTCCTATAAAAGGCGGTTTACCGGTTGCCTTGTTAGCCAAAGAGCTTGGCATCAGACGCTTGATATTGCCACAGTCAAATGGATATGAAGCCGCAGTGGTCGATGGCCTCGAAGTATATGGTTTCAACCATTTGAAACAAGTTATTCAATTGATGAAGGGCGGAAATCTGCCAACATCACACATACATGAAGCAGTAGAAATTACGTCCAATGCTGCTTCCGTTCCCGATTATGATGAAGTAAAAGGAATGGAAGCAGAAATCAGGGCGGTAGAGGTGGCCTGCGCGGGTAGTCATAACCTTCTTTTACTGGGTCCTCCTGGCGCCGGAAAAACAATGATGGCAAAACGTATTCCTTCCATTCTCCCTCCCATGAGTCAAAGGGAATCGTTAGAAACCACAGTCATTCATTCAGTTGCCGGAAAAACAACGTCAACCGGTGGCTTGGTCCAAACCAGACCGTTTCGTTCCCCTCATCACAGCACAAGCACCATTGCTTTGATTGGCGGTGGTTCGAAACCCCAGCCGGGAGAAATTTCGTTGGCACATAACGGGGTGCTTTTTTTGGATGAATTGCCTGAATTCAACCGAAGTGTGCTCGAATCGCTACGACAACCGCTCGAAGATAGGGTCATCCACATTTCCAGATCACAATACAGCGTGGTATACCCAGCTAATTTCATGCTGGTAGCTTCAATGAATCCATGCCCCTGCGGTCATTTCAACGATCCCACTCAGCCCTGCGTTTGCTCTCCGGGGCAAATTCGTCACTATATGAATAAATTGTCAGGCCCATTACTTGATCGCATCGATGTACAGTTGGAAATAGCCCCGGTATCCGTCGAAAAATTGGGCAGCCTTCGTCCGGGTGAAACCAGCGAAGCAATTCAACAAAGGGTTATCTTAGCTAGGGAGCTTCAAGAAAATCGATTTGGAGCACAAGAAGGTACACATTGCAACGCCATGATGTCGCCCAAACAAGTTCAAACCTTTGCTCGACTTGATAGACAGGGTACCATGCTCTTACAAGAAGCCATGCGCCGATTGCGATTTTCCGCAAGGGCCTACGACCGTATACTCAAACTGGCACGCACCATAGCTGATTTGGCTGATAGTTCATCCATCCAAGTTGAACACTTGGCAGAAGCCATTCAATACCGAACCCTCGACAAATCAAGATGGATGTGATATTGGGAATTATTTCTTTGTAATACTCAGTATATCAATACACTGTTTCAGGACAGCCTCATCGGTTAATCCATCTGTTTCCACCACATACTCGGCCTTAACGTAGTAGGGTTCCCGTGTGAATAACATCGACTCGATGTATGCCGGCAAACAATCATACTCTACCCCTTTCAGCAAAGGTCTTGTTTCTACAGCGTCCTTCAACCGTAAAGCCAACTCGTGCGAGGAGGCCTTCAGATAAATGGTTGCACCATTTTGTCTCATCACCTCCATGTTGTCAAACTGACAAGGGACACCCCCGCCGGTAGAAATAAGACAAGGTTTCCCTTTCGCGTAGTTGAGTAGAACCTCGTGTTCCAATTCGCGGAATCGAGCTTCACCCAGTTCGTTAAAAAGAATGGATACAGATTTTCCTTGTTCGTGCTCAATCACTTCATCCAAATCGATAAACGGCAGGCTTATGGCTGTCGACAACAGCCTTCCAATGGTGGTCTTTCCAGAACCCATAAAGCCGATCAAGAAAACATGATTTGTAGAAGACATCACACAAACCTGCTGATTAACGGTTTAAAACGAAGTATTACGCATATCGCCCGATTTCAAAAATTCCAAGTGAAGGGCATGTCCGGAAGCCAAACTGTGTGGAGTGTGACCTCCCTTGCCCAGTTTCAGGTAATCCCACATCAATTGCTTGAAATCGGGGTGAACACAATTTTCAATAATGGTTTGGGCACGTTGCATGGGTGATTTGGCTCTTAAGTCGGCAACACCTTGCTCGGTGATCAACACCTTGACGGAATGTTCATTGTGATCCTGATGGGAAACCATGGGCACAATAGCGCTGATCATTCCTCCTTTGGCTACAGATGGACAGGTGAAAATTGAAAGGTAGGCGTTGCGGGTAAAGTCACCCGAACCTCCGATGCCATTCATCATTTTTGTACCCATCACATGAGTGGAATTTACATTGCCAAAAATATCGGCTTCCAGCGCTGTGTTGATGGTGATTAAGCCCAAACGGCGAGCCACTTCCGGACTGTTGGATATTTCCGAAGGCCTGAGCACCAATTTATCCTTGAAGAAATCCCAATCGCTGTATACAGAAGACAATTCGTCGGGAGAAAAGGTAAGTGAACAACCGCTGGCAAATTTTACATCGCCGTTACGCATCAACTGAGTCACAGCATCTTGAATAACCTCGGTATACATCATGAAGGGAGGAATACCGGGATTTGAACCCAAGGCACCCAGCACTGCATTGGCTATATTTCCTACACCGGACTGGATGGGAAGAAAGCTGGCTGGAATACGACCTGATTTCATTTCGCCTACCAAAAAATCGGCCACACGGTTTCCTACCGTATTGGTCAGCTCGTCAGCCGGAGAAAAGCCTGAAACCTGATCAGGCAGTTTGGTTTCCACAACGCCGATTACCTTGGAGGGATCTACTTTCAATACAGCACTTCCGATACGGTCTGAAGGTGAAAATACGGGTATTTCCCTACGATAGGGTGGATCAAGCGGTTCATAAATGTCATGAAGACCCCTGATGAACTTTGGATGAAGTGTATTGTGTTCCAGTATGATGATGTCGGCCAAATGGGCTATCGTGGGTGAGATGCCAACGCCGGAAGTCAGTATCAACTCACCGTTATTCGAATAATCCGAAACCTCTATGATAGCGACATTCACCTTACCCAGAAAACCATAGCGTAACTCTTGCGCAAGAGCAGACAAGTGCATGTCGAAATACTCAGCCTTACCGGTGTTCAAGCTACTACGCAAATCCTTGTTCGATTGGTAGGGGGTACGGAACATGACAGCGTTGGCTCTTGCCAATTCCCCGTCCAAAGAGTCCCCGGTGGATGCTCCGGTAAACATGCCGATTTTAAACTCACGACCAGCGGCGTGTTCGCTGACGGCCTTTGCGGCAATTGCCTTAGTTACCACTTTGGGGGAACCGGCAGGCGTGAAACCACTAAAACCTACACGGTCACCGTTTTTGACAAACGAGGCTGCTTCTTCTGCAGAAATAATACGATAGGACATATGCTTGTTTTTTTTGCACGGCAAAAGTACAAAAAAACATGCTCATAACATAAGGAAAGCTAAGGCGTTTTTCTATTGAATCAAAACTTAGGGCGCATGATTTCACCGTAAATGAGGGCCTTCCTAACTTCTTCAATATTCTTTAAATCGTCAACCGGGTCAAGCAAAGGCTGGTCGAATACAACACCAGATAACAACGCATTTACCGACCCACGGAGCCCTGTATGGATAACATTTCCTTCAACTTCCACAGTGTCTTCCAGGCTGACATGCGGCCCTGCAGCCACCTCCAGGCTTTGGCTGGTGCGGCGAAACTGCTCAGCGTTTGTTGCTGGGGGGGGCAACTTTTCAGCGAGTACGTCTTTCGGTTTGGGGTCGTTCTTTGGGATGAATTCGTCTTCAGTCTCCAAAAATCCCTTGGTTGTTTCGCGAAGGATATTTTTTATCCAATCGTCTGCGTCGGATTTGTTTTCGTCCATTGACGTTGATTGCTGAGACGTTTGCGCGGACGTCCTTTTTTTGGTCGCCTTTGAAAGCGAAGCAATGCCCGATACGACTGCAACCCCTATAAAGAGCCAATTTCCGATATCCATCCTCAGTTTTTTTCTCAAAAATAAGAAATCCGTCCTTCAAATGCAACTACGCGAACGAATTATTGACCTTCCCTCCTGTCAAAAAGAGCGAGGCCTTCGTAAACACCTTCTGAAAGCATTCATTCATCAACACCTCACTCACTTGAGCACGTAGAGGAAACGGTGATTCGTGCGAATAATCAAACGGAAAATCCAACTGCTGGAAACAATCGGCAGCCAACACCTTTCCCATGCATGCCTCTACGCCATCAAAGGGCATAACCCTGTCTTTAAATAAAGAAATACCAGCAATGTCAAAACGTTTCTTTTTGAAAAAATCCAACCGATCGGCACGGTGCACTTCCGGCAGGATCATCGCATTGAAGGCCTTAAGCAAAGCATCCTCCTGTTTATCGATCACGTGCAGTTTTTCCGTTTTTTCCAACCATTCCTCGCAGTAAAATTGAAAAATCCTGTTGTATGCAACCTTGTCCATAATAAATCTCGATGTACCATGCATGTACTTAAAAATGGATCCTCCGCAAAAGATGAACAATTTTGACCGATCAAACAGGTGAAAAGGATTTGCCATCAGCATAATTTCGGACAGAAAAGAGCCGATTGAGTATCCGAAAAAGTCTACAGCAGCTTCTGAAGTGAGCCAAGGATGATTTCCGGAGCGGATTTGACGAATCAGGCAAACAATGTCAGAAATAGTCTGTCGTCCAGACAGGTAAAAACGGGAAGGATGCTGACTCAGGCGTTCACTCAAGGCGACATTGGCAAAGGAGAGAGCACCGTTGTTGACAGACTCCGCCATCCGTTTATCCATCAACGGCCTGTTCTCCCGTGGATTGCGCCACCATTCCGGCGCCCGGTTAATGTGAAAAGCAATGGGAAATAATATAACCGTCTTTCCGGTCATATTAGCCAAATAAACAGCCCAATTCCGGTATTTGTCCCAATTTGCCTCGTTAAGTCCATGAAGTAATAGAATGCATCCTGTTGAGGCAATCACTCCTTTTGGAATAATTACAGGGTATTCGAATCGTACGTTTTCCCGTACAACCTCATCGGTTTCATCAGCCATAGAGGAAACAAATGAGGGTGGTTTGACGTAAAAGGATTCAAACGAACAGTATTGTACAGAAATAAAGTCCTTTACTAAAGGCTGAAATATGTTCATGAAGGGATTGCATTGTTTAGTTTACATCAAAAATAAGCTGAACCCTTCTACTCTATCCAAAAAAGGGATTACCGGCAAAAAATGGTGACTAAAAAGGTGTTTTAGGGGTAAAATTGCCATTTATGGGGATGAGCCACGGACAAAAAGAATGGAAAAGAAATTGATTATGCTGTTATTAAGCGCTATTTTTGTGTTTCGGACTCAACGCCAAGCGCAACCCCATGAACCAGAAAATTCCCGAATACCTTTACGAAAAGGGCAACATCGTTCGTCTCATCATTTATACGGCTGTATTTGCGTTGGCCTTCATCAACATTTACAAACCGTTCGGTTCACAGGAATGGTACACGGTATCGGGATTGAAGTATTCAGGATTGAAGTATTTTTTCTTCACCAGCCTTATCATCCTCACAGGCGTACTGGTTGTTGTGGTTAGTCGTATCATTCTGTATTATCGTGCCAGAAAAAGCCCCCTATTATTGTGGCATTACTTGGTCTGGATTTTTGCAGAGATTGTGGCCATGTCGCTTTTCTACACCTTGTTTGAAAAACTGATTCTCAAAGACCAGAGGGACTTGGAAATCATGTTGCGTGAATCCACCTTGAACACCGGACTGATCCTGCTGCTTCCGTATTCCACCATTTGGTTGTATTTTGCGTGGAAGGATAATGCCGGAAAACTGGAAAAGATGAGTCATGACGAAGCGCCGTCTGATACCGCAGGCAAAAGCATGATCAACTTTGTTGACGAAAAGAACGAACTGAAACTTTCTGTACACGCTGACCAGATACTTTGGCTGGAAGCTGCCGACAACTACGTAAAAATTCACTACCTAAATAAGGGAAAGACAACCACCTTCATGATACGCAATTCACTGAAAATCATGGAGATTCGACTATCAAAAACCGACCTAGTTCGGTGTAACCGTTCTGTCATGGTCAACTTTGACAAGGTTAAGGTGCTTCGAAAAGACAAAGAGGGTATTTACCTCGGTTTCGATGAGGTAAACATGCCCGACATTCCTGTGTCAAAAACCTATGCAGACCGTGTCATGGCCCGTTTTTCAAGCTATTCAAACTAAGCATCACACATGACCTCAATACCAAATTCTACCGTCTTCATTGAAACATACGGCTGTCAAATGAACGTAGCCGACAGTGAAGTGGTAGCCTCCATTCTGGAAATAGATGGTTTTACCTTGATTGACACGGGTGAAAATGCCGATCTGGTACTCATTAACACCTGCTCCATCCGTGACAATGCGGAACAGCGTATCTTGTCAAGAATTCAGCATTACCAATCTCTTCGCAAAAAAGGGAAGAAAATCATCATCGGCGTTCTTGGCTGCATGGCTGAGCGCGTAAAAGAAACCCTGCTCGAAGAGCAACACGTTGACTTGGTCGCAGGACCAGACGCCTACCTAGACCTACCCAACCTGATTGGCGCCGTCCAACAAGGGGAAAAGGCCATCAACATTGATTTGTCCACATCGGAGACGTACAAAGATGTCATTCCTTCTCCCATTGGGTCGCGCGGCATTGGCAGTTTCATCTCCATCACGAGGGGGTGCAATAACTTTTGCACGTACTGCATTGTCCCCTACACGAGAGGCAGGGAACGAAGCCGCGACCCTCAAAGTATCCTCAACGAGTTGGCAAACCTAAAGAAAAAGGGATACAAGGAAGTGACGTTGTTGGGACAAAACGTGAATTCGTATTGTTTTGAAACCGGGGAAGGACAACCAGTGGATTTTGCCGGTCTGTTGGAACAGGTAGCACTTGCCGCCCCTGAAATGAGAATCCGCTTTTCGACCTCCCACCCAAAGGATATGAACAATGAGGTCCTTGAGACAATGGCCGCCCAAGCCAACATTTGCCGTCACGTTCACCTTCCGGCCCAGTCAGGCAGTTCACGCATACTGAAACTGATGAACCGACGCTATGACAGGGAATGGTACCTGGATCGCATCGCCGCCATTCGTCGCATCATCCCGGATTGTGGTATTTCCACCGACTTATTCAGCGGATTTCATTCAGAAACACCTGAGGACCATGAGGCTACCCTTTCCTTGATGCGCGAAGTAAATTTCGATGCCGCTTTTCTTTTCAAGTATTCGGAACGCCCAGGCACCTTTGCCGCCAAAAACCTACTAGACGATGTGCCGGAATCGCTGAAAATTGAGCGTCTAAACGAACTTATTGCGTTGCAAAACGAGCTTTCTGCCAAAAGCAACGCCAAAGATGTGGGCAAGGTCTTTGACGTCTTATGTGAAGGCTATTCCAAACGTTCCAGGGAACAGTTGTGTGGCAGGACTCAACAGAACAAGATGGTCGTCTTTCCCAAAGGAGACAAACGAAAAGGCGACTTGGTTCAGGTTAGAATAATTGATCATACATCGGCAACCCTGATGGGTGAACTTGTTTAAAAAACAAAAAAACCACGCATTATTCACCATAATTTACGACAAATCCGGATATTTTTCGCACTTTTGCGGCAATTTTGGGGATAAACTGTTCGTCAAATTCGTTCTCGTACATGAAGCATCAGCAAAAGTCGGTCAACGCAGTAAGGGTATTCAATTCCCGTTTCACTTCTACAATAAGTATCAGTCTGGTTCTCTTTCTGTTAGGGATTATGTTGACCTTGGGGTTTCTAGCCAAGTTCGTGTCTGATCATGTGAGAGAAAATGTCTGCATGTCGGTGGTTGTTGACGACGGGTTGAGCTTGTCCGATGCCAGGATGTTCCAAAAAAAGTTGGAAGCAATGCCTTGGACTAAATCGGTTACCTATATTGATAAAGAAACGGCACTTAAGGAGTTGATTGAGGAGTTGGGCGACAATCCCGAAGACCTGTTGGGATCAAATCCGGCGTTGGCTTCATTTGAGGTTTACCTAAAAGCCAATTATGCGAATGCTGACAGCATGCAGATGGCTGAACTCTACTTAAAACGTTTCAAGAACGTTCAAGACGTGATTTACCGCAAAGATTTGGTTCACCTCGTCAATGAAAACGTCCGTCGCATCAGTGTCGTTCTGTTAATTTTAGCCCTTGCCTTGACACTGATTTCCTATTCCTTAATACGAAACACCGTCAAGTTACTTATTTACTCAAAGCGCTTCCTTATCCGCACCATGCAGCTAGTAGGTGCAGGTAAAGGTTTTATACTCAAGCCCTTTATTCTGCAAAACATGGTGAGTGCCGTTATTGCTTCGGTCTTATCCATGAGTTATCTCTACGGATCGTTGTTTTACCTTGACAAACAAATACCCGGGGTTCTCGCCCTGTTACAACCCGGGTTGCTTGTGCTTATTTTCTTGATTATCTTGGTTTTTGGGCTGATTATCATGACAACAGCCACCTGGTTGGCAGTCAATCGCTACCTTAAAATGAACACAAACGATTTATATTACGTTTAATCATTTCAGTCAACATTCACTATGGAAAAAGAAGAAAATTACAAAAACCTTGCCCTCGGGAGACTGAACCTCCTCCTCATTTTGGCCGGATTCTTGATAGTCATCATCGGGTTTTTTCTCATGACAGGCAAGCCTTCACTTCAAACCGCGTACAATCCTGACATATTCAGCTTTAGACGCACCGTACTGGCGCCCGGCATCTGTTTGGGAGGCTTCCTGTTTATCATCTTTGGCATCCTCTATAAAAAGAAAACAAACGAATGAGTTGGTTTGAAGCACTTATTCTGGGGTTGCTTCAGGGTTTTACCGAATACCTGCCCGTAAGCAGCAGCGGACATCTTGAGATTGGAAGCGCGTTGTTTGGTACTTCCGGTGGCGATAACCTCATGTTCGGAATTGTCGTACATACAGCAACCGTACTTAGCACCCTAGTTGTGCTGTGGTCGGAGATTAGCAAGTTGTTGCGCGGTTTTTTTCGCTTCACCAACAATGAGGAAACGATATACCTATTGAAAATCGGGGTTTCTATGATACCCGTATTGATTGTAGGGATTTTCTTCAAGGACTCGGTGGAAAAATTTTTTGGCAACGGACTGCTGCTGGTGGGTATCATGTTGGTGGTTACCGGCTTGTTGCTGACATTTTCCTACATAGCCAAACCCAGACAACGAGAAACAATTAGTTGGTGGAACGCCTTTTTTATTGGTCTTTCGCAGGCCGTTGCCGTTTTGCCTGGCCTTTCCCGCTCCGGTACCACAATAGCTACCGGTCTGCTCTTAGGCAATAAAAAGGAGCAGGTAGCGAAGTTTTCGTTTCTGATGGTGATCATACCCATTTTGGGAGAGGCATTTCTTGAATTGGTCAGCGGAAAAATGACATCTACAGCCACCATTCCGGTTATGTCGTTGGTTATAGCCTTTATTGCGGCTTTTCTTTCCGGTTGTGTAGCCTGCAAATGGATGTTATCCCTGGTTCAAAAAGGCAAACTGATTTGGTTTGCACTCTATTGCGCGTTGTTGGGTATATCAACTGTGATTTACGCATTAATTTAAACATGACGCGAGTCATACACCCCATAGGCATGGTGACCCTGTCGTCATAAAAAATACATGGATTTTATTGAAGGAGAAATTTTGCACATTGACAAACCCCTTACGTGGACCTCATTTCAACTGGTCGCGAAAGTTAGATACCTGCTGTGTCAGAAACTGGGAATCAAGAAACTGAAAGTTGGACACGCCGGCACATTGGATCCATTGGCCACAGGGGTCATGATCCTTTGTACAGGAAAAGCCACCAAACAGATTGAATCGTTTCAATATCAAACGAAAGAATACATCGCCACATTGGAAATCGGAGCCACCACGGTCTCACACGACCTGGAAAAGCCCATCGACCAACGCTACGATTACACTCACGTAACGCGTGAAATGATAGAACAAATCTTGCCACAATTTATGGGCCGCATCGAACAGGTGCCTCCGTCTTTTTCAGCCTGCAAAGTTGATGGGAAAAGGGCTTATAAATTAGCGAGGAAAGGCGAGGAGGTGGAACTCAAGCCTAAGGTGTTGATGATTGACGCATTGGAATTATTGAGCTGTGAACTGCCTGTTATTACCCTCAAGGTGGTTTGCAGCAAGGGCACCTACATCAGAGCTTTGGCCAGAGATTTTGGCGAAGCACTGGGCTGTGGGGCACATCTGACCGGACTGAGCCGAACACGCATCGGTGATGTACGACTTGAAGGGTGTTTCAGCATGGATTCTTTCTACGATTGGCTGGAGGCCCTCTCTTTAGATAACGTACAAGAAACTAATAAACAAATCATATGAAGCTTTCAAAATTCAAGTTCAAACTGCCCGAAGAACTGATTGCACAGTATCCTACTCCCAATAGGGACGAGTCCAGGCTTATGGTACTTGACCGTTCTACCGGCACCATTGAACACCATTATTTCAAAGAGATTCCCACATACTTCAACGAGAAGGATGTTTTTATATTCAATGACACACGCGTTTTTCCGGCCCGTCTTTACGGCAATAAGGAAAAAACAGGTGCGCAGATTGAGGTTTTCCTGCTGCGTGAACTGAACGAGGAATTTCGCTTATGGGACGTTTTGGTTGATCCGGCACGTAAAATACGCATCGGCAATAAATTGTATTTTGGAGAGGACGAATCGATGGTTGCTGAAGTAATCGACAATACGACTTCTCGCGGACGTACCCTTCGATTTTTGTACGACGGCAGCCACGATGACTTCAAGAATGCCCTATTCGCACTAGGCGAAACACCCCTTCCAAAAAGCATCAAACGCTCGGTCGAGCCAGAAGACGAAGAACGTTTTCAAACTATTTTTGCATCTAACGAAGGAGCGGTTGTCGCTCCTGCCGCCGGCCTGCATTTCAGTCGTGAATTGTTGAAGCGCTTGGAAATCAAAGGTATCGATTTTGCCTACATCACCCTTCATGCAGGATTGGGAAACTTCCGCGAAATTGATGTCGAGGATTTGACCAAACACAAAATGGACTCCGAGCAGATGTTCATTTCGGAGGATGCAGTTCGGATAGTCAATGCAGCCAAAGAAAATGGCAGCCAAATTTGTGCCGTGGGAACAACCGTTATGAGGGCTATTGAAAGCTCAGTCGGCGCAGTCGGACACTTGAAAGAATTTAACGGTTGGACCAATAAGTTCATTTTTCCACCCTACGATTTCAATGTAGCCACCTCTATGATTTCCAATTTTCACGCTCCCTTGTCAACATTGTTGATGATGGTGGCTTCGTTTGGCGGTTTTGACTTTGTGATGGAAGCCTATGAAACGGCCATTAAGGAAAAATACCGTTTCGGGATGTATGGTGATGCCATGTTGGTTCGTTGATCATCAGATGTCCACCGCATACCTCAGCCTGGGCTCAAATCTGGGAGACCGGATGGCTTTGTTGGAAGAAGCCATTCGGTTGATTGAAGAATCGATTGGCACTATTGTGGCTCGATCAAGGATGGTGGAAACAGAACCGTGGGGCTTCACCACTTCACATCGCTTCATAAACGCTTGCATTGCCGTCAACACAGAATTGTCACCGCAAGACTGTCTATCTGGTCTAAAGGAGATAGAAAAACGCATGGGAAGGCTTAAAAGTGGCAAAAAGGAGTATGCAGACAGATTGATTGATATAGACATCGTCTTGTATGACGATCTAGTTGTTGAAACGTCTAACCTGATACTTCCACATCCTCATCTGCAACACAGAACATTTGTATTGGGACCATTGGCTGAAATAGCCCCTGAAAAGGTACATCCGGTTTTGGGAAAAACCATTCGTTCGTTGCTCGAAGATCTTACTTCACCATCATAAATTTGCACACCTGGTGTTCGGTGCCATCCTGCGACGAACAAAATACCAGATAAACGCCACTGGCCGCCCTTTTTCCTTGATAATTCAACCCATTCCATGAAAATTGGCCGCCCAACGAGGTTCCGGCTACAAGCAGGTTTCCACTCACATCGGTAATTCTCACCTGCGTGCTTTCTTTCAAGCCCGTTACAGTAATCAATCCGGCATATCCGGGTGTTACCGGGTTGGGAAACACCCGCACGGCTGAAAAATCATCGCTGCCTTCTGTAGCCACAGCACGAAAAGAAACCAACCCTTCGTTTGTACCAATAAATACTTCACCCGTTTGCGGGTGGACGGTTATGGAAAAAATATAATTGGAGGGCAGTGGACTATTTTCCGTGTTAAACTGGTACAGTGTTTGGAGCCCATCGGCAGATACCAAGTAAACCCCATTTCCGGCCGTACCCAACCATTTTCTATTGGCGCCGTCAACCGCGATGGAGTTGATCCGTATGCCTTTCAGTAGGTAATCGGCCAACCCAGTACCGTCATTCCTGGGTATTTTGACACGGTTAAAGGTATAATCCGGATCGAAGACCCTTGATGTGTTGGAGGCTAAAATTGGTCCTTCGTTGGTTCCAATCCAAAGGGTACCCGTTTTATCCTCAACCATACACGTGTATACAAATGGGCTTATTGTTCCATCGTCTTCAGTTATCGTATTGAACCAATGAGTATTGTCGTCACTTGTTACCCAAGGTGTTCCCATACGGTCTATCACAAACAAGCCATACGAAACACCGCGTACCGAATTGCACCAAATCTGATGGTTGGACGTGAAAAGGAGGGAACCCCAGGTGGGTGCACCCGGCATTGATGAGTACGGCATGGGGGTCCATTCCGTACCGCCCGCTCTTAGAACCCAAATGGTCGTATCAGAAAGTACCGAGTTGACCCCGTAGGTTGAATTCAATACCCATAGATTACCCTCGTTATCAAATACAGCGCCGTCCACCCGGCAAAAAGATCCAGGTAATACCGTGATAATCGGACTATTGTTTTGATTGTAGAGTTTATAAAAACGGTTTTTTCTAAACTCATACAACCCCTCGCCCCAGCTTGTTAAAAAATAATGCCCCGGGTCAAAGGGATCGATGGCCACGTTCATAATGTCCATAAAGGGCACGCCTGTTTTCAACGCAATAGAATCGATGGCAGGTAGACCCGACCATTCCTGACCGTCAAAGCGCATCAGGTCACCGGCAAAACGAAAGCGATCGCCCCACCTGCCTCCGGGTACAGCATAGAAATCACCGGCGTATACAATACCGTTGAAAACCGTCGGCTGACTGGGGCCTGTTGGTAGCGTAGCAGCATTCAATGGAACATAACCTTGGTTTGACACATCATACCTGAGCAGTCCTAATTTCCCGGAAGCCACAAAACACGTCGAATCTGACTCATTAAATGAGATGTCAAGAAGGGGATGAGAAATAACCCGTTGCGTTCCATTTTCGTTGAAAATTACACCCGATGTTCGACTGCATACAACCAATTTCCCTCCCTCAACCATCAGGCGAGTCGCTGTTGCATCGGCATAAAATAAAGACCAAACTCCGTTTTTTCGAACATATACATTGCCGTTTCCTGTCAAAACAACTAGTTTACCCGCTTGCTTGACTATGCTTATAGGGGTTTCAGAAAGAAAGGGTAGGTGTTTCCACAGGGAAGGATCCAATAAATTGTCAGATTTACTTCCCACAAACAAACCAACCGGTGTGGCCAGAAAAAGAGAATCATCCAAGGAAACAGCATCGTAAACAGTCTCTTGAATTGTATAAGGAGATAGTTGAAATAAGGGTTTGAACAATTCGCTAATTTCACGCTTGACCAGGTTTACAACAAGTAATCCCACTCCTGTTGAAAGGTAGCCCGTGGTTCCATCAATACGTACACTGTAAACCGTCTTGTCCGCCGTCATCGGCTTATTTTTGAAATCAGGCAGGTTCTTAATGGTTGCGCCCTGTATAATATCAAGGTTTCCATCCGAATAACATACAACCAATCCCTTGATAGCCTCCGACCAATTGATGAAGGCTACGTCAAAGCCATTGAGTCCGGTCAAAGATGTGTGAGTGGTTGTTTTTCCATTTGAATCAATGGAAAATAATTTACCGTTAGCTATGGCATAGGTTTCTTGCGGTGTAACTTCTACCTGGGACACGTCATTGTACGAAAAATGTGTCCTCCAAGAACCTACGGCTATTTCGGCATGACTTCGAGCGCAAAACCCTGTCAGACAGACCAAAAAAACAAATGCAGTCTGAGTTCCTTTCATCGTTCCTGCAAATATTCCACCAAGCGCTTTACCGCCAAAGCCCTGTGACTGATTGTATTTTTTAACGAGGATTCCATTTCTGCAAAGCTTGTGTCGTAACCATCGGGTTGAAAAATGGGATCGTACCCAAAACCTGCATCACCTTTTCGTACCGTAAGAATCTTTCCCTCCACGAAACCTTCGAATAAAGTCTCTTTTCCGTCCAAAATCAAGGCTATAACTGTTCTGAAGCGAGCCCTTCGGTTCGTTATTCCTTCTAGATTACCCAACAACTTATCCATATTGTTTGAAGCAATACACGCTTCTCCTGCATACCTGGCCGAATATACTCCGGGTTCGCCGTTTAAAGCCTCTACTTCGAGGCCGGTGTCGTCTGCAAAACAATCCACTTGATAGTTATCGTGCACGAACCTCGCTTTTTGAAGGGCGTTGCCTTCCAAAGTAGCTTGTTCCTCGGGTAACTCATCAATACAGTTTATGGCTTTCAACCCTTTAACAATAAATGAATCACCCAATATGTCCGTGACTTCAGACAGCTTGTGAGCGTTGTTGGTGGCAAAAACAAGGAGGGCTGCCATTACATTACAGTTGTAACTTGGCTGACAACTCCAACATGCGAAGAATCGGTTTCAACGCTCTTGGTTGCAGCTCAGCAGAAATTTCAATGGCAGGTGTTTCCGTTTCCAAACAAGATAAAACCTTTTCCAGTGTATTCAATCGCATAAATGAACATTCGTTGCACGCACAGGTAGCATCTTCGGGGGGTGCCGGTATGAATTCCTTATCTGGACACAATCGACGCATTTCGTGTAAAATTCCCGATTCGGTTGCCACAATAAATTCATTGATATCTGAACGTTGTGCGTATTTAATCAATGAAGAAGTCGATCCAATAAAATCAGCCATATTGAGCAATACCTGCTTACATTCAGGATGAGCAATCAGTTTTGATTGTGGGTGTTTGCTCTTCAACTCAATGAGTTTGTCAATGGAAAATTGTTCGTGCACATGACAGGCACCGTTCCATAACAACATATTCCTTCCAGTCAAACCATTTATGTAGTTGCCTAAATTCCTATCCGGACCAAATATAATCTTTTCGTCAGCAGGTAAGCTGTTGACAATGGCTGTAGCATTTGTCGAGGTAACCACAATATCGGTCAATGCCTTCACTTCAGCGCTTGTGTTCACATAACTGACTACTGTATGATCAGGATGAGCATTGATAAATGCTTCAAATTCAGCGGCCGGACAACTATTAGCCAACGAACACCCCGCATTTACATCAGGAATGAGTACTTTCTTGTCAGGACAAATAATCTTAGCGGTTTCACCCATAAAATGTACACCACAAAGTACAATAATGTCCGCATTCGTCTTTCTCGCTTCCTGAGCCAGTGCTAAACTATCGCCAATTACATCGGCAATGTCTTGAATATCGTTCTCTTGATAAAAATGGGCCATGATAACAGCATTTTTCTGCTGTTTAAGCCTATTTATTTCAGAAATAACCTGATCCTTATCCATCGCATCCGTTCCTTTTTACTAGACAAAAATAGGTATAATATTAGTAATTTTGCATCAACATATTGCCATTATGCCAAAGAAACTCCTTATTACAGAAATGAACAGGCTTTCAGCACAGGCCTTCAAGTCTTCTGAAAAAATACCGCTGACTGTTGTCTTAGACAATATCAGAAGTCTGCACAACGTTGGATCTGTGTTTAGAACATGTGATGCCTTTCGTATTGAAAAAATCATACTGTGCGGAAACACGGGTACACCTCCGCATCCTGAAATTCATAAATCAGCATTGGGAGCAGAATACACAATGGATTGGATGCATCATTCAGACACCGTCGAAGTCATATCTACACTTAAAAACGAAGGATATACAGTTTTTGCCGTAGAACAAGCGCACAACAGTGTTTCATTGGATCATTTGTCCCTGCAAACCGGGGTTCGTTATGCCATCGTTATTGGAAATGAAGTAAAAGGGGTTCAACAGGTTGTAGTGGATGGTTGTGACCGTTGCATTGAAATACCCCAGTTTGGCACTAAGCATTCACTGAATGTTTCTGTTGCAGCAGGAATCGTTATTTGGCATTTTTTTGGTTTGATGAAATCATCGCTCAACCTATAAAAACAGCTATAGACTCTTCAACACTTCTTTATTATTTCTATTTAGATTTTTAAAAAATAAAATGATTAATATAATAGCCTGTTGAAAGTGTTGATAACTGTGCCATCGAAACAAGTGTCAACATAAACTATTATTTTTCAACCACTATTCAACCGTTTTATATATATTAAAATACTGAATAACAAGCTACTGTATTTTTATGTTGATAGCTTTTCCTGATTGAATAAATAACTGTTGAAAGTAAACCTGTTGATAAGAACGATTGAGGAGGTTGACTGTTTTTTTAAAAATGGAAGAAACTATTTTTGCGAATTTGACAAGTCTTTTTATGAACACGATAAATCGAACAGCATGTTGAAAAAGCATTCAGATGGAGTCAACAGGTACTCACACGTTATCAACCGTCTTTTTGTTATATTTGCCATCGAACTAACCTAACGGAACCTTGAATAGACCTGCAGAAGACACACCATTGATCAGACAATACTTCGAAATGAAAAGCAAGCATCCCGATGCTATCTTGTTGTTTCGGGTAGGTGATTTTTACGAAGCATACGGGCAAGATGCCTTGACCATTGTAAATATTCTCAGCATCGCGTTGACAAAAAAGTCAAACGGTGCATCCGGACCCATCGAAATGGCCGGTTTTCCCCATCATGCGCTCGATAATTTTCTACCAAAGCTGGTTCGGGCAGGAAAGAGAGTCGCTATTTGCGATCAACTGGAAGATCCGAAACTGACCAAAAAACTAGTTAAACGGGGCATTACTGAATTAGTCACACCCGGCGTTTCAACCAACGAAAACATACTTAACCAAAAAGAAAACAACTTTTTAGCCGGCATTCACGTTGAAAAGGGTAGGGCAGGTGTCGCATTCCTTGACATCTCAACGGGTGAGTTTTACACGGCAGAAGGCACGGTGGAGTACGTAGATAAATTACTGAATACCTTTTCACCCAAAGAATTGCTCTATGAACGAAATAAACGGGCACTGGTACAGGAAAGTCTCCACTTTAACGGCGCTCGTTTCGAAATGGACGATTGGGTCTATACCGATGATTCGGCGCAAACGCGTTTGTTGAAGCACTTTAAAACCAAAAACCTTAAAGGGTTTGGTATTCAACAGATGCCTTTGGCTATTATAGCTTCAGGCAGTGTGTTGTACTATATGGACATGACCGAGCATACACAGATTGGTCACATTCGCTCCTTGTCTCGATTGGACGAAGACCAGTTTGTTCGATTGGACCGTTATACCATACGGAATCTGGAACTATGCGATGCGATGAATGAAGGTGGAAAAAGTCTTTTGTCTGTGATTGATCGTACGCAAAGTGCCATGGGAGGACGCTTGCTTCGTCGATGGTTGTTATTTCCCTTGAAACAGGTGGGAGCCATACGAACACGACAAGACGTAACCGATTACCTGTATCATCAACTTGTTTTACAGGATACGTTAAGCCATACAATTGGCCAAATTGGCGATTTGGAACGTATTGCCTCAAAAATTGCGGTGGGACGTGTTTCACCCCGGGAAATGGTGTACTTAAAAACATCGTTAAAAGCCGTTGAAGCTATCAGACGCGCCTGTTTGCCCCTTTCAAAAGAAGACCTTGAGGAAGAAGAGGAGGTGGTGGTTCATGACTACGATAATCCGGGATACATGGCGCTAAAAACACTGGTTGAACGCATGCAACCCTGCCCCGAATTGAGGAAACGAATCCATGAAACCATTGTTGAAACACCTCCCATTGCCTTAAATAGGGGTGAGGTTATTAAAGAAGGTGTCTGTGCCGAATTGGACGAACTCAGAAAATTGTCCACTTCGGGAAAGGAATACCTGACGGGTATTCAGGAACGAGAAGCCGAACGAACGGGAATCAGCAGCCTGCGCATCAGTTTCAATAACGTGTTCGGCTATTACATCGAAGTGCGCAACTCCCAGAAAGACAAGGTACCCGAGGAATGGATACGCAAACAGACCTTGGTCAACGCCGAGCGCTTCATCACCCAGGAACTGAAAGAATACGAAGAGAAGATTCTGGGAGCCGAGGAAAAAATAGCCACCCTTGAAGCACGTATCTACCAGGAACTGGCGACTGAACTTTGCGCGTATTTATCAGAAATTCAGCAAAATGCGACACTGGTAGCCCAACTTGACTGCTTACTTTCTTTTGCCAGAATAGCGCACGAAAATACGTATTTCCGTCCTGTTGTTATGGAGGGAGACAGCTTGACCATTCATGCCGGAAGACACCCGGTCATTGAAAAGCAACTGCCTCAGGGAGAACCTTATATTGTCAACGACATACATTTGGACAGTCAGAACGAACAAATCATCATTGTCACTGGACCCAACATGGCAGGCAAGTCGGCCTTGCTCAGACAAACGGCCTTGATCGTACTAATGGCGCAGATTGGCTCCTTTGTACCGGCAGAATCGGCCGAAATCGGAGTAGTAGACAAGATTTTCACCCGGGTAGGCGCATCCGACAACATTTCCGCCGGCGAATCTACCTTCATGGTGGAAATGAACGAAGCGGCCGATATCCTGAACAGCCTTTCTCACAATAGCCTGATACTGTTTGATGAACTGGGAAGAGGAACCAGCACCTATGATGGCATTTCTATAGCCTGGGCCATTGTGGAATACATCCACGAGCATCCCAAGTACAAAGCAAAAACGTTATTTGCTACCCACTACCACGAATTGAACGAGATGGAAAAAACATTTCCACGCATCAAGAACTACCACGTTTCGGTGCGGGAAGCCGATGGCAAGGTTATTTTCCTACGGAAGTTGGAGCGCGGTGGAACCGAACACAGCTTTGGAATTCATGTAGCCAGTATGGCCGGAATGCCAAACAGCATTGTGAAGCGGGCCAATCAGATTCTTCAAAAGATGGAAGGAGAAAACCGAAAAGGATCGTTGGCAAAGCCCACCAAGGAGATTGCCAACCAGCGGGATGGGCTGCAGTTGAGCTTTTTTCAATTAGACGATCCGGTACTTTCTCAAATCAGGGATGAAATCCTCAAGGTGGATGTCAACAACCTCACGCCCCTTGAAGCGCTGAACAAGCTCAGCGATATCAAGCGCATCATCAAGGGAAAATAGCTATTTATACGTTGAAGCGGAAGTGCATGATGTCACCATCTTTAACCACGTATTCCTTGCCTTCAACCGACATTTTTCCGGCTTCCTTTATGGCAGACTCCGAACCGTAGCGGAGGTAATCCTCATACTTGATGACCTCAGCCCTGATGAATCCTTTTTCAAAATCGGTATGGATAACGCCGGCGCAGACAGGTGCCTTGCTGCCCGCTACAAACGTCCATGCTCGGACCTCCATCGGGCCTGCTGTTAGAAAAGTACTGAGATTCAGTAATTTGTAAGCCGTTTTAATCAAACGGGATACACCAGATTCTTCCAACCCAATTTCATTCAGAAACAGTTGACGCTCTTCGTAGGTATCAAATTCGGCAATCTCAGATTCAATCTTGGCCGCAACAATCAATATTTGTGCTCCCTCTTCCTTAACGGCCTCCTTGAGTTGTTCGGAGTAGGTGTTCCCACTTACAGCAGATGATTCATCCACATTGCAGATGTACATCACCGGTTTGTTGGTCAACAGGAACAGGTCATGCGCAATTTTTTGTTCGTCTTTGGTTTCAAATAGGACGGTGCGCGCCGATTTTCCCTGTTCCAGTGCCTCCTTGAAACGCATCAACACTTCATGGATTTGCTTGGCTTGTTTGTCGCCACCCGTTTGGGCTTGTTTCTGCACCTTTTGAATGCGACTGTCTATGGTTTCGAGGTCCTTGATCTGCAGCTCGTAATCGATGATTTCCTTGTCTCTGACTGGATCCACCGAACCATCCACGTGGGTGACATTGTCGTCATCGAAGCAACGGATAACATGGATGATGGCGTCCGTCTCGCGGATGTTGGCCAAAAACTTGTTTCCCAGTCCTTCGCCTTTGCTGGCACCTTTCACCAAACCCGCGATGTCAACAATCTCAACCGTGGTGGGAACAATGCGATCAGGGTGTACCAGTTCGGCCAACTTGCTGAGCCGTTCGTCGGGAACGGTAATCACACCAACGTTGGGCTCAATGGTGCAAAAGGGAAAATTGGCCGCTTGCGCCTTTGCGTTCGATAAGCAGTTGAACAAGGTAGATTTGCCTACGTTGGGAAGGCCAACGATGCCGCATTGTAATGCCATGATGTAATTTTGATGGGTTTGAGGCTGCAAAAGTACAAAAAACCACCGACTTTATCAGTGTGCTTCCAGCCAGTTTGCTCCGTAACCGATATCAGCCTTCAAGGGCACCAACAACTCAGCGGCCGATTCCATCTCTTTTGAAACCAATTTCATCATCGTATCCAGTTCTTCTTTCGGCACAATAAAGTTGAGTTCGTCGTGTACCTGGAGAATCATTTTCGAACGAAGCGCTTGTTGCTCGATGGCTCTGTAAATATTCACCATGGCTATTTTGATGATGTCGGCGGCTGTGCCCTGAATGGGAGCGTTGATGGCGTTGCGTTCAGCATATCCCCTCACAACAGCGTTATGAGAGGTAATATCGGGCAAGAACCGCTTGCGATGGAACAGCGTCTCTACAAAGCCGTTTTTCCTCGCTTCAATCACCACGTCTTCCATGTACCGTTTAACACCGGGATAGGTGGCGAAATAGCCGTCAATCAACTGTTTGGCTTCACTGCGGTTTACGCCCATACGTTCAGCCAGTCCAAAAACGGAAATGCCGTAGATGATACCGAAATTTGCCGTCTTGGCTTTTCGTCTCATATCGGAGGAAACCTGGTCGAGCTCAATGCCGTATATATTGGCAGCTGTGGCCGCATGGATATCCTGATCTTCCTTGAATGCCTTGATCATGGAAGCATCGCGGCTCAGGTGAGCCATCAGCCTGAGCTCTATTTGTGAATAGTCGGCTGAGAGGAAGAATTCGTCTTTTTTGCACGAAAAAGCCTTTCGAATCTCCCTTCCTACTGCATCCCGAATGGGAATATTCTGAAGATTCGGGTTGCTGGAACTGAGTCTTCCCGTCGCCGTGACAGCCTGATTGAACGAGGTATGAATCTTTCCCGTCGACGGGTTTATCAAGGCAGGCAGAGCATCAATATAGGTGCTCAGCAGTTTTTTCAAACCACGTTGTTCTAAAATCTTATCAACAATGGGGTGTTTGCCTTTCAGGGTTTCCAGCACGTCTTCCGAAGTGGAATATTGGCCGGTCTTCGTCTTCTTAGCTTTGCCGCCAATTGCCAGCGTCTCAAAGAGGATTTCCCCAATCTGTTTGGGGCTATTTACGTTAAACGGTTTTCCGGCCAATTGTTGAATCTCATTTTCCAATGCCGCTAACGTAGAAGTCATACTTACCGATGCCTGTTTGAGACTGTCGGTGTCAATACCCACCCCTTGATTTTCCATTTCAGCCAAGACCTTAATGAGCGGCATTTCAATTTCTGTGCTCAAAAAATCCAGTCCGTTCTTTTTCAGCTCAGGTTCCAGTACTTCATACAATTGAAAGGTGATGTCGGCATCTTCTGCCGCATAGGGCCCAATTTTTTCCAACGGAACATCATTCATGTTCAACTGCTGTTTACCCTTTGTTCCAATCAACTCGTCAATATGAATGGTTTTGTAGTTGAGGTAAATTTCAGCCAGGTAATCCATCCCGTGTTTTAATTCGGGTTGAAGCAGGTAATGGGCTATCATGGTGTCGAACAACGTCGCCTTGATTTCAACCCCGTGATTTTTGAGAACCAACAAATCGTACTTGATATTTTGGCCAACGATTAGTTTGGTCGAGTCTAGAAGAAAAGGACGAATGGCCGACAGTACGTTTTCGGTTTTTTCCTTCGACGTGTTCAAGGAAATGTACCAGGCGTTTCCTTTTTCCCAACAGAAAGACATTCCCACCAAATCACAGGTCAATGGGTTAAGGCCAGTCGTCTCTGTATCTAAACAGACGATTTTTTGTGAAAAAAGAAGTCGGTAAAAATCTGATAAATCTGCCTCATTATCAATAATATGGTAAGTATGAGGCACTAAATTTATGTCCTTGAGAGACGACTCATTTTTTTCTTCCGTCCCCTCGTAGAGATTTACGCTAGTCTCAACAGCTTTATCTTGTTGATTGAACAAATTGGGTTCGTCCCATAACAATTGCTGCGGGTTGGTCGGAGTCGATTTTTTAGAAACGGGTTTCGTAGGTTGATTGGAAATGGTTGCATTTTTTTCCACCCGTTGGAACATGGAGCGAAATTCCAGTTGATCAAACAGCTCCCGTAATGCGTCAAGCGTAATGGGATGTCTGGTCAACGCTTTTTCGTCGAAGGTAAGAGGAACGTCGGTTCGGATGGTTGCCAGAAATCGGGAGAAGGTAATCATCTCTACGTTGTTCTCGATCTTTTCTTTCAATTTCCCCTTCAGGTCATGATACCCTTCGAGCAAAGCATCAATTGAGCCAAATTCAGCAATCAATTTTTTTGCGGTCACTTCACCAATTCCGGGGCATCCGGGAATGTTGTCGGAACTGTCACCCATGAGTCCCAACAAGTCGATGATTTGTTTGGGATCGGTCAAGGAGTATTTGTTCTTGATTTCGGTGGGACCGAGGATTTCAAAATCGTTGCTACCGTATTTAGGCTTGTACATAAAAACATGCTCGGTAACCAATTGTCCGTAATCTTTATCCGGCGTCATCATATACACCTCAAAGCCTTCCTTTTCGGCCAATTGAGACAAGGTGCCAATAACATCGTCTGCCTCAAAGCCCGGTACTTCAATGATGGGAATGTTGTAGGCCACAATAATGGCTTTAATGCGTGGAATAGACCATTGAATCACCTCAGGGGTTTCCTCACGCTGCGCTTTATACTGGTCGTATGCTTCGTGCCGAAAGGTGGGGCCTTTTGGATCAAAGCAAACGGCCAAGTGACTGGGATTTTCTCGACGGAGCAGTTCTTCAAGCGTGTTTACAAATCCGAAAATAGCCGACGTATTTTCGCCCTTTGAATTTATCCTGGGCTGCTTGATAAATGCGTAATACGACCGGTATATAATGGCGTATGCATCGATTAAAAACAATCTTCGTGCCAATGTGATGACTTCTTACTATAATGTGAATCAAAAGGCCTATTTAGTAGGCCTCCATACGTTCGTAAAAGTACGAAAAAAAGCAGAAGCCGCATTTTTTTATTATTTTTGTGTAGTTATTAAAGCTGTATGATTGAGCTGATACGAAAACCCATTGCAAAGGAGTTTCTCGAATACGAGAAGGCATTTGACGATGCCATCCGAACGGAATCTTACTTGTTGAAGCAGGTGCTCAATTATGTAAAGAAACAAAAAGGAAAAGAGATTAGACCACATTTGGTGTTGCTCTCTTCTGGTTTAATTGGCTCAATTACTTCTGAAAGCATCAAGTCTGCTGTCTCGCTTGAATTGCTTCACACAGCCAGTTTGATGCATGATGATGTAGTAGACAATACCTACAAAAGACGTTCGGGATATTCGGTAAAAGCGTTGTGGAACAACAAGCCAGCCATTTTAGTGGGTGATTACTACTTATCGAAATCTGCATTCATTTCATCGGGAATTTGCCAAGGACGTATTTCTTATTTACTGGCACAATTGGGGTGCGATCTCTCTGAGGGTGAGATGATGCAACTTTCCAATGAACGCCAATTGGTTATTGATGAGGATACTTACCTTGACGTGATACGCAAAAAAACGGCTCGAACTTTTGCCTTTTGTACACAAGCTGGGGCCATTTCCTCTAACGCTTTACCGGAAGCGGAAAAAGCGTTGACACTGTTTGGTGAAAACCTGGGTATGATTTTTCAGTTAAAGGACGATATATTCGATTACTTCGCAAAAAATGCAATTGGAAAGCCGACAAGCAACGACTTGAAGGAGGGGAAAATGACCTTGCCATTGATCTATGCACTCGATCAATCATCCAAGACAGAAAAGAAACCCTTTTTGAACATCATCAGGAACCGGGATTTCTCACATACCAATATTCAATCAATCAATCAGTTTGTATTCGATATGGGTGGTGTTCAGTATGCTGAGAAACGGATGCGGGACTTTAAAGATATGGCCATTCACTCATTGGAAATGTTCCCGGACAATGCATACAAACAAGCATTGATGGTATGTGTGGATTATTTTATTCAGCGCACGTATTAAAAGAAGACGATTTTTTGTCCAACGATATCACTGAGCAAGGCATTAGCCAGACTACTTGCACCAATTCTGAAAGTATCTTTAGTTAACCATTCAATTCCCAGCACCGACTCAACCAATGTATAGTATTGTACAGCTTCCTGTGTTGTTTTGATTCCACCGGCAGCCTTGAAGCCTACTTTTCGACCGCTTAATCGGTAATATTCGGCTATCATTGAACACATACAAAAAGCAGATTCGAGTGTTGCACCCGGTTGTTGCTTACCGGTAGACGTTTTTATGAAATCTGCACCGGCCTCCATGGCAAGTATACTGGCTATGCGCAAATCGGAAAGACTCAATGCGCCCGATTCAAGTATCACCTTCAATTGAGCCTCTTTGCAAGCAGATTTGATTTCACGTAACTCTTCAACAATTTCTTCGTATTTTTTCTCTCGAAGCTTTCCAATGGGCATTACAACATCTATTTCTGTTGCCCCATCCAAGACTGCCAACGATGTTTCGGCAATTTTGACTTCCATGAAAGTTTGTGAATGAGGAAAACCGCCGGTAACAGCGGCAATTTCTACCCCTTCTGTCAGTGTTTCCCGAACTGTTTTAACAAAAGCAGGGTAGACGCAAATGGCTGCAACATTCGAATATTCAGGGAATTTTTCACCAAAATCGTTAACCTTTTCAGTAAACTCTGCGATAATTTCCTCTGAATCGGTTGTATTTAGGCTCGTCAAATCAATCATGCCCAACAATTTCTCATAAACGGCTTGATTCGAATTAGCTGGTTCACGCAATTCCAACAGGTCTAAAATTGATTGTTTAATCGATTTTTCCGTGAATTTTGGATATTGCTCGATGGCTGCATTTATTTTTGTTATCATCGTAATTTTGTATTGGTTAGATGTCTTTCTTTATCTCGATTTGTTTTCTTTTCCAGTGAGGTCTTAAGCGCTATTTCCAAATCAACGCCTGTTTGATTGGCCATACAGATAAGCACAAACAAAATATCTGCCATTTCATCAGCGAGTGAAAGGTTCGCTTCTCCTGGTTTGTACGATTGCTCGCCAAATTCTCTGGCCATTATGCGTGCTAATTCTCCTACTTCCTCGGTGAGCAAAGTCATGTTGGTGAGTTCGTTGAAATACCGTACGCCATACTGTTTAATCCATTGGTCAACAGCAGTTTGGGCTTCATTTAGTGTCATTTTTTATCTACTTGTTTTGTATCAAGCCATAGTGTAACCGGACCGTTGTTTATTAATGAAATAGCCATGTCTGCTCCGAATACACCAGTTTTTACTTTTTCTTCGCCAATGGCCTGTTTAAAGGCAAGAATGAACGCTTCATAAAGAGGAACTGCCATTGTAGGAGGGGATGCCTGTATAAATGAAGGTCTATTCCCTTTCCTAGTATCGGAAAATAAGGTAAATTGACTTACTATCAATGTATTGCCACCTGTTTCAACCAATGATTTGTTCATTAATCCGTTTTCATCGGCAAAGATTCGAAGCTGTATGATTTTCTTGGTAAGTCTATTTATATCCTCTTGAATATCAGTAGGTTCAAAGCCAATAAAGACCAACAATCCCTTTTCTATCGATGCGTAAATCGATCCATCTATTTGTACGGATGCTTCGCTGACACGCTGTATCAAAGCTCTCATACTTCCGGGTTTTCTTTATGGTGTAAAAATACATGAATTTTTTGAGCCTTTGATGCTCCAACGATGGTTGAAAGTTCTTCAATGGAAGCTTCTTTTATACGCTTAACGCTTTTGAAAGATTCCAACAAGGTCCTTTTAGTCATTGCGCCGATTCCTTTAATCTCATCAAGTTCAGACTGAAATGCCTGTTTGCTTCGAACTTTTCGATGGTGTGTAATACCAAACCGATGTGCTTCGTCGCGCATCTGTTGGATGATTCGAAGTGTTTCAGCGTTTTTATCGAGGTAAAGAGGAACAGAATCGTTGGGGAAAAATAGTTCTTCCAGATTTTTTGCAATGCCGATAACCTGCAATTTGTCTAATATTTTCAACTCATTGAGCACTTTAACCGCTGATGATAACTGACCTTTGCCACCATCAACGATAATGAGTTGAGGAAGTGGTAGGTCTTCTTCGATTAATCGCTTATATCGTCTGAAAAGTACTTCTTCCATTGATGCAAAATCGTTAGGACCTTCAACGGTTTTTATAATAAAGTGACGGTAGTCTTTTTTGGATGGTTTACCGTTTTTGAATACTACACAGGAAGAAACAGGATTTGTACCTTGAGTGTTCGAATTATCGAAGCACTCCATATGAAACGGTAAATCATTTAGATGGAGATCCTTTTTTATACCTGATAACAATCGTGTTACCCGCTGTTCAGGGTTTAGTTTTTCCTGTTGTTTGATTAAATCGTGGATATATTGCTTGACATTCTGAATGGACAAATCGAGCAATTTCTTTTTTTCACCCCGTTGTGGTATGACAATTGTTACTTCGTCGGGTATTATTTCAGGCTCAAAGGGCACAATCAGTTCTTTGCTCTGACTATTGAATCGTTGTCGTAGCTCAAAAATAGCGCTACTAAAGAGTTCTTCCTTGTTTTCTTCCACTTTTTTCTTCCATTCTGTGTTTAACCCTTGCACCACGGCTCCATTTTTTACGTGCAGATAGTTGATTATGGCGGAAGTACCATATTCTTCGTAGGAAAAAACGTCAATTTCATGAAGGTAGGAGTTAACCACCATCGATTTGCTTCGATATTGTTCTATCAGATCGTACTTTTCCTTTATGTGCTGAGCTTCTTCAAAGCGTAAATCTTGTGAAAGGTTTTTCATGACAGACAGCAGATGATGGCTAACTTTCTGACTGTTTCCGTTCAATATTTCACGCACATCGGCAATGGAAATTAGGTAGTCCTTTTCGCTTTGCAAACCAATACAAGGTCCAAGACACCGTTTGATGTGATATTCCAAGCAGACCCTGTATTTGCCCAGCTCAATGTCTTTTTTCAGCATCGGTAGTTTGCACGTCCGCAATGGATATACCTGTCGAATTAACCAAAGAATCGCTTTTAGGGTGCTTACAGAGCTGTATGGCCCAAAATAATCGGATCCATCGAGTATGATTTTTCGTGTTTGAAATACGCGCGGAAAGGGTTCCTTTTTGATACAAATGCTGGGATATGTTTTATCATCCTTCAGCATTACGTTATAACGAGGTTTGTACTGTTTGATTAGGTTGTTCTCTAACAACAATGCATCCGACTCCGTTGGTACAACAATATAGGCAATATCATGAATGCGTTTTACCAATACTCGCGTTTTTGGACTATCGTCGTGCGGTTTTGTAAAATATGAATATACGCGCTTTCGTAAATTCTTGGCTTTACCCACGTATATAATAACGCCTGAATCATCATAATATTGATAAACACCCGGTGTTTCAGGTATTCTATCTAATTTGATTAACAGTTCGTTATTTAATGGATACAGGCTGTTCATGCGGCGCTGTGTATTAGTTGTTCCACGTGGAACAAATCAACGACCAAGCAAAATAAGCAAGGTGTTGATGTCACTTGGGGAGATACCGGGAATTCGACCGGCTTGTGCTATGGTTTGTGGATTAATCCGTTTCAACTTTTGTCTGGCCTCAATAGTTAACGCTTGAATTTCGTCGTAATTGAATTTACCTGCGATTTGAATACTTTCAAGGCGACTGATTTTTTCAGCAATCCCCCGTTCTCTCTCAATGTACCCTTGGTACTTGATATGAATTTCAGTCGCTTCGATTACCTCTTCCGCTCTATCAATAAGGGATTCAAGTTTGGTATCGAGTGCGGAAATGTGTTTTCGAAGGTTTTCAAAGGTAAGCTGAGGTCGTAGCAACAAATCTGCCAAACGAACACCCTGTTTTAATGGAGCCGTCCCCAATTGTTCCAACGCATTGTTGATGAGCTTGGCCTTTATTGAATAATTGAGGCAAAAATCCAACAAATCAGTTATTTGATCTCGTTTTTTGATAAACAGTTCCATCCGTTCGTTGGATGCCAGTCCCAATTTATGCGATTTTTCCGTTAAACGCATATCCGCATCGTCTTGTCTCAACAAAATGCGGTGTTCTGCGCGTGAAGTAAACATGCGATAGGGTTCATCTACCCCCTTGGTTACCAAATCATCGATTAATACGCCAATGTATGCTTCATCACGCCCAAGAACGAAGGCAGTACCACCGTGGCAATTGAGGTGAGCGTTGATACCCGCCATCAAACCTTGTCCAGCGGCTTCTTCGTATCCTGTGGTTCCATTGATTTGACCGGCAAAAAAAAGGTTTTTGATGTGTTTTGTTTCGAGGGTATGGGTCAGCTGGGTGGGATCGAAAAAATCGTATTCAATGGCATAACCAGGTCTGAAGAGTTGAACGTCTTTAAAGCAGGGGATTGTCTGAAGTGCCTCAAATTGAATTTTAAGGGGAAGGGAAGAAGAGAAACCGTTTAGGTAGTATTCTTCGGTGTTTTCTCCTTCAGGTTCGAGAAATAATTGGTGTTGTTCTTTGTCGGCGAAGGTGACAATTTTTGTTTCAATGCTTGGACAATAACGGGGGCCTATGCTTTTTATTTGTCCGTTGTAGAGAGGAGAGTCTGCCAATCCATCGCGCAAAACAGCATGGGTTGACTCATTCGTGTAACAGATCCAACAGTTGCGTTGCTTTAACATGCGCGGTTTGAAATCCAAATATGAAAATTTATGGAAATCGTTTTCTCCAACTTGTTCTTCCATCTCTTCGAAATGAACACTTCTACCGTCAATTCTGACAGGAGTGCCTGTCTTCATACGATCGGTTTTGAATCCAAGCGATTTCAGTTGATCAGTCAGTCCAAACGATGATGGTTCTGACATACGGCCACCGCTGAATTGCGTTTTTCCGATATGAATCAATCCATTTAAAAACGTACCTGCCGTCAAAATCACACATTTTGCGCTAAACAACACATTCATGCTGGTCTTCACACCAGTAACTGAGCCATTTGAAACCTCAAATCCAGTTACGGTATCTTGCCAAAAATGCAGGTTGGGCAGTTGTTCAAGCTGGTTTCTCCATTCCTCTGAAAAACGTTGTCGGTCACTTTGTGAACGAGGACTCCACATAGCCGGGCCTTTAGAGCGGTTGAGCATGCGAAATTGAATGGCCGTTTTATCGGTTACGATGCCTGTGTAACCTCCAAGAGCGTCTATCTCTCTGACAATCTGGCCTTTGGCTATTCCTCCAATGGCGGGATTACAGCTCATGTGTGCGAACTTTGTCATGTCCATGGTGATGAGAAGGGTTGAAGAACCCAAATTGGCAGCAGCAGCAGCGGCTTCACAGCCTGCGTGCCCAGCACCTATGACAATGACGTCGTACGAAAAATTCATCTAGCTGGTTTTAGTTGGATTAATGCGAGAGCTTCATTCTCAACTTTTCGCATCCGTGAAGCGTCTTCCGGTAATTTATCTGGATATCCGCACAGATGAAGAATACCGTGAATGATGACCCGATGCAGCTCCTCGTTGTAAGGAATATTCAGTTGTGCAGCGTTGGAAGAAACGGTATCTAGGCTGATGTAGATATCTCCGGAAATGAGGTTTTGCACGCCTGTGTCAAATGTGATGATGTCGGTATAGTAGTCGTGTTCTAGGAATGAGCGGTTAATGGATAGAATGCGTTCATCGTTGCAAAAGACTAGGTTAATTGTGCCCGCCTTCTTTCCATGAAGGGCTGCAACCCTCTGAATCCAACCTGTCAGCAGGGCTTGTTGAATATCAGGCATCTCAACGGAATCGGTATGAAACTGTATCATATTACGTAAAAAACAGGTAAGCAAGTAAAATAGCGGCCAAGACACCAGCTAGGTCGGCAACTAAACCGGCTACGACAGCATACCGGGTATTTTTGATGCCAACGGAGCCAAAGTACAGCGCAATGATGTAAAAAGTGGTGTCTGCGGCTCCCTGAAATAAACACGACAACCGTCCGCTAAAGGAATCTGGTCCGTAGGTTTTCATGGCTTCCACCATCATTGCCCGTGCGCCGCTTCCGCTAAGGGGTTTCATAAAAGCAGTTGGCAACGATTCAACAAAGCGGGTGTCAAATCCACAAGCGGCTACCAGCCACGAAATGCCTTTGATAAGTAATTCCATGGCACCGGAGGCCCTAAAAACGCCAATGCCGACCAACATACCGACCAAATAGGGAATGATTTTCACGGAGGTTTCAAACCCACTTTTTGCTCCATCGACGAAGGCATCCCAGACGTTGACTTTCTTGTATAAGGCACCAAGCAAAAAAGCAATTATTATACAGAATATCAAAAGATTACTTACGATTCCTGAAGCTCTCGACATGACTTCGGGAGATAAGCTCGAGAACCAGGCGACCAGTGCGGTCAAAGCCAGTGTGATGCCTCCAATCCAACCAATAACGGTCTTATTCAATAGATTTAGTCGTTGACGTAGCCCTACATAGATAATGGCTGTAACGGTGGAAACATAAGTGGCTATGAGTATTGGAATGAATACGTCGGTGGGGTTGACCGCTCCTAGGATGGAACGCTGGGCAAGGATGCTTACTGGAATGATAGTCAAGCCCGATGTGTTCAACGCTAGAAACATGATTTGCGCGTTGGATGCCGTTTCTTTATCGGGATTTAGTTCCTGAAGACTTTGCATGGCTTTCAGCCCCATAGGGGTCGCCGCATTATCAAGTCCCAACATATTGGCGGAAAAATTCATCAACAACTGGCCGTGAACTGGATGATCTTTAGGCAATTCGGGAAACAGTTTGTGGAAAAAGGGGCCTGTGATTTTTGCCAATACTCGGATGGCTCCGGCCTTTTCGCCAATGTTTAAAATGCCAAGCCACAACGTCATGACACCTGCCAAGGGAAGGGATATGTCCATGATGGCAAATTTCGCCATGTCAAAACTACTGGTCATGATGCGTTCAAATACACCATAATCTTGAAAAATAAGGAGTTGAACAAGTCCAACCAGGAAGGCAACCAAAAAGAAACCAATCCAGATGTAATTAAGCACCATAAGTTGAGTCTGATTTTGAAGCAAAAGTACAAAAAATCAATCTGTTTGCGTTCTTTTCGGCATTTTGGTTTGACATAGCGGCGCTTTGTCGTATTTTTGCCGGGATTAATTTACGCACATGGAAGAATCCTTTGATATCAGGGAGCAACAGTCGTTTGAACTCGACAAGGATGCGGACAAGGCCTTGAGGCCGCTTTGTTTTTCCGACTTCAATGGTCAGGAAAGCATCGTGGAGAACCTGCGCATTTTTGTGTCGGCTGCTTCCTTGAGACGTGAAGCCATGGACCATGTGTTGCTTCATGGCCCTCCCGGGTTGGGAAAAACAACGTTGTCCAGTATCATCGCCAATGAGTTGGGGGTGGGTTTCAGGGTAACCTCCGGACCCGTGCTGGACAAACCAGGCGATTTGGCAGGCGTTCTCACTGCGCTGGAGCCAAATGATGTATTGTTTATCGACGAGATTCATCGTCTAAGTCCTATTGTGGAAGAATACCTGTATTCTGCGATGGAAGATTATCGGATTGACATTGTCATCGATAAGGGGCCTTCAGCGCGATCCATTCAGCTCGAAATCAATCCGTTTACCCTAGTTGGCGCAACTACGCGTAGCGGTTTATTAACTGCACCCCTTAGAGCTCGTTTTGGCATCAATTGTCATTTGGAATACTACAAAACAGAGGTGTTGAAAGGCATTGTGCTTCGATCGGCTCGATTACTGCAGATAGATTGTAAAAAGGATGCTGCTGATGAGATAGCCGGCCGAAGTCGAGGTACGCCCCGTATAGCCAATGCGTTGTTGCGCAGGGTTAGGGATTTTGCCCAAGTAAAAGGAAATGGTAGCATTGACCTTGAGATTGCAAAATATGCGTTGGAAGCACTCAATATAGACCGTTTCGGTCTGGATGAGGTTGATAACAAGATTCTAAGGACTATTATTGAAAAATTTCAAGGGGGGCCGGTGGGTTTGACAACCATAGCTACTGCGCTGGGTGAGGACTCCGGTACGATCGAGGAGGTCTACGAACCTTTTTTGATTCAACAAGGTTTCCTGAAACGAACTCCGAGAGGGAGGGAAGTGACTCCTTTAGCTTGGTCACATTTGGGATTGTCCTCTCAAACCCGCGAACAATCGCTTTTTTAAAGACGTTATACATGTTTAGACAAACACGATTCCGTTCCCTATGGCAGAAATGAAACGGTTGGCCAAGGATACGGCCATATATGGTATTAGCAGCATTCTAGGTCGATTCCTTAATTGGTGTTTGACGCCTTTTTACACGTTTACCCTGGGTAATACCGCAGAATTTGGGGTCGTGTCGAAAGTATATGCATGGACGTCCCTTCTAATGGTCATCTTGACGTATGGAATGGAGACGGGATTCTTTCGTTTTGCCAACAAACCCGGAAACAAACCGGAAAACGTGTATACCACGTCGATGTTCAGTCTTCTTGTGACTTCTCTAGCGTTCTTGATTGTCAGTACGTTGTTTATGAACCCAGCAGCCAAGAGTTTGAATGTGGCCAACAATCCTGAATTTGTGTGGATGATGGCGCTTACCGTGGCGATCGATGCATTCTCAGCTATCCCATTCGCGTGGTTGCGTTTTTGCAAGCGACCAATCATGTTTGCAGGGTTGCGCATTTTGATGATTGGGGCCAATATCTTTTTCAATGTATTTTTCTTATGGGTGTGCCCGATGATTCATCGAAGTGCCCCCGAATTGATTTCTTGGTTTTACAATCCTGAATACAGGGTAGGATATGTGTTTGTCGCCAACGTGTTTTCTTCCATCATTGGTTTGATACCGATGTTGCCGATTATGTGGAATGTCAAATGGATTTTCTCATGGCCATTGCTGAAAGAGTTGTTGAAATATTCGCGTCCGTTGATGTATTTGGGCATTGCCGGCATCATGAACCAATCGCTGGACAAGATACTCATTCCGTATTTGTATCCCGATATGTCAACAGGCGATTCACAACTTGGAATCTATTCCGCTTGTTTCAAATTGGGTCTTGTCATGATGCTATTTACTCAGGCATTTAGGTACGCGTATGAACCGTTTGTTTTTTCGATATCAAAGAATACAAACAGTAAGCAATCGTACGTGGATGGAATGAAGTACTTTTTACTTTTTTCTGTCCTTGTGTTTTTAGGTGTCATGTACTATATGGACGTGATCAAATTTTTGCTTGCTCCCAAATACCATGCAGGGTTGGTCGTGGTCCCTATTGTGCTGTTCAGCTATATATTTCAGGGAATTAGCTTTAATCTCTCGTTTTGGTACAAGCTTACCGATAAGACAAAATGGGGCGCTTATATTTCCTTCATGGGCTTGGCTGTGACGGTGCTCGGGAATATCATTTTTGTTCCCCTGTTCGGTTATATTGCTTCTGCATGGACTTCTTTTGTTTGTTTCTTGGTGATGATGGTTGTATCATGGCTTTTGGGGCAGCGCTTTTTCCCCATCAAGTATGACCTCAAGATGGCAGGTCGTTATGTAGTGGTAGGCGGACTTTTTTACACAGTGGGGATGTATATGCCTATTCCAGATCTTCGAATCAGATTGGCATACCGCACACTCTTGTTGTTGTCGTTCGTGCTATACGTAATACGCGTTGATTTGCCTGCAGGAACGTTCAAGACCCTACTAGGAAAGAAGTAATCGATGCCTCCGCTAAGGGTTTGCACCAGTTCTGTTTTATTGATTCTGATTGAGGGCGATTCGTCGCTCGCGCCAATCGGGTAGGTAGGTGTCCATGACCGACTTGAAGGCTGGCCCGTGCCCTGTTTCCAACAGGTGTGCCAATTCATGCACCAAGATGTATTCAATGCTTGAAAGGCTGTGCTTTGCCAGCTTAGTGTTCAGTGTGATTTTCCGTTTAACAATATGGCAGCTTCCCCAGCGGGAGGTCATGCTGCGGTAATTGAATGACTGCGCTTTCACGCCCATGAGCGATTCCCATGTTGGCGCTAGGATTTCCACCCGTTTTCGCAATTCAACGGCATACCACGCGTTTAGAATGGCTTCCAGGTTGGCTTCCCGGTTTGGCTTTATGTAAATGTGGATGGTTCCTGCCTCGTCCATCGCAACGCGTGGGGCAATGGGATGTTGGTGAATACACGTCGGATGTACGATTCCCAGAAACAGGATTTTGCTGAAATCTTCGGCTTCCTGGGACTGTCGTTCCCGGAGTCGATCCAACTGTTTATCCAACCAATCTTGCCGGTTTTGGATGAAGTTGATGGCTTCTTGTTCGGAGTAGGAGCTTGGGGCGGAAAGACGTATTTCACCCAGTCGGTTGATGCTTAATCGAACCGACCGGATGTTTTTTCTAACAAAGGTGAAGGCATAAGAGCCAACCTGTAAGCCAATGGTGGTGGCTTGTTTGGGCTGTTTGGAAAAAGGATTCCGAATGGCCATGCCTTGACCGCTTGATTAATACCGTTTCTTGGGAGTGTAACCTTCTTTGCGTTTGCCGGCATAAGGGGTGCTCTTTTTTCCGTAGGAACGTGGTTCGCTGTTGTCGCGTCCGTAACCACCTTCGCGACTTTTGGGAGCGGATTGACCGTAACCACTTTTGCGATAAGAAGGCCCTGACTGGTTCCATGATCCCCTTTCGGTTCTTTCGGTTTTTTCGCCGCCCCTGCTCATTTGTTCTTCGGTGGCAAAGTCTACTTTGACTTGTCGTCCCAGGAAGTCCAGTTCGCGAAGTGCCTGAACAACTCGTTTCGAGGCTGTTTCCTCAATATCAAACAAGGAATAGCGCGTGAAAAAGTCGATGCGTCCAATTTGAACGCGGCCTTCCACGTAGCTATTAATCAGGTCCATTAGATTTTTGGGGGTGATGCCGTCCATCTTGCCCAATCCGATAAACAGTTTTTTAAAGCCGGGTTCTGTACCTTCGCGTTTTTCGGTGTAAGGGCTGTCTTTTTTAGACTTTTCGTCTAACGTACGGATTTCTTCAGCGCCTTTGTAGTAATCGATGAGTCTGTCAAGCTCCTGTGAGACCATTCGCTTAATCAAGTCTTCCTTGTCGAGCCAATCGAGTTTTCGGTACACGCTGGGAAGGATGTTCTCTATTTCGGCTTCGTCAACACTAACTTTCTCGATTTTATCGATGAAATGGAAGATTTGTTTTTCGCAGATTTCTTTGCCTGTTGGCATTTGAGCGGGCACAAAGGTCTTGTTGATGGTGCGTTCAATTTGGCGGATTTTTCCTTTTTCCTTCATGTGCACGATGGAAATGGAGGTGCCTGTTTTGCCGGCACGTCCCGTACGACCGCTACGGTGGGTGTAGCTATCGGGGTCATCGGGCAAACTAAAGTTGATGATGTGCGTCAGGTCGGAAACATCAAGACCGCGGGCGGCCACATCGGTGGCAACCAAGAGTTGAATGTTGCGAAGCCTAAACTTGTTCATCACGCTATCACGTTGCTGCTGAGAGAGGTCTCCGTGCAAAGAATCTGCATTGTAGCCATCGCGGATCAGCTTGTCGGCAATTTCCTGTGTTTCAATTTTTGTTCGGCAAAAAATGATGCCGTATATGCTGGGGTAGAAGTCGGCTATTCGTTTTAGGGTCAGGTATTTGTCTTTAGCATTGACCATGTAATAGATGTGATTGACATTGGCCGTACTTTCATTCTTGTTCCCGATGACAATTTCCCGGGGTTTTTTCATGTATTTCCCGGTGATTCGGGCTATTTCTGCAGGCATTGTTGCAGAGAACAACAACATATTTCTGCTTACCGGAACTTCGGCCAGGATGGCGTCTATACTTTCTGAGAATCCCATATTGAGCATCTCATCAGCTTCGTCCATAACGACGTTAACGATGTTTGTCAGGTCGACACACCGTCTGTTCATCAAGTCCAGTAAGCGTCCCGGAGTGGCTACTACGATGTGAACACCGCGTCTGAGTGATTTTATCTGGCTTTCAATGCTTGAACCCCCGTAAACGGGTAGCACCTTCAAATTGTCAATGTATTTTGAGTAATCGTTCAGGTCATCGGCTATTTGTAGGCAAAGTTCGCGGGTTGGGCATAAGATTAGTGCCTGGGGACTGTAAGATTCTACGTTGATTTTCTGGATAATTGGCAAACCAAAGGCGGCTGTTTTTCCTGTGCCTGTTTGCGCCAAAGCGATGACGTCGTTTGCGTTTCCCAGTAAAAACGGAATCACTTCCTCTTGTACCGGCATGGGATTTTCGTACCCAAGTTCGGAAATCGCCTTCAGGATGGAGGGCATGATTCCCAGTTCTTCAAATGTCTTCATTACATGTATTTAAAAACTGTTATCAGCAACAGTCGGCCGCAAAGGTACGCATTATTTTTCAACTATTTAAGGGTTAGCATTGGTACGTTTTCAGCGATTGTGTAATTTTGGCCTTCAAACAAATATTCATGCGTAAGATCATTGGAATTGGAGAAACCATTCTCGACATATTGTTTTCTGAAAATAAGCCTTTTGCCGCTATACCCGGAGGGTCAGCGTTCAATGCCATGGTTTCATTGGGGCGGTTAAACGTGTCGGCATGCTTTGTCGGCGAGACCGGTGACGACAAGGTGGGTCATATCATTCGTTCGTTTATGGAGGAAAACAACCTGAGTGCCGATTACCTTGACTTGAACCAGGACCTTAAATCTGCTGTGTCTTTAGCCTTTTTAAACGATAAAAACGATGCGGAGTATGTTTTCTTCAAGGATTATCATCAGACGCGCTTTGACAATGTGTTTCCTAAGATAGAGGCCGACGACATTGTCTTGTTTGGTTCTTACTACGCGTTGAATCCTGTTTTGAGGCCACGCATGTTGGATTTTTTGGACATGGCAAGGAACAGTGGAGCCATTATTTACTACGACATCAATTTTCGTAAATCCCACGAAAATGAAGTGGTTCGTTTATCAACCACTTTTATAGAAAATTACGAATACGCTGATATTATCCGTGGATCGGAGGACGATTTCAGGTACTTGTACAAAATGACTGATTCCGAAAAGCTTTACCATGAAAAGATTAAATACTACACACCCTATTTTATTTACACCGCTGCGGAACAAGGAGCACAGGTGTGGGGAAACAATTTTTATAAGCATTACCAAGCAAAACCCGTAAAGACCGTCTGTACCGTCGGTGCCGGTGACAGTTTTAACGCCGGATTTTTATTCGGATTGTTAAACGCACGTATCCGACGATCCGATCTTCCTACACTCAAGGAAAGGGATTGGGATGCTATTGTGAAATGTGGGCTTGATTTTGCCGCCGAGGTCTGTCAAACCCACAACAACTATATTTCCAAGCAGTTTGCTGAAGGGTATTTAATATGATTTCATCATGCGACTGACTCCCGATGCTCCTATTTTCACTCATTGTTTGCCCAATGGTATCCGGATTATTCATCGTGAATGTCAGGGGAACCTGTCTTGCTGTGGATTGGTGGTAAATGCTGGTTCCCGTCACGAGGGGGAAGATGAATTCGGTTTGGCACATATGGTTGAACACATGCTGTTTAAAGGTACTCCGAAACGCCGACCCAGTCAAATCCTGAATCACATGGACCGCGTGGGGGGTGAATTGAATGCATACACTACGAAAGAAGAAACCTTTCTCTACAGTATTTTTCTCCGAGATGATTACAAACGAGCCATCGAACTAATCAGCGATTTGTTTCTAAATTCCGGTTTTCCTGAAATTGAAGTGGAAAAAGAAAGAGACGTCATTTTGGATGAAATCAACGTGTACGAGGACAGCCCCTCCGAGTTGATTTTTGACGATTTTGACCAGTTGTTTTTTCCTCATCACGCGTTGGGACATCGTATTCTTGGCCGACCCGATACCGTTACGTCGTTGAGCCGGGAATCCTTACTCCGTTTTCACCGCGAACAGTACACCACCGACCGCATTGTTTTCTTTTCTCAGGCACCAATTTCATGGAAGCGGGTATTGAGCCTGTGTGAACGATTTCTGGGTTCAATTTCGGCGTCGAACGCCAAGGAAGTCCTTGTTTCCAGCAAACCGATGCCGGCGTACGGTTTTAACACAGTGATTGAAAAAGACACCCACCAAACTCATGTACTTTGTGGCAATGCAAATTATTCCTTGTATGAAAAGGATAGGACGGGCATGTATTTTCTTAACAACATCCTGGGGGGGCCGGGGATGAACAGTCGCCTGAATCTTGCGCTGAGGGAACGAACAGGCTTGGTTTATTCGGTGGAATCGAATGTTTCATCGTTTACTGACTCCGGCTTGTTCTCGATCTATTTTGGTACTGACCCGCAGGAGGTGGACCGGTGTCTGAGTTTGTTGATGAAAGAACTCAAGCGACTGCGTGAGAAACCGCTTACCACCTTGCAATGGCAAGCGGCTCGCAAGCAATTGCTGGGTCAGGTGCTGATTTCCTCGGAGAATAAAGAAAATCAAAGCCTGAGCATGGGGAAAAGCATGTTGTATTTTAATGGCTATGATACCATGGAGGACTTTGTCCGCAAGATTGACGGGTTTACACCGATGAAGTTGATGGAAATAGCCAATCAGGTGTTGGATCCGGAAAAGTTGTCGTTCTTGTTTTACAAATAGAGAACCGACTCAGGACCCATGTTGAATACTAAGTCCAGAATGCTTAAATTGGGCAAGAATCCGAATTTTCGGTCGAATACCTGGTAATAGGCTGTTGGGTGGAAGCCCGTATCTTGTAGTTCTTTTTTAGGATGGATTCGAGTCCTGAAATCCAACCACCCCAAAGGGAGCACGTCTTCAGCTAGGTATTCGGAGCTGAGGTTTACCTTCGGTTGAAACTCAATTAACCCACAGATAGTTTCCCTAATTTCTTCGTTGAAATCGAACAAAAATCCTGGTTTCTTCTCAAAAAACGGCCTTAGGTCATCTTGGTAGTACTCAAAAAACGGACTGGATCGATAAGCCGATTCAATGCTATTCCAGTGAAGGTGTTGCCAGTTGCCGTGGGAGGACACTTTTACGTCTCGAATGTTTACTTTTTCCATTGGACCGGTCTCGATGGGAAGCGACAACGTCATTGGTCCGTTCGCGGTGGCAATGGTGCAGCGGTTGCGCCACGTTTGTTTGATGTAATGCTCGTATGCCTCTATGACCACTTCTTCCATTTGGTTCATATGCCAAAAGTAGTGAACTGGAGCAAAATAGGCGGTGGAGAATAATCCTGTTGTCATGTATACATCCAATTGGGGCATAGTTGGGGTATGCAAAGGTACATGATTTACGGGTTTTTTCCTGTTTTTTATGTACGTTTGCCAACAACCACAATCCTTACCACATGTTTGCAAAAGCGATTTACCAAGAGCGCCGTCATCGATTGATTGACCAACTTTCTACCGGGCTTGTTTTGCTTCCAGGTAATACAGAACTGCCTGTGAATTACTCCGGAAATGACTATCCTTTCAGACAGGACAGCCATTTTTTGTATTTTGTAGGCATTGATCAACCCGATTTGTTTGTTGTTGTGGATATCGACAGCAGGGAAACAACGTTGTTTGCCGATGAATTGACGATGGATGACATCATTTGGACAGGGCCGAAAGAAAGTTTCTCTGAATGGGCGCAGCGGTCGGGTATTGATAAGGTGTTGCCTACAGCTTCCATTGAGAGCGTTGTCAGCCGAGCGAGCCGACAGCATCGACCAATTCATTACTTGCCACCTTACCGCGCCGAGAATGCCTTGCGGTTGTCTTCATTGGTGGAAGTAACCGCGGGTAGGCTGAAAGAAACAAGTTCACTTTCGTTAATAAAGGCTGTGGTGGCTCTTCGATCCATCAAGGGCCCCGAAGAAATTCAAGAAATTGAACGTGCAGCGGCAATCGGTTACCTTATGCACGAATTTGTGATGAAAAATGTGCGTGAAGGAAAAACTGAACGTGAATTAGCCACGTTGATAGAAGGAATTGCATTAAACCATGGTGCCGGGCTTTCGTTCCCCGTTATTCTTACTCAACGGGGAGATGTGTTGCACGGTCATGAACACAATCAGGATCTTCGTTCTGGTAGCTTGCTGTTGTGTGACGCAGGAGCCGAATCGTTGGAACACTATGCTTCAGATTTCACGCGCACAACCCCCGTTAACGGCCATTTTTCCTCGTTGCAAAAAAGTCTGTACCAAGTGGTGTTGGATGCCAACAACAAGGCCTTTGAACTGATTAAACCAGGCATCACTTACAAGAGCGTACACCTGGAATGTTGTCGCTTGATGGTGGAGGGGTTGAAGGTTTTGGGATTGATGAAGGGTAATTCCGATGACGCAGTAGCTGAGGGTGCCCATGCCTTGTTTATGGTTCATGGGCTGGGTCATATGATGGGGTTGGATGTCCATGATATGGAAGATTTGGGGGAGGATAACGTGGGATATGACAATCAAGTAAAACGGAGTGAACAGTCTGGTCTTCGCAGTCTTCGGTTAGCCCGTGAGTTGGAAAAAGGCTTTGTATTAACGGTTGAGCCCGGGTTGTATTTCATTTCTGCCCTGATTGATCGTTGGAAAGCTGAAAAGCGCCACAGCGACTTTATTTGTTACAACGAGGTTTTAAAACTAAAAGGAATTGGAGGCATACGCATCGAGGATAATGCTCTCGTTACTGAGACAGGAAGTAAAATGACAGGGAAACGGCGCTTGCCGGTAACTCCTGGGGAAATTGAGACGCTGTTTATTTAAGACAGGAGCCCTTTTACCGCGGAATTAGTTCAAGAAATCGTTTTTCGGTGGGGGAAAATAAGACAAAGAGCGTCCGTCCGATGATGTGGGATGCCGGTACCAAGCCGAAGGTTCTGGAGTCGTTCAAATATCCTTGGTGGTCGTTCAGCACCAGAAAATAGTCTTGCTGAAAGGTGTAATGCGTCGTTCGGATGCCATTTAGCAAGTAACCTCCGTTTTTCGATGCCACCAACCTGCAGTGTTCGTATGCATTAATCAAGTCCTGCCAGGTGTGGAAAGAAACGGAGTCTAAGGCAAGGGTCATACCTTTGTAGGGAACAAAAGTTTTAAGCGTATCAAAATGAGACATGTAGGGTCGAACCAAGGATCGAAAAGCTGTGGATTTTTTAGCTAATCGGGAATATTCGTGTTTTGTCAGGAAGGTGAAACACGTGTCGTGACTGGTGTAAAACGGACGCTTTGGGTACGTTTTTTGAATGGAAGGTTTTGCCGATGCGTGATAATAAAAACAATACAGGGCATCAACTCTTTTTCTCTGCAATATCTTGTTGACGAAAAGGCGTTGTCCTTCAAGTTGCACAACCTCTCCTGGCAATCCCACGCAACGACTGATGAGGACTGGTCTGAGGTTAATCGGTATTGAATCGCTTTTCTGCGGTTGATTGAAAACAATCAAATCATTCCGATGCAATTGGGATAGGCCAGGAATTCGATGCGCCGTAGAAGCTAGTATTAAGTTGGTCGTTCCGGATTTCGAAAACGGGTTGGCAATAGCCTGTGGAATCCGTGAACCCAACGTCCATTTTTCCACCATGACCCTATCGCCTGAAAACAAGGTTTCAGACATAGCTCCCGAAGCTACTCGAAATGAATCCAGCAGGAACAACCGAACCAATCCGGCAATCAGTACGGCTACGACAAGAATCCAGATGAGTCGTTTTAGGGTCATGACAAACTGGAGATTGGTGTTTTTTATGACGCTTTCTTAAAGAATCGTTTCCAGCGAATTTTTCCCTCAAACAGGGTTTTGTCTTTGTCTAGTGAGAGCCATACCAGCAAGGGTTTTCCAACCACATGGTCTTCAGGAACAAAGCCCCAGGCGCGACTGTCGGCGGATTTGTGACGGTTGTCACCCATCATCCAGTAATAGTCCATGCTGAATGTAAACGTCGTCACCGGTTTTCCATCGATATAGACTTTTCCATTCCTAATCACCAGGTCTTTTTTCTCGTAATGGACGATGACATGGCTGTAAACCATGAGGTTGTGGGCGTTCAATGTGATGGTTGCACCCTTCTTCGGTATCCAAATAGGACCGTAATTGTCTCTTGTCCAATGGTTGTTTTTGTTCAACGGGTACATGGTGCCACCTTCGTTCATGCCTCCCAGGGTGTCCTTGGAGATAAAGATGGTGTCGATTAATGGACTTTTTCTCAATTCGCTCAGCAACGATTGGGTCAATGGCATTTCGTAAACCGGGTTGTAACCGCCATTAACGTTCTTCTTAAAGTGCTGAAGCTGGATTTTATAACTGTTTTCCGGTATCAACTCTATGTCACTCAGTAAAATATTCCATTTTTTAAACTGACGTTCCGAAAGGTATCCACCCTTGGTTTGGACATAGTAGACATATTGAACATTGGGTGGATCCTGTATGGGGGTTCCGTTGATAATAACCTGGTTGTCAACAATCTGTAGTCTGTCTCCCGGCAAGCCAATGCATCGTTTTACGTAATTCTCCCGTTTATCGACGGGTCGATACACCAACTTTCCAAAGTCATCAGGTCGGCTGAGCACAAAACGTCGTGCGTCTTCCACGGAAACATCGTTTTGTAACGCCAGCATGTAACAGGTGGTGTAAAAATCGGGGTTGGTGATTTTCGTGATGACAGAATCTCCGGCAGGAAAATTAAACACGACAATGTCGTTCCGCTTTATGTGTCCAAAACCAGGAATACGTTTGTATTCCCATTGTGGTTTATCAAAATAGGACTTGGTACCCAAGATGGGCATGGTGTGTTGCGCCAACGGAAAAGAAATAGGGGTCATTGGGACCCTGGGTCCGTAACTTACTTTGCTCACAAACAGAAAATCGCCCACCAACAGTGATTTTTCCAACGACGAAGAGGGAATCTGGTAATTCTGGAAGAAGTAAATATTAATGATGTAAACGGCAATCAGGGCAAATATAATGGCATCAATCCAGTCAAAAATGGTGCGCAGGGTTTTGTTCTTGAAGCCTTTCCAAAAATTCCAGGGTAGTTTTCTGCTGATGTATAAGTCGAAAAAAAGAGGAAGCGCCAACAACCACCAAAAGCTACTGGTCCATAGCACAAACAATAGGGCAATGACGATCCAAGTGGAGAAACGTACCCATTTGGAGCGAGAAGCTTTCAGCAATGATTTTTTGGACAATTGTCCTTGGTTGGAAGTAGGATCTGTTCTCATAGTGCAGATTAATGACGGTGGTTAAAAACCCAGTAAGTCGTTCATGCCAAGAAATCCCTTGTGCGTTGCTGTAAATTCAGCAGCCATTACGGCTCCGATTGCAAATCCGACCCTTGATTTCGCGTTGTGGGAAATGGTGATGGTATCCACGGTGGAATCGTAGACGATTTCATGGTAACCGGGGACCTCTCCTGTGCGTTCGGAAAGAAGTTCAAGTTCATCGGGATTCTTCGTCTCATGACCAACCCATTTGAACTTACGGTCCAGCCGCTCTATAATATCCTCAGCCAAGGTGATAGCGGTACCTGAAGGTGCATCCATCTTGTGGGTATGGTGAATTTCCTTCATATGGGGTTCATACGCCGGAAAACCATTCATCATTTCTGCCAACCGCTTGTTCAGTGCGAAAAAGAGGTTGACCCCAAGGCTAAAGTTGGATGCGTAAAAAAAAGTTTGTCCTTGCGCACACGCTTGTTTTATTTCGTCGACATGTTCCAGCCACCCCGTGGTGCCTGAAACAACGGGTACTCCAGCTTGAAAGCATTTTCTATAATTGTCGATGGCTGCGTCCGGTCTTGAAAACTCGATCGCAATGTCAGCTGAACGAAAAGCTTCCGAGTCAAAATCATGGCGGTTGTTGATGTCAATGATGCTTACAATGATATGGCCGCGTTCTAGGGCAATCCGTTCGATTTCACGGCCCATTTTTCCGTATCCGACGAGAGCGATGTTCATGGGTATCTACTATTTTGAGGTTCAAAGATACATATAAATTACAGGAAATACTTGTACCTTTGCGTTCGAATTATGGGTTGAAAATTCAAAGCCAGTTGCTGACAATGAAACACGCTTCTTTTTACTTACCGCTGACATTGCTCCTCCTGACTTCTGCTTGCGCCAACATCGGTTCGCCCGGAGGTGGCCCCAAAGATGTATGGCCGCCCAAACTGATTAAAACAGATCCACGGGAAAACCAAACCTCGTTTTCTCAAAAGAAAATCCAACTGCATTTTGATGAATTGGTTTCTCTGGAAGGAGGGGCACAGAATGTCATCATCTCGCCCCCACAACTTGTAGCTCCACAAATCAAGGCCATTGGTGATAAAATTGTCGTAGAGTTTAACGACTCGTTGAGGGAATCTACTACGTATACAGTAGATTTCACAGATGCCATTGTCGATTTTAACGAGAAAAACAAGTTTGGTGACTATGCCTTTTCTTTTTCAACAGGTAAAACCATTGATTCGTTACGCATTTCGGGATACCTCATTGATGCTTCCAATTTGAATCCGGTGTCAGGTGTGTTGGTTGGGGCACATGAAGACCTGAGTGACAGTGCTTTTTGCACCAAGCCGATGACGCGCATCTCGAGAACGAGTAAAACCGGTTTTTTTTCCATCAAGGGCTTACCGGATAAAACGTTTCGTGTATTTGCACTGGCCGATAAGGACAGGGATTATACCTTTGACCATCCTGTTGAATCTATTGCTTTTCTTGAAGACGTGTTTCATCCGTGGGTGGAGGGCTGTTTAAAAATGGATACTGTCTGGAAAGACTCGGTTACCATAGACTCCATCTGCCATCGAACTGTGCCCTGCTACAAGCCGGATGATGTGGTACTGCGCTTTTTTACCGAAGATGTTGGTCGTCAATACCTGACGAAAAGAGAGCGCCCGTCAAGGGAACAAATAAAGTTGATTTTCAACCGTCCCGCTACATCGTTGCCTACCCTTCGTTTGTTGAACTCACCGGTTCAGCACTGGAACATAGCCGAAAACAGCCTGACAAAAGATACCATTCGGTACTGGATATCCGATTCAAGTGTTATTAAGTTGGATACGTTGGTGTTGGAGTTGGGTTACCAAAAAACGGATTCTGCTTATCGATTAATACCCCAAACAGATACGTTGAAACTGATTTCACGTCCCATACGCCCAAAAATTCAAACCGCTAAACGCAAAGGCAAGGACGAAGATGCGGCGTTGGTTGCACCCACACGTCATTTGATTGTTGTTATTGGCATTTCGGATGTAGTTGACATGAATGAGCAGCCTGTAATTTCAGTTGAAACGCCTATTGTCGAACTGCATCAAGAGGCATGGCACTTATTCAGGAAGGTAGACACCCTTTGGCAAAAAGTGGCCTGTCGAATACAAGCGGATACGTTGTCTGTTTGTACATTCAGGCTGTCTGCAAACTGGGAATATGGAACGGAGTACATGCTTCGTCTTGATTCGGGTCAAATTAAAAGCATTTATGACTTTACCAACGACAAGCAAACAATCAATTTTCGTGTACGTAGGGAAGATGAGTATTCCAGCTTGAATATAGCGGTTACCGGTATTGAGGGGAAGGGTTTTGTGGAATTGCTCGATGGCTCAGATATGGTGGTAAGGAGGCAATCGTTGGTAAACAAAAAGGCTGATTTCAGTTATCTTCGCCCCGGAACGTATTACCTAAGGGCTATAGCCGATGCAAATGGTAATGGTCGGTGGGATCCAGGAAATTACACCTTGAAGTTGCAACCGGAGGCTGTTTATTACAGACCAGAGTCGATACGGCTACGTGCCAATTGGGCTAAAGAAGAGGTTTGGGATGTAAACCTTGTTCCTTTATTGAAGCAGAAACCAAAAGCCCTTCAAGCGAACAAAGAGAACAATCAAAGGCGTTAACGTGAGCGTCATGAAAAGGACAACGTTTATAGGTTGCTTGTTATGGGTTGTACTGCTAATGCCGGGATTATCGGAAGGAGCGTCTGGAGCCTGTGTAGTCAAACCTGTTGTGTTGAATGCTGGTGAACGTGTTACCTACCAACTGTATTATAATCTGGGCTTTATTTGGATCAATGCAGGAACAGCTGAGTTAAGAATTAAAACAGCCTATTGGAACCAACAATCAGCCTGGCAGTTTAGTCTGATTGGAAAGACCGACCTTTCTTTTGATGGTTTTTTTACTGTTAGAGATACCATGCTTACGTATGTTGACAGCGCGACCCTGATTCCCTTTAGGGCGTATAAATACACCCATGAGGATGCCTGGCACGGAATAGATGTTTTCACCTTTACTCAACATGATGCAGGGTATAAAGTGACCACTCAATTGATGAGAAAAGGGAAATGGAAGCCCTCAAGGGTTGACCAGACATCGGAATGTGGTTTTGATATCTTAACTAGCATTTATCGGTTACGCTGCTTGGATGGACTGGACTCTTTTCAGGTTGGAAAGAAAATGGAATTATCCATTCGGTTGGACGATGGTGAATACAAGGTGTATATGACCTATCTTGGAAAAGAACGCATAAAATTGCACAAGACAGGTTTCTTTCAGGCACACGCTTTCAGCCTGTCTCTAGTGGCCGGCAAAGTGTTCAAGCGCGGCGATGTGCTAAAGTTGTGGATCTCTACCGATGGAAACAACATTCCCTTGTTGATTGAGTCTCCCATTCGGGTGGGCAAGATAAAAGTCGTTTTCAATGAAGCCCAAAATACCCGATTTGCTGTAGGAAAGTCGATGAGCAAATAACGTCCCGGACGCCTATTGCAATCGCTTCCACTCAAATCCGTCCTTTGTATCCTTAACTTCTATTCCCAATCGGGCCAACTCGTTGCGTATACGGTCGGAAGTTTTCCAGTCTTTGTTATTTTTGGCTTCCATACGTAGCGACAGCAGCAAATCAATCGCCCCTTTGTACGCGTCGTCGTTTTGTTGTCCGGCACCCGTTTCTTCGGTGGTAGAAAGGCCGAGTATGTTGAACAGGTAGGTGTTAAATAGGCTCTTTAGTTCGTCGAGATCTTTGATGGTCAGTGTTTCTTTCCCATCGTGTAACAGGTTGATTGTCTTTGCCGCTTCAAATAGATAAGACAGCACAATTGGCGTATTCAGATCGTCGTTCATGGCTTCCTCGCACCGTTGCCTCAAACCGGATGTATCTGTTGATGATGTAGCTCCGGGTGTTAGGTGCTCCAGTCTGTTGTAGGCGTCCATCAATCGCTCTAACCCTTTTTCAGAAGCCTTAAGGGCCTCGTTGCTGAAATCGACTGTGCTGCGGTAATGCGCTTGTAAAATAAAGAATCGGATGGTCATGGGGCTGTACGCTTTTTCCAACTTTTCATGCGTGCCGGTAAAGAATTCTTCCAGCGTAATGAAGTTGCCAAGAGACTTGCCCATTTTTTGTCCGTTAATCGTAATCATGTTGTTGTGCATCCAGTAACGCACGGTTTCGTGTCCGAGCGCTCCTACGGATTGTGCAATTTCACATTCGTGATGAGGAAACAGCAAATCCATACCTCCACCGTGAATGTCAAAAGTCTCACCCAAGTAACGGGTACCCATTGCTGAGCATTCCATGTGCCAGCCGGGAAAACCGTCGCTCCAAGGGGAAGGCCAACGCATAATGTGTTCGGGTGATGCTTTTTTCCAAAGCGCGAAATCCACGCTGTTTTTTTTCTCTGACTGACCGTCAAGTTCGCGTGTGTTGCTGATCAGTTCATCAACGTTTCTACCCGATAAAATGCCATACCGGTGTGTTTTATTGTAGGTGAGAACATCAAAATAGACAGATCCGTTCTTGATATATGCGAAGCCGTTGTCCAGAATTCGTTGGACGAACTGGATTTGTTCGATGATGTGTCCCGATGCGTGCGGTTCAATGCTGGGCGGAAGCACATTCAACCTGTCCATTGCCTTGTGGTAACTGTTCAGGTAATATTGAGCCACTTCCATCGGTTCCAATGCCTCTAACCGGGCTTTTTTGGCAATCTTGTCTTCACCTTCATCAGCATCGTGCTCCAAGTGTCCAACATCCGTGATGTTTCGCACGTACCGAACCTTGTATCCCAGGTGTTTGAGGTAGCGGAAAAGCACGTCGAAGGTTATGGCCGGTCTGGCATGACCCAAGTGTGGATCACCGTAAACCGTAGGTCCACAGACATACAAGCCTACTTTGCCTGGATTGATTGGTTCAAAACGTTCTTTGTTGCGATGAAGAGTATTGTAGATGAACAAGTCGGTAGACATGGGATATTGTATTTATTACACTAACAGAAAACGATAGGGCTTTGTTGAAACGAAACGGAGGCAAGGACCTTCTGAGAGGTACCGCCATAAACCGGAGCAAGTAGTTAGAATCAACTGGTAATCAATGTTGATGGTCACATCTTCCAAGGGTATGGGATTTTCGTTTGGTTTATCTGCAGGCCGGAATTCATAGAATTGACTTACATCGAGTAGCAGCAGAAAACTTTCATCTACCGGGTTGTCTTGGATGCCGATAAACCCTTCAGGGCTGCAGTAGGCGCACTGCACACGGAATGGCAGCTCGAGCCCCTCTTTGCTCTTTTTGATTGTTTCAGAGGTGTTTACTGTACGGTAGAACAGCACTTCTGCATCGGTAATGAAAGCGGGAAGACGGCCTTTTTCCTGTATGGCCATTTTTAGTAACCGTCGTAGACTTTCTATTGAGCCGTGAAAGCAGGACACTTTTTCCGTGCGCATTTCTTTGATAAGTTGCCGGAGGTGATTGTCGGAAAGTTGTATTAGACCGGTGAAACGCGGACGGTTCAACAAGGAAAGGATGAACGGCTCATTTTGCTTTAGGAAATCATCGAGCTCATCCATCATGGAAGGCTCTGTTTCGTTGCCTATATGGACAAAGTAACCACTAAACAGCCGGCTTTCTTGTCGGTAGTGCATGTGGATGGTCATGGCGTCGTAAGCTCCTTGTGTAAAGCTTTCGGCCAGGGCTTGTTCGGTAATGGGAACGCTTGAACCGTTGAAGGAAGAGAGCAAGCGCTTGGGAACCCCGGGCCACAAGATGTTGGTCGTTCCGTCCATGATTTGTTTCAGGTGTGGCTCCAACGTTTCTGCGGACTGAACAGGAATTCGTTCACGAAAATCCTGATAACTGCCGATGGATTTGAAGTCGTAGGTTTTGCCCCATTTGGTGGCTTGTGCCTCCCGAAGCAAGTTGAACAACTGTTCGATTTGCATATCGGACGCGTGCAGTTGGTTATCCTGAATTTCCTCAAACCGGTCTTTGGTGAAGATTCCGACCAAGTTGGTAATCAAATCTGAGGCCATAAGTGTTAGGGTTTGTGCCTCAAAGGTACTAATTTTTTGTATGTGGTGAATGTCCTCAAACCATTTCGTTTCCATCAAGCAGTTGAAGGCTTTTCAGGGCTTGCTTTGACGCCTGTTGTTGGGCTTCCTTTTTGGAATGGCCCAACCCTTCTCCCAGTATGTCCCCCTGCAACAGCACGGAGGCTTTGAATTGCCTGTTCCCTTGATTGATAAACTCTTGGGTATCAAACTGAATCGGTTTTTTTTCTTGTTGGCTCCATTCCAGCAGTGTCGATTTAAAGTTGGCATCTGTCGAAACCAAAATATCCATATCAATGAAGCGGGCAATGAGTTGCTTTTCGAGAAACTGTCGGCATCTTCGGTACCCTTGATCGGTATAGATGGCTCCGATTAACGCCTCAAGGGCGTTCCCGTAGATGGATAGGTGGGGGATGTTCACGGTTGGGGTGGCGATAATCAATTTGTCCAAACCTAATTCGAGGGCCATGCGGTTGAGGCTTTCGCGTTGGACAATGCGTGATCGGGTTTTCGTTAGAAAGCCCTCCTTTTGTTCATGGAAACGATGAAACAGGATGTCGGAAACCAGTACGTTCAGCACCGCATCGCCAAGAAATTCCAATCGTTCGTTGTTAAGGGGAAGACCTTCTTCACTCAAAATAGTAGTTGACTTGTGACGTAAGGCCAGTTCGTAAAGGTCAATTTGTTTTGGATAGAAGCCGAGTATGCCCCTAAACAACAAATAAGGCTCCTTCTGTTTGACAGTCAGGAGCCTCATTTGTAATAGAATATCCTTAATCAGGAATTGGCTTGCCATTTTTTGACGATGATGCTCGCGTTGTGACCGCCAAATCCAAAGGTATTGGATAGAGCAGCACGAATTTCTCGTTTTTGGGCTTTGTTGAACGTAAGGTTCAATTTGTAGTCAATTTCCGGATCCTTATCATCTTCATTGAAGTTGATGGTTGGTGGAACGATACTTTCCTTGATTGCCATGACACATGCCAGTGCTTCGACGGCGCCGGTGGCGCCCAGAAGGTGTCCGGTCATGGACTTGGTTGAACTGATGTTCAGGTGGTATGCGTGTTCACCAAACACATTTTTGATGGCCTTCAATTCAGCGACATCTCCCAGCGGCGTGGATGTTCCGTGTACATTGATATAGTCAATGTCTTCAGGGTTCATGCCGGCGTCATCCAACGTGCTTTGCATGACTGCGGATGCACCAAGTCCGTCAGGATTGGGCGCTGTCATGTGGTAGGCATCAGCCGAAAGACCCATACCTGCCACTTCTGCGTAAATCTTAGCTCCCCGCGCTAACGCGTGTTCCAATTCTTCAAGTATGAGGCAGGCTCCCCCTTCGGCAATTACAAAACCATCGCGGCTTTTGCTAAAAGGACGAGAGGCAGTCATGGGCTCATCATTGCGGGTGGAAAGTGCGTGCAGTGCGTTGAAACCTCCAACACCGGCTGAGGTGATGGCTGCTTCCGAACCACCGCATACGAACATGTCGGCTTTTCCAAGACGCAACAAGTTGAATGCATCAGCAATGGCGTTTGTGGAAGAAGCGCAGGCTGAAACCGTGCAATAATTGGGACCCTTGAAGCCGTACATCAATGAGATGTGTCCGGCTGAAAGGTCGGCAATCATTTTTGGGATAAAGAAAGGGCTGAATCGAGGAGTTCCGTCTCCATTGGCAAAAGCGACTACCTCTTGTTCGAACGTGTCAATACCACCAATTCCAGCTCCCCAGATAACTCCGATTCGGTTCAGGTTTTCCTTTTCCAAATCAAGGTTAGCATCAGTAAGTGCTTCTTTGGCAGCAATCAGTGCAAACTGGGCAAAAAGGTCGTACTTACGTGCGTCCTTTCTATCGAAGTAGTCGGTGGGATTGTAGCCTTTTATTTCACAGGCAAACTTCGTTTTGAAAAGTGTGGTATCAAAACGTGTAATCGGGCCCGCTCCGCTGACCCCATTAACCATTGCTTCCCACGTTTCCGGCATTGTTTTGCCGAGAGGGGTAATGGCACCAAGGCCGGTTACTACGACTCTTTTTAATTCCATACGGATGATTAGGCGTTGGCCTTTGATTCAATGTAAGAAATGGCGTCACCTACTGTGGTGATTTTTTCAGCTTGATCGTCGGGAATGGAAAGACCAAATTCCTTTTCGAATTCCATGATCAATTCAACGGTATCGAGGGAGTCTGCGCCCAGATCATTGGTGAAGCTGGCTTCTGGTGTTACTTCAGTTTCTTCAACTCCTAACTTGTCAACGATAATCGCCTTAACTCTGGCTGCTACATCAGACATAACGGTTGTTTTTTGGGTTAATAATGAAATTTGTTTGTAATTTTGCGGCACAAAGAAACAAAGAAAATTGCATTTTCACTAATTTTTGATCGAGAAACTGCAATTTTTATGCACAAATCCTTTAACAGTGTGCAGTATTTAATGATATAAAAACGCCATGCACAACGCTCGAATTGCCATACTTGCTTCAGGTTCAGGCTCAAATGCCGAGAACATACATCACTATTTCCAACAACGAAAAGGAATGGAAATTGTATTGATTGTTTCCAATAGGGCTGAGGCGTACGTTCATGTTCGTGCCAAAGAGATGGGAGTACCTTCGTTGACGCTCAATAAGGAATCTTTGCAAGAAGCCGGCTTGTTGTTGAATTTAATGCGTTCCTATCAGGTTGATTTTATTGTTCTTGCAGGGTATTTGTTGAGGGTGCCGGCCGATTTGGTGGAAGCCTATCCCTCCCGCATTGTGAATATCCATCCAGCCTTGTTGCCCAAGCATGGTGGCAAGGGAATGTATGGTCTAAAGGTACATCAGGCTGTTTTAGATGCCGGAGAAGAAAAAACGGGCATCACGATTCATTATGTCAACGAGCTGTATGACGAAGGTCAGGTTATTTTCCAAGCTACCTGTCCTGTGTTGGAAGGAGACACACCCGATACGCTGGCATCAAGGGTTCATGCACTGGAGTATGACCATTTTCCGAAAGTGATTGAAAAATGTCTTCAAGAAAGCAATCTGATTTGATCGGTTGCTTATAATTCCTTAAGTTGCTTATCTGCAGGGTGAGGTGGCAGTTGAAAGCCGAAAGCCCTAAGTAAATCGCCTTCTTTGTCGGGTAAGTTCAGCAGCCTGTAGGCTTTGTACTCCCTTCTCAATTCGTAATTGGAACGCATCGATTCAAATTGTTCGGGCGATTCCTTCAGGGCTTTACTGTCTAAAAGCGGGTCGTACGCGTGTAATAATGCGGACGCGATTTTATCTTTACTATTTTTGGGAACAGTGAAGACCGGGCATTCAGGAACCGGCAAGTCGGGAACGATGCGGGGAAGATTTAATTGAAAAAACGTGTTCAGTTGTTCGAGCACAATGCGAGTAGCATTAGCTTTACCATCTGACGAATAACCGGCAATGTGCGGGGTTGTGACCAAGCAACGTTGCAATAGGTCTTTGTCAATGTCCGGTTCGTTTTCCCAACAATCCAATGCACAATCGATGACTTTTCCTTCATCCATTGCCTGTTTGAGTGCATTTGTGTCAATAATAGCTCCTCTTGCTGTGTTGATTAGGAATATGGGGCGTTTCAGTCTGGCAAAGAAGGCAGCATCCAACAGGTGATACGTTTTGTCGGGTCCTTCCTTTTCCAGGGTCGGGTGCAAGGTGATGATATCGCTTTCTTCAAGAATCCGATCCAGGGAATCAAAGTTCTTTTCTCCCTCGTTTCTGGCCCTCAGCGGATCGTTCAACAAAATGTTCATTTCCAGCAGCCGTGCATTGCGCTCCACTTTTTGTCCACACTGGCCGACTCCTATGATGCCCAGCGTTTTCTTAGACAGGTTGAAGCCGTACTGTTTTGCCAATGTCAATAAGGAGGATGTCACGTATTGGGCTACCGCTTTGGCGTTGCAACCGGGTGCGTTCACCCAGGTAATGTGCTTTGCTTCGCAATAGTCTTGGTCAATGTGGTCAAAGCCGATGGCAGTCGTACCAATGAACCTTACCTTCGTCCCCTCCAGTAAGTTCCTGTCGCATTGGGTACGGGTACGTACCAACAGGGCATCAGCATCCTTGATGTCCTCTTTTCGAATGGCTTGTCCGGAAAGATACACCACATCGGCAAAGGGCTCCAATAAACCCCTTAAAAAAGGAATGTGTATGTCAGCAACAATTTTCATACCTACAGAAAAACACGTTATAACCGTCTCTTCAAGGGGAAGAAGTCCCTCCCGAAGATACAAATATTTCGGGCACAAACGTAGATAATCTTTTTGATTTTGGAAAACAAGTGCTGTTTTTTAATTCTGCTAAATTGGGTGTATCTTTGCCCTAAACTCTTAATTTTTTCTGTATGACCTTTAGCGAACGTGCCAATCAGCTTTTTTTGGAAGCTACAACGGCCTACCACAAGACCGATCATGTTAACGCCACCATGCCTCAACCGTACACCTCTGGCACCATTGAGGCTGTTTTATTTCAGAAAAACTGGATTGATGCCGTACAATGGCATTTGGAAGATATCATTCGTAAACCGGATATTGACCCCGCTGAAGCGTTGGTCATCAAACGTAGGATTGATGCATCCAACCAAGATAGGACAGATTTGGTTGAGCGGATTGATGAATATTTTTACGACAGTTTCTGCAAGGTGACCCCACTGACCGATGCACCCATCAATACCGAAAGCCCGGCTTGGGCCATTGACCGCCTCTCCATCTTGGTACTGAAACTATGGCACATGAAGGCGGAAACGGAACGCCTTGATGCCAACAAAGAACACCTCGAACGCTGTACGCAGAAGTTGAACGTTTTAGTGGAACAACAAAAAGACCTTTCTTCTGCCATTGACCGATTGTTGGCTGATTATGAATCCGGACTTCGCTGCATGAAGGTTTACCGACAAATGAAGATGTACAACGACCCCTCATTGAACCCTTCCCTTTACGCAAAGAAATAATGGCCACCGTCCTGATCACCAGGTTCTCAGCTTTAGGGGATGTAACAATTGCTCTCCCTTTGGTACGTGCGCTCGCCTCCACGTATCCGGATGATCGTTTTTTGTTTCTTTCGCAACCGTTTGTGGCTGATTTATTTGCTGAAAGTCCATCCAATCTTGTTTTTATTCCTGTCAACATCAAAAAAGAATACAAAGGTGTAAAAGGCATGGTTGATGTGTTCAGGATGCTAAAGGCAGAGCACGTGGATATCGTATGCGACTTGCACGGCGTTCATAGGACTCATGTGTTAGACATCTTGTTTTCATTCAATAAGCCGGTTTATCGGGTAAAAAAGGAAAGGAAAGCCAGACGCAGGTTGGTACGCCGTTGGCGGAAAAGACATGTGCCGTTGAAACCTGCACTGGAACGGTACAGAGAGGTGTTCCACAAGGCTGGATTTGATGTCTCGGACGCTGCTTTGTCACAAACACTGCCTCCGATTGGTTTCCATCTGGAGTCGATGGAGAGGCTGTATGGGAAAAAGGAAGGTTACTGGTTGGGCATTGCTCCTTTTGCCCGCCACGAGGGAAAAAGATACCCCCTTGCTGATATGGACCGGGTGTTGGACCATTTTACCTCCCGTTCTTTTTTTACGGTTTTTTTGTTTGGAGGGGGGCAGGAAGAAACCGCTATCATGAACGCATGGAAGCAAAAATTTTCTTCGATTGTGATGCCTGTCAAAACGGGATTGGCACAGGAAATTCAGTTGATGAATTGTTTGGACGGACTGCTTACCATGGACTCGGCCAACATGCATCTGGGTGCTTTGGCCAACACGAACGTATTTTCCATATGGGGGGCGACGCATCCCCTTGCCGGCTTTGCTCCTTGGAACCAGCCTGTCACTAACCGGTTGCAAGTAGAACTGCCGTGCAGACCATGTTCCATATACGGTAAAAAACCCTGCTACCGTAAAGATCATGCCTGTATGACCCATCTTAGTCCCGATCGGGTGATTTCTTTTATTGCTGAAAATCTGCATTCATGAAGTTGTACGTTCACCCAAACTACTCATCGTTACGTTCGTTTGTGGAGAATTTGCCGGTCACGTTCGAGAACGAAGGAACGACGATCTACAAGGTGAGGAACGAAATCAAGGTATTCAAGGTGGGAGATCAATCGCTCAATGTCAAGCGGTATGGTGTTCCTCATTTGTTCAACCGCATCGTATATACTTGGTTAAGAAAATCGAAGACAAAGCGTGCGTTTGAAAATGCAGTAAGGATAACTGAACTGGGGTTTGATACACCTGCTCCTGTTGCTTTTATTGAGTGTTACAGGCATGGGCTGCTCTATCATTCATATTTTATATCGTCGCAGTGTCCGTATACACGACAATTCAAGGAATTTGCAGATGACTCGCCAATAGGTGAACGTTTATCGGTGGTAGAAGAGCTGGGACAGTATGTGGCAAGATTGCATCAAGCCGGTGTGTACCACAAGGACTTATCCAATGGCAACATCTTGTTTGAAACCGATCAAGCGGGTACGCATTTTTCTTTGGTCGACTTAAATCGGATGGATTTTTGTACCATCGGTTTGAAGAAGGGGTGTCAAAATTTCAATCGGTTGCGGGGCGATGACGCGTTCTTCAAACGCCTCGCCGCGTCGTATTCCCGTGCAAGAGGTTATGAAGAAGATGTTTGTCTAACGCTTATCCGGGAAAGTCAGCAAAAAAGTGTGAGGCATTTTCGCCGCAAGTCAGCTTTCAAGAGATGGCGGAGACGTCTTGTGCGATTCGTGAGGCGGGACGCTTGAACAAGGTTGAAGGCTTCTTTTTCAAACGCATCGAAAACAGCCAACGGTCGAACTTCGGAGAACGAACCCATTCAACAAACGAAAGGTCGTGAGACAGGTGCTTCATTAGCAAGTGCTTGCAGTCCTGGTTCGAGTAACCGGAGCGGATCAAGTTTTTCAGGAAAGTCTTTCTCATGTAGGTGGTTTCACGTTGAGCGATTCGTTCGTGGGAATGGTCACCAATCTCGATGGGTAGGTAGTGTTCCCATTTGTCCACGAACAACAGGATGTTGTGCACCCAATCTTCATTGTGACGCCCTTTAGAAAAATGAATCAATAAGATATCGTTGACTGCCAGATTTTTATAACCAAGAATATGGGATTGAAGGCAAAGGTCGAGTTCATAGGCATGGAATCCGTCGAATGTATTCTCATCGAAAGCGATGTGTTTAAACAACTCCCTGCGAGCCGCTAAAAACACGCCGTCCAGCGCAACAATGTGTTTCTCATGACGATCGTCGTACCCGTCCGAGGGTTCGAAGATTCTAAGTTTGCCGCGTTTGTCGGATTGAACAATGTGAGCTGTGTATTCATACAAACTCCATGACGCAGGCACCTTGCTTTGATAAGCACTTCCGCAAAGACCGATTAGGCCAACGCGCGGATTCATCAAATGGCTACACAGGTTTTTTCCCCAATCGGCGGTTTGGAACGCCACGTCCTCGTGCAGAAAGCACAGGTAAGGGTATTGGCTTCTCCTTATACCTTCGTTATAGGCTGAAAAAATGGAATAGTTACAGGTGGAATTGTCGATGAAAATACATTCGAAGGGTATACCGACTGTCAATTCGATATTTTGTTTCAACTTGCCGGCTAGCTTCGGACTTTTGGAACAAATGATGATGGATAGCACGCTTGTGTTAATTGAAATTACAGCAAATTTAGGACAAAACCTGCGAAATGCAGTATATTTGAATGATAAAGACATAGATGCATGAAAATTCTTTTTGTAGGCACAAAAAAATGCGATTATTTGCAGGATTTAACATACAGTGGATTAGTTAAAGTTTTGGGAAACAATTCAGTTGTCGAACTAAATTCCGTGATGTCCTACCATTTACCCGTAAAAAAATACCCGAAGAATCTTGGATACGTAGCTTTTAATCCGCTGGCAATGAGATGTCGATACTGGAAGGATGTGGACGTTGTCATAGTGGGTGCGGCCAAACCCAGTTGTTTTACCGATTACGAAGCAATTTTACCCTATTTGAGTGCCACAACAAAAACGGTTTTCATTGATGGCGGCGATTGGGGCTCAATTGGTGGCGATTTCAAGCGATTGAATTGCGAAGATCTCTATGAAAATGTGGTATTCAAGCGTCCTTTTGATGTGGTATTTAAGCGTGAATATCTGAAGGAAATGGATTATCCTTCAACTGTTTTCCCCCTACCTTTCTCAATCAATGAACAACGGTATAAAGGAATACAGCAATTGCCATTTCTGTACGATGTGGCTTTTTGGGCCGTTGAATCACACCCCATTCGCAAGCAGGTGTTTGATTACGTAAAACCCCTCTACGATTGCGCTTTTAATGGAACAGTGCCCAATCAGGTGGCCAAACAATACAAGCGGAAAGGACGGTTCTATTTTGAAGAAGTGAAGCGTACACGTATTTCTTTAAATTTTAGGGGAACCGGATGGGATACGCTTCGGTTCTGGGAAATCATGGGCTTGGGCTCCTTCATGATTAGCCAACACCCCGGCATTGTGATTCCCAATGACTTTACGGATGGTAAAGAAATAATCTACTGTAAAGAAGACCTGTCAGATCTCCAACCGTTGTGCGATTATTACCTGAAACACGAAAACGCTCGTCGTGCTATTGCCGTAAAAGCGGCTCTGAAAGCGGCCGAATTTCACACGGACGTGGCTCGGGCTCATTATTTGTTGAGCAAACTATAATTCTATAAAGCTTCTTTCGTGATACCGTAAGGCGTGAATGTAACACCTTTCCTGTCGTTCTCTTCCAACAGGTCGAGATTGGGTTGGTAATTCAGGTCAAATCGATTGTGATAAACGTGGTACACGGTCAGGAGGTGTTTTTTCGACAACGAAATAATGCCGGCTCGCTGCAAACGCCTATCCAGATCGGTATCTTCTCCGGTTCCCGGGTGCAGAAACCGCTCATCAAAGCCGTTTACCTTCATAATATCTACTTTGTGAATGGAAAAGTTGCATCCTAAAACACCCTTCACCTTATCTTTTACCAATAGTTTCCTTAGGAACGGACGCTTAATACGGAATGCGTTTTCCACCTGCAGGTTCTTGTGAAAAATACTTGAAAAAACGAGCTTGATGGTAAGGTGTTGTTCAAATGTTCCTGTTGTAATTCCTTTTTCGGTCAACTGGTTAGATAATTTGTTGGTCAACTGAACACGCCTACCCGTGAGGATGGTTCCACTACGTCGATGTTCAACGTGTTCCTCGATGAAATAACGGTGCGGAATACAGTCTCCATCGATGAAGATCAGGTATTCCCCCTTACTGCAGACAATGGCTTGGTTCAAGATGATATTTTTTCGCCATCCGTTGTCCTCGTGCCAACAGTGTTGCACAGGGAATGAAGCGGAGTCTGCCAGTTCCTGCACCTTCTCAACAACATCCTTTCCGGAACCATCGTCGGCGATGATTACCTCAAATGCTTTGTGGGTTTGGATTTCCAGAGCGGCAAAGATAATCCTCAACAGATCGATGTTGTTGTAGAATGAAATGATAAGGCTGACGTTTGGTTCCATGCACGAATACTAACTAGCGTAAGTTCTTATAAATGGAAAATAGGTTGTCGGCTATCGCTTTATCGGAGAAAAGGCCTGCATGCTGTTTGCCTGCCTCCACCATCTTGTTCCGTTTTTTTTCATCGTTCAGCAAGGTAGTGATGGCATGGCCTAATTCCTCTGCATTTTGAGGGTCGATGTAGCACGTGTCCTGGCCTCCTGTTTCTTCCATACAGCTACCCGTTGAGGCGATGACAGGAATGCCTGAGTTTAACGCCTCCAAGATGGGAATGCCAAAACCTTCGAAGAGAGAAGGATAGATAAACAGGCTTGATAATTGATATAGGGCCGGCAGGTCGGATGCCGGGACGGATGTCAGGAAAATGACTCTGGATTCCAAGCCTGTTTTTTTTACGATAGCCCTCAGCTCATCCAGGTAAGATGTCGGTCTTCCAACAATAACCAAAGGCAGGTCTATCTTAGTTTCGACCATAGCCCTTAGTATCAGTTCCTGGTTTTTTCGTTTTTCAATCGCGCCTACATTCAGGAGGAAGTTCTTAGGTAGGTTATAGGAGGTGGTGACCCTGGTCTTTTCAGCAGCGGTTACCTCCAGATTGAACATGGGCTGGCAACCCTGGTAGACCACCTTGATGGTGCGTTCATCCAATGAGGCATACTCAATCAGGTCTCTTTTTGTCTGTTCGCTGATGGCTATCACAACATCTGCCACGCGACAGCTTCTGAGGTATTTTCGTTCGTACAACTTTCGGTCGACGTATGGGTAGAGATGCGGAAATTTGAGGAAAATCACGTCGTGCATCGTAACCACCGATCGAGTGCCTGTTTTCTCGATTCCAATGGGTAGTTCATGGCTTAGTCCATGGTAAATGTCAAGGTGTAGGCGTTTAATGTCTCGGCATGACCAGTACGTTCTCCACACACTCGGTAGTTGTTGCTGAAGCAGTCCTTCCGGCTGTACGATGTGGCAGTTGTCTTGTAGAGTAAAAGGAAGTGCGTTCGCGGTGTTTGGCGTAAACAGGAAATACCGGTTGTCGGGTTCGACATGCGACAGTATCCGAACGGTGTCACGACCGTAGTTTCCCAATCCGCGTTGGTTGAAGAACAAGCGTTTTGCATCAAAACCAATGTTCATCATATTGCTGAGAGGGTTTGGGTAAGGTACTCAATCACCTGAAGTTTGTTCTTTTCAAAATCAAATCGATCATAGACAATTCGACGCCCATTTTCACCCATTTTATCGCACAAATCGGGGTTATTGGCCAACTCAATAATGGCATTTTCGAAGGCGTGGGTATCGCACCATGGAACCAAGATGCCATTCACGCCGTTTTCCACTAATTCAGGATTGCTGCTTACATTGAAAGCAACAATGGGTTTCCCTGCCAGCATGGCCTCGGCCAATACATAACCGAAACCTTCCCACCTGGATGGGAGAACAAAAATGTCAACTTCCTCCAGGAATGCTGCCATATCAGTTACATGGCCTTTGAGAGTGATCGTTGCGCTTAAATCCTTTTCATTGATTTTTTCCCGATAAGTAGTCATCAATTCACCGTCTCCGCCGATAAGAACAGAGAGTTCCACACCCCTGGATCTCAACCTGTCAACCATATCGATGAGCAGGTCTTGCCCTTTTTGATAAACCAGTCGTCCTACATTTCCGATGACAGGAGGTGTATGATTGGGAGCACTCTCTTTTTGGGCAACAGAACAATCAATGCCGTTGTAAATAACCTTGATCTTATCGGCGGGAAATAGGTTGGGATTGTGTTGAAGGATGGTCTTTTTGGTTGCTTCCGAGTTTGCCACTACGTGAGTCAGGCATTTCCCAAACAGAAAGCGGTTCAGAAAACTGTTTTTGATAGGTATGGCGCTGCCACGACGGTATACTATAGACGAAACGCCGGCCAGCTTGGCTGTGGGGGCTCCAATCTTTAGGTCTTTGGAGAAATTCATGACCAATACGTCGATGCGCTTGCCTTTCAAAAAACGAAAAAGTTTGATCGATTTAATCGGATCAAGAAAACTAAGATTGCTTATTCGTAGAGAGAAACAAGGCAACCCTTTTGCCTCAGCTTTCTTTAAAAAGGCTCCGTTTTTTTGTGCGATGATGAAAACGTCGTGCCCTTGTTCACGGAATGCGCATGCGTGATCCAGGTGCCATTTCTCGCCTCCTCCCCATGTCGTTGTGGTATTCATGAAACAGATTCTCATGGCACCCTCCGTCTATTTTCTTCCAAAGTCGGCGGGAATTTCCCCCCATAAGGCAGTTTCCCATTTACGAATGGGAATGGTTGTCGTATGGGTATCCAACCATGATTCAGCCCGATCTATCAGGTCAAAGATGGCGTCGTTCGAGGGCTTTTGTTCAAGCTTGGTGTTGCACTTTTTCTTTCTGACCCAGGTAATGGCGTTGGCACTGTCGGAATAGATGAGCAGTGATGTTCCATTTTTCGTTTGCAGGGCCAAGGCATGTACGATGGCTAGGAATTCTCCGATGTTATTGGTTCCGTCTTCATAGGGTCCTTGCCTGAATATTTCCATGCCGGTTATGGAGTAAATGCCCCTGTATTCCATGCGACCCGGATTTCCGCTGCAGGCAGCATCGACAGCTAAGTATTCGCCAGTAGGTCTGTTGCCAGATGTTGTGTTGCGTACTTGTGTGGATCGATGGGAACCTTTCCAACCGATGGAGAAGGCCTTTTTGGCTTCGTCCTCCGATTCGAACGACTTGTACTTCGCCTGTTCAACGCCATCAACCTGCATCTTGCAAGACTCCCACGTTCGGTAAACACCGGGAACCTTGCCTTCCCACACGACATAATATTTTTGTTGCTTGCCCATGCCGGGAAACTTAGCGGCGATTTTTGCTGTATGGATCGGCGAATGTAGGTGTACCTTTAAACATCTCATACCGTCGGAATTCATATTCCTGATTATTAATCCGCAAACCAAAACGCTCGGACGCACGCAACCCGATTTGTTCGAAGGCGTCTTCTCTGGAACTAAGAACCCATGCGTTATAGCCCGTGAACACATGTTTGAGTCGTTCACCGATTTGTCCAAACAGCGCCAACAAGTCTTCTGACCGCATACGCTCTCCTGCAGGAGGAACGGTCACCACCAGTCCTGGAAGGGGCGCCTTGTCTCTCTTTTGGATGGACAGGTTTCTCAATTCGATGCGGTTCGTCAGGCTGGCATTTTTGATGGTACTTTCCGCTGTAGCGATAGCCATGGGAGAGATATCGGAGCCCATAATCTTAAACGTGAACGGTCGTTCTTCCGTTTCGTCGTTAAGTAGGTGTTCCAGGATTTCGGGGTCAAAATCCGACCATTTCTCAAAGGCAAAGCCCTTACGGTAAATGCCAGGTGGAATCTTAAATGCTATAAGGGCGGCTTCAATAAGTAACGTGCCCGATCCGCACATGGGATCCACAAAATTAGATTGTCCATCCCATCCGGCCAACAACAACAATCCGGCGGCCAATACTTCGTTTGTAGCCGACTCGGAGGGAGCTGTGCGATAACCCCTGTTGCTCAGGGGTTCGCCAGAGCTATCTATGGAGATAATGCATCGATCGTCTAAGACGTGGGTATAAATGTAGAGGTCCGGGTTGGTCAGACTCACCGAGGGGCGTTTTCCTGATTTTCCCTCCATGTGGGCCGTAATGGCGTCTTTAACCTTATAACCCACCAAACTGGAGTTTTTGAACAGTTCAGATTGAACTTCAGTTTGGATGTTGAAGGTTTGTTTGCCAGTCAAGACGTCTTCCCAAGGGCATGAAATCAATGCATCATATACCTCGTCGGGGTTTGTTGCCTTACACTCGACAAATAAGCATAGCACTTTAAGTGCGGTTCTAAGGTGTATGTTGGCTTTGTACAAGAGGGTTTTGTCTCCTGTAAACCGGACCATTTCCTGGCCGGTTCTGATGTCGGAACCGCCAAGGTCAGCTATCTCTTTGGCCAATACGCCTTCAAGTCCCCGAAAGGTTAAGGCGATGTATTCGTGTGGATTCATTTTATTGCTTTTGATTGCAGAATGCGTGCGTTTGGAGGGACATCATCGGTCACCCAAATGTTGCCGCCGATAGTGGCTCCTTCACCGATGGTGATGCGTCCTAGGATGGTGGCGTTTGAATATATAACAACGTTGTCTTCTAAAATGGGGTGACGTGGAATGCCCTTTATGGGATTTCCCTTGTCGTCAAGCGGAAAACTTTTTGCGCCAAGGGTTACTCCTTGGTAAAGTTTGACGTTCCTACCGATGATAGCCGTGGCTCCAATGACCACGCCTGTTCCGTGGTCGATGGCAAAATGACTATCTATTGAAGCACCGGGGTGGATATCAATGCCGGTTTCGGAATGAGCCATCTCAGTGATCATACGAGGAATCATCGGAACTTTCAATTCCAGTAATTTATGAGCAATACGATAGTTGCAAATGGCTCTTATTCCGGGGTAGCAATAAATAACCTCCTCATGGCTGCAAGCTGCGGGATCTCCGTTAAACGTGGCTTCCACATCGGTTGCAAGGAGTTCACGCAGCGCTGGCAAGGATGTGATGAATTCAGCCGAAAGGAGTTGTGCACGCTCCTTGATGAGAGAAATTTCTTCTGCATCGAATGATTCTGATGAAATACAGGGGGATGCAGTCGTTCGGTCTTGTTGTTTGGAAAAGTACAAACCTGCCTGAATCTGGCCACTTAGCACCTGGTGGAGACGTTCCACGTTTACGCCGATGTGGTAGGATAGGTTGTGTTTGGTGATGCTTGCATTTCCGAAATAACCGGGAAAAATGACGGTGCGGCAGAGCAGGACAATTTCTTCCAATGCCGTATTCGAGGGCATGGGCAACGATTCTTGTTGTTCGTGGCAAAGCCCCTTCAATAGGTCATATTGGGATAAATCCGTAATGGCCTTGCTAATTTTCTCTGAATGAATCAAGTTCATGGAAGCATCATAAAAAAAGTTTGAGGTACAAAAATAACCATTTTTTCCGATACGCTATTAATGAATAAATTCTGTATTCGTTTGCGACTGTAGTTGAATTGAATTACTTTTGCGCTTTCTACTGGAACATACTTACAAATCCATAACACTAATCATTTAAGGTATGAGTTTATTCATCATCAATTCATCCATTGGAAGGAAACTCATCATGAGCATAACCGGGTTAGCCCTGGTCTTGTTTCTGACGTTTCATGCCACCATGAATCTGTTTGTCATTATTTCGCCTGAGGTTTATGACGAGATTTGTCATTTTCTTGGTGCAAACTGGTACGCACTTGTCGCAACCGTAGGCTTGGCCGCTTTGGTAGTTATACACCTATTGTATGCTTTTTGGCTTTCTCTTCAAAACTACCTGGCAAGGGGTAGGCAGCGTTACGCTGTTAGCAAGCGCGCTCCCGGAGTGGATTGGGCATCCCAAAATATGTTGGTGCTCGGCATCATCATTCTAGGTTTTCTAGGCATGCACCTCTATAATTTTTGGTATGAAATGCAATTGCAGGAATTGATGTCAAAAATTGGCGGCGAAGAACTTCACGTTCCAGGAGCCGCATTGGTTCAGGGTTTGTTCTCCAGCCCCGTCTACTGCATATTATACATGTGTTGGCTTGGAGCTATTTGGTTTCACCTCACCCATGGCGTTTGGAGTGCCATTCAAACCATGGGAGGTAGCAATCACATTTGGCTTCCTCGCATCAAGATGATCTCAAACATTGTCGCCACCATCGTTGTGTTGATGTTCATGTCGATACCTGTTTACTATCTGATTACCAATCTTCTGGTTTAATTTCAAAAAGACTATGGCAACAACAACTACGAATACAATAGACGCCAGAATCCCTGAAGGGCCTTTGGCGGAAAAATGGTCACATTTCAAGTCTCACCAGAAACTTGTCAATCCGTCCAATAAGCGTCGTTTGGACATTATTGTGGTGGGAACCGGACTTGCAGGCGCTTCCGCAGCCGCTTCATTGGGCGAGATGGGATTCAATGTGCTGAACTTCTGTATCCAGGATTCACCCCGTCGCGCTCACTCCATTGCCGCTCAAGGAGGTATCAACGCCGCCAAGAACTACCAAAACGACGGAGACTCCGTTTATCGCTTGTTTTATGATACCATCAAAGGTGGTGACTACCGTGCCAGGGAAGCAAACGTCTATCGTTTGGCTGAAGTATCCGGCAGCATCATCGACCAATGCGTGGCGCAGGGTGTACCTTTTGCCCGTGAATACGGCGGTTTGCTCGACAATCGTTCCTTCGGTGGTGCTCAGGTGTCAAGAACGTTTTACGCAAAAGGTCAAACAGGTCAACAGTTACTGTTGGGTGCCTATTCAGCCTTGAGCCGTCAAGTACATGCGGGGAGTGTCAAACTGTACACCCGTTATGAAATGCTGGACTTGGTGATTATCGACGGCAAGGCTCGCGGTATCATCGCTCGCAATTTGGTAACAGGAAAGATTGAACGTTTTGCGGCCCACGCCGTCGTTATTGGAACAGGTGGATACGGAAACACGTTTTTCCTGTCAACCAACGCCATGGGCTCTAACGGCTCAGCCGCTATCCAAGCCTTTAAGAAAGGTGCTTACTTTGCCAATCCGGCTTACGCCCAGATTCACCCCACTTGTATTCCCGTACACGGTGAAAACCAATCCAAACTGACCTTGATGTCAGAGTCGCTCCGTAATGACGGTCGCATTTGGGTGCCTGGGAAGAAGGAAGATTCAGAAGCCATTCGGGCAGGCAAACTAAAGCCTACTCAGATTGCCGAAGAAAACCGCGATTATTATTTGGAACGTCGTTACCCTGCTTTTGGAAACTTGGTTCCTCGCGACGTTGCGTCACGTGCTGCCAAGGAACGCTGCGATGCCGGCTTCGGAGTTGGTGCAACAGGTCTGGCCGTTTACCTCGATTTCTCGGAAGCCATCAACCGTCTGGGACGCGATGTGGTCGAATCTCGTTACGGCAACCTGTTCCAGATGTACGAAAAAATTGTGGATGAAAATCCGTACGAAACGCCCATGATGATTTACCCCGCCATTCACTATACGATGGGTGGTGTCTGGGTTGACTATGAACTACAGACCTCTATTACTGGTCTTTTCTGCATCGGTGAAGCCAATTTCTCCGACCACGGTGCCAACCGCTTGGGCGCATCAGCACTCATGCAAGGCTTGGCCGACGGCTACTTTGTGCTCCCCTATACCATTCAGAACTACTTGGCCGATGAAATCCGCACGCCGCGTTTCTCGACCGACAGACCCGAATTTGCTGAAGCTGAAAAAGAGGTTGTCAACCGCATCAACAAATTGATGAACATCAAGGGTAAACGCACTGTGGACTCCCTGCATAAGGAACTTGGATTGATTATGTGGGATTTTGTAGGCATGGGTCGTACGAAGGAATCATTGGAAAAGGCTTTGGTTGAAATTCAGCGTGTCAAGAAGGAATTTTGGACGAACGTATTCATTCCCGGATCCGGAAATGACCTGAACACTGAACTTGAAAAGGCCTTACGAGTGGCTGATTTCCTTGTGATTGGTGAACTTATGGCAAGAGATGCCCTACTGCGTGAAGAATCATGCGGTGGTCACTTCCGCGAAGAATACCAAACAGAAGAAGGTGAGGCCTTACGTAACGATGAAAAGTTTTCCTATGTTTCTTGTTGGAAGTACAACGGAGAAGATCAGGAACCTGAATTGCTCAAAGAGCCTCTTAATTACGAGTTCATCAAGGTTCAACAACGGAATTACAAATAATCAACGTCATGGAAAAAACGATCAATATAAAACTCAAAGTATGGCGTCAGCGTGGTCCTAAAGTAAAGGGCTCGTTTGAAACCTTCCAACTGGACGGAGTATCTACGGGTAGCTCCTTTCTCGAAATGTTGGACATGCTGAATGAATCATTGGTTAAGGAGGGCAAAGAACCCATCGTGTTCGATCACGATTGCCGTGAAGGTATCTGCGGTATGTGTTCTCTATACATCAACGGCCATCCTCACGGACCCGACGAAGATGTGACCACGTGTCAGTTGCACATGCGTAAGTTCAAAGATGGTGAGACCATCACGATTGAACCCTGGCGTTCGCACGGATTTCCCATTATTCGCGACCTGATGGTAGACCGCAGGGCTTTCGACAAAATCATGCAAGCAGGTGGTTACGTATCCGTGAACACAGGTGGCGTACCCGATGCCAACAACATTCCCATTCCTAAGGTGATTGCCGATGAAGCTATGGATTCCGCTTCCTGCATTGGTTGCGGTGCTTGTGTGGCTGCTTGCAAGAATGGCTCGGCCATGTTGTTCGTATCCGCCAAGGTGAGCCAGTTGGCCATGTTGCCTCAGGGTAAAGCAGAAGCTGCTCGCCGTGCCAAAGCTATGGTGGCGAAAATGGACGAGCTGGGTTTTGGTAACTGCACCAACACGGGTGCCTGCGAAGCTGAATGTCCCAAGAACATCTCCATCACCAATATTGCTCGATTAAATCGGGAATTTCTATCGGCCAAATTCAAAGATTGATAGGTCGAAAGACCAACGTAAAGCGAGGCTGCCCCATAAAGGCAGCCTTTCTTTTTATTAGCATTTTGCCTTTTCCGTGCGCGTAAAGCGCTCCCTTTCGTCTGGGAATGTGGAACCGTGCTCCGCTAGTCCTTCGCTGGTTTTCACTCGACAGCACCACAATTTGTTTGTCTCTGACGAGCCTTCACAAAATTGTAGGGCGCTCTCTTCGTGCCCCCTGCGCTCGGCCGTCGAAGTCGCACTAGTCCCACATCCCCTCCCTTCAGTCCGCTTTCCCAATGATCGAAGGGCATTGCCGTATGCGCGACGTGTTTTTAGGGCTTCAAGTCGGAGCCACAGACTACCCTGCCGGCGGAACGGAAACAGTTACTTATTCGGGTTGAACTTGGATGGCAGAACGGAAACAGTTACAGCGTACGTTAGTTGTTTTGCTCTTTGTTGAGGTGCTTCAGGAAGAGGACGGTGTCGTGAATGGTGTCTTCCATGGGTGTGAAGAGAAAGCCAATGGTTTCCTGAAGCAGCTCGCTGGAATAATATTCAGGATGGGCGATGGAATGCAACGTATCGGTCGAAAGTTGCGAGGGTTTTCGGGTAAACCATGAAACGATGCCTAGAAGCCCTGCTGCCAGTTTGAGCCATCCGGTTCCGACATGAAGGGTCGGGCCTTTTTTTCCGTATTCAGCTGCAATCAGAGTAAACAGTTGTTTGATGTTCATGTTTCTGGACACCATCACAAATCGTTTGCCGAACTGCTTTCTTTCCACCAGCTCCATGAGTGCCCTGCAGACGTCCCTGACATCGACGTATCCGGTTTGAGAGTCAACGTAGAAAGGGATTCCCTTGCTGCCCACGTTGACAATTAACAGACTGCCTTTGTCGGGTAAGCCGGGGCCAAGAATGACGCCGGGATTCACCACCACCACGTTGAGGCCTTCCGCCGCCCCTCGCCATATTTCCAATTCCGACAAGTACTTGCTTTCTGAATAACCGGAAACGGGTTTATCTACGTCTCTTGTGGTTTCTTCATTGATGAAGTCGTTCTCGCTTTCTTTCCCCAAAGCGGCAATGGAGCTGACAAAGCAGAATGTTTTCACCCCATTGGCCAGCGAGGCATCCACCATGTTAGCGGTACCCTGGACATTTGTCTTTAGTAAAGCTTCGCGGCTGCCCTTCCCAAAGCTGACAAGAGCTGCACAGTGGTACACCGTCTCGCAATTTATCAGTGTTTCCGTTAACCCGACATAATCCATCGTATCACCGTACACCCAATCGACCGATCGGTGTAGTTCTTTAAACGGAACGTTGTAAAAATCACTGATCAGCCTCAATTGTTCGAAAGAGGACGTCTTTCGTACCAGCGCCTTGATGGTGAAGCCTTGTAGGTACAACCGGACCAGTAAATGTCCGCCTACCAAGCCGGTGCAACCGGTTATGAATACACGTTCCTGCATATCTACCTTTTTGATTGAAGGCAAAATTACGAAAAGAATGCTTACTTTTATGGCTTATTCCACGCATTTAAATGGCTGAATTATGTCGGATGATGTGTCAATTATGACTGACTCGGTTGACGGACCGCAAGCACCCCCTCAACCGCTAGTCATTGCCGCTCTATCTGACAGCGCGCTAATAAAGGATACTTCCTCACAAATTCAGGTGCCAACATGGGTGGAATCCGTGTCTGGTAAAACAGTTGATACGTATCCCAAGCGTCACGATGGCTTATTGCGTCCGGTAAGCATGGTTTCGGAAACCTTCCTTTTTGCATCGTTGTTGTGTGTGGTGTACATTATGAATCGTTTGGTTAGAAATGGGTCACGGTTTATTCCGGATATTTTGAAAAACCTCTTATTCATGGACGAACACAGTTTTACCCATGAAAAAATACCTAGGCGTAGTGTGTCATTTTTTTTGCCGATAAATATTTTATTGATTTCGTTGGCAGGTAGAATGTATCTTCAACATTACGGTCCGGCAACTATGATGGATTCGTGGTTGTTTTGGAAACTGGCTTTGTATACAACGTTGTTTATTATAGGAAAAGAGCTTGTATACCTGCTTATTGCACTTGTTTTTTTCAATGCGGCTACCTTTAAACGCTGGAAGTTGGGAAATACCTTTATTCTCAGTTTTTTCTCGGTTTCGTTGATCCCTCTACTCTTATTAAACGAAGCCGGAGTGGCGATTCCTTCGTATTTTATCTATTTGTGGCCCTTGATTTTCTTGTTAATACCAAGATTCGTGTATTCTGTGAAGGGATTGAATATTTTTTTAGTGGAAAAGGGAGGTTGTGTCTACTTGATTTTGTACCTTTGCACACTGGAAATTTTGCCGCTTTTGGTAATTTTGAAGGCCGTTTTCCTCATTCAGTTCAATCTCTAAATAGTCGCTGTTTTGAAGATAAAGAATGTGCTTGTTTCTCAACCCAAGCCAACCTCCGAAAAGTCACCCTACTATGATTTGGCCGATAAATATGGGCTGAAGATTGATTTTCGCCCTTTTATCAAGGTTGATCCAATCTTTGCTAAAGAGTTTAGACAGCAAAAGGTTTCCATATTGGATCATACCGCTGTTGTTTTTACGGCACGTACGGCCATAGATCATTTTTTCCGCTTGTGTGAAGAAATGCGTTTGGCGGTTCCCGAAGACATGAAGTATTTCTGCATTAGCGAACAAGTAGCGTTATACCTGCAAAAGTACATTGTATATCGAAAGCGTAAGATTTTTCATGCAGCTACCGGAAAGCTTGATGAAATGGTGCAATTGATACAAAAGCATGCCTCCGATTCATTTTTGGTTCCTATTTCTGATGTTCACAAAGACGATTTGCTGATTAAGCTAGACGAAAAAAAGGTGGATTACACCAAGGCCATCATGTACCGTACCGTTAGCAACGACTTTCAGCCCGGTGAAACCTTTGATTACGACATGCTGGTCTTTTTCAGTCCGTCCGGTTTGGCTTCCTTGATGAAAAATTTTCCTGATTTTCAACAAGGTGAAATAGCAATAGCCACACTTGGCCCAACAACGGCTAAGGCTGTTGCTGACACTGGTCTTCGGTTGGACATTATGGCACCAACGCCCGAGGCTCCTTCCATTACCGCAGCCATTGATCTTTTCTTGAAGGAGAACCAAAAGGCGGTAAAGAAATAAGTGCGTCAAACAACCTCTTTATCTACGCTGTTTTCCGGTAGATTGCCTACATTTGTGAAGACAGCGTTTTTTTATGTCCATTAATCTACACACATTACCTAAACCGGAGCGTCTATGCGGCGTCAATCGGGTGGATTCCTTGTTCAAGGATGGCTCCTCGTTTCTCTGTTATCCATTCAGGGTGTTATGGAACGTGACTTCTGTTGAAAAAGATCCATTAGTTTGTTTTATGGTAAGTGTTTCAAAACGTAAGTTGAAACATGCGGTGGACAGAAACAGGGTTAAACGGTTGGTGCGCGAGGCATACCGGCTTAACAAGCAGCTATTGTTGGATAACGTCTCTGAGGGCATAAAATTTCATGTGGCATTTATTTGGATTCCTTCTGAAGAGCTTCCTTTTGAAAAAGTGAGTTATAAGATGCAGACATCGTTGCTGCGGATTGTTAACGCTGGTGCAAAACAAAAAAGTGAGGAAGATGAAGCCAATCACGGAGGTGTTGCTTAGTGTCATCAAGCGTCTGCTTGGTCTGCTGTTTTCCGGGCTGATACGCTTTTATCAAGTGGCCATTTCTCCCATGACCCATTCTTCCTGTCGCTATACCCCAACATGCTCACAATACGCCCTGGAGGCAGTTAGCAAGCACGGGCCCTTCAAAGGCGGTTGGTTGGCAATCAAACGACTGTTGCGGTGTAATCCTTGGGGCGGACATGGTTACGACCCAGTTCCATAATTAATTATGCTGATTGATATACACTCCCATAATCGTGAGGTTGAGCCCGATGTGTTTCGGATTTACTCATCATCCGAATGGAAAACAATTCTTGTAAAAGAGGCTTTTCCACGACGTGGAGTGGGCTTGAGTGTTGGAGTTCATCCCTGGGAGGCGCCTATGTGGCATGAATCGGATAAAGAGGCCTTGTTTGCCGTGTTGAACTCTCCCGAGGTCATGATAATTGGTGAGATTGGTTTGGACAAAGCCTGCGGTGTGCCGTTTGAAGTGCAGAAAAAGATATTCTTGTTACAGTTGGAGGTGGCTGCTGAATGCAGGAAACCCGTCATTTTACATGGTGTCAAGGCTCAGTCTGAATTGTTGGCCATTCGGAAAACGGTAAAGGATGTGCCTGCCTGGATTCTTCATGGTTTCAGGGGAGGCCCCGAAGAGGCCGTTCAGTATCTTTCAACAGGTTTCTACCTATCGTTTGGCAGGTATTATCATCGAGAATCGCTTAAGATTTGTCCTGCAGACCGGTTGTTTCTTGAAACCGACGAGAAAGGGGACATTCATGCCTTGTATGAACAGACGGCCAACGAAAGAGGGGTTGGTCTTGTCGAACTTGACTCTACCATTGAGCGTAACTTTCGAACGGTGTTTTCTGCAGTGTCTGACAATCTGCTGTGGTAGTAAAAAAGAGAGGCTGCACGCGAACGGCAGCCTCTCTTAGTATGCACTTTCGATGGATTAACCAACGAATTTGTACCCTACACCTTTTATGGTTGAAATGTAGTTTTCACCAATTTTCTCACGAATCTTACGAACGTGAACATCAATGGTGCGGTCACCGACGATGGATTTGTTGCCCCATACCAGTTTGAAGATTTCTTCACGTGTGAAGACCTTCAAAGGCTTAGAAGCTAACAGCATCAGCAATTCAAATTCTTTGCGAGGCAGGAAGATGTCTTTGCCATCTTTGTAAACCAAGTACCTTTCTCTGTCGATAACAATTCCTTTTTGAGGAATAGCGTCTTTGTTTGCGCCCAGGAACTTGCTTAGGATGTTCTGGATACGGCGTGTAATCAAGGCCGCGTTTGTGTCACGTGTGCCAAATTCGTCAACGCCCAAGTCGAACCATTCAAGTTGTTGTTCGATGTTTTGGTTGTTGTCGATCAAAAAATAAACGTTGAAGGGAGATTCTTCCTTCAGTTTCTTGATTTTTTTGCAAAGCTCTACAGCTTTTTGGTCGTCGGCAGGAGTGTCGATGAATACCAGACAGGGGGTTTCTTCAGCAATGAAGTCTGTGGCCTTTTGCACGCTATACGTGTTTTCGACCACTGCCCTGGTGTTCATCAGCGACTCGTGAACCTTGGTTCCAAGTACTGAGCCCTTTACGGAAAAAATCAACACATTACTTTGGAGTGGTTTCATAAATGTTTGATTTTTACTACAGGTGAATAATAAATTGTGTGAAAGAAACATAATAGCTTCTGAGTAAATCAGAAAATAATTATGACATACAAAGGTAATTGATGACTTTGGTTAAATCAAATATTTTAAATATTTTATAGTGTATTCTGAATTATGACGTATTTTTGCACCTAAATGTTCAGTGTTTACACGAGAAAATAACTGATTCTAACATTAATTAACAATATATCAATTAATAAAAGACAGTAAGATACATGGATTTTATTGAAGAGTTACAGTGGCGTGGCATGATTCACGACAAGATGCCCGGCACCGACGAGCAATTGAAGAAAGAAATGACGACGGCCTACTTGGGTATTGACCCTACAGCCGATTCGTTGCATATAGGACATTTAGTGGGTGTTATGATGTTGATGCACCTTCAGCGGTGCGGGCACAAACCCATCGCTTTGATTGGCGGTGCCACCGGCATGATAGGTGATCCTTCCCTGAAATCGCAGGAACGGGTATTGCTGAGTGAAGAGGCCCTAAGGCATAACCAAGAGGCCCTTAAAAAACAGTTATCCCGCTTCCTGGATTTTGAAAGTAAGGCACCCAACGCCGCCGAATTGGTGAATAATTACGATTGGATGAAGAACTATTCGTTCCTGAACTTCATCCGCGACATCGGTAAGCACATTACGGTGAACTATATGATGGCCAAGGATTCCGTCAAGAAGCGCTTAAGTTCAGAATCATCGGAAGGGATGTCATTTACCGAGTTCTCCTATCAGTTGTTGCAGGGGTATGATTTTTTACACCTTTATCGGGAAAAGGGCTGCCGGTTGCAAGTGGGTGGTTCTGATCAATGGGGAAACATTACCACAGGAACCGAGTTGATCCGTAGGGTTGCGGGGGGAGAAGCGTTTGCGTTGGTTTGTCCACTTATCACGAAAGCCGACGGGACCAAGTTTGGAAAAACCGAAAGCGGAAACGTCTGGTTGGACAAACGCTACACCTCTCCGTACAAGTTCGTACAGTTTTGGCTGAACGTTAGCGACGTGGATGCCGAGAAATACATTCGCATTTTCACTTTTCTGAGCAAACAGGAAGTAGAAGCACTGGTGGAAGCACACCGTCAGGAACCGCACATGAGACTTCTCCAAAAGCGCTTGGCCAAGGAAATAACCACCATGGTTCATTCAGAAGACGATTTTAATGCAGCCGTTGAGGCCGCCGGCATTTTGTTTGGCAACGCTACCGCTGAATCGTTAAAAAAATTGGATGAAGAAACCTTTCTATCTGTTTTTGAGGGTGTTCCGACTTTCGAGGTTGAGGCTTCTCTCATTGACAGCAGCTCGAAGCTGCTCGATGTGTTGGTGGAAAAGGCACCTGCATTTCCCTCAAAAGGTGAATTGCGTAAGTTGATTCAGGCTGGTGGTTTTTCCATCAACAAGGAAAAATGGACGGACGTAGAGGGCACTCTTACCTCATCACTCTTGTTAAATGGACGGTATATATTGGGCCAGAAAGGGAAAAAGAATTATTTCCTGATTGTGGTTCGCTAAAAAAACGCCACCGTCATTTTGTTGGTTCAAACAAATTCCGTACTTTTGCCACGCTTTCAACGGAAAGCATAGAGGATTGTCTCATGGTGTAATGGTAGCACTGCAGTTTTTGGTACTGCCTGTCTAGGTTCGAATCCTGGTGAGACAACATAAAAGTCCGACTCTTATTCAAAGGGTCGGACTTTTTTTATGGCCTTCAGGTTACGCACTAAAGCGTCCAATCCGGATCGTTCCAGACTGGTGCCTCTGAAGGTCCCTTTGAATGTATCGGTGTCCATTTGCCCTAGTTTGTTCGTGTCCAGGTTGACGAGGAACGGTAGCAATGGATAGTTCGGGTTGGTTGCTTCTCCGCTGAAGCGGTTCCAGGGACAGCTGTCCTGGCATCTGTCGCAACCGAAAAAACTGTCGTTGCCTTCAAGGAGGGCTGTTTGCGAAGGGTCAAAATCACCTCTTTTTTCAATAGTCAAGTAGGAAAGGCAGCGTCTCGCATCAAACCCTTTTTCCGTATCAAGGGCTTGACTTGGGCAGGCATCAATGCAGCGTCGACACGTGCCGCAGCGATTTTTTGCCGGTTTATCGTAACTGAGCGGAAGCGTGATGACCAATGCTCCCAGTAGGTGCCAGGATCCCTTGCCCGGTAGGATCAATAGGTTGTTGCGCCCAACCCAACCAAGGCCGGCTTGTTCAGCCCAGTAGCGTTCGGATAGTGGGGCCGAATCGGAAAAGGCCCTGCCCGTAACCTCAACGCCCGTTTCTCTGATGCGTTCCAGCAAGGCGTGCAGTCGTTCACGAATAAAGGGGTGGTAATCCGGTCTCCTGGCATACTTTGCAATCTTTGGCATTGATGTTGGTTGAAGCGTGTCGTAGTTCAAGGCAACAACGATGACAGATGTAGCACCTTGGACCAATTTGGTTGGATCTAGTCGTATCTCCAGGTTGCGCTCCATATAGTACATATCTCCCTGATAACCTTGTTTCAACCACTGTCGGTAATGCTTTCTCGTCTCAACCGGAAGGGGGTGGGCGGGAGCAATGCCACAGGCGTCAAAGCCCAGCTTTCCGGCTTCCAATTTGATGAAGGATGAGCGTTCTACAAGATCCTTGATAGGTTGTGAGTTGGTTTCCATGGAAGCAAAAATACGGCATTTTGCAGGATTATTAACGGCGATGACGTATCTTTGCGCGTGAACATCAATGAATCAACCCTATGAACATTTTATTGCTCGGTTCCGGTGGCCGTGAGCATGCCATGGCATGGAAAATTGCACAAAGTCCTCGTGTCGAACAATTATTTATTGCACCGGGCAATGCCGGTACCGGTTTGGTTGGTACCAACGTATCCATTTCAGCTACCGATTTTCCTGCAATTAAGACATTTGCGGTAGAAAACCGGGTTGATATGGTTGTGGTAGGTCCGGAAGATCCTTTGGTCAAAGGCATCTACGACAGCTTCAAAACAGATCCTCAGGTAGCTCATATTCCCGTAATCGGGCCTTCGAAAGAGGGAGCGCGCCTGGAAGGCAGTAAGGAGTTTTCCAAGGGCTTCATGATGAGGCATAACATTCCGACCGCCCGTTACAAAAGTATCACACAGGATACGCTGAACGAAGGCTTGGCCTTTTTACGTTCACTGAAGGCTCCGTATGTGTTAAAGGCTGATGGGCTGGCTGCCGGTAAAGGGGTGCTGATTCTATCGTCGCTTGAGGAAGCAGACATTGAATTGAGGTCGATGCTGGAGGGTAAGTTTGGTGATGCTAGCCGTACAGTTGTCATTGAAGAGTTTTTATCGGGCATTGAATGTTCGGTGTTTGTGATGACGGATGGCGATCATTATCAATTACTTCCTGTTGCCAAAGATTACAAACGCATTGGTGTGGGTGACACCGGCCTGAATACAGGCGGAATGGGTGCCGTGTCTCCTGTTTCGTTTGCCGACGATGTTTTTATGGCCAAGGTGGAAGAACGCATCATCAGACCTACCGTTGAAGGGCTAAAAGCCGAAAACATAGAGTACAAAGGATTTATATTCTTTGGACTTATCGAAGTGGATAACGAGCCTTTTGTCATTGAATACAACGCCAGGATGGGTGATCCGGAAACGGAGGTTGTCATGCTTCGGATACAGTCGGATTTTGTGGAACTGTTGGAAGCCGTGGCAAAGGGTACTTTGCACGAAAAAAAGGTCCTGATGGATACCCGATACGCTGTCACGGTGATGTTGGTCGCTGGCGGATATCCGGGTGATTACAAAAAAGGGAAGGTGATTGGCGGACTGGACAGGGTCACAGACAGCGTCTTGTTTCACGCCGGTACCAAACGTCAGGGCGACGAGGTGGTTACCAATGGGGGGCGCATCATTGCCGTTTCTTCGTATGGATCAACCAAGGATGAAGCGTTGGCCGTATCGTACAAGAATGCCGCCTCCATTCGGTTTGATGGAGTGTACTTTCGCTCAGACATCGGCTTTGATTTGAACTAATAGCATGTAAAAAAGGTCATGGCAAAAGGGTTCTTGAGCAGGATAACGTACAACAATTGGCTGTGGATACTAGGCTTGCTGCTGCTTTTGCTGTCTGTTGTTTTCCAAACCTTGACCGGAGGAAAGCCAATCGATTCCTATTCAACCGAGTTTCCGCTTGATGGATTACCCGGCCTTGGGGGGTTGGTCGCAACGTTAAAGACGTTCTGTTCAAACTCGTTACTAAAAAACGGATTTTCACTGATTGCCCTATTGACCGGGGGCATCATTATACAGCATTTTTCTTCAAACAACCGATTGATACGGGTTCGTAGTTTTTTCCCTTTTTTTTGGTACTGCGTATTGGGAGCGTCGCTGTTCCCATTTGTGGAACAACCGATTGTCTATGTGGCAGGTATTTTGCTAGTGGGTGCTTGTTATCGGATTTTTTCGGTTTCGGAGAAGAAGGATTTGAACCGAGCGATGTTTGATGCGTCGTTGTTATTGGCCTTAGCTTCGCTTGTATTCAACCGTTTAACCTGGTTGTTGCCATTCTTTTGGTTGGCGGCTGCACGCGTTCAATCTCTTAGTGGCAGAAACATCGTCGCCTCACTGGTAGGTTTTTTCAGCCTGTATTGGATGATTGGCGGTGTATCGTATCTGCAAGGAGATTACCACTACCTGCTCGGTTGGTTGGATGGTGTGTGGAAATTCAACCTGATGGACTTTTCCGCCTTATCTCCCATTGCTGTTGTATACTTGGTATTCATGGGTTTTCTTTTCTTGATATCCATCGGTTCGTTCGTTCAACAACAAAATCAGGACAAGCTGACAACGCGAAACCATTTTTACGCAGTATTGACGCTGTGGCTTGGGGGATTCGGTGTCTGGTTGACGAGTACGTCGTCGAATACGTCTTTCCTGTTTTTACTAACCATTCCTACCCTGATATTTTTCTCCCATTTCTTTTCGCTCAAGGATCAACCGTTTACCCGGTTCTTGTTTTTTGTGCAATTGACGGTATCGTTTCTGGCGTTTTTCTTCTATCACTGATTTCCCCTCGTTGCTCTGAGCATTTCGCGTTTGCCCGGGGGGCCTGGAAGACGTTCAGTTTGGAATCCGGCCCGCTGCATCCTTCGTCTTACCTCCCCTTTTGCACAGTAGGTCACCAGCAATCCGTTGGGGTTTAAGGCTTGGTGCACCTTACGGAAGATCGATTCCGTCCAAAGCTCGGGTTGCTTGTCGGGAGAAAAGGCATCATAGTAGACGACATCGAAGGGTAAGCCAAACTCAAACGTATTGAAATCAGCCTTATATTTACAAATTGAGAAGAATGGGCCAAGATATGTAATCGTACCCCATTCGCACTGGTGAAGTTGCTGCATGGCATCGGATGGAAACGAAGGGCTTTCCCTCTCGAAATGTAGGTGTTCATACATTGACGGGAGAAGGGGGTAGGCTTCAATGGCCTCATAATAAACGTGTATGCCTTTTTCTTCCGCTTCTCGCCAGGTAAGTAAGGCGTTAAGCCCGGTTCCAAATCCGACCTCGAATACCCGAAGGGAATCCAGCTTCCTATCGCGCAATCCAGCTTGAATAAATACGTGCATGGATTCTTGCAGGGCGCCGTTTCTGGAATGGTAGGACTCGTCCATACTGGCCGAATACAGCGTATCAGACCCGTCGGCTGTGCGAACGATGATAAAATCTTCAACCATATACGTTTATCCGGAAATGCTGACGGGAATGTCGGTCTGCGTCTTGATCAATGCTGCAATGCGTTTTAATTCGGGAAGGGGTATCTTGACCAAACTTTTTTCGGGCGTATCCCTGTCTAAAGTGTATATCATGATGGATGCGGGATGAATTTCTTTCATCAGGTCTATCCATGATTGCACTTCAATGGGGGTCGTATTGTCAAAGAACAGCCCATCGTGTGCTCCGCGTGTGAACATTGTTTGAATGACCAGGTTTTTTCCAAATGCTTTCAGTTGTTCAGTGAGTGTTGCAACGGAATACTGTGATGAAACGGGCCTGTCCATAAGGCGGATTGTTTCGTCGAAAGCACTGTCCAGCTTGAGAATGGGCTGGTCGACTCGCCTGAGTGCTTCTACCACCTCCGGTTTGTGCAACTGGGTGGCATTGGAGAGCACGCACACCTTGGCAGACGGGAACCAGGTGTCGCGCAACGCCAAGGTGTCGTCTATCAGTTGACTGAATGAGGGGTGCAACGTGGGCTCTCCGTTTCCGGCGAAGGTAATGACATCGGGTGTCAAGCCTTCCTCTTTCATCTGGCGTAATTTGCGTTCAAGGGCTTCCTTGACCTCCTCTCTTCGGGGAAAGGTGCCTCCTTTATTGTCCTTATTGAGTCCGCATTCGCAATACAAGCAATCGAAGGAGCAGACTTTGCCATTCACGGGTAGCAGGTTGATGCCAAGGGACACGCCCAACCGACGGCTTTTTACAGGCCCGAAAATAATTTCATTGAACAAGAAGGTAGGCATAGGTGTCGTTTTATACTGCAAAGGTAGAAAACTTTCCAGTCATATTTTTAATCGTACTAAGAGTTGAACTGTGGTGAGGTGGTTTCCCGCTGTTTCTTCCAGGCCTGTACCTACGTTTGATCGGTCTGTGTACTTCCATCGGGAGATATCGAGCCACCACTGAACGGTGGTTCCCATTGTGTAGCAGCATAGCAGGCACAGCCGAGAACCGTTTCCATAGAATGTTGGGAAACGGGAACTGCCTGGTAAGGAAGGTTCAAACGAGGTTATTCTGTTTTCATAATCGGGAATGTCAAAGTAGGCTATTTTTCCCGTTAGTTTGACCGGAAGAAATCGCGGCGTGTACTTGATAGACTGTGACAAGGCATATCCTTCGGTATTGGCACCTTCAAGGGAATTGATAGACCGTTTTGCGTCTATGATGGTACGCATTTCAAGATGCTCCAAACTTTCTGTGTATTGCACACGGAGTTGATGCTGCCCTAATTCGCTCATCCATGGATTCTTTTCTTCAGGAGCCATCCAATTGTGTGTGCTGTTTTTCCCTGTGTAACGGATTAGAAGAGAATAGGTTGAGTTCAATTGAAGGATGCCCTGAATGCAAGCCTTGTTGCCGCCCGAGGGCTCGTCACTCGTGTAAGTCAACCAGGGAAACACACAGGTGTCTATATAGCCGCTCAGGGTTAGTTCTTTGGTTGCCTCCCAGGAAAGCGATGCGTAGAAGCCTCTTTCATTGTTGATCTGGCTGTTTTCTCCGAAAGCGCCTGCGTGCCATGCGTTGTATTTTATTCCGTGGTTTCGGTAATGGATGGTGAGCGACAGTCCTGAAACCGGCGTTGTGTAGCATCCCCCCTGAATCGCCATGTGACCGCCATGATCTACTGCGACTTCGCCGAAACACGTAAATTGCTTAACTAAAACACGGTAATCCAGCGAGGTGCCACTGCCCTTGCTTCCATGAAGTTGAAATTGATTGTACGGATGCCAGGTTGGTTGCAACGGTTTGTCAACGGCCCATGTCAATTGGTTCAGATTGAATCGTCCCCAACGGGTCCGAACGCCCAAGCTCCATCCTCCCGAGAGTAACTTAACGGTGTGTCGTTGTTCCATTTCGTCGGGAGTCCGGTGCAATCCTGTCTTCACGATGGAGGTCAACGTGTTTTCGGTGATGGACCCATCCATTCGTTGATTGGACAAAAATCCCACCAACGTGATATTCAAGGCATTCTTATCGAGATGCAGGCGTTCCAACAGGTTAACGTCGAATGCAATTCCTTTGAAATAGGTAGCCTCACCGCTCGATGCATGTCGTTTGATAGAAGTGGAAGCGGATCCAAGGTTTCCGGTAAAGGACCCTTTTCCAATTTGAAACGATTGTCCACAGATCAATCCTTGTCCAAGGGTGAGGGTGTAATCGCCAAGGACAAGGGCATTACACCAGCCAAGGTCTTTGATCAGTACGTGTCCCGATAAGTAATCAGGTCTTGAATTACTGAGTAGCCAAGGTTCGCCTGCATCTTTTTGTGCGGTGAATCCGAATTGAATGTTTCTCTTGTAACTGAATCCGTAGCGTATAGTAGAAGACCAGGCATCCCCCAAGTACCGTTGCCTTTCCTGGGTTGATTGCCGGTAGCCTTTCTTTTGTTCCAGGGTTCTACCCAGCTGAAGACGGATGTCGTGTTTGCCGCGTTGAAGAACCGTTTTCAAGGAGAGCTTCGTTTTTTTTACCGGAAGAGTATCTCCCGGGTAGACCAGGTGGCAAAGCAGGCGGTACCGAATGTCGTCCATTCCCTCGATCAGTCTCAGTTCGGCCAGGTCTTTCATTGGGCCATACCGATAGAGGTAGTAGCTGATTTCTTCCACCAGTTTCTCGTTTAGAAAGGGAAGGTCAGAGAGCTCTTGCTTGCTTGCTGAATTGAGGGCCAACGGCTGCTCAACAAGTTCCTGAACGCTTTCCGACCACTGCTCGAGCAGCGATTCGTTGTCTCCAATTTCAGACATATCGGTGTAAAAGTCATCCCAATCGATGGTTTCAAGCTTACCCGAAACGTTCCGGTTTTCCTGTAGAAAAGATGAAAACAGAGCCGCCTGTGTCATTTCGCTTGAAAGCATCACAACGATTGCCGTCAAGTACGTTACAAAAAGACGAAGGGTGGTTGCTTTCATGGTTTCCGGTGAAAGGCATAGGAGCAAGAAAATGCAGTGGTCAAGCCCAATTGTGGGTGTGAACGAACCCCTACGTTGTAGCTAATTCTACCTGTTTGTCCGCCTATACCAAAAGCGGGTTGCACCGGATGGAAAGAGATACCTCCCAGTACGATACATGCATGATCCAGCGTGTAGTTAAAGCCAACACGTGTTACGGGTGATTGTGTTGGACGTTTTTCTCCTTCAAGTAGTAAGAAAAACGTGCGTGATGGGTATACGGTTAGTCCGACGATGCCGATTTGTTCCAGCTTTTTTTTTACGCCTTCTATCGTAACGTGGGCTCCAGTGGGATTGACAAGCCGGAAACCAGCCGAAATGTGTGTGTTCAGGTTATACAGTACACCAAGATCGGCATAAACGCTACTGCCTGAACTTCCTTGGATGGTTTTGACGAGATAGGCCCCACACCCTACATGTATGTGCACCGACTTCGTCAATCGTTTTCCCAGAAAGACCAGAAAGGCCTGTTCCAGCATGATGTCATCACCCACTTGTGTATACGCGGCAAGGATACGCATGGGCTGTAAGGGCAGTACGGCCTCAACCGCCAACCTGTCGAAATCCTTAAGGGAATAGGGACGTTGAACATGAAGTGTAATGCCCATCGAATCAGACATCGAATAGTCAATCATTGGTCCTCCGGTGGCTAAGGCTCCGGCATTGCACTGGCCAAGGAACGTTCCTTCTCCCAACTGAGCAAAAGCTGCAATCTGTAGGGTGGAGAAGAGTATCAAGATGATTGCAAATGACTTCATGTTATCGTATTTGTAGGGTGTAAATATACAAATAATAACAATAAAGAAACAAAAAATAAACAAACACAAGCTACCGAAATTATATTAAAATATGTTGTTTAAAAGGCATCTCAGCTCTCGCGTTTAAAAAAAGCGTATTTTTGTAATGACCAACCGAATATAGCTTATGTGTAAGTACCACCTGCTTTCTCTCCTTCTATTAATGCTGGTTGTCGCAACCGGTCAGGTAAAGGGAGCGGGTTATGATTCACCCAATCTTCCGTATGAACCCGTTTACGGTATTCGCACAAGCGGAATGCCCGAGAACTCAACCTACGTGGTAGTAATTGATGGAGATACCTTGTCTATGGTTTACTTGAAGGCGATTTATGTTTTTCCCGTCGAGCATTTTAAAAACAGAAACGAAGAAACGTATTATTGGAAATTGGTAAGGGATATCAAAGCGGTCTACCCCCTGTCAAAAATTGTGTTTTATACGCTGTACGAGACCATGGAGTACATGCAAACCATACCCGATAAGAATGATCGGGAAAAGCATTTGCGTAAAATGGAGAAGGAGTTGACCAAGCAATACGAGCCTACTTTGCGGAAAATGACCTATACTCAAGGTAAGTTGCTCTTAAAGTTGATAGACAGGCAATGCAGCTCCTCTTCGTTTGATCTGATTCGAGCCTATAGAGGTGATTTCACCGCACATTTCTGGCAGGGCATTGCCAAACTGTTCAAGACCGACTTGAAATCAACGTACGAACCTATCAATAAGGATTACATCATTGAACGGATTGTCATCCGTATAGACCAAGGGCAACTGTGATTCGATTGATTCACAATTGCCCTTGTTTTATTAAATGGTGTGCTTAGGCTTAGCTTATGCCCAATGTCTGTTTGATGGCGTCTACGTAGTCTAATTTTTCCCACGTAAACAGTTCCACTTCGATTTTTCTCACCCCCTCAGACTCATACCGAGACCGGAAGGTTTTTGTGACGACTTTAGGTTCACGTCCCATGTGTCCGTAAGAAGCTGTTTCCGAATAAATGGGGTTGCGAAGTTTTAGACGTTCTTCAATGGCTTTCGGGCGCATGTCAAAAAGAGCCAACAGCTTGTCTGCCAAGTCACCGTCTGACATGGTTACATGAGAAGAACCATAGGTGTTGACATATAGGTTCATGGGTTTGGCAACGCCGATGGCGTAGGAAACCTGAACCAGGGCTTCGTCGGCCACACCTGCAGCCACTAGGTTTTTAGCGATATGACGAGCTGCGTAGGCGCCAGAACGATCAACTTTTGAAGGATCCTTGCCTGAAAATGCACCACCGCCATGGGCACCTTTTCCGCCGTAGGTATCAACAATGATCTTGCGACCTGTCAATCCGGTATCTCCGTGAGGACCGCCAATGACAAACTTACCCGTCGGATTCACATGATAGGTGATCTTGTCATTGAATAAGGCGGCTACTTCTGCTTTTTGTTTGGCGATGACCCGTGGGATGAGGATGGCCAGGATATCCTTGCGGATGGTATCGAGCATAGCCTTGTCGGCCTTGTCAATGGCTTGTTGCGTGTTATTTTCCGGTTTGACAAAGTCGTCGTGCTGTGTGGAAATAACGATGGTGTCGATGCGAATGGGTTTGTTGTTGTCGTCGTACTCGATGGTGACCTGCGATTTGGCATCTGGCCTAAGATAGGGGATGGTTAATTCGCGACGGATGTCGGCCAGCTCAATGAGCAATCCATGGGCCAGGTCGAGCGCCAAGGGCATGTAATTGTCGGTTTCATTGGTGGCATAACCGAACATCATACCCTGATCACCGGCTCCTTGGTTCATGGGGTCTTCCTTGGCAGCCCCGTCAACTCCCCGGTTGATGTCAGCCGATTGTTCGTGAATGGCCGAAAGGACACCGCACGAATTGGCTTCAAACATGTATTCGCTTTTGGTATAACCGATACGGGTAATTACCTTTCTGGCCACTTCCTGCAAATCAACGTATGCCTGTGATTTCACTTCACCCGCCAGTATCACCTGACCGGTAGTTACCAGGGTTTCGCAGGCTACTTTTGAGTTGGGGTCGAAAGCAAGGAATTCATCCAACAGGGCGTCGGAAATTTGATCGGCCACCTTGTCGGGATGTCCCTCTGAAACAGATTCTGAAGTAAATAGATAAGCCATTGTTCAACGTGTTTAAGTGTTTGAAAAAAGCGCACCGATATGAAATCAGGGCATGACTTTGAACAAGTTGAAGGAGGATGGTACGCTCGGGCGTGGACAAAGAAGAAATATCTTTAGCATTTTTTCACGTGGTTGCAAGCGTCCAAATCCTTCCACACATTCGCGACAAAGATACAACTTATTTTGAAAACTTCTTTCTGGTAGGAAAAGTATCTACTAGATAGGTGGACCTTTCCAACGCCACGTAAATGTTTGGACAGATGTTTTCTTCACCAATAAGGTCGTTAAATCCAGACTGTTCAAGCACTTTTCTAACGTTGGGAGTCACTCCCGAAAGAACGGTGATGATGCCCTCTCGTTTGGCCGACTTGCACAGATTTTGGAGGTTCCTCACACCCGTGGAATCAATGAATGGCACCTTGCGCATTCGAATAATCCGTATGATGGGTTTCACTCCCAACATTTCCATCTGCTCCTCAAATTTATTGGCCACTCCGAAAAAGAAAGGCCCGTTCACTTCATAGACAGCCACGCCAGTTGGAATGGTAAGCCGTTCATCGGTCTCTGAATACTCGCTCGCCTTCAGTTCGGCATCGATGACAGAAACGTTGGAGGTTTCCATGATACGACGGATAAATAGGATGACAGCCAGAATCAGACCGACCTCGATAGCTATGGTCAAATCCATGAAAACAGTGAGAAAAAATGTGATGAGTAAAACGGAAACATCCGATTTCGGCATCTTGAGTAGGTTTAGAAACTGCCTCCATTCACTCATGTTGTAGGATACAACCACCAATACGCCTGCCAGGCAAGCCATAGGGATGTATTTTGTCAACGGGCCCAAGAACAAGAGGATGAGCAGGAGCACCACCGCATGGATGAGGCCGGCCACCGGTGTGCGGCCACCGTTGTTGATGTTTGTCATGGTGCGCGCGATGGCTCCAGTGGCAGGAATCCCACCAAACAAGGGGGTGATGATGTTGGCTACTCCCTGTGCCATCAGTTCGGTGTTCGAGTCGTGACGATGCCCGGTTACGCCATCGGCCACCATGGCGGACAACAACGATTCAATGGCGCCCAAAATGGCAATGGTGAAAGCAGAGGGGAACAACGTGACAATCAGATTCATATTGATGACAGGCGCTTCAGGCCTGGGCAACGAGGCGTTGATGGAGAATCGATCGCCAATGGTCTCGATGCCTGTTATTCCGGCAAACTTGTGCAATAAAAACACAACAAGGGTGATAAGGACAATGGCAACCAATGATCCCGGTATTTTCTTGGTAACCTTAGGCCAGAGAAAAATCAAGGCGATGCTGATGATGCCTAATCCCAACGACCACCAATTTATGGTGCCCATGTGCTGGAAATAACTTGCCCACTTGCTGGCGAAGTCTCCGGGAACCTTGTCAATGGACAAACCGAACCAGTCCTTGATTTGGGTGGAAAATATGGTAACAGCAATGCCGCTGGTGAATCCAACGATAATGGGATACGGCATGAACTTGATGATGCCGCCTATTTTGAAAGCGCCCATGGCAAACAACATGATACCGGCCATGATGGTGGCCACGATTAGGCCACTGGTGCCGAATTTCTCCACAATGCCGTAAACGATGACAATGAAAGCGCCGGTAGGCCCGCCAATTTGAACTCTGCTGCCACCTAAGAGGGAAATAAGAAAACCGGCGATGATGGCTGTGATTAACCCCCGTTCCGGCGATACCCCTGATGCGATACCGAAGGCAATGGCCAGCGGGAGGGCGACGATGCCCACAATGACGCCGGCCAACAGATCTTTGAGAAACGTTTGTTTGTCGTAATTCTTGATCGTTTCAGCCAGTACGGGACTGAAAGGAAAACCTGTCTTTTTTACCATCATGCTAACCTGTAAAATTATGTAAGAATTAGATAATCAGATGTGTAGGTGAATCTGATGAGGAAATTCCAAGAAATTGAGGCTGCAAATGTAACAAAAATGAGGTGAAATTGTTGAATTTTGGACGTTTATTTCTGCCGAAAGTGGTAAACGAAGCCTAGCTGCAGTTGAATTCGGTCGGTATGTGGAAATAAATGCTGCAGCGCGATGGGTTCGTTTGTTTCGTGGGTATTCAACACCGCTGTTCTCAACGTTTGGAATAGGTCAACTTGCTGATACGCACAGGAGAAGGAGCAGGCTATGTTGTCGGTTACTTCCAGCGAGAGCCCCCCTTTTAGTTCCCACCCGAATTGGGGTTTGCCGGTGGTCGTCAATTGGTTGGAAATAGTCGGATTCAAGGGCCTTTGCTCGTAATCCATCGTGGCGGTAGACGGGTTTAGCGTACCGTTGAAGTATTCCTCAGAAAGGTTGACTGTGCGTCCGGTAAATGGAAGAAAATACGCTCCCGGTTCCACGAACACATGCAGTGGTTTGTTTTGCACGGTAATCAACGGTTGTTCTACACGTAGGTTCACCGTAAACGAAGGCGCGGTTTGGTTGTCACTGAGACGAAACAGCGTGGCGGTTTGGTTGGTGGAATATTCCTCAAACCAGGTTGACGTGAATCCTGAATTCCAGAGTCCGATGCCGATACCGGTGGAGAGGGTGGGGTTGAGATGCAGGCGGCCTCCCAGAAACAGCGAATAGGCTTCAGGATTGCCGGTGGCTGTACCAACCGTCCCTTCCAGGCTGTACGTTTCCTGAGACCATAGAGGAATGCCCATCAGGAGGATAATCAAGAGCGATAAAAGCCGTTTCATGATTACAGTACGATGTTGACAATCTTTTTAGGAATGATGATGATTTTTTTGGGTTGTTTGCCTTCCATCCATTTTTCGCAAGCAGGATTGGCCAGCACGACCGCTTCAATGGCGCTGACGTCTAAATCGGCCGGGAGTTCCAGTGTGAAACGGGTCTTGCCGTTGAATGAAATGGGGTAATTGAAGCTCGATTCCAAGAGGTAGGTTTCGTTGCAGACAGGCCATGTTGCATCGCAGACACTGCCGACGTTTCCCAAGGCTTCCCAAATTTCTTCGCTGAGGTGGGGGGCAAATGGAGCCAGCAGAATCATCAAGGGTTCCACGATGGCGCGCTTGTTGCACTTCAAGGCAACGAGTTCGTTGACACAGATCATGAAAGCACTCACCGAGGTGTTGAACGAGAAATGCTCAATGTCCCAGGTTATTTTCTTGATGAGTTTGTGCAGGCACTTGAGTTCTTCCGGCGTAGGTGCTTCTTGGCCGAACGAGAATGCATCCTCCGAGGTGCAGAGGTTCCACAGTTTTTTCAAGAAACGATTCACACCGTCAATGCCGTTGGTGTCCCAGGGTTTCGATTGTTCAACCGGACCCAGAAACATTTCGTACAAACGAAGGGTATCGGCTCCGAATCGATCCACGATGTCATCGGGGTTGACCACGTTGTACATGGATTTGGACATTTTTTCCACCGCCCATCCGCACACGTATTTGCCATCTTCCAGGATGAATTCGGCCGAAGCGTAATCGGGACTCCATTGCTTGAAACGTTCCAGATCGAGGATGTCGTTGCTGACGATGTTCACATCCACGTGAATGGGGGTCACGTCGTAGGCGTCTTTGAGGTTGTAGGAAACAAACGTGTTCGTGTCCTTGATGCGGTAAACAAAGTTGGAACGACCCTGAATCATACCCTGGTTGATGAGCTTCTTGAAGGGTTCATCGATGCAGACCAAGCCCAGATCGAAGAGGAATTTATTCCAAAAGCGACTATAAATAAGGTGTCCGGTGGCATGCTCCGTGCCGCCTACGTACAGGTCTACTTGTTTCCAGTAGGTGTTGGCTTCAACACTAACCAGCGCCTGGTCGTTGTGTGGGTCCATGTAGCGCAGGTAATAGGCGGACGATCCGGCAAAACCTGGCATGGTGTTCAATTCAAGCGGATAACCCTCCTTGGTTTTCCAGTTTTTGGCGTTTCCCAAGGGGGGTTCGCCTTTTTCTGTTGGGAGGAAACGATCAACCTTGGGCAATTCGAGGGGCAGTTGACTTTCCTCGAGCATGCAGGGCATTTCGTCCTTGTAATAGACGGGGAACGGTTCGCCCCAATAACGTTGGCGGCTGAAAATAGCGTCTCTGAGGCGGAAGTTAACCTTCACACGTCCCAGCTTGTTTTTCTTTACGTATTCCTTGGTGCGGGCAATGGCTTCTTTCACCGTGAGTCCGTTCAAAAAGCCTGAATTCATCAGGATGCCTTCTTTGGCATCGAAGCTTTCCGTGCTGACATCGGCTCCTTCAATCAAGGGGATGATGGGCAGGTCGAAGTGCTTGGCAAAGGCGTAGTCTCTGGAATCGTGTGCAGGAACTGCCATGATGGCTCCGGTGCCGTAACCGGCCAGCACGTAATCGCTAATCCAGATGGGGATGGCCGTGTTGGTAATGGGGTTGATGGCGTAGGAGCCAGAGAAAACACCGGATACCCGGCGGTCGGCAATGCGTTCACGCTCGGTGCGCTTTTTGGTGCTTTGCACGTAGGCTTCTACTGCTGCGCGTTGTTCGGGAGTGGTCAGGGCATCTGTCAATTCGCTTTCCGGAGCAAGCACCATGAACGTCACTCCAAAAATGGTATCGGCGCGGGTGGTGAATACCGTAAAGGAGGTTTCGCTGTCTTTCACGTTGAAGACGAGTTCTGCTCCTTCGCTTCGGCCTATCCAGTAGCGCTGGGTATCCTTGATCGAGTCGGTCCAGTCGAGGGTGTCAAGCCCGTCGAGGAGACGTTGGGCGTAGGCTGAGATGCGTAGGCACCATTGGCGCATCACCTTCTGTTCCACCGGATGACCTCCACGGATGGAAACGCCTTCGCTCACTTCATCGTTGGCCAAAACGGTTCCCAATGCCGGACACCAGTTCACCAGGGAATCACCTAGATAGGCAATTCGGTAGTTCATCAAGAGGGTCTGTTGCGCCTTCTTGTCCATGGCTTTCCATTCGGCAGCCGTAAAGCCTTTTTCTTCCGAACAGGCCATGTGCAGGAGTTCTTCCTGACTGCCGGCTACAAAGCTCCCGTTGGTTTCAAAGGCTTCAATCAGATTGGAAATGGGTTTCGCTTTTGCCTCATCGTAGTCGTAGTAGGCATTGTACATCTGCATAAAGGCCCACTGCGTCCATTTGTAGTATTTGGGTTCGCAGGTGCGCACTTCCCGGTCCCAGTCGAAACTGAAACCTATCTTATCGAGTTGTTCCCTGTACCGGGTAATGTTTTTTTCTGTTGTGATGGCCGGGTGTTGACCGGTTTGGATGGCGTATTGTTCGGCAGGCAGACCGTAGGCGTCGTACCCCATGGGGTGCAACACGTTGTATCCGTTGAGGCGTTTGTATCGGGCGAATATATCGGAGGCGATGTAACCCAGGGGATGACCTACGTGCAATCCGGCTCCTGAAGGATAAGGGAACATGTCAAGTACATAGTACTTAGGTTTTTTTTCGTCAATGCCAACCTTGTACGTTTGATTTTTCTTCCAATTTTGTTGCCATTTTTGCTCAATGGCCTTGAAGCAATATTCCATGATGTAGAGGATAATAGATCTTGAAAAACGAGGCAAAGGTACGTATATTTCTCGTAAAACCTGTACCTTTGACAGTCGCCGCATGGGTGATTTAATAGAGGAGGGTTTATGGTAAAAAAGTATGATTTTTTGGTGATTGGTTCAGGATTGGCCGGTATGAGCTTTGCCTTGAAGGTGGCCGATAAAGGACAGGTGGCGCTGTGTTGCAAAACAGGCCTTGAGGAGGCGAATACGTTTTATGCCCAAGGAGGCATTGCTTCTGTTACGAAAACCACCGATGAATTCATTAAGCATATTGAAGATACACTCGATGCCGGCGACGGTTTGTGCGATAGGGCTGTCGTGGAAATGGTAATCAAGGAGGCTCCTAAGGAGATTGACCAATTGGTTCGTTGGGGTGTTGATTTTGACAAGGACGAAACGGGTCATTTCGACTTGCACAAGGAAGGGGGGCATTCCGATTTCCGTATTCTGCACCATAAGGACTCCACCGGTGCCGAGATTCAGCAGAGTTTGATTGATAGGGTCAAGGCCCATCCGAATATCCATGTTTACAGCCATCATTTTGCTATTGAAATCTTGACGCAGCACCATTTGGGTCAAAATGTGACCCGTCATTCCGATAACATCGAGTGTTATGGAGCATACATGCTTAATCTGCGTACACGGAAGATTCACACGTTTCTAGCCAAAACCACCCTTATGGCTACAGGGGGTATCGGTAATATTTACCAAACCACGACCAATCCCCTGATTGCAACCGGTGACGGCATTGCCATGGTCTACCGGGCGAAGGGAGCAGTCAAAAATATGGAATTTGTTCAGTTTCATCCCACGGCCCTGTTTCACCCGGGTGAACGTCCTTCCTTCTTGATTACTGAAGCGTTGCGCGGATTTGGTGCTGTCTTGAAAACGAAGGACGGCAAGGAATTCATGCAAAAATACGACAGACGTGGTTCACTTGCCCCAAGAGATATCGTAGCTAGGGCCATTGACACGGAAATGAAAACGAGGGGTGATGATTTTGTCTGCCTGGATGTCACGCACAAGGATGCTGCTTTAATCAAGGAGCATTTCCCTATGATCTACGAGAAATGCCTCGGCCTCGGCATTGACATGTCAAAAGATATGATACCTGTGGCTCCGGCTGCCCATTATTTATGTGGCGGGATAACGGTCGACATGAGGGCTCGTACTTCCATTAGACGGTTGTATGCAGCCGGGGAATGTTCCTGCACCGGACTCCACGGCGCCAATCGTTTGGCGTCCAATTCTCTTTTGGAGGCCATTGTCTATGCCGATTTGGCGGCAATAGAGGCCATGTCTATCGTTGACAGCCTTTCTTTTGAGGAACGCATTCCCTTATGGAACGATGAGGGTACTCGCTTGCCCGAGGAAATGGTCCTTATAACTCAGAGTCAGAAAGAGGTGGGCCAAATCATGAGCACCTACGTGGGCATCGTACGATCCAACTTACGCTTGAAGCGGGCGTTGGATCGGTTGGACATTCTTTACAGGGAAACGGAACACTTGTTTATTCGTTCCGTCGTGTCAAAGGAAATTTGTGAGTTGCGCAACATCATCAATACCAGCTACCTGGTCATTAAACAGGCTCAGGAGCGTAAGGAAAGTCGGGGCTTGCATTTTACCGTTGATTATCCGGATAAAAGCGAACTGGAATAAGACTTTCCTTATTTTTTCTGAGGAACCAACAGGATTTCCCTAACGTTGTTCTCGTCGACAAAGCGTTTGGCTAGTGCCTGCACCGCTTTGGCATTGATGGCATCGATCCGCTTTTCATACCCGTTCACCACGTCGAGGTTGTTTCGATAAAAAGAGGTCATTGCCTGCATCCACCAACCATTGTCTTGCTTGTTTTCGGTGTATTGCTTGAGCAGGTTCAGCTTGACTTTCGATAGATCTTCTTCCGTCGGTCCCTGTTCGGCAATTTGCTTGAGTTGTTCGTGTACGATGCCGAGCATGCGTTTGTATTTGGTGGGATCGGTATCGAACATGATGGTCAGTGATGCCAATTGAATGGGTTGATACGAACTTCCTCCACTTACACTCACTCCGTAGCTTCCACCTTCTTCTTCCCTAATCGTGGCGGTGTACCGCAGGCGAAGGATGTTGGCAAGCGTTGAGACCAATAAGCTATTGTCAAGGTTGTAGGGTTGGTTGATCAAGTAATGGATGTTGCAAGTGGTTTTGTCTACTTCCAATTTTTTCTCGATTTCCCGATAAATAGGCCCTTTTACCGTTCTGATGTTGTCGTCTTTCCACATTTCCCGGTTTTTGTTGGTCTTGAGCCCACCCAGATACGTTTCAATAAGCGGTTTGATGGTCTCCGGATTGATGTTGCCCACCAATTCAAAGGTGAAATCAGCCGGATTGGAAAACCGTTCAGCAAACAAGTTGTACAGCGCGTTGAAATCGACCTTTTTCAATGTTTCCACGGTTTGTACCAGTTGTATCATAGCACGCGGATTGTATCCGTAACTGATGCTATTTATGGAGTCTAAATAGGCTTCATTTGGATCGAGTGCCGAATTTTCCAGGTAGGTCCTGTAGGTATTGATAAAACGGTTATAGGCATTGCTGTCTCTTCTTACTGGAGAAAATCTAAGGTGTACCAATTGCAACAAGGTTTCGATGTCCTTGACCGATGACATACCGTCGAGTCCTTCTCCGTACGTGTTGACATACGGACTCAATGAAACGATTTTGCCGGTGAGCAATTTGTCCAGGGTGTTCTGGTCCAGGTTGCCAAGGCCGCTTTGACGGACCACACTGGGTGCATACATGAGCGAGACAAGATCTTTGTTGCTGACCAAACTTGTACCGCCTTCACTAAAAGCTGATAGCCTAATTTCATCTTCCTTGTAGGGAGTCGGTTTGAGAATCACCTTTATGCCGTTGGATAATGTCCATTCTGTTGTGCCCAGTGTCGGGTTGGAAACCGTTTTTTTAATTTTTCCCGGTTTGATCTTTTTCTCAATGAGGGTTTTGTTGGTCGTGGTTTCCTTCCGTGGTTCCAACTTCAGCGAAGCGGTTGCTGCCAGTTCTTCTTTCAGTTGGGTTTCAGTGGGCAGGACACTGCCTTCTTTATCAGGAGCATACACAAAGTAAAAGAGACTTTTGCTGTTCAGGTAGTTTTTAGCAAGGCTGTTGACCGCTTCAAGATTGATCTCCGGCAGTTTATTTTTTGTGAATGCGTATTCCCATTCGATACCCGGGATACTTTCTGCACTCAGGAAATTGCGGGCATATTCGCTCACCCTTGATTTGTTCTTGCTGTTCATGCGATCTTTGAACATCGTTTCGTAACTGCTCAAGATGGATAATTTGGCTCTTTCCAACTCCGATTGGGTAAATCCAAACCGTTTGAGCAGTTCTACCTCTTTGAGTGTCCTTTCCCGGGCTTCTTTTTCCTTGCCGGATACTGGTTCAGCACTGAAGGCAAACACGTCCATCGTGCGCGTGTACCCGCCGACATCGCCGCTCAGACTGGAAAAAGGGGCATTTGGTTCGCGTGAGATTTCCTCAAACCGTTCATCCGCCATCGTCACGATAAGCTGGTTTTTCAGGGTGTTGACGTATCCTTGTTCAGACAACTTGAATGCATCGCTTTGCGTTCCAATCAGGTAATAGAGTATCACCTGGGTGGTTTGCATTTCCTTATCCTTGAAAACGCCGGTAACAGCTTCATCCCGCATTGGAACGGAGAAGTACGTTCGTTCAGCCGGAGAAACCGGTGCCGGAATACCTGAAAATAGTTTCTTAACCTGCGTTTCAATTTGGTCGACATCAACGTCTCCCACAATCAAGATGGCTTGCAGGTCTGGTCTGTACCATTTCTTGTAGTAGTTGCGCAAGGTTTCGTGGCTAAAATTGTTGATGACAGCGGTATCACCAATGACGTCACGTTTGGCATACTTCGAACCGGCCGCGATCAAGGCGTTTGAAGCCTTCCACAAACGTTGCGAGGCATCGTTTCCTTGGCGCCATTCTTCCCGGATGACGCCTCTTTCCTTGTCAATTTCATCGTCGTTCAGGGAAATAAAGCTCGACCAATCATGCAAGACCAGCAGTGCAGTGTCAATGATACCTGCCCTGTAGGTGGGAACATCGGAAAGGTTGTATACGGTCTCGTCCAATGAAGTGTAGGCATTGATGTTGGAACCAAAACGTACGCCGATGGTTTCAAAGTAGTTGATCAACTGTTTGTTCGGGAAATGTTTGGTCCCGTTGAAAGCCATATGCTCCAGGAAATGTGCCAGTCCGTTTTGGTTGTCTTCTTCCAAAATGGCTCCGACTTTTTGGGCAATGTAAAATTCTGCCCTTTCCTTTGGTTGCTCGTTGTGTTTAATGTAATAGGTTAGACCGTTATTCAGTTTTCCATAACGGATGGTTGGATCCATGGGTATTGGAGCCTGATTTTGGCTGAATAGGGGCAGGATTGATGCAAACAGCAACGAAACGATCAGCGTCATTCGTAAGTTCATAGATGGTCGAATTAAGAGAAAGGGGGCCCTTCTACATGAAAGATTACCCTGCGCAAATGTAAAAAAAATAAGTAAAAACACAATTCATTGTTAAAAAAAGTATATCACGCATTCTGTGAGGTGGTTTTTCCAGTTTTTCCTATCTTTGTCACCCTAAACCCGATATCATAACTATGAAACGTTACAAATTTGCCAACAATCTGACCGGGTGGATCGTCTTTGCCATTGCGGCTGTGACGTACCTCCTGACCATTGAACCCACAGCCAGTTACTGGGACTGCGGCGAATTCATCTCATCAGCATATAAACTTGATGTCGGTCACCCACCGGGAGCGCCATTCTTCATGCTTTTTGGCCGATTCTTTGCCAATTTTGCCAGTAATCCTCAACACGTTGCAGCCATGGTCAATTCCATGTCCGCACTATTCAGCGGCTTGACCATACTGTTCATGTTTTGGTCCATCACGCATTTGGCCCGTAAAATTGTACCCAAGGATGAAAAGAACATGACCCTTGGTGAAATGATTACCATTTTGGGAGCGGGAGCGGTTGGAGCGTTGGCTTATACTTTTTCAGATACCTTCTGGTTTTCAGCTGTTGAAGGCGAAGTATACGCCTTTTCTTCCCTATTTACGGCCATCGTTTTTTGGGCCATTCTGAAATGGGAAGATGTGGCCGATGAATCGCATTCAGACCGATGGATTATTTTTATTACTTACCTGATGGGTTTGTCCATTGGCGTCCACCTGTTGAACTTGCTGTGTATTCCCGCGCTGGTATTGGTCTTTTATTTTAAGAAATCGTCGAAGATAACCTCCAAAGGGGCTTTACTGGCCTTATTGGGATCAATCGTCTTGGTCGCCGTCGTGTTATTCGGTGTTGTGCCCGGCTTTGTGAAAGTGGCATCGTGGTTTGATCTTTTATTTGTCAACGTATTGGGCTTCTCGTACAATTCAGGAGCCATCACCTACATCGTGTTGGTAATAGCCACTATTGTATGGGGGCTTAGAGAAACCATGAAGGGAGAGAGTCCTGTTCGAATGAAAGTGGCCTTTGTCGTCAATGTTATATTGATTGGTATTCCTTTCGTTGGACATTCTGTTGTTTTGTGGGTATTGTTGTCGGCTGCTCTTATCGCATTTGTCTTCAAATGGAAAGGGCTTGACCAGCGCATCATGAACACGTCGTTGTTGTGCATGATGGTCATGCTTCTCGGTTACGCCAGTTACGGCGTGACGGTGATTCGTTCGAACGCTCAGCCGCCTATGGATCAGAACTCACCGAACAACATGTTCTCGCTTGAACGGTACCTGAACCGTGAACAATACGGGGAATCACCGTTGTTGTACGGAAGGACATTTGTTTCAGATATTAACTGGGAGGAAAAAGGCGGTGCGTGTGTGCCTGTATACGATAAGGGGTATGCCATTTGGAACCAAATTGCCAAAACCAATCCAAAACAAAAGGACAAATACATCATCAGTGGCTATAAGCAGGATCCGGAAATGACCCCGGCCACCTGTATGTTTTTCCCCCGTATGTACAGCAACCAGGAAAACCACATTGCCGCATACAAGGAATGGTCCAACTTCAAAGGTACACCTGTTGTTATTGACCGTTGTGGGAAGAAAGGTACCGTCCTGAAACCGACTTTTATCGAAAACTTTCGTTTTTTCATCAGCTATCAGGTTAATTTCATGTATTGGCGCTATTTTATGTGGAATTTCTCGGGTCGCCAAAATGATATACAAGGGAGTGGAGAAATCAATAATGGAAATTGGATAACGGGCATCGGTTTCATCGACAATCAGTTGGTGGGCAACCAAGCCAATCTCCCTTCTGAAATGGCAAATAACAAGGGTCACAATACCTATTACCTGTTGCCCTTATTGCTGGGTTTGATCGGCTTGTTTTTCCAAGCGTTCTCGGGTGATAAAGGCATTCAGGGATTTTGGGTGACGTTCTTCCTGTTCTTTATGACGGGTATGGCCATTGTGCTCTACCTGAATCAAACGCCCTATCAACCACGTGAGCGCGATTATGCATATGCCGGATCGTTCTATGCTTTCTGTATTTGGATTGGATTGGGAGTGCCCGGATTGGTCAAGCTATTCAGAAAGGTAATGCCATCTGTTCCAGCTGCCAGTTTGGCAACGGTACTTTGCCTTTGTGTACCCGTGTTGATGGGATCGCAGAACTGGGACGATCACGATCGTTCCGGCCGGTATGTTTGCAGGGATTATGCGTATAATTACCTGATGTCGTGCGACAAAAACGCTGTCTTGTTCACAAACGGAGACAACGACACTTTCCCTTTGTGGTATGCTCAGGAGGTAGAAGGTATTCGTACCGATGTGCGCGTATGCAACCTCAGTTATTTGCAAACCGACTGGTATGTCAACCAGATGCGCAGGCCGTATTATACTTCCGATCCACTCCCGATTTCATGGGATGCTTCGTTGTATTCGAACGGCAAACGGGATATTGGTCGTATTGTCAAGTTGACCGATGATTCGCTCAGCTTGGCTGAGGCCCTCGAATGGATTAAAACAGACGACCCTAGATTCAAGCATGTTCCGGGTTATGAAGAATCACTCGACTTCATTCCTACCGAAAAGTTGTATCTGAACATCGATAAGGAGAAGGTGATGAAAAATAAGTACCTCGATTCATCGTTTTCGAAGTATATCATTCCACAGCTCAAAATCAATCTTCATGGTAAGGAATATTTAGGCAAAGAAAGCTTGATGATTCTTGAAATGTTGAAAACCAACGAATGGAAACGCCCCATTTATTTTGCCATTACGGTGGATTCAGAACAATTTTTGGGACTAAAGGGCAATTTCCTTCAGGAAGGATTGGCCTACAAGATTGCACCCATTAGGAGTGCAAACGGTGAACCAACCATCAATACGGCAAGGATGTATGATTTGATGATGCACACCTTCCGTTGGGCTAACGTAAAGGATCCATCGCTGTACCTGGATGAAAATACACTTCGTATGTGTACGACGCACCGTTATATGATGGCGTCGTTAGCACAGGCCCTGTATAACGAAGGACAATACCAAAAGGCTGAGAAAGTAATTGACGTGTGCATGAGGGAGTTGCCCGTGAAAACAATTCCTGTTCATTTTTCTTTGGTCGATATGGCAAAGGTTTTGTATGCGATGGACAAGAAGGAAAAAGCGCGGAAAATAATCAAGACGGTGGCCGACAACAGTGTTGAGTACTTGAACTGGACGTACAACCTGAAGCCATCTCAGTATGTCTCTGCATCCATGCTGGTAAATACTCAGTTGTATACCCTGCAGGAAGTACTGTCCGTTTTGTCGCAATACGATAAGGAGTTACTGAAGGTTTATTTGCCCATTTTTCAAAAAAATGGACAGTACTTTCAGCAATCCATGGCCATGAGAAACAGCCGTAACCGATAAGGCATGTTTATTGAGCAATTGCCGAAGGTTGTGCGATGTATCTACAAGGGGGTTCTTTGGAGAAAAGACCCCCTTGAAAAAAAAATCTACCTGACGTTTGATGATGGTCCCATTCCCGAGGTAACTCCTTGGGTATTGGATGTACTCGACACCTACGGTATCAAGGCTACTTTCTTTTGTGTGGGTGAAAATGTGGTGCGTTACCCTGAATTGTATCGCGCCATAGTAGAACGTGGTCACCGAACCGGCAATCATACCTACAATCACGTGCGGGGATTGTTAAGAAATACGAAGGCCTATTTGGCCAATATCGAGCTGGCCCGAAAGTACATTGACAGTGACCTGTTCAGGCCTCCCCACGGCGATATGAAGTGGATTCAGCTTAGGAAACTTAGGAAACAGTATCAGGTCGTTCAGTGGGATGTCATTTCGAGGGATTACAACCCCGAATTGAAACCGGAAGAAGTGTTGGAAATCGTGAAACGCTATGCAAGAAACGGCTCCATCATTGTTTTTCACGATTCCATCAAGGCGGAACGCAACATGAAGTATGCCATGCCAAAGGCGATTGACTTTCTGAAGGCGCAAGGTTTTGCCTTTGACACCCTTTAATGCCGAACCTATCTTTTTCGACGGTAGCTATTTCCCGGCAACGATTCAATCAAACCAGTAAGCTGCAATTGAACCGTTTCGCTGATAACCGACGCGGCACTTAATCCACTAGCCACAATCAGGTCGTTGAGGCTGCTTCCATCGGTAGCAATAAGGTCAAAAATTTGTTGTTGAGTAGGACTCAACGTGACGAACAGTTCTTGCTGCCCCTGACGCGTCGCGTTGGTTGGCTCCCATCCCAGATCGGTCAACACATCTTCGGCATTTTCTATCAGAGTTGCTTTCAGGCTTTTAATCAATCGGTTGCACCCTTTTGATTGTTCGTCACCCGGACTGCCGGGAAAGGCAAAGACGGAGCGGTTGTACTCAAACGATCGCGTAGCTGTATTCAAAGAACCACCCTGTTTTCCCGATTCCACCACGATGCAGGCATCGCTGAGCCCGGCTACGATGCGGTTGCGCTGCAAAAAACGCCACGGTTCGGCCGGAGTTCCCGGGCACAGTTCTGAAATCAGACAGCCATTTTTCTGCAATTCCTGGGCTTCGTAACGGTGGTATTCTGGGTATACAAAATCCAGACCGTGCGCCAAAACGGCTACTGTTTGAAGTCCGTTTTCCATAGCTGCCCGGTGGGCGGTAATGTCTATACCGTAAGCCAAGCCGCTGACAACGATGATATCGGGACAGCGCTTGGAAAGATCTTGAACCAGTTGATGGGTCAACGCTTTTCCTCGAGGGGTTGATTTTCGAGTTCCAACGATGGAAAGAACGAGCTTTCCGTTCAAGTTTGAAGACCCTTTTCGGTAGAGTAACAGGGGCGCATCCTCACATTCGGCCAGCCTGAACGGGTAGTCTTCGTCACCAAGGCACGTTAGTTCAATCTGCTCCTTTTCGCAACGCAAGACAATTTCTTCTGCCTTTTTAAGTAAGGAGCCATTGTTAAGCGGGGATCTTAGGGAGGAGGTTAGTTGCAGGTCTTCCTGGAGCTCCTTGTTGTTGAACAACACAGCGGAAGATCCGACTTGTTCGAGCAATGCCTTCGCCTCGTTAGCCCTGGGTATGGGCAATAAGGAGAAGGCCACCTGATACAGCCGGTTCTCGTTCATGGTTACTTAGTCCGAGGTTTTATGTAGCAAGTCATACTCTTTTAGTTTGCCGTTCACCAAACAAACCGCATCGACCTTTGCTTTGACGACTAGGGTATGATCACTTTCACGGTAGATGTTCTGATGGAATACCCACCGGATTCCTTCTTTTTTCATGTCAACGGATACCAAGAAACAGTCTTTGCTTTTCAATGGCGTTTTGAATGCCATCTCAATCCTGGCGACGACAAAATCAATGCCTTTAGCATGCAGGTCGGAGAAGCTGATGCCCAACGTTTGAATGTATTCATGCCGCGCGTGTTCCAGGTAATGCTGGTAATTGGCGTTGTTAACAATGCCTTGTAAATCACATTCGTAGTCCCTGACTTTTAGCGATAGCGTGTATGTCTTCATTGTGTTTCAATATGAACGCTCAAATATATATAAAATAAACAATACGGCAATGTAAATAATAAGTTATTTCATATTGAGGCGACCACTTTGTAGAGTTTGTCGGAAGGCCTGATTTTATCGTCCAAAGGAATAGATATCGATTGACCTTTGAAGGCTTCCTCCACGGGTTTTTCGTCAACCCTGATTTCAGAGACGATGGTTTCGATGGCGCCTGTGGTGGGCCCGGTAACGAGGATTTCGTCGCCAACTCGCAGCGATTGGCTTTCCAGCTTAAATTCAGCCACCTTGAGTTTGGAAAAGTACTTGATGCCTTTTCCGATGAGGATTTTTCGTTTGGTGGCGGAGGATCCGTATTCGTGGGTCCATTCGCCAAGTCGTTGCCCCAGGTAATACCCGTCCCAAAAACCCCGGTTGAAAACAGTGGCCAACCGTTGGTTCCAGCCTTCAATCCTTTCATGGGTGAAGGTTCCGTTTAAACAGGCCTCGATGGCCTCCCGGTAACAACCGACAACGGTCTTGACATATTCAGCCCCTCTCGCTCTGCCTTCAATTTTGAAGACACGAACACCTGCATCCACCATTTTATTCATGAAATGGATGGTTTTGAGGTCTTTGGGCGACATGATGTATTGGTTCTCAATGTCCAGTTGCACGCCCGTTTCCTTGTCTTGTACGGTATATCCTCTGCGACACAGTTGATAGCAAGCTCCCCTGTTGGCAGAAGCGCCGTATTCGTGCAGGCTTAGGTAGCATTTGCCCGAAATAGCCATACAAAGGGCTCCGTGACAGAACATTTCAATCCTGACGGGTTTACCTGAGGGGCCGCACAGGTTTCGTTCTCTGATGTGGGTGTGGATGCTTGAAACCTGTTCCAAGTTAAGTTCCCTTGCCAAAACAACCACATCGGCGAATTGGGCGTAGAAGGCGAGGGCTTCGGTATTGGACACATTGAGTTGGGTCGATAGATGAACTTCCATGCCGATGGATCGGGCATACATCATGGCTGCAACATCAGCGGCAATGATGGCACTAATGCCGGCTTTCTTAGCCTCGTCGATAAGGTGGCGCATGTCGGGAAGGTCTTCCTCGTACAGCACGCTATTCACCGTAAGGTAGCTTCTAAGGCCTTTTTCCCGGCATAATTCGGCCAGTTCATGCAAGTCTTCAATGCCAAAGTTATCCGACGAGCGAGAACGCATGTTTAATTGGCCTACCCCGAAATAGACTGAATCGGCGCCTGCTTGGAAAGCGGCTGTCAACGATTCTCTGGAGCCCACAGGGGCCATAATCTCAATATCCTGACGCGTCATAGTGCTGAAAATGATGCTGCAAAAGTACGAATACTGCCTGAATATTCGGTACTTTTGTGCCCTGATTGCAACTAGAACATGAAGATAGGAAAGCTGGATCTTGGACACGAACCGTTACTGTTGGCACCCATGGAGGATGTCACCGATGTGGGCTTCCGGATGATGTGCAAACGTTTTGGAGCCGACATGGTGTATACCGAATTCGTATCGGCCGATGCGCTCATTCGAGATATAAGCAGCACGAAGCGGAAGTTGCATATGCTGGATGAAGAACGACCTGTCGCCATTCAAATCTATGGAAGGGATCCGGAATCGATGGCTGAGGCAGCGCAAATCTGTGAGGAGGCAAACCCGGATGTGATTGATATCAATTTTGGCTGTCCAGTAAAAAAAGTGGCCGGAAAGGGTGCCGGTGCCGGCATGTTGAGGGACGTACCCAAACTATTGGCCATTACCCGCCGGGTAGTCGATTCGGTGAAAATTCCTGTAACGGTTAAGACGCGATTGGGCTGGGATGATTCTTCAAAAATTATTGTTGGATTGGCTGAGGCCCTTCAAGACTGTGGTATAGCTGCTCTAGCCATTCATGGCCGTACGCGGGCACAAATGTATACGGGAGATGCCGACTGGACGTTAATCGGAGAGGTCAAGAACAACCCCGCCATTCACATACCCATCATCGGCAACGGTGATGTAACATCGCCTGAAATGTGCCGTCGCCGCTTTGAGGAAACGGGCGTGGACGGAATAATGATAGGTCGTGGAAGTATTGGCCGCCCCTGGATTTTTGGCGAGATGAAGCATTACCTTTCCACGGGCGAATTGCTCGCCGATGCGTCAACCGCCGAGAGCGCCGATGTGCCGTATTCTAATCTGTGGAAACGGGAAATACTAAAGAAGCAAGTTGTAGATAGCGTAACGCGTATTGATGAGCGAAGAGGCATCCTTCACATCCGCCGACATTTAGCCGCAACCCCTTTGTTTAAGGGCATCCCCAATTTCAGGGACACCCGGGTAGCCATGCTACGAGCAGAAACAGTTGAGGAATTGTTCGGAATTATCGACTCACTAAATTTCTGAGGCCACCCTCCGCACACTTTCGGTAGCCATCATCGTGTAGAAATGCAGGCTAGGAACGCCCAGTTGCATCAACTCCTTGGCTTGTTGGGTGCACCATTCAACGCCCACTTCCACTGCCTCTGCATCTGTTTTGCAGCGGGCCAGCTCGGCTGAAAATGCTTCAGGTAGGTCCACGTGGAAAATCTTAGGCAAAGCTGTCAATTGGTTGAGCAGGGTGATGGGTTTCAATCCCGGAATGATGGGTACGTTGATGCCCTCATTACGCACTGCAGCAACAAAGTCCACGTATTTTTGATTGTCAAAGAACATCTGAGTGACCAGGTATGAGGCGCCGGCGTCAACCTTAGCTTTAGCCCAGTGTATGTCTGAAGCAAGGTTGGGTGCCTCCTCGTGTTTTTCCGGATAACAGGCCATTCCGTATGCGAAGGGGGTA